>Ga0126307_10001140_pt1 | contig 17520 bp, 14 predicted proteins | sample Plot28_FD_89955 | JGI IMG/M metagenome (GOLD analysis project Ga0126307, IMG submission 89955) | Serpentine soil microbial communities from UC McLaughlin Reserve, CA, USA - Plot28 | ecosystem: Environmental > Terrestrial > Soil > Grasslands | place: USA: UC McLaughlin Reserve, Lake County... | reverse complement strand
GTCGACGACCGGGGTGATCGTGTCGGTCACCCCATCGACCACCGGGGTGATCGGGTCCGTCACCGTGTCGACGACGGGATCGGTCGCCGGCGTCACCGCGTCGACGAGCGGCGCCGTCGTGTCTGTCACGGTCTCGACGACCGGGGCAGTCGTGTCGGTGACCGTGTCGACCACGGGAGTCGTCGTGTCGATCGCGGTGTCGACCACCGGGTCGGTCGGCTCGGTGACCGTCTCGACCACCGGCACGATCGGGTCGGTCGCGAGCTCGACCACCGGGTCAGTCGTCTCGGTGACCGTGTCGACCACCGGGGCCGTCGTGTCCGTCGCCGTGTCGACGACCGGGTCGGTCGGCTCGGTGACCGTCTCGACCAGCGGCACGATCGGGTCGACCACCGGGTCAGTCGTCTCGGTGACCGACTCGACCACCGGGGCCGTCGTGCCGGTCGCCGTGTCGACGACCGGGTCGGTCGGCTCGGTGACCGACTCGACCACCGGGGCCGTCGTGTCGGTCGCCGTGTCGACGACCGGGTCGGTCGTCTCGGTGATTGTCTCGACCACCGGGTCAGTCGTCGGGACGGTAGTGTCGGCGGCCGCCGTAGTGTCGGTCGTGTCGCCGGGCGCCGTCGTGTCGGTCGTCGTGTCGGCGACCGAATCGACGATCGGATCGGTGGAGGGGGTGTCCGTTCCGGCCGCCGCCTCGGTCGTCCCTATGCCCGTGTCGGCCGACGTGCTAGTCGCTGGAGCGGTTCCGGTACTCGTGGTATCGCTCGTCGCGCCAGAGGTTGGCGTGGTGGACTCAGCCGTTGTGGTCGACCCGGTGACGGTGTCGACGACAGCGCCAGTTGTCGTCGCCGTGGTGTCGAGAGCGGCGGTCGGGTCGGTCGGGAGCTGGGCGAGTGCGGTGGGGGCGAGCGCGGCCAGGGCGATGAAGGCCAGCGACAAACTGAGCACGGTCCGAAGTGAGCGGCGCCGCGTGAGCTGCAGCGCCGTCGTCACCCGGCGGTCCTTACTCGCTGTGCCTTTGCCCCAAAAACCTGCACGAAGCTTGTCCTCCCTGACGTCACAAGCAGCAACAAAGCCTGGCTCGATGTACCCGCCTGGTGCGTACGGGCCGCACTCAATCACGGCGCGACACCTACATTTCCCCGCAATTTGCGAACTTTCCGAATTCGCTGTTTGCGTAAATCGACACAAACGCGGGTGTCTTGGCCACCCGGCTGGGAGCGGAGGCACAAGCTTGTGCAGCGCGCCGTAAGCGCCCCAGCGAATCACGTGAGCGACACCTGGGCCCCCTCGCCGACGTGCAGCCGTAGCGCGCGAGGCAACCGGAAGTCTCGGCAGATCGTGGCGCCCGGGCCGACGACGCTGGCCTCGAGCCGGCGGTCGAGATGACTGATCCGCGTGTCGCCGAGGACGATCGAGTTCTCGATCTCCGTCCCCTCGACGCACACGTTCGCGCCTATAGATGTGTAGGGCCCGATCCATGCGTCGAAGAGACGGGTGCGCGCGCCGATCACAACGGGACCACGAATGGTCGAGCGCTCGAGTGTCGCTGAGGGGTCGATTTGCACCGGTCCCTGGACGACCGTCCCCGGCGACTCGAGCTCGGGCGGCTCGGCGACCAGGTCCGACAGCAGGAAGCGATTGAGCTCGAGCGCGGAGTCGGCGGCGCCCGTGTAGCGCCAGCACGCGGCAGCCGGCAACGCCCGCACGTGCCCCCCAAGCTCCGCCATGCGCTCGAGGAGCGACAGGAGGTCGAGGTCGCTGCCTCGGCCGGGCCGAAGCCCACGGGCGACCTCTGGAGCACCGACCCCGAGCAGTGCGACGCCAGCCAGGGCACCCGGGCGTCCCGCGCGCGGGTGGTCTAGTAGAGCCGCGAGCCGTTCCGATGCGAGGTCGACGACCGGCGCGTCGGCGTGCGGCGGGTCGACGAGCATGACCGCGTCGAGCGCACCGACCGTCGCGCCGCCGAGGAGCGAACCGAGTGGAGCCTTGAACAGGCCGCAAGCCCAGTGGAGGAGCACCGGGCTGTCGAGGGGCCGTTGCCCCACGTCACTCAACGCGTCGAGCACCCCCTCCCCGGCCGAGCGGCGCATGTAGCTCAGCTCGAAGGACCATGCGCAGCCGGTCTCGAGCACGTGCCGGACCTGCGGCGCGAGCCGCGGCTCGACCGCCACGACCACCTCGCGAATGCCGGCCTCCGCGAAGGAGTCCAGCACCCTCACGAGCACGACCCTGTTCGCAACCGACAGCAGGTGTAGGCCGGCGTCTGCCGCGGCCGCACCGGCGTCGATCACCAAGAGGGCTCTCGGCACGGCGCTGTCGAGCAGCCATTTCACATTCGATCAACGGACGATGGCGCGCTTCCTTTCGCCCCCGGCCCTGTCCGGAGCGCGAAAAGCCCGCGGAAGTGTCGACGCTCTGATCCGTTAGTCGGGCGAGATGAACGCTAACGGCACCCTCCCCACGGCTCCCGTCGCCCTCAGAACCGTCGAAGGCGGTTCCTCCAACGGAGACGCCATCCTCGGCGCTCGCGTCAGCGTTGTGATTCCGACGCTGAACGAAGAGAAGAACCTCCCCCACGTGTTCGGCCGGCTCCCCGGCGGCCTGCACGAGGTGATCGTCGTAGACGGGCACTCGACGGACGACACGGTGGAGGTGGCCCGCCGGCTGCGACCGGACGTGCGCGTCGTCATGCAGCCGGGGCGGGGCAAGGGCAATGCACTCGCGGCCGGCTTCGCCGCGTGCACGGGCGACATCGTAGTCACGATGGACGCCGACGGCTCAACCGACCCGGCGGAGATCCCGCGCTTCGTCGCCGCGCTATGCCATGGGGCTGACTTCGTCAAGGGCTCCCGGTTCGCGCAGGGCGGCGCGAGCTCGGACATCACCTGGGCGCGGCGGCTGGGGAACCGTGCGCTCAACGCACTCGTGAACGCGCTGTATCACACGAGTTACACAGACCTCTGCTACGGCTTCAACGCCTTCTGGGCGCGCTGCCTCCCATACATGCGCGTGGATTGCGACGGCTTCGAGGTCGAGACGCTCGTCAACGTCCGGATTGCGAAGGCAGGGCTGACGATCCACGAGGTGCCCAGTTACGAGCGCGACCGTATCTACGGACGCAGCCACCTCCACGCCGTGCGCGATGGAACTCGGGTATTGCGAACGATCGCGCTCGAACGGATGTCGACCGTCTACCAGCGGCGGGTCCCCGACCGAATCGCTCAGCGAGGGCTGGCCGCGTGAAGGTCGCGCTGGTCGCGCCGGGTTCCGCTCGCTGCTCGAGCAGCTTCGAGCGACGTGTCCAGGAGCTCGCAGGCGGACTGGCGCGACAAGGGGCCGAGGTCGAGGTGGTAACCCAGGACACGGGCGTCAGTTCGCTCCGCGTCTCGGAAAGCGACGGCGTCGTCACTCGGCGCTTCCCGGCGACGGCCCGGGGGCTCGGATTCGCGGTATCACCCGGGCTGTGGGAGCACGTTCGGCAGGGTGCCGAAACGTGGGACGTCGTGCACCTCCACGCCGGCCGCGGGCCCTTCACCGTCGCGACCCGGGGGGTGGCTTTCGCCACGAGGCGGCTGGCGTCAGGACGACTGATCTTCACGCCGCACGCACCGATCCAGCGACTGCTGCGCTGGCCGTATGCGCCTGTCGTCCGTGCAGTGCTAGACCGCGCCGCGCACATCGTCCCGCTGTCACGGGCCGAGGCTGATCTGATCCGCGACATCTTCCCGAAGGCCGCACACCGAGTGCAGCCCATGCCGTTGGCGGTGGATGCCGGGGCGATACACGCGGCCCGGCCGGTCGACTACCCCGGGCCGGTCGTGCTCGCGGGCGGCCCGCTGGGGCGACAGACCGAGCGGTTGATCGCTGCGATGGCAAGCCTCGATCAGCGGTTTCGGCTCGTCATACCCGGACGTGGGCCGGCCGTCCGCCGGCTGCAGCGGTACGCGGACGATCTCGAGGTGTCCGAGCGCGTCGATTTCGTGGGGCATACGACCCCAGCTGTGCACTACCGATGGCTTCGCACCGCGCGTGTCCTCGTAACGCTCGCGCAGGAAGAGCCCTCGGGGTCGGAACTGCTGGAGGCGCTCGCCGGGGGAACGTCGGCCGTGGCCTCGGACGTCGCCGTCAATCGCGAGGCCGCGGCGGTCGCCGACCACGCCGGCGTGACGCTCGTAGCCCCGGAGTGTTCCCCCCTGGAGCTTGCGGACGCGATCGCCGCCGTCGCCGAGACGGACGTCCCATCTGCTGCGCGACTCAGAATCCCGTCCGGCCAGGTGGTTGCGGAAAGCATGCTGGCGCTCTACCGGTCGTTGAGCGGTCCGGGGGTGGCGAAGGGTCACGCCTCCGCGAACGGCAACGGGCATCGGCCGGTCGCGCACGGGTAGGAACCCAGCGGTGTCGAGCGCGCTGTAGCCGTGCACGCAGGCACTACAGCCTTGCCGGTCGAGGAGCTCCTGATCGACCTCGGGGCGGCGGACGCGGGCCGAGCGGCGCTCCTCGCGCCTGCAGCCGTGCGCCTAATTGACCTCGAGGCTCCGCTCGCGGATCTCCACCTGCCGCGCGCGAGGGACGGACGACCGTACCGCTCGCTCCTGGCGGTGGCTCGGCTTGGGGGTGATCCGCTTGCCGCCGTGACGTTCGCCGTCGGCTCCGCGGGTCGAGTGTCGCGCCAGATGCTCGAGCTCGATCTGCGGCGAGCAGTGGTCGGCCGGGTCCCCGAGTCGGCGGCCGTCCTGGCACCGCGTTGGAGCCGGCCAAGCAGCCCGGTGAGCATTGTCGTGACGACGTGCTGCGACCCGGTGCCGCTCGAGCGATGCCTGCATTCGCTGTACGCGTGTGACTACGACGACTTCGAGGTCATCGTCGTGGAGAATCGCCCCGGCTCCGGAGCAACGCGACGTATGCTGGCCACCCGCTTCGGAGCCTCGCCCAATCTCCGATACGTCGAGGAGCCGCGGGCGGGCTTGTCGCGCGCACGCAACGCCGGCTTGGCGGTAGCGGAGGGCCAACTGGTCGCGTTCGTGGATGACGACACCACCCTCGACCCCGACTGGATCCACCGCTTCGTCGAGCGATTCGAGTGGTCCGAGGACGTCGCCTGCGTAACGGGTCTCATCCTGCCGCTCGAGCTTGAAACCGAGAGTCAGGTCCTTCTCGAGCAGTTCGCAGGGTTCGGCAAGGGTTTCCGGCGCCGCACGTATCGGCTTCGCCAGACGCACAAGGGCTCGCGCGTATATCCATACGCGCCGGGCACGATCGGCTCGGGCGCCAACACCATCGTGCGTCGAACCGTCGCCCTCCAAGTCGGGGGATTCGACTCGACGCTCGGGGCGGGGACGCCGGCGAAGGGTGGCGAGGACCTCGACCTCTACGTCAGGTTGCTGCTCCACGGGCACGCCATCGCGTACGAGCCAAGCGCGATCGTGTGGCACCGGCACCCGGACGGCCCGGAGCGGCTCCGGGGCCAGGTCTACCGCTACGGCGTCGGTCTCGGAGCGACCTTCGCAAAGCAGCTGGTTCGCGGGCCTGCCCGCCGCGAGCTGCTTCGAGCGGTCCCGGCGGGCTTGCGCTACGCAAACGATCCACAGTCGCGGAAGAACGCCGGGAAGACCGATGGTTACCCACGCCGCCTCGACTGGCTCGAACGCGCGGGGATCCTGGCCGGGCCGGTCGCGTACGCCTTGAGCGCGATCGGTGGTCGTCTAACGCACCGCCGAAAGCCCGTGCCGGCTTCGCCTGCCCCTTACCGGCAGCGCGTGCGCCTGCAGAACGGGAAGTCGGTCGACGTTGCCTCGTTTCACCACGGCGAGCCCGGGGCTGACGAAGCACTTCTCTGGCGGACCGGTACGCCAGAGCACGCCCTTACGACCGTGGCGGCGATCGCGTGCGTCGCGGCTCCCCTCACGGTGGCGCTGGGCCTGCCATCCGGAATCCGGCTCTTCGCGGTTCTTGCGCTGCTCTGCACGGCGCCAGGCGTGGCTCTTCTGAGAGCCCTTCGCGGCAGGCCAGAGCCGGGCTTGGTAATCGCGACCAGCCTGGCATGTAGCGCCCTGGTTGCCCAGTCGATGCTCACGCTGGGCGCCTGGTGGCCGAGAACGTTCCTCTATCTAGTCGCCGCCGTCTGTCTATCGGCGCTCCTTGTCGGCACTCGTGTCGGAAGGCTGCGCCGCCCGCGCGACTCTCCTGTTGCGGCTCTGGGGAACGCGCGGCGCATCCCGGCGTACATCCGTTGGCACATTGCGGTGATCGCCGTGGCGATGACGGCGTGGGCCACGTCGCTCTTTGGCGCGGACCTGAGTCGGATGGCGGGCCTCGGCCTGCTGAACGCCCTGCCGCCTGCGTACTTCGTCGCCTTCGCGCTTCTCCTCGCGGGCTTCGTCGCCGCCGTCAGCCGCCCAGTTCTCGCACCCCGCCTGCTGTGGCTCTACGTCCTGGCGCTCATTGTCGTGCTTCACGGCACGACGCCTCTGCTCTACGACGAACCGCGCTACTCGTGGACGTTCACGCACCTCGGCGTGATCAACTCAATCGCGGACACGGGCGCCGTCGACCGGCGAGTCGACATCTACAGCAATTGGCCCGGGTTCTTGGCGCTGACCGCCTGGTTTAGCCGCGTCAGCGGGCTAGCTCCCGCCGCTTACGCCGAATGGGCCCAGGCCTTCTTCAATCTGGCCAACGTCGCGGCCGTGCGGTTCGCCCTCCGCGGCGTGACAGCCAACGAGCGCCTGGTCTGGACGGCGACTTGGCTCTTCCTCCTCGGCAACTGGATTGGTCAGGACTACCTGGCGCCGCAGGCCTTCGCGTTCGTGCTGGCCGTGGTGATCCTGGGCTTGGCACTGAGGTCTGAGCTTCCGGCCAATGTCCCTCGAATCCGCGCGGCTCTCTGGCTCGCGCGCGCCGTCGGCCGGCTGCGCGCGCTGCTTCCGCATGGGCGTCTCGTCCCCGAGCCACGTCGGGCCAGCCCGCTATCGCCGCGCGGAGCTCTGCTCGTCGGGGGCCTTTGCTATCTGGCCGTGGTCGTCAGCCATCAGCTGACCCCCGTCGTCCTGCTCATCAGCGTCACCGCGTTGGCGCTGATCACTCGCCGCTTACCGCTTTGGATCCCCCTCGTCATGGCGCTTGTCGAGCTTTCATGGGTCGCTCTCGCATGGCCCTACGTGGATGAGCACTACGACGTCTTCGACCCGGACCCTGCCTCGAGCGCCGCCCCCGCGGGCTACGAGCTCGGCGGTGGGCTTCCGGGGCTTGCGCTCGTCGCCCAGGCTGCTCGAATCGAGCTGGTGCTTGTCGCGGGCCTGGCGGTGGCAGGGCTGGTGCGGCGGCTTCGAGCCAGGCGATGGGACCTCGGCGCCGCCAGCCTCGTGGTAGCCCCGCTCCTTATCGTCGGACTCAACTCGTACGGTGGCGAAGGCCGCTATCGGTTTTACCTGTTCGCGCTGCCGTGGCTCTGCTTCTTCGCCGCGGTCGCGTGCGCGCCCGCCACATCCACTCGCATCACGAGCGCGTTCCGAGCCTGGCGACTGGCGTTGGCGACCGCGGCTCTGAGCGTCTGCATGCTCTTCGCGTACTTCGGGCTGGAGCTGTCCAACCACGTCACCTCGGACGACGTGGACACCGCCCGATGGTTCGAGCGGCACGCCCCGCCGGATTCGCTCCTCCTCGGCCTCGCGCCCAGCTTCCCGCGTCGGCTGTCGGCCCGCTACCCGCGCGTCTACGACCCGGCCTATCCCGGCGTCCCCGGGCTGAGCGATTACGTCGCATATCGCGGGCGGCGCCTGGATCGCAGCGACCTTCGTCACCTACGGGCGACTGTGAGCGCCTACGGCGCCAGGCACACGTTTCTCATCGTCACGCCGATACAGGAGAACTTCGTCCGGCTCTACGGGCTGCTGCCCGCCGGCTCATCTGCAAGCCTCGCGCGCGCACTGCGGGCGTCGCGGTCGTTCCGCTTGGTCTACGAGCGTGGGGCGGCATCGATCTTCGAGTATCGACCGGACGCGGAGGCGAGGCGGCGATGAGCGGCGCTTGGCTTCGCCGGCGCGCTCCGACGAAGGACCCGCTGATCTCCAGCGCCTACAGCTTGGTGGCCAATAGTGCGCTGACGGCCGCCCTCGGGGTGGCGTTCTGGAGCGTCGCCGCGAGGCTGTATGACCCGGTCGAGCTCGGTCGGGACGCGGCGCTGATCGCAGTGATGCTCGAGCTCTCGGCCATCTGCCAGCTGAACATGGTCAACGCGATCACTCGCTTCCTCCCGAGCCTGGAGCGCGGGACGGCTTCGGCGCTGCTCCGCGCGTACGCGGCGAGCGCCGCGGCGGCACTCGTCGGGGGCCTTCTCTTCCTGCTGCTGGCGCCAAGAGTCTCAAACGAGTTCCACTTCATCGTCGACGACTGGCGGCTCGGCGCGTTGTACGTCGTCGGGCTCGTCACCTGGGGGTGGTTCGCGCTACAAGACGCCGCGCTGACGGCCGTCCGGCGAGCGTCGTGGGTGCCCGTCGAGAACGGCTTGTTCGGCATCCTCAAGCTCGCCGCCCTGCCGGCCTTCTTGGCGCTGGGAGCTGCGGACGGCGTCTTCCTCGCCTGGACCCTGCCGGTGCTGTTGTTGATCGTTCCGGTCAACCTGTTCCTCTTTCGAACGGCGATCCCTGAGCACTTGCGCAAACACCGGCCGGCGGGCTCAGCCGTCCTCGCGCGGCTTGGCCGACGTGGTCTCGTCCGCTTCATGGCGCAGGACTGGGGCGCCACGGCGCTGGCACTGGCGCCGACGGCGTTCCTGCCCGTCCTGATCGTCGCGTTGCTCGGCCCCCGCGCGAACGCCTACTTCTTCATCCCGTACATGATCGTTACAGCGTTCAACATGCTGTTCGCCGCTGCGGGCACGTCGCTCGTGGTGGAAGGCGCCCTGGCAGAGGATCGAATCCGCGCCATGGCCGAAAGGATCGCGCGGCGATTCGCGTTGATCGTGGTACCGGGAACGACTGTCATGATCGCCGCCGCGCCCCTCATCCTGCTGCCCTTCGGCGAGGACTACGTCGACAAGAGCAGCTCGGTTCTGCGCCTGCTCGCCTGTGGTTGCGTGTTCTACGCCGCGCTGGCCCTATACGTCGCGATTGCGCGGGTCGAAGGGCGGAGCTTGCGGATTCTCACGGTCGAGGCGGTCAAGCTCCCGCTTCTGCTCGGGGGCGCCATCGTGCTGTCCGGGCCGCTTGGCATCGAGGGAATCGCGCTTGCCTGGCTCGGCGCGGTCGCCATGGTCGCCTTGGCCGTGGCGCCGTCGCTCGTGCGGTTCTTGCGCGGGCGCCCGTCGCGCGAGGTGGCCGTTCGAGCCCGACGAGCGGCCCCGCAAGGCGTCCGCCTACCGTGAGCGTAGCCGCCGCCACCCTATCGGTGCTCCTGCTTGGGACGCTGGTCGTAACTACTGAAATCGAGCGGGTGCCCGGCCCAGCCCAGGACTCGCGCGGCGGCGCCCGATCGCTCGCCTGGAGCGACGAGTTCAATGGGCGGAGGGGCGCCCGTCCGGATCAACGGAAATGGAGCTTCGAAACCGGCTATGGGTGGGGCGACGGGGAGCTGCAGTCGTATACCAGCCGGCGCAGGAACGCTGCGCTCGACGGGCGGGGCCACCTGGTGATAGCTGCTCACCGGGAGCGGTACACCGGCGCGGACCAACGGCCGGCGAGCTACACCTCGGCGCGAATCAACTCGCGCACGAAGTTCGAGTTCGCGTACGGGCGCGCGGAGGCGCGGATTCGGGTCCCGCGTGGGCGCGGCCTCTTGCCCGCCTTCTGGGCGCTCGGCAGCAATCTGGAGACGGTCGGCTGGCCGGCCTCTGGAGAGATAGACGTCATGGAGGTGCATGGCGGCGACCCGTTCACCGTCCACGGCAGCCTGCACGGGCCGCGCGTCGGCCATGAGGCGTACGCGGTCGAGGCGACCCGGCGCTCGCGCACCCGGCTGTCGAGGGGCTTCCACGTCTACGGCGTGTCTTGGAGCCCCGGGCGGATCGCCTTCCGCCTCGACGGCGACGTGTACGCCGTGCGGACGCCCTCAGATCTGCCCGCCGGCTCGACCTGGAGCTTCGAGCGTCCGTTCTTTCTTCTTCTCAACGTGGCCGTCGGCCCCCGCTGGCTCGGGGCGCCGGACGCCACGACGCCGTGGCCGGCGCGGATGCTCGTGGACTGGGTTCGCGTCCGCCTCGGCCGTGCGACGTTCTGTCCCACCGTGCGGGCACGGGAGCTGCGGCGCCGGTGCCCCAAGCGTCCACCCCAGCGCGCGTCCGCCGCATCGGAGGCCGGACCGTGACGAGGTTGATACCGGTGCTGCTCTACCACTCGGTAAGCGAGCGGGCGGCCGCGCGTGACCGGCGATGGACGGTCGCGCCGCGCAAGTTCGCGTCACACCTCACGGCGGTGTCGGCATCCGGCCGGACGCCGATGACTATCACCGAGATCGCCGAGGGGCTGCGAGGCGAACGAGCGCTCCCCTCGAGACCGCTCGGCATCACCTTCGACGACGGGTTCTCGGACACCTACGCCGCTGTCAGCGAGCTACTCAGCCGCGGCCTCCGGTCGACGGTCTACGTCACCACCGGCGAGATCGGCGCGCGGAACAGGTTGTCGGCGTTGCAGCTGACCCGGCTGGGAGGGATGGCGTCCGTCGAGCTCGGCGCCCACGGCGTCCACCACATGAGACTCGACCAGCTGGACGACCCCGAGCTTGCGGCCGAGGTCCGCGACAGCAAGGCGCAGCTCGAGCACATCGTCGGGGCGAGCGTCCACTCCTTCGCCTACCCGCACGGCGCCTACGACCGCGCCGTGCGCGAGGCTGTCGTTGTGGCGGGCTACCGCTCCGCGGCCGCCGTCAAGAACGCGCTGGCCCACGACCACGACGACCCGTTCGCGATTGCACGCTGGACAGTCACGGCCGGCACGTCGTCTGGGCGCATCTCGGAGATCCTCGACGGCGAGCGCGTGCCTTCCGCGTGGCCTCGCGAGCGGCTGCGGACGCGCGCCTACCGCGCGGCGCGGCGGGGCCGGCGCGGTCTCGCCCGGCTGGGAGAGCCGCGCTGAGACTGCTAGCCGACATCGTTCGGATCGGCATCGCCGCAGGCGCGGCGGGCTTCCTCGCAGCAGGCGACGAGTCCGCTGCCCTGAAGGCGGTGCTGGTGCTCGTGCCGGCGGTCGCCGCGCGCCTTGTTCGCGTTCCAGCCGCTTTCGATCTGCTCTTTGCGGTCACGCTTGCCGTCGAGATCGCCGGGAGCGGCCTTGGAGCCTACGCGGGGGTCGGCTGGCCCGATGGCGGCTCTCATCTGGTCATCCCCTTCCTGACTGCGCCAATCGTGTACCAGGCATTCGCTCGTCTCGGTGCGATCCCTGCGGCACAAGACGCCCCGAGCCGGCGGTCCACCGTGGGCGCCGGGCTTCTGGCGGCTGCTGGGGTCCTCGCGCTCGGAGCCGTGTGGGAGCTCGTGGAATGGGGGGCGGACAGCGCGTTCGGGACTGACTACTCCCAGGGCTATGCCGACACTCTCTCGGACCTCCTGGCCGACTCCATCGCGGCCGCTGGAGGGGGTGTGCTCGTTGCCCTCTGGCTCGGCTCGGCAGTACGGGCACCCCTGCGGCGCGCTCGAGCAGCCGGCGCACTGCACCGAGCCGGGCGTCGGCGGCGGCAGGAGGCGGCATGAGCCCGGCACTCTCGGCCGCGGTCGTCGTCTGCGCGGCAAGTGCAGAGCGAGAAGCGCTCCTACGTGCCTGCGTGCACTCGCTTTTGGCCGGCACGCGCACGCCCGACGAGATCCTGGTGGTCATAGACCGAAACCCCGCGCTCGAGGCGAGCGTGGCCAGCTGGCTGCCTCCGTCGGCGCGGCTGATGCGGAGCGGGTCGGGTGGCATCTCCGCGAGTAGGAATGCCGGACTCCGCGCGGCGAGCTCCGACGTCGTGGCTTTCGTCGACGACGACGCGGTAGCCGAGCCCGATTGGCTTCTTCGGGTGCTGGAGCAGTTCCGGGATGCCGATGAAGTCCTCGGCGTCGGGGGAGCGGTCGTTCCACACTGGGACACCAACCGGCGCTGGCTGCCCGACGAGCTGCTCTGGGTGGTGGGCTGCACCTACCTCGGCCACCGCGACAGCGCCGGACCGATCCGCAACCCGATCGGCTGCAACATGGCTTTCCGCCGACGTGAGCTGACGGCGCTGGGGGGGTTCTCGACCGAATTTGGTAAGCGCGGCTCCACGCTGAATACGTGCGACGAGACCGAGCTCGGGCTGCGCCTCGAGCGGCGCTACGGCTCCGCGCGAATCCGCTGTGTCCCGGGTGCGCGCGTGCGGCATCACATACCGGCGGCCCGAATCGGGTGGAAGAAACTCGTTCTGCGCTGCCTCAGCGAAGGGTTGTCCAAAGGGCGCCTTCGCCGCGCCTACGGCCGCTCCGCGCTGACTACCGAACACACCTATGCGCTGAGCCTCATCACCCGGCGCGTGCCTCGGCTGCTGCTTCGCGGCATCCTGCGACGGGATCGCCAGTCGGCTCTGAGCGCCGCCGCAATCGTCCTGAGCCTCGGGGTTACGAGCGCCTCCTACATCGGCGGCCGGCTTCGGGCCGGGCGCGATGGCTCCCGGGGCCAGACCACGCGGTGATCAGCCCGCCTCGAGGCGAACCAGAAGTGCCCCGATCGACTCGAGATCTCGGAGGTTCTCCGGTGTCATCTCCGCGGCGGGGACCGCGAGCTCGAACTCGTCCTCAACGAACGCGAGCACCTCTGTCAGCGCAAAGGAGTCGATTACTCCCCACTCGAGCAACGGCGTGTGCCGATCGAGATCCGCCTGGCCGTCGAGGTGGTGGCGGACGATGTAGTCGCGAATCGGCTCGATGAACTGATCGACTGTCAACGTGCACCCTCCTTCTCGCAAATCGCCTGCAATGCGCGGCGGTCGACCTTCCCGTTCGGTGTGCGTGGCAGTGCGCTCAGCTCGCGGACGCCGTGGACGATCATGTATCGCGGTAGGCGCGCCGCGCACTCCTTCTTCAGCTCGAGCAGCGAGGCGGACGAGCCCTCGCGAAAGCTGACCGCGGCGACAAGGCGCTTTTGGAGGCCCGAGCCGACAGCCACCGCCGCCGCCTCGCGCACGCTGGGGTGCGCCGAGACCGCCGCCTCCACCTCACCGAGCTCTACGCGATGGCCGCGGATCTTCACCATCGCGTCGCGGCGTCCCAGGTACGCATAGTTCCGCTCGTCGAGGCGTTGCACGATGTCGCCGGTGTGGTACGGCCCGCGGTGGGCCGGGCGGCCCCAATACCCCAGCATCACGGTCGGTCCGTCGACAAGCAGCTCGCCGCTCTCGCCGATCTCAGCCTCGGCGCCGTCGTCCTTGACCGCCCAAACCCGGTCACCCGAGCACGCTCGTCCAATCGGCACCGCGGCAGCGTGCTCGCCCGGTGTGCCGATGACCTCGTGGTAGGTACAGACGTTCGTCTCGGTCGGCCCATACAGGTTCAGCATGCGAACTCCTGAGAACGCAGCGCGGAGCCGCCTCAGTGCGACGACCGGAAACGGCTCCCCCGCGAACAGGATTGTCCGGAGGGATGCCGGCCCGGTTTCGAGAAGACCGCCGTCGTCCATCATCATCGCGAGCGCCGATGGGACGGAGTACCAGATCGTGATCCGCTCTCGGCGCACGAACTCGACCAGCCGCGGCCCGACGAAGGACAGGCCCTCCGGGATCAGCGAGACGCAGGCACCGCTCGCGAAGGCCACGTACAGATCCAGGATCGACAGGTCGAAGTGGAACGGCGCGTGGCTGGAGAGTCGGTCGGTCGGCTTCGGCTCCAGCTCAGCCACCGCCCATTCGATGAACGCAAGCGCGTTTCGGTGGCTGATGCAAACGCCCTTGGGCCGCCCCGTGGAACCCGACGTGTAGAGGATGTAGGCGAGGGAGTCCCGCGTGACGGGCGCCCGCGGGATGGGTGCGGCGGGCGTCGAGTCGTCGAACCCCGGAACTCCTTCGCCGAGCAGCAGCCGGCGAACAGGGCCCACAGGCGACAGCGCGACAGCCGCCCGATCGGGCTCGGTCACGCACACGCTCGGCTCGCAGTCGCTGATCACCTCGCGCGCTCGCGCTGTTGGGCTGAGCGGGTCGACGGGCACGTAAGCGGCGCCTACGCGCAACACCGCCTGCATCGCAGCCACCGCGTTGATCGACTTCGGCAGCCAGATCGCGACCCGGTCGCCGGGCGCCACGCCCCGCTGAAGGAGAGCGCGAGCGAGGCGGTTCGTGAGGTGGTTCAGCTTACGGTAGGTGATCTCCGTCCCGGGTTCGCGCACGGCGACGCCGTCCGGGTTGCGGTGGAGCCCCTCGGCGAACACGTCCGGCAGGATTTCCGCCCGCATCAGCTCGCCTCCGCGCGCGCGGCGATAACCGTTCGAGTAGCCGTCCATCTCATGGCCGCCACCACCTCCGCTCCGGTTTGAAACTCGCCGTCGAACCGCTCCGGCCGGTACGGATAGGAGTCGACACTCGGATCCGCCGCACCCGTGACGAGCTCCGCCAGCAGCCTGCCGGCCCCCGGAGCGTGTGTCACTCCGGCGTAGTTGTCGCCCGCCAGCACGTACAAGCCGGGCACCGAGGTCAGCTGGCCGATCACCGGCCTCAGATCCGCGGTGAAGCAGGGAGCGCCGTGTACGGCTGCGGCTGTCCTTGCGCCCGCGAGCACGGGCACAGCCGGCGCAACCGCCAGGGCGGCTCGCTGCATCTCGGCGACGCAGCCGACGGAAAGGCCGTCGAGGCGATGGGGCAGCTCGCGCTCGACGAACTCGTAGCGCGGGTCGCACTCGTAGGTGCAGCCCCACGCGAGGCTCCCCGCGTCGCTCCGAAGGTAGATTCGGTGACGGTCGCAGAACTGGATCGCGGGAAGCGAGCGCGGCACTCGCAGCGGCTCCGTCGTCAGCCGCGTAGCCACCAGGGGCACGATTGGAAGCCAGATTCCGAACTGCCGCAGGATCATGTTCGTCCAACCCCCCGCGGCGACCACGAGCGTCCTGCACCTGACCTCGCCATGCGCGGCTTCGAGCACGAACCCGCCGGTACGTCCGCGACGGATCGAACAGACGGGCTCGTGCTCGAGGATCTCCCCACCCAGTTCGGCGCAGCGGTTGGCCAGCGCGCGGGCAGCCGGACCGGCGGCGACCCGGGCACCGCGCGGATCTAGCACGCCTCCCGCAACCCCCGCAGCTCGCACGAAGCCTTCGGTCAGGTCCTCGACGTCGCCCGGGGTAAGCAGCGCAAGCCCCTGCACGTCGGCGTGTGGCGCGAAGGGAAGCAAGCTTCTCGCTCCCAGCGGGCCGGCGGCGCCGAGAAAGAGCGTGCCCGTCTGCACGTACCCGGGCACGTGGCTTCGCCGTGAGAGGTCGCTATAGAAGTCGAGGCCGTAGGTCTCGACTTCGAGCTCCTCGTCGCCCCAGGCGGGAACGAAGCCGGCGCTCCACCTCGCGAGGAGCCCGGCGCCGGCGCTCGACGTGCCCGAGCCGATCCAACCGCGGTCGATGACCGTCACGTCGTCGCAGCCGCGGAGCTGCAGATGCACAGCGGCGGAGCAGCCGAGGATGCCTCCTCCCACGACCGCCACATCGGCAACCCGCGCGCTTGTCACGGGATCGCATCCACGAGGGTGTCGGCCCAGGGATCGCCGTCAAGACGCGAGACGAGCGCATCGGGACGCTCGATGGCAGCCAGGACGCGGGGATCCCGGGCGTGCGCGACCGCCGCACCGCGGTGCCACAGCAGACAGCGCCGCCGCGCGACCGCCTCCAGCATCCCCGGCTCGAGGCGGCCGCGCACCGCGGCGGAGCCGTGCGCGTAGGCGTGGGCGAGCAGATGATCGAGGACCGTGCCGAGCGTCCGCTCGCCGCTCGCCGCGACCTGGAGGACCTCGCTGCGCCACCCGGGCCGGAGGAAGTAGACGTACCAGCCGAGCGATCTCCCACGCGCGTCCCGGACGAGCTGCGCGACGAGCTCGCCGCGGCCCTTCACGCGTCGAAGCTCGCCGAACAGCCAGTCCAGGAAGCCTTCGTCGTAGTCGGGATGTAGCGAGAGCCGGCGCCCCACGCGTGGGAGCGCCTCGACGATCGCCCGGGACGTCAGGGGTTCCTCCGCGGCCCTGGGCCGGCGAGGGGCGATGACGGCCCCTGCCAGCGACAAGGTCAGATCGTCGAGCCCGCCCGCCAGCAGCCGCATCCCGGCGCGCAGGCGAGTACGCCGCGGGGCAACGAGGTGCGCCGCCACGCTTGCCGGCCTGAACACCCGGACCCAGTGGATTCCCTTGAGGTCGAGCCGCTGGCCGCCGAGGCGGAGCCACATCTGTTCCATGAGCGGGGAGGCGCCGTCGCCGAGCGTCGCGTCCTGGGGGCCCTCCAGAAGTTTCCGCATGAGCACGAACCCCACGGCGCGCGTGCGCGCCGCGGGCGCGACCGCGCTGTGCGCCGCCCAGGCGAAGCGCATGGTGCGGCCGCCGAGCCGCATGCGGCGCACCTCGGCCGCGGTGAAGCCGATGATCGCGCCCTCCTCCACGGCCACGAGCGACGGAATCTCGGGATCCGCCCAAGGCTGGTCGATTAGCGTTCTCCGGAGGAAGCCCGCGAGCGCGGGTTCCCCGCCGCGCGCACCGACCTGGAGCGTCTCCCGAACCAGGGCCGCGATCGAGGGAAGATCCGCCCGTTCCATGGGCCGTATAGACGTCCCTGCGGGCATCTCTCGACCGTCCGGCTCCGCACGTCGTCCCGGCTGGGCCGCCGGGATCGGGGCGGGACGGTTCGGCAAGGTGGCAGAGGTTGCCATGCCCATCTAACGAAAGGCCGACCGCGCGACTTTCTCGGCGCTCGTGGGATTCCATGCCCGGAATCAGCGCGTAAGCCGGTCGGGTTGAGTTAAGTTCCCTCCGTGGGGCCGACGGCTCGAGCTTGCGCTGGGTTGGCGATTGCCGGCACGCTGCTCGCCGGCTGCGGCGAGGACGACTTCAAGAACGAGGCGCGCGCGCCGGTGCGTGAGGCGCTCACGGGCGTGATCCAGGACGACGCGGTGACCGTGTCGCCGTCCAAGCTCGGTGCCGGCCCAGTGGAGATCACCATCTCGAACCAGACCGACGCGAACCGGTCGATCACGCTCGAGGGCGAGTCGATCGTGGAGCGCGAGGGCCCGGTCGCGCCGGGCGACACCGCCACGATCCAGAAGACGCTCGCGCCCGGCAGCTATGAGGTGAGGGCCGGCTCGAGGAGGGCGGTCCGGAAGGAGATCCGGCCCGCGTTCCTGCGCATCGGCAAGGAGCGCAAGAACTCCAACAACGACCTGCTGCTGCCCTAGAGCTCCCGCTGGTCGTCAGCGACGGCAGGCTCGGCATCGCCCGCCGGCCGCACCAGTGCGTCGATCTCCTGCAGCAGCCCGCGGATGCGTCCTGACATCTCCTCGACGAGCCGATAGGCGTTGTCGATGCCCGTCTTCGCTCCCGTGAGCTGAACCTTGATCCTG
>Ga0126307_10001139_pt1 | contig 17521 bp, 18 predicted proteins | sample Plot28_FD_89955 | JGI IMG/M metagenome (GOLD analysis project Ga0126307, IMG submission 89955) | Serpentine soil microbial communities from UC McLaughlin Reserve, CA, USA - Plot28 | ecosystem: Environmental > Terrestrial > Soil > Grasslands | place: USA: UC McLaughlin Reserve, Lake County... | reverse complement strand
GCGTCCTCGGGCTTGCCCTTGCCACCAGCAAGGGCTGCGCCCTGCGTCCACCGATCTGCTCGCCCACGGCCGCCCCCACGCGCACGCCGCCGCGGGTTCGCTCATCTGATGCCAGGGAAGCTGGTCGTCTGCCCGACGCCGATCGGGAACCTCGAGGACATCACCCTGCGGACGCGCCGGGCCCTCTCCGATGCGGACGTGATCGCCTGCGAGGACACGCGGCGGACCGGGCTCCTGCTCGAGCGCCTCGAGATCCAGGCGAGCCGGCTTGCCTCCTACCACGAGGGGAACGAGGCCGAGCGGGCGCGGGAGCTCTCGCAGCGGATCGAGCGAGGTGACAGCGTCGCGCTGGTCTCCGACGCGGGCATGCCCGCGATCTCGGATCCGGGCTTTCGGCTGATCCGCGCCTGCATCGACCGCGACCTCGATCTCGAGGTGCTCCCGGGGCCCTCGTCGATCCTCACCGCCCTGGTCGCCTCGGGTCTGCCCACACACCGCTTTCGCTTCCACGGCTTCCTGCCGCGGCGCACGGGGGAGCTCGAGCGTGTCCTGCAGTCGACCGAGACCCTGATCGCCTTCGAGTCGCCCCGGCGCCTGCCGGAGTCGCTGCGGGCGCTGGCCCAGCTGGCGCCCGACCGCCCGGCCGCCGTCTGCCGCGAGCTCACCAAGCTGCACGAGGAGGTCGCCCGCGGCACCCTGGGGGAGCTCTCGCGCCGCTTTCGCGACGAGGCGCGCGGCGAGATCGTGGTCGTGATCGGCCCTGCCGCGGAGCGCGGGACCGCTGACATCGGCTTCGCCACCGACGCGCTGCGCGGCCTGATCCGCGCCGGCGCCCGGCCGCGCGCCGCGGCCAGCGTCGTCTCGGCCCTCACCGGCGTCCCCGCGAACGACCTCTACCGCGGGATCACCGGGCGCGACATGCGCCAGTAGCGCCGCCCGCGGCGCTACCTTGGGACCCAGCAAGATGGCCAAGCGCGAGCCACGCATGGTTTCGCTGGGTTACGGGAAGTTCGCCCGGGCGGATCGCATCTATGCCCTCGTCCCGATGGATCCGAAGGACCGCGGCGACGGCAGGCGGACCTACGTTCACGTCGACGACATGGCGGAGCCGATCGTCGCCTCGCGCTCGGAGCGGGCAATCCTCGCGGATGTCGAGGCGGCGCTCACCGAGGCGGCCGGGATCCCACGCCGCCGCCGCAGCGCGAAGGGGCAGGAGAAGCTGCTCTAAGTAGGCTCACTCCTCGTGAGCTTCTACGTCACCACGCCGATCTACTACGTCAACGGCGAGCCTCATCTGGGGCACGCCTACTCGAACATCGCCGCCGACATCCTCGCCCGGCACCATCGCCAGCGCGGCGAGGACGTCTTCTTCCTCACCGGCACCGACGAGCACGGCGAGCCCGTCGCCCAGCAGGCCGAGGCGGAGGGCGTCACGCCGCGCGAGCTCGGCGACCGGTTGGCGCCGCGCTTCAAGGAGATGGCCGCCAAGATCAACGCCTCGAACGACTTCTTCATCCGCACCACGGACGAGGGCCACATGCAGCGGGTGCAGGAGATCGTCCAGCGCGTCTACGACAACGGGCACGTCTACGAGGGGATGTACGAGGGCTGGTACTGCCCGCGCTGCGCCGACTTCAAGACCGAGTCCGAGCTCGGACCCGACAACACCTGCCCGATCCACAAGATCCCGCTCATCCGTGAAAGCCAGCGGAACTGGTTCTTCGCGCTCTCGAAGTTCCAGGGCGATCTCGAGCGGCTCTATGGGGAGCGACCGGGCTTCGTCATCCCCGAGTTCCGCCGCAACGAGGCGCTCGCCTTCATCCGGCAGGGCCTCCAGGACGTGTCGCTCTCCCGGCCGACGCTCAAGTGGGGGGTCCCCGTCCCCTGGGACCCCGACCAGGTGATCTACGTCTGGTTCGACGCGCTGCTCAACTACTACACCGCTCTCGGCTACGGGGCAGACGAGGACGTGACGGAGAAGTTCTGGCCGCCGTTCCACATCCTCGCCAAGGACATCCTCAAGTTTCACGCCGTCTACTGGCCGGCGTTCCTGATGGCTGCCGGGATCGAGGTGCCGAAGCGGATGTTCATCCACGGGTACCTGCTGATGGATGGGCACAAGATGTCGAAGTCGCTGGGCAATGTGCTCGACGTGGACGAGGTCGTCGAGAAGTTCGGTGCCGACGCGCTGCGCTTCTACTGCTTCCGCGAGGTCTCCTTCGGGCAGGACGGCCAGATCTCGCCGGCCGGGTTCGAGAACCGCTACGAGTCCGAGCTCGCCGACCAGTACGGGAACCTGGCCAACCGCGTCCTCTCGATGATCGGGCGCTACCGCGACGGGACCGTCCCGGACGCGAACGCCGAGGAGGCGCTCGCCGGCGAGTTCGAGGGCGCGCCGGACCGCGTCAGGGCGGGCCTTGACGAGGCCGAGCTCACCCAGGCGCTCGAGGAGACCTGGAAGCTGGTTCGCCGCCTCAACCAATACGTCGAGGAGACCCGACCCTGGGAGCTCGCCAAGGACGACGCGGCTGCGGAGAGGCTCGACTCGGTGCTCTACGGCTTGGCGGAGGGCCTGCGGGTGACGACCATGCTGTTGCACGCCTACATGCCGGAGACGACCGGGCGGTTGCTCGACGCGTTGGTCGAACCGAGCCGCGAGCTCGCCGAGTTCGGCTCGCGAGGGGGTGGGCAGACCCTCGGCGAACTCGCTCCGCTCTTCCCAAAGCTCGCCCCGGCCTGATGGAAGCGGCGCTCGCGGTCCGCGGCCTCGCGAAGCGCTTTGGCCGGACGGAGGCGCTGCGCGGGATCGACCTGGAGGTCGCCCCGGGCGAGATGGTCGGGCTGCTCGGACCCAACGGCGCCGGCAAGTCGACCCTGACCAAGATCGCCTGTGGACTCGTGCGCCCTACCGGCGGCACCGCACAGGTCCTGGGGAAGGTTGCGGGATCCGAGCCCGCCCGCCGGGAGACGGGGTATCTCGCGGAGCTCTTCCGCTTTCCCGGGTGGGCGACGGCGGATGAGCTTCTGGCCCTTCACCAGCGGCTCGCCGGATCCGGTGGAGGGGAGCCCGAACGTAGGCAACTGCTCGGGCTCGTTGGACTCGATGGCGCCGGCGGAAAGCGGATCGGGGAGATGTCGAAGGGAATGCAGCAGCGCCTGGGCCTGGCGCAGGCGCTGATCGGCTCACCACGGCTGCTCCTTCTCGATGAGCCCACGAGCGCCCTCGATCCGGCGGGGCGCCGGATCGTCCGCCAGGTTCTGGTCGAGCTCCGCGAGCGCGGCGTCTCGGCGCTGATCAACTCGCATCTGCTGACCGAGGTCGAGCGCACCTGCGATCGGGTCACGATCCTCTCGGAGGGCAGGGTGGTCGCCGCGGGAACCCCGGGCGAGCTGGCCCGGCCGACGGGAGTGGAGGTGATCATGGAACGGGGCTCCCGGCGGTTCGAGGACGCCACCAAGGACGAGATTCCGGGCATCGTCTCGGAGCTGGTGGCCTCGGGCGAGCGCATCTACGAGGTGCGGCCCCTGGGGAGCACGCTCGAGGACGCCTATCTGGAGGTGGTGGGGGAGTCGGGCGAATGAGCACCGCGCCGCCCAGCTCGGTCGGCGCAGTCTCGGCCGTGATCGGCTACGCGATCCGGGAGAGCGCCCGCCGCAGGGTCTTCACCGTCGTTCTGCTGCTCACGGTGGGCTTTCTGGCGCTCTACGCCCTCGGCGTCCACTTCGCGTTCCGGGACACCCAGGGCTTTTCCGGGCTCGACGTGATCAACACGAAGGCCTTCACCGGCGCGACGCTGCTCGGCCTGGCGATGTTCGCCACCCTGTTTCTGGGCGCCGTCGTGGCGGTCTTCCTCACGCTCGGCGTGGTGCGCGGGGATGCCGAGAGCGGGCTGCTGCAGCCGCTGGTGGTGCGCCCGCTGGGCAGGCGGACGATGCTGCTGGCGCGCTTCGCCGGGGCTGCGGCCTTCGCAGCCGGCTACGGCCTGGTCGTCTACCTGTGCGCGATGGTGATCACCGGGGCGATCGGCGGCTGGTGGCCGGACCACGTGCTCACGCCCGGCCTCGGCCTCGCGGCCGGCCTGGTGATCGTGGCTGCGGTCTCGCTCTTCGCATCGGTTTTCCTGAGCTCGACTGCACAGGGGATCGCGATCCTGATGGTCTTCGGCGCCGGCTTGACCGCCGGCCTGCTCGGCCAGATCGGCGACGCGATCGACTCGGACTCGCTCAGCGACGTCGCCAAGGTCGCCTCCTGGCTCCTTCCCTTCGAGGCGCTCTACCAGGGCGGCCTCCACGCGCTCACCTCGGAGACCACGGGGTTGACGGGTACGGCGATCAGTCTGGGACCCTTCGGCGGGCCCCAGGGCGCGGGGTTCGGACTGGTCTTGTGGGCGGCCGCCTATCTCGGCATCACGCTCGCGGCCGCGGGTCTCGCCTTCGCACGTCGGGATCTCTAGGAAGGGCCCGAGCGGCCCCGAGGGCCCGTGGTACTGTGGCCGCGTAATCAGGATCGCCCGTAAGGAGGCGCTTTTATGAGCAGGAGAGCAGGGATGCGCGCGACCTTTGCGGCGCTGGCGGTTGCCGGCGCGCTGCTGATTCCGGCCTCGCCGGCCATGGCCGGCGGCGCGCAGCTGGCGAGCTCCGGTGGCGGACCGGTGGCGACCAAGGCCGGCGCAATAGTCAACTTCCTCCCGGCCGGAAAGATCAGGGTCGCGAAGCGCTTCCAGCCTCTTGCAGTCTGCTCGGTCAACTGCACGGTGACCGGGACCGCGGTGATCAAGGGACTCGGCGGCAAGGTGACGATCACCGACACCGGTTCGTTCGTGGCCAACCAGCCCTTCGGCCTCCAGGTCAGAGTCAAGGGCGCCCTGCTCAGGTTGATGAAGCGCTTCCCAGGCAGGTTCCGGCTGAACGTGACCTACAGCGCTACCGACCCGGCGACCGGGGCGACCGACAGCGTCTCGCGGGGCTTCAAGTTCAAGCGCTAGAGCGGTACGGCCGATCACCATCGTGATGCCGTCGCGCACCGCCAGGGTGGGATTGGCGCTGATCTGCGCCGCTGGATTGCTGATGTCCGTGGCCGCGGGGAGCGCCGCGGCAAAGGTCCCGCGCGCCAAGGCGAGCATCGTCGGCGGCACTCCCGCGAGCATCTCGGAGTGGGGATTCATCACGGCAATCCTGACTCCTCACACGCTCTGCACCGGCTCGGTGATTTCGCCCACAAGGGTGCTCACCGCCGCGCACTGCCTATCCAGCCCTTCGACGATGACCGTAAGGACGGGCTCGAACCTCGCATTCGCCGGCGGCAGCGTGCACGCGGTCAGCTCGGCCGCGGTCAACTCGGGTTGGAATCATGGCTTCATCGGCGATCTCGCCGTCCTCACCCTGAGCAATCCCACCAGCGCCCCGCCGATCCAGCTGGGGAGCGCGACGGAGGACTCGGCGTATACCGGGCCGCGCGCCGCCCTCTCGGTGGCCGGGTTCGGCGCCCGGAATCCGTCACCGCGTCGCAAGCCGAAGATCGGCCTGCTGACCGAGGCCACGGTGTTCGTGCGCGGCTTCTGCCCGCTGCCCACCTCGCTGATGTGCGACGCCGGCAAGCGCTCGGGGCTGATCGCGATCGCCAAGGTGAAGCGGAAGCTCCGCAAGCGGCCGATCCAGAAGACCGTCTGCGCCGGCGACAGCGGCGGACCGATGGTGGCCGCGACCCCGGCCGGGTTGAGGCTCGTCGGCATCGCCGAGGCGACCGCGGCTCCGCCCAAGCGCTCGGCGTTCGGGTTCGTCTGGTGCGGGCTGAAGGGCTTCCCGGCGATCCACACGCGAGTCGCCTCGTGGCTCAGCTTCATCCAGGGTTCCTAGACTCGGCGCGTGGTCGACACCCACGCGCACCTCGCGCTCTGCGAGTCGGATGAGGATGAGCTGGTCGCGGCGGCCCGCGCGGCGGGCGTGCGGCGCATCCTCACCGTCGGCCTGGGCGAGGACACCAATCCTGAGGCGCTGCGGGCCGCCGAGCAGGACGAGGGTGTATTCGCCGCCGTCGGCCGACACCCGAACAGCGCGAATGGCTTCGATGGGACGGCAGCCGAGGCGATCGGGGAGCTCGCCGCGCGCCCTGAGGTGGTCGCGATAGGGGAGACCGGACTTGACTTCTATCGAGACCGGGCCGGGCCGGAGGACCAGCGGAGGGCGTTCTCGGCGCAGATCTCGATCGCCAGGGAGGCAGGCAAGCCCGTCGTGATCCACCTGCGCGACCGGGAGGGTTCCGAGGATGCCGTCGCGGAGGCGTTCGCGACCCTCGATCAGCAGGCTGATGGGTTGCCCGTGATCCTCCACTGCTTCTCCGCCGGCCCTTCCTGGGCCGAGCGGGCCGCCGAGCGCGGCTGGTACTGCTCGTTCGCGGGCAATCTCACCTATCCGACGGCCGAGCCGATTCGCGAGGCGGCGACCCTCGTTCCCGACGACCGCCTGCTCGTTGAGACCGACTCTCCTTTCCTCGCGCCCCAGCCCGTGCGCGGCAAGCCGAATCAGCCCGCGAACGTGGTCGCGACCGCCGAGCGGCTTGCCGAGGTCCGCGGTGTCACGTACGGTGAGCTGGAGCGAACCGTGGAGGCGAACGCCGCGAGAGTCTTCGGGTGGTGACCGGCTCCCGCCCGCCGGAGCGCCCGCCGCGCCGGCTCGGCCAGAACTTCCTCGCCGACCCCAACCTGCTCGACGCGATCGTGCGAGAGGCCGCGCTGGACCCGGCCGACGTGGTGCTGGAGGTCGGGGGTGGGGGCGGCGCCCTGACCGAACGACTGGCGCCGGACGTCGCCCGCCTGCACGTGGTCGAGGTCGACGAGCGGCTGCGGGAGGAGCTCGAGCCGCTGGCGCGGCAGGCCGGCAACGTCGACCTGGTGTGGGGGGACGCGCTGCGGGTCGATCTCGCGGATCTGGCCCCGCCGCCCACGAAGATGGTGGCCAACCTGCCCTACTCGATCGCCACCCCGCTGCTCATCCGGACGGTCTCCGAGCTGCCCAGCCTCGCGAGCTGGGTAGTGATGGTCCAGCGGGAGATCGCCGATCGGCTGCGGGCGCAACCGGGGAGTCGCGAGTACGGATCGGCGAGCGTGCAGGTGCAGCTTGCCTGCGAGGTCACCCTGCTGCGCAGCGTGGATCCCGCCGTCTTCGTGCCCCGCCCGCGGGTCGGATCGGCGCTGCTCGGGCTGCGGCGGAAAGGGCCGGCTCCCTCGAGGCCGCTCGCGAGGCTGATTCGCAGCGCGTTCGCCCACCGGCGCAAGTCGCTGGCCCGCTCGCTGGAGCTCGCCCGGCCCGGGACGCTCGAGGCCGCGCAGCAGGCGCTGGCGCAGATCGGGCGGCCTCCCGGTGCGCGCGCCGAGTCGCTCTCACCAGGGGAATTCGAGCGTCTCGCCCAGGTGCTGGCGGAGCAGGGGGTCCAGCTGTGAACGGCGGGCTGCCGGGAACCGTGCGCGCGCCGGCCAAGCTCAACCTCTGCCTCTACGTGGGCCCGCGCCGCGAGGACGGGCTGCACGAGATCCGCTCGCTGTTCGAGCCGCTCGAGCTGGCGGATGAGCTGCGGATCAGCGTGGCGGATCAGGACGAGGTGATCTGCGAGGGGATCGATGGCCCGGACCTGACCGCGAGCGCGCTTGCCGCGCTTCGCGAGCACGGCTGGGACGGGCCGCCGCTGCGGATCGAGGTCACCAAGCGGGTGCCCGTGGCGGCCGGTCTCGGCGGAGGAAGCGCCGATGCGGCGGCCGTGCTGCGGCTGGCCCGCGGCGAGGTCGAGGGACTGCGCTCGATCGCGGCCAAGATCGGCGCCGACGTGCCCTCGCAGCTTCAACCCAGGCCGTGCCTGGTGGCGGGCGGGGGCGAGGTGATCGAGCCGGCACCGCCCCCGGCAGAGCACGCGGTGGTGCTGGTCCTGCAGCCCGAGGGGCTCGCGACGGCCGCGGTCTACGCCGAGGCCGACCGGCTCGGCTCGCCCCGCCGCGAGGCGGAGCTCGAGGCGATCCGACGCCAACTGCGCGACGCGGTCGATTCCGGCGGATCGCCGCTCGATTACCGCGAACACCTGGTCAACGACCTGCAGGCCGCCGCGATCTCCCTGCGGCCGGAGATCGAGGACGCGCTCCGTGCGCTGGAGGAGGACGGAGCCGGGCACGCGATGGTGACGGGCTCCGGACCCACCGTGGTTGGCCTGTATCCATCCATGGACGAGGCTTGGGCAGCAGCCGGCCGGCTGCGCGAGCGCTTCCCTGGCGTGCTTCCGACCGTCCCGCTGTCGCCGTGAGCTGGGTCAACCGGAAATGGGTCCGGGTCGCCCTGGTGGTCGCCGCGATCGTCGCATTCGTCTTCCTCTGGGATGAGTTCCAGAAGATCGACTTTGAAGAGCTGATCGCGGATCTCTCCCGGGGCCTCGGCGCCTGGACCTACCTGCTCGTGGGTGGGCTTGCGTTCCTCGAGACCGGGGCATTCGTCGGGCTCGTCGCGCCGGGTGAGTTCACCGTGATGCTGGGGGGCGCGGTCGCGTCGCAGGGCGACATCTCCCTGCCGCTGATTCTGGCGATCACCTGGATATCCGCCTTCCTGGGAGATTCGGTGAGCTTCCTACTCGGCGCAAGGCTGGGCCGCGAGTTCCTGGTCCGGCACGGCGAGCGCTTCCTCATCACCCCAGAGCGCCTACGGCGGGTTGAGGACTATTTCGACCGGCACGGCGGTAAGACGATCCTGATCGGGCGGTTCATCGGCTTGGTGCGTGCGCTCGCACCCTTCGTCGCCGGCACCAGCCACATGCGCTACAGCGCGTTCGCCCCGTACAGCATCCTGGGGACGGGCCTGTGGTCGACGGCCTTCATCCTGATCGGGTACTTCGCGGGCCGGAGCCTCGGCACCGTGACGGACATCGTCAGCCGTGGTCTCGTCGCCTTCGGCGTCATCGTCGGTGTGGTGATCGCAATCGTGGTGGCGTACCGGTTTCTGCACGAGCCGGAGAACCGGAGGCGGATCGTCGAGGAGATGGAGAAGCGGCGAGCGCTCCGGCCGCTCCTCCGCCTGGGGCGCCGGTTGCGGCCGCAGGCCGTCTTCCTTTGGCAGAGGCTCACGCCCGGGGGCCTGGGGCTGGAGTTCACCACGGTGCTTGCGGCGCTCTCGGTCGCTCTCTTCGTGCTGATCGCGTACTGGTCGGTCGTCGACGGTGATCCGGGACCCACGCCCGGGGACCAGACCGCGCTCGATGTCGCTCGCGACCTGCAGGCAGGCTGGCTCCCGGATGTCGCCAAGGGGATCACCGTGCTGGGCTCGGGAGCGGTGACCGTCCCGATTGCAGTCGTCGCCGCCATCGTCCTTGCGGTGCGGCGGCGGTGGGCGGAGCTCTGGGTCCTCGTCATCGGCTTCACCTTGATCCTCTTGCTCGTGCCGGAGATCAAGGATCAGACCGACAGGCCGCGCCCACCCGACCCGCTCACCTCAGCGGGCACCCCGGCCTTTCCCAGCGGCCACGCTGCCAATGCGGTCCTCTGGACCTGGCTCGCGATCACGTTCGCGTGGAGGGTGGTTCCCGGGATCACGCGGCGGAGCCTGGTGATCGCCGCGGGCATCGTGCTCACGGCCCTGATCGGGCTGAGCCGGGTCTATCTCCGGGTCCACTGGCTCAGCGACGTGTCGGCCGGGTGGGCGCTGGGCGTCTCGTGCTTCGCGGCGGTCGCGGCCGTAGTGCTTGCCCTTGGCCACATTCGCGACAATCCCCGGCGTGTCGCAGCCCCTGAGCCTGATCCTGGCGCTGGGAACTGAGTACTACCTGTTCGGCATCGCCGGGCTGCTCTCCGTGAGCGCATTCGTCGCGCTGATCCTGGTGCCGGCGCTGAGCTCCTACGGGCGAGTCTGGGAGAAGCTGGTCGCCGGGTTCCTGTCCCTCTTCGTGCTCGCCGCGCTGGTGCTGATCGGCCTGGTGATCGGGGTGGTGATCTTCCTCAACTGGGACGACATCTCGAAGTGGTTCTAGGTCCGTAACCCGGACCTACCATGTCCGAATGACCGCCAACCCGAAACGGGTTGCGCCTGGCGCACCCTCGCATGATCGCTCCGAGCGTCGCGCGGATCCCGGCAGCCTCGAGGAGCTCTCGGGGGCGATCGAGTCCGGCGCGGGGATGCCGGCGGTGGCCCGCGCCGCCGCTCGCGCTCTGGACGCCAGCGTCGCGTTGATCGACCGCTCGAGCAACGTGCTCGCGGTCGCCACAGCCTCGCCGGATGAGGAGCGGAAGCTCCTCGCCGGCGGCGGGGGCGTGGAGACCGTTGCGCTGCGCGTCGCGGACGCCTCGGTCGGCGAGCTGCGCTGGAGGCCGCGAGGCGATGACGAACCGGACGCCCCCCTGCTGCGGATGGTGGGGACTCTGCTTGGGCTCGAGCTGGAGCGCTCCCGCTCGCCGGAGTGGGCCACCGAGGAGGCGGCGGGGGACTTCGTCCGCGCCCTGCTCGCCCGCAGGCTCACCGACCGTGCGGACATCGAGGCTCGGGCCGCGGAACTGGGAACGGACCTGTCCAGGGGAACCGGCGTACTGATTGCCCGGGCGGTGCCGCACGTCGCCCAGAGCGGCGAGTGGCGGGCCCGGGTGCTGGCGATCGCCCAGCGCGCGATCCGGGCGGTGAGCGCCGGCGGCCTGGCCGGCGAAGGCAATCAGGAGGGGGAGGGGGCGGAGGTCGTCGCGATCGTGCCGGTCGGGGACGACCAGCGGCTGACCCGCGCCGCGGACGGGCTCGCCGCCGAGCTGGAGGAGGGGCTGAGCGGGTTCTCGGTCCGCGTCTCGCGGAGCCGGCTGGCCGCCGACCCGGGCGATCTGTACCGCGCGGCCCAGGAGGCCCTGCTGGCGGCGAACGTCGGCGAAGCCGAGGGCAGGCGCGTGCTCGCCTTCGAGGACACCGGCGCCTACCGGCTGCTGCTCCCGGCGATGAGCGAGGACCCGGCGGAGCTGGAGCGCTTCTACTCCGAGACCGTGGAACCGCTGGTCGCCTACGACGAGCAGTACGAGACCGAGCTCGTTCCCACCGTCGAGACCTATCTGGACAACGACGGCAACGTCGCCGCCACGGCCCAGCAGCTCTACACCCACCGACACACGATCCGGTACCGGCTCGAGCGCGCCCGCGAGCTGTGCGGGCACGACGTGACTTCTACGGAGGGCCGCGAGAAGCTCGGGCTGGGCTTGAAGGCGATGCGCGTCCTCGGGATCGCCTCGCCGCGGGGCCCGGCGGACGAGCCCGGTGCCGAGGCGGGTCGGGTGCCACCGGCCGAGTCCGACTAAGGAAGAGCTAGCCCGTCTGTGCGGAGAGCATCTCGGTGAGCACGGCAGTGCGGTCGCGCTCGCCGGTCGAGCGGTCGTCGCTGATCACGTGGCTGACGGCGTTGATCAGCGCCAGGTGGGTGAAGGCCTGGGGGAAGTTGCCCCAATGGCGGCCGGAGCGCGGGTCGAGTTCCTCGGCGTAGAGGCCGAGCGGCCCGGCGAGCTGGAGAAGGCGCTCGCACATCTCGCGCGCCGCCTCCGCTTCCCCGATCTCCGAGAGGGCGGAGACGAGCCAGAAGGAGCAGATCGTGAAGGTGGCCTCCTCGCCGTGGAGGCCGTCGTCCGTCTCGTCCACGCGGTAGCGGAGCACCAGACCGTCCTCGGTGAGCTCCTCGTGGATCGTCTTGACGGTCTTGATGAGACGCTCGTCGTCGGGAGGGAGGAAGCGGACGAGCGGGACCAGGAGCGTCGAGGCGTCGAGGGCGTCGGTGTCGTAATGCTGGCGGAAGACGCCGCGATCCGAGACGCCGCGAGCGAGGATGTCGGCGCGGATCTCCTCGGCGACCTTGGTCCATCTGATTAGCCGGTCCTCGTCGCCGATCCGCTCCGCCAGCCGGCAGCCGCGGTCGAGGGCGACCCAGCACATCAGCTTCGAGGAGACGTAGTGCTTCGGTTCCCCGCGCGCCTCCCAGATCCCCTGGTCGGGCTTCTCCCAGACCGAGATCGCGGACTCGACCTGACGGCAGAGTGCCTCCCAGAGCTCGTGCGGGAGGTGGTCTTGCACCTTGGCATGGATGTAGACAGAGTCGAGGAGGGCGCCGTAGACGTCGTTCTGGCGCTGGTTGAAGGCGGCGTTGCCGATGCGTACCGGCTTCGCTCCCTCGTAGCCGCTGAGTTGATTTAGGGTGGTTTCGGTCAGGTCCTGCTCGCCGCGGATCCCGTACATGATCTGCAGGCCCAGCTTGCCCGTGGCGACGTTCTCCTTGTAGACGTCGGTCAGCCAGCCCATGAAGTCCGTGGCCTCGTAGTCGAGGCCGAGGGTGTGGAGGGACCAGAGCGTGAAGGTCGCGTCGCGAATCCAGGTGTAGCGGTAGTCCCAGTTGCGCTCCCCGCCCGTGGTCTCGGGGAGGGAGGTGGTGAGGGCGGCGATCATCGCGCCGGTGGGCGAGTAGGTCAGGCCCTTCAGGGTGAGGGCGGAGCGCTGCAGGTAGTCGCGCCAGGGGTGGTCCGGGAACCTGCCGCCCTCGAGCCAGCGGCGCCAGAAGTCGATCGTGCGCTGGACGCGGCTCTGGCAGTTCTCGGCCGAGTCCGGTGGAATCGGGGCGGGGCCCCAGCTGAGGGCGCTGAAGCGGACCTCGCCCGCCTTCATCCGGTGGCGGGCCCGGGCATCGGTGCCGTCGACCCCTAGGCCGAGGTCGCCGGTCAGGATCAGATGCATGTCGCCGTGAGTGAGCTCGGCATCGGTCCCCGAGTCACCCCGCCGCTGCCAGTCGACCCTGGTGGAGCCGTAGTCGATGACCGGCTGGCAGATCATCTCGATGTCGACCTCCCCCTGGACGCACTCGATCAGGCGCACCAGGACGTGCTCGGCCTCGTCGTCCGGAGGCGGGCGGCGGTGGGGCTCGTAGTCGTTGTCCTGCCGCCAGTCGCCGAGGGTGAGGACGTCGCGGACGATGACCCAGCCGGAGCCGGTCATCCAGGTCGTTTCGAGGACGTTGGTGCCGGGCTCGTAGCGGCGGCTGACCGGCGCGCCCAGTCCCGGGGGCCCGAGCCGCCAGAACCCGCCGCCACGGTCGAGGAGCGAGCAGAACATGGCTGGGGAGTCGAACCGGGGAATGCAGAGCCATTCGACCGATCCGTCCGGTGCGATCAGCGCGCCCGTGTGACAGTCCGAGATGAATCCGTAGGAGGAGATCCGCGGGAAGCGGGACTGGAGATCGGGCATGGGCGGGAGACTATTTGTCGGGGATGGCGGGCCCGCTAACGAGGTGCCGGCGCGCGTCGGGCTCCAGTCCCTCCTTCGCCCGGGCCGCCGACCAGTTGTGGTTCCAGCGGAAGATCGGACGGCAGAATCGGGGTGAGGTAGCGGAGCTTGCCCTTGAAGTGTTGCCTGGTGGTCACGCCCTCGGCCGGCGCCTGATCTCCATCGACTTCGAGGTATACGGGCTTCCACCACTCGGGGTAGGTGCGGCGGACGTCGGCGGTACCCCTGCTTCGCCTCCCAGCCCCTACTGGATCAGCCGGCGCGTCAATCGGCGGCGAGAACCGCGCCGATCACACCTATCAAGGCGAGGATCACGCCGACGAGAGCGATCATGATCAGGCCTCCAAAGCGGAAGATGCGATCGTTGAGGTGCCGGATGTCGTCCCGGACCTCGCGCAGGTCGCGGTCGACGCGGTCAAACCCGGAGTCCATGCGAGCCTCCAGCCGTGCAAAGCCTTCCTCAACCCGCCGGGCGAGTTGGTCGATTCGCTGATCGGCGGCGGCTGCTCGCTCCATCCCTGCCAGATTAGTCCTCAGCCACCGAAGTTCGCCGCTGCGGACCGAGCCTCGAGCTCCGGGGGGAGGATTCGAACCCACCTCTTCCTGGACCAAAACCAGGCGTGCTAAGCCAGTTACACCACCCCGGAACGGGCTATCAGTCTAGGTCCAGGTTCGACCCCGGCCAGCGATCGACTGTGCTGCTTGAGGCCACTGCTGACGGCCAAACCGAGCACAGTCCCGAGGGGTGGTGCGATGATGCCGCGAGTGCAGATCGCCTACCTGCTCTACGACCGCTTCACAGCTCTCGACATCATCGGGCCGCACGACGTCTTCAACTCCGTCCCCGGAAACGAGTCGATCTTCGTCGCCGAGAAATCCGGGCCGGTCCGCAACGAGTCGGACACCCTCTCGCTCGTCGCCGACGCCTCGCTCGATGAGGTGACGGACCCGGACGTCCTCGTGATACCCGGCGGCTACGGAACGCGTGCCCTGCTCGACCACCAGCCGTTGCTCGACTGGATTCGGGGTGTCGACGAGACCAGCACCTGGACCACGAGCGTCTGCACCGGCGCCCTCCTGCTCGCCGCCGCCGGTCTCCTCGACGGCGCGCCCGCCACGACCCACTGGCTCGCCCGCGAACTCCTCGCCGAGCTGGGGGCGAAGCCGGTCCCGGAGCGCGTGGTCCAGCACGGCAAGATCGTCACGGCGGCCGGCGTCTCCTCCGGCATCGACATGGCCCTCCGCCTCGTCCAGCAGATCAACGGCGACGAGGTCGCTCAGGCGGTCCAGCTCGGGATCGAGTACGACCCCGAGCCGCCGCTGGACGCCGGCTCGCCGGAGAAGGCTCCGCAGCCGATCGTCGAGCTGGTCACAGCCGCCTTTCGGGCCCAGGACCAGGACACCTCCCGGCAGGACAGCGGAAGCTGAACCCGGCGCAGAGGGCCGCCCGCACCGCCTGGCCGCACCGGATTACTCTTTCCGGGTGAACGCTCCCACGGCCCTGATCATGGCCGCCGGCCAGGGCACGCGCATGCGGTCGGCTGTGCCCAAGGTCCTGCACGAGATCTGCGGGCGCCCGATGGTCGCCTGGCCGGTGCTGGCCGCCAGGCAGGCCGGCGCCGAGCGAATCTGCGTGATCGTCTCGCCCGACCGCGATCTCTCGGCGGCCCTGCCGAACGGCACCGAGACGATCGTGCAGCCCGAGGCCGACGGGACCGGCGGCGCACTCCGCGCCGCGCTCGATGTGGTGCGTGCCTCGGACACCGTCCTGATCCTCTCCGGGGACCATCCCCTCGTCTCGGCCGAGATCATCGGCGAGCTGGCCGCGACGCACCGGGATGCCGGCGCGGCCGCGACCGTGATGACCACCGAGATGGACGACCCGGGTTCCTACGGCCGGATCGTGCGCGGGCCGGAGGGCGACATCGAACGGATCGTCGAAGCCAAGGCACCGGGCGACGCCACCCCCGAGCAGCTCGCCATCACGGAGGTCAACGCAGGGACCTACGCGTTCGCCGGTCCCGCCCTCGCCGACGCGCTCGAGCGGCTCCGCAACGACAACGCGCAGGGCGAGTACTACCTCGGCGACGTGCTTCCCGTCCTCCGCGAGTCCGGCCTGCGCATCGCCGGCTACCGCGCCCCGGATCCCGGCGTCAACCTCGGCATCAACGACCGCGCGGACCTCGCAAGGGTCGCCGACGAGACTCGCCGCCGGATCCTGGTCGGCCACATGCGGGCCGGCGTCACGATCGAGGACCCCGGCGCCACCTGGATCGATGCGGACGTCGAGATCGGTCCCGACACCACCATCCTGCCCGGGACGACGCTGCGGGGGCGCTCCACCATCGGGGCGAGCAGCACGATCGGTCCGATGGCGACCCTGGTGGACTCGCGCGTCGGCGAGCGGGTCCTCGTGGTCCACTCCTACCTCTTCGCCTGTGAGGTGGCGAACGACGCCACCGTCGGCCCCTTCGCGTACCTCCGTCCGGACGCCCGGATCGGCGAGGGCGCCAAAGCCGGCACCTTCGTAGAGATCAAGAACTCCGAGATCGGCGCGGGGGCCAAGGTCCCTCACCTCTCCTACATCGGAGACGCCGAGGTTGGGGAGGGCAGCAACCTCGGCGCCTCCACAGTCACAGCCAATTACGACGGCCGGAACAAAAACCGCACCAAGATCGGGAAGAACGTCCACACCGGGGTTGACACGACCTTCGTCGCCCCCGTAGAAGTCGGGGACGACGCATACACTGGGGCCGGTTCGGTGATCACCGACGACGTTCCGCCCGGGGCATTGGGCATCTCGAGGGCGGAGCAGAAGAACGTCGAGGGCTACGCGGGCAAGAAGGCCAAGGAATCGAACGAGGACGAGGACTCTTGAGCACGATCGAGCAGACCCAGCCGGTCACGGAGATCGTTCAGGACTACCGCAAGCGCCTGATGGTCTTTGGTGGGCGCGCCTCCGGCGAGCTCGCCGCCCACATCGCCCGCCACCTCAACGTCGATCTCGGCGACGTCACCCTGAAGACCTTCTCCAACGGCGAGGTCTACTGCCGCTACGAGGAATCGATCCGCGGCGCGGACGTCTTCATCGTCCAGTCCACTGCCGCGAACGAGACCGAGGGGATGACCCCCAACGACGCCCTGATCGAGCTGCTCGCGATGATCGACGCGGCCCAGGGCGCCTCGGCTCACCGGATCATCGCCGTGATGCCCTGGTACGGCTACGCCCGCCAGGACAAGAAGTCGGCCCCGCGCGAGCCGATCTCCGCCCGGATCGTTGCCAAGTGCCTGGAGAGCGTCGGCGTCGACCGCGTCCTCACCATGGACCTGCACGCCGGCCAGGTGCAGGGCTTCTTCAATGTGCCGCTCGACCACATGACCGCGATGCCGATGCTCACCCAGTGGATCGCGGACCAGCGGTTCGACGAGGAGCCGGTGATCGTCTCGCCCGACGCCGGCCGAGTGAAGACAGCGCGAAACTTCGCCCGCAAGATCGGCACCACCTGGGCGGTGATGGAGAAGGAGCGCCCGGCGCAGCAGGTCGCCGAGATCGGCTACGTCGTCGGCGAGGTGAAGGGCAGGAGCGCGATCCTGGTGGACGACATGATCGACACCGCCGGAACGCTCACCGCGGCCGCGCGGACCGTGCTCGACGAGGGCGCCGCGCGGGTGATCGCGGTCGCCACCCACGGCGTCTTCTCCGGTCCCGCCCACGAGCGGCTCGCCCAGGAGAACTCCGGCCTGGAGCGGATCGTCGTCACCGACACGATCCCGCAGCGGCCGGGGGCGCCGGACAACATCACCGTGATCTCGGCCGCTCAGACGCTGGCCGACTCGATCCGCCGGATCTTCACCGACGACTCGGTCTCCGAGATCTTCGCCGGCGAGAATCAGCTGTTCTAGGGATAGCCGCATTCCAGAGCGGTTTGCGGCCGGTTTGCTATCGAGGCGCTAACGTGCGCCCTGCCGAAGGCGACGTGCAGGTCGATGGCATCCCCCTCTTGCGGCTCACCCGTGAAACCGAGCTGCGCCGACCAACAGTCGGGATCCTGCGCCGCGGCGTCCGGCTCCTTGCCCGCCTCGATCGCCGCAACGAGGGCGGGGTTGTAGATGTCAACCTGGACCGCGACCGGCTCTACACGCACGCGGTGGTGGCGCACTACGTCCACGGCGACACGGGTGGCGACGATGCAGGCGTTCGCCCCGAACTTGTCCTTGATCGCCGGCTGGGAGAAGCCGATCCGCGCGGCGACAATGTGGACCG
>Ga0126307_10001138_pt1 | contig 17524 bp, 18 predicted proteins | sample Plot28_FD_89955 | JGI IMG/M metagenome (GOLD analysis project Ga0126307, IMG submission 89955) | Serpentine soil microbial communities from UC McLaughlin Reserve, CA, USA - Plot28 | ecosystem: Environmental > Terrestrial > Soil > Grasslands | place: USA: UC McLaughlin Reserve, Lake County... | reverse complement strand
TCGGAAGGCCGCACCTTGTACGGCCGCAGCCGCTCGAGGAAGTCGCGCTTGCCGAAGGCGAGGCCCATGTGCGGCCCGAAGTACTTGTACGGCGAGCAGAGGAGTACGTCGACGTCCCAAGCCGAGACGTCGATCGGCCCGTGCGGCGCGTAGTGGACGGCGTCGGCCCACGCGAGCGCGCCGGCGCCGTGCGCGAGCTCGACGATCCGCGCGACGTCCGGCCTCGTGCCGACGGCGTTCGACGCGATCGGGAACGCAACCACGCGCGTTCGTCCCGACAGCTGTGCCTCGAGGTCGTCGAGGTCGAGCGAGAGGTCGCCGTGCACGCCCGCGAAACGGACGGCGACGCCGCGATCCTCGACCAGCGCCAGCCACGGGGAGACGTTCGCGTCGTGGTCGAGCCGCGTGCAGACGATCTCGTCGCCGGCTCGCAGCTCGCGGCCGAGCGCGCGGGTGAGCAGAAAGTTGAGCGAGGTCATGCTCTGCCCGAAGGCGACCTCGTCCGGATGGCAGGAGAGGAACCGGCCGGCCGCGCCGCGGGCGCGCTCGATCAGCTCCATCGTCCGGACGCTCGTCTCGTACGGCGCGCCGATGTTCGCGTTGTCCTCGCGGAGGTAGCGCACGATCGCGTCGATCACGTCGTCCGGGCACTGCGTCCCGCCGGGGCCGTCGAAGAAGGCCAGGGCGCGGTCGAGGGCGGTGAAGCGGGCGCGGACGGCCTGGACGTCGAGCAGGGTGGTGCTCACGCGATCTCCTCTCCGTTCACGGTCCAGCGGTAGCGCGGCTTGACCGTGAGCGAGGCGCCGACGAAGCAGTCGCGCTCCGCCTTCGAGAGCAGCTCGCGCACGTTCGCCGGCGTCGGCTCGAGCGTGACATCGAGCGCGACGTTGACGCGCACGAATGCGTAGCGGCCGTCGGTCGCCCGCTGTGTCACCTCGCCGCTGGCACTGGCCGAGCCGGCGCTGGTGACGCCGATTCGCCTGGCGTGGTAGTCGAGGCTCGTCAGCGTGCAGCGGGCGAGCCCGGCAAGCACGAGGTGCTCCGGCGACCAGGCCTCCTCCACCGGCAGCGCGGACCCGCCGTCGTCGCTCGTCGCTGCGCCCTCGCGGTCGAGGGAAATCGCGTAGGAGAACACCTTCGCCTGCCTGGCCACCGCCGCAACCTACACACGGCAGGGCGTGTCGTCCGGTCCCCCGCTTACGGTGCGGGTCAATGCAACGGCTGCGAACGCTGAGCGAGGCGGAGTGCTACGCCCGGTGCTACGGGTGGCGGGGAGAGGACGGCGTCAAGGTGATCAACGCCGTCCGGCGGATCCCACGCTACGAGACACCAGTCACCGGCGAGCTGCTGCGGGCGCTGTTCGAAGACAAGCTCGATTCACGAGAACCCGAAGCCGCCTAGGGCGTCCGATTCGGGCGAGCTCCCGCCGGACGGAGCCCGGCTCCGCCCGTCTCGGAAGGCCTTGGGACGAGGCGATGTTCCGGACGTCCTCGCCCCGGGGCTGAGGGCCATCTTCTGCGGGATCAATCCAGGCCGTGTCTCCGCCGCCGCGAACGCCCACTTTGCCAACCCCCGCAACGACTTCTGGCGGCTGCTGCACGGGGCCGGCTTCACGCCGCGCCTGTATGACCCGAGCGAGCAGTTCGAGCTGCTCTCGCTCGGGATCGGGCTGACGAACGCGGCTTACAGGACGACGCCGGGCTCCGCCGACCTGCGCAAGCGCGACTTCGCCGGCTCCGCGGAGCGGCTGGAGCGGATCGCGATCGAGCTGCGGCCGCTGGCGATCGGCTTCGTCGGCAAGGAGGCGTATCGCGGTGCCTTCCGCGACCGCCCTGAGCTCGGGCCGCAGGAGCGCCGCCTCGGCGAGACGGCGCTCTTCGTCCTGCCCTCGACCTCGCCGGCGAACGCCGCCGTGCCCTGGGCCGAGCGGCTGCGCTGGTTTCAGGCTTTCTTCGAGCTCTCGACGAACGTGCCGAGGACGACATCCCAGCCGCCGGAGTAGCGCGCGCGTGGATCGGACCCGCCGAAGCCGCGGTGCTCGAGGACGACGCGGCTCCCCGGGCCTTCGGGCTGGAAGGTCACCTCGACCTCGGTGCCGGACGCTTCACCGATCTGCCAGTCCAGGAGGAGCCGGCCTGGCGGCTCCCAGGCGAGGACTTTGGCCCAATCCTGCTCGCCAGCATCGGTCACCTCGTAGACGCGGCCGCCGACGAACGGCTCGACCACGACGTCCGTCACGCCGTCGCCGCCGTAGGAATGCGTGCGCACCGGCCACCAGGATGCGATGCGGGCCGTGAAGAGATCGAACGCGTCCTTCGGCGTGAAGTCGACGAGAACGGTCTTCCGGATCGCCTCGGTCCCTGCTTCCGCTCCGGCACCGGCGAAGCCGGTGCTTCCGCTGCTGCGCGACTCCGTCAAGCCTACGTCGCGTGTGCTCATTCTGTCTCCTTTCGCGCCGCCGCGGCGAAGCGCTCGAGCGCCTCGTCCCAGAAGCTGTCGAAGTAGGCGCGGATCCCAGCCAGTCCATCGGAGTCGACGCTGTAGATGCGCCGCGTGCCCTCCTTGCGGTCGAGCACGAGACCTGCGTTCTTGAGCACGCGCAGGTGCTGCGAGACGGCGGGCCGGCTCACCGGCATGCGCGCCGCCAGCTCCCCGACGGACTGAGGGCCGTGCTTCAGCGCGTCGAAGATCTGGCGACGCGTCCAGTCACCGAGCGCGTCGAGAACGATTCCGTTCGTACTCACTTACGGTAAGTATGAACTTACAGATGGCGGCTTGTCAACCGTGCCAGCCGTTGGTGATCGGCGTGCGGCGGTCACGGCCGAACGCCTTCGGCCGCAGCTTCACTCCCGGCGGTGCCTGCCGCCGCTTGTACTCCGCCCGGTCGATCAGGGCGAGCGCCCGCTCGACCGTGCCGTGGTCGTGGCCCTCCGCGAGCAGCTCCTCGCGCGAGCGGTCGAGTTCGACGTACGCCTCGAGCACGCGGTCGAGCTGGTCGTACGGCGGCAGCGAGTCCTCATCCTGCTGGTCCGGGCGGAGCTCGGCGGACGGCGGGCGCTCGATGATCGAGACCGGGATCAGCTCGCGGCCGGCGCGCTCGTTCAGGTACCGGGCGAGACGGAAGACGTCGGTCTTGTAGACGTCCTTGATCAGGGCGAAGCCGCCGGCGAGGTCGCCGTAGAGCGTCGAGTATCCGACCGAGAGCTCGGACTTGTTCCCGGTGGCGAGTACGAGCCAGCCGTGTTCGTTCGAGAGCGACATCAGCGTCATCCCGCGCACGCGCGCCTGGAGGTTCTCGGCTGCGAGCCCCGTGGTGCCAACGTCTCGCTCGTGGAACGCGTTGACGACGCTCTCGATCGGGAGCTCGCGGAAGTCGCAGCCGAGATTCTCGGCCAGCCGCTGCGCGTCGCTCTGCGTTCCCGCCGACGAGTACCGGGATGGCATCGAGACGCAGTGGACGCGCTGCGGGCCGAGCGCGTCCACGGCCAGCGTCGCCACGAGGGCCGAGTCGATTCCGCCCGAGAGCCCGAGCACGACGTCGCCGAACCCGTTCTTGCCGACGTAGTCCCGTAGAGCGAGCACTAACGCCTTGCGCATCTGCTCGAGCGTTGGATCGAAGTCGACGATCATGGCCGGCGCCGGCGCGCTCTGTTGCCGGGGGTCCGCGCCCAGCTCGACGACAACGGGCTCGCGCGCGTCCTCGCGCTCGCGAGCAAGCGCGCGGCGCCGCACGTCGCGAAGCCTGCGGCCGATCGCCTCGCTCGGGTCGAGGTCGACCACGAGCAGCGCCTCCTCGAAACCGGGTGCGCGCGCCAGCACCTCACCCTCGTCGTCGAGCACGACGGAATGGCCGTCGAAGAGAAGCTCGTCCTGGCCGCCGACGAGGTTGCAGAAGGCGAGGTAGGCGGAGTTGTCCCGAGCCCGCGTCACCAGCATCTCCTCGCGGTCCTCCGCCTTGCCGACGAAGTAGGGCGAGGCGGACAGGTTCACGAGCAGCTCGGCCCCGCCCAGCGCCAGGTCGGTCGCCGGCGGCCCCGGCTGCCAGACGTCCTCGCAGATCGTTGGCCCGACGAGGATCTCGCCGTGCCGGAGCAGGATCAGGTCGCGGCCGGAGGCGAAGTAGCGGTCCTCGTCGAAGACGCCGTAGTTGGGCAGGAAGCGCTTGCGGTAGACCGCCTTCAGATCGCCGTCCGAGCACACGGCGCACGCGTTGAAGAGGTCGCGGTCGAACCACGGCGTTCCCACGAGCGCGGTCAACCCCTTCGTCTCCGCCGCGATCGCGCGCAGCGAGTCTTCGGCGGCCCGCACGAACGCGGGACGGAGCAGCAGGTCCTCCGGTGGATAGCCGGTGACGGCCAGCTCGGGCAGGAGGACGATGTCGGCGTTGGCGCTGCGCGCGTCGGCCAGAGCGGCGAGAATGCGCTCGCGGTTGCCCTCCAGGTCGCCGACGACCGCGTTGATCTGGGCCAGAGCGAGCCGCATCACACCGATCCTACCGGTTTGCGACTCTCAGGCGAAAACACGATCACGATCGAGCGCCGCTACCGCGGCCCGCTCCACTCTGCGAACGGCGGCTATACGGCGGGCGCTCTCGCCCAGCTGGTCGGCGGGGCCGCGGAGGTGACGCTGAGGCTGCCGCCGCCGCTCGACCGGCCGCTGACGGTGGCCGAGGAGGACGATCGCGTGCTCCTCCTCGACGGAGAGGCGCTCGTCGCCGAGGCTCGGGCCGCTGCTCCTGACCTGGAGCCGCCGGAGCCTGTCTCCGTGGCCGAGGCCGAGGAGGCCGCGCGGCGTCACGTCCATTTCGAGGGCGACGCGTTCTCCGAGTGCTTCTCGTGCGGCTACCGGCCCGACGACGGCCTGTGCATCCATGTCGGCGCGGTGGCGGGCCGCGAGCTCCAGGCGGCGCCGTGGGTGGCGACGGAGGTCTCGCCCGAGGTCGTGTGGGCGGCGATCGACTGCGCAGGCGCGTACGCGGTGGGCGGTCCCGGACGCGGCGAGATCGTGCTCGGCCGCATGACGGCCGAGATCCGCCGGCTGCCGGAGGAGGGCGAGCAGTGCGTCGTCGTCTCCTGGCCCCTCGAGGAGGACGGCCGAAAGCTCCACGCCGGCACCGCCTTGCTGGGCGCGGAGGGCGAGCCGCTCGCGGTTGCGCGCCAGACCTGGATTCAACCGCGCTAGCTCGGTTCGCGGCGGAGGCGAATGGCGTTCAGATCCTCCGCGAGGATTCGGTCGACCCGCTGCTCGAGCTCGTCCGGCGGATCGTGCTCGGCGTGGATGTAGCGGCCGGAGAGCGCGTCGAACCGGCCCGAAGCGAGCTCCCGGACGAGCTGCGGCGCCAGCTCCGGCGGCGTCCACGGCGCCTCGTCGCCGAACTGGTCGGTCATCTCGGTCCGGACGAGCCCGGGGCTGATCACGAAGACCTTGACGTTGTGCTCTGCCACCTGATTCGCGAGCACCTCGCCGAACCGGCCGACCGCTGCCTTGCTCGCGCTGTACGCGCCCGACGCGGAGCCGGGCAGGTACGAGGCGCCGCTGCCGGTGATCACGATCCGGCCGCCGCCGCGTTCGATCATCCCGGGCAGCGCCAGCCGCGTCGTCAGGTACGCGCCGAGCACATTGACCTCGAGTACGTGCCACCACTCGTCCGGATCGGTCTCCCAGGAGTCCTCCCACAGCGCCACCCCCGCGTTGGCCACGAGCAGGTCGATCGGGCCGGCCTCGGCGAGCATGCGCTCGACGTGCTCGCGCTTGGAGACGTCCCCGACAACGGCCTTCCCGCCGATCTCGGCCGCGACGGCCTCCACCTGTTCCAGCGTGCGCCCGGTCACGGTCACCTCCCAATCGTTGGCTGCGAGCTCGCGCGCGATGCCCGCTCCGATCCCGCGCCCGCCTCCGGTCACCAGCGCTCTAGACGGCATTCGCGATCTCCTCCAGGGTGTCGGGGTTCTCCAGGCTCGAGAGGTCGCCGGGATCCTCGCCGAGCGCGGTCGCGCGCACGGCGCGGCGGACGATCTTGGCCGACCGCGTCTTCGGCAGCCCGGAGACGAAGAGGATGCGCTCCGGCGCGAACGCCTTGCCGAGCGCGGCCGCGACCGCCGCCTTGATCCCGTCTGCATCCTGCTCGGCGCCCGGCTTCAGCGCGACGAAGATCCAGGCGGTCTCGCCCTTCACCTCGTGCGGGACGCCGATCGCGGCCGCCTCCGCGACCGAAGGATGGTCGAGCGCGGCCGACTCGAGCTCGGCCGGGCCGATCCGCTTGCCGGCGATGTTGAGCGTGTCGTCGGAGCGTCCGTGGAGGAACCAGTAGCCGTCGGCGTCGACGGAGGCCCAGTCGCCGTGCGTCCAGACGCCGGGGAAACGGCGCCAGTAGGTCTCGAGGTAGCGCTCGTCATCGCCCCAGATCCCGCGCGTCATGCCGGGCCAGGCGCGGGTGCAGACAAGCTCACCCACCTCGCCGCGCAGGGAGCGGCCCTCGGCGGAGTAGACGTCCATGGCCTGGCCGAGCGCCGGAAAGCCGAGCGAGACCGGCTTCGTCGGCTCGGTCAGTGCGACGGACAGGAAGCAGGCGCCGACCTCGGTGCCGCCCGAGATGTTCACGATCGGGATCCGGCCGCCGCCGGCCACGTGCTCGTTCAGCCAGTCGTACGGGCCGGCATTCCACGGCTCTCCCGTCGTCGTGATCGCGCGCAGCGACGAGAGGTCCGCCGGGGGCAGTCCCTTCGGGATCAGCGCCCGCACGAGCGTGGGCGACATGCCGAGCATCGTCACGCGCTCCTCCGCCACGAGTCGCCAGAGCCGGTCGTCGGGCCAATCCGGGGCACCCTCCAGGTAGACGACGGCGGCGCCGACGGCGCCGGCGCCGACGACCGTCCACGGACCCATGATCCAGCCCATGTCGGTGGCGAAGAGGACGCGGTCTCCGGCGCGGAGGTCCGCCTGGTACGCGGCCTCGCGCGCGATCGAGAGCAGGAACCCCCCGTGGACGTGCAGCGCCCCCTTGGGCCTGCCGGTCGTGCCGGACGTGTACGCGAGCAGGTACGAATGCTCGGCCTCGACCTCGAGCGGCGCCAGCTCGCCCGGGCCGAGCTCCACGTTCCAGCTGCGGTCGGCCCGCGACCACTCGACCACGTGCTCGACCGACGGCGACTCGCGGAGCGCCTCCTCGATTGTCTCTCGCATCGGGATGCGCGTCCCGCGCCGAAGCGAGTAGTCGGCGGTGATCACGGCCTTCGCGCCGGAGTCCTGCAGGCGCTGCACGACCGCCGGCGCCGCGAAGCCCGAGAAGATCGGCACCTGCACGGCGCCGATGTGCGCGCACGCGTGCGACGCGACCGCGGCGTCGGGCGCCATCGGCATGTAGATCGCGACGCGATCTCCCGCCTCGACGCCGAGGGAGGCCAGCGCCTCGGCCAGCTGGCGGACGCGGCGGGAGAGATCGGCGAAAGTGAGCTCCTCGCGGGCGCCGTCCTCGCCGCGGAAGACCGCGGCGACCGCAGCCGGCGTGCGCTCGGCCCACACGTGCACGCATGCCTGGGCGAGGTTCAGGCGGCACCCCTCGAACCACGTCGTCCACTCGATCCCGCGCGAGTCGTCGAGCACGGCGTCCCACGGCCGCGCCAGGTCGAGCTCCAGGTCGGCGGCAACGGCGCGCCAGAAGCGGTCGGGCTCGTCGACCGAAATCCGGTGCAGTGCCGCGTAGTCCTTGCAGTCGAGAGCGCGCGCCAGCCGCGTCAGGTTTGCCGCCTCGAGCTGCCGCGGGGACGGAGCCCAGGCATAGTTGACGCTAACGTTAGCGGTCACTAACCCAGCACTCGCTAACGTCTCTCGAAGGGACGCTCATGGCTCTCGCAATCTTCTCAGAGGAGCGACGGAAGTGGTGGACGCTCGCCGCCGTCTCCTTCGGGCTCTTCATGATCATGCTCGACAACACCGTCGTGAACGTCGCGCTGCCGGCGATCCAGGAGGATCTCGGCGCGGACCTGTCGGAGCTCCAGTGGATCGTCACGGGGTACGCACTCACGTTCGCGGCACTGATGCTGATCGGCGGCAAGCTGTCCGACGCCTATGGACGCCGGCTCATGTTCGTGATCGGGATCGTCGTCTTCACGGGCGCATCGCTCTGGTGCGGGCTCGCCGACTCGGGCGAAATGCTGATCGCGGCCCGTGTCGTCCAGGGGGCGGGGGCGGCGCTGATGAACCCTGCGACGCTCTCGATCATCGCCGCCACCTTCCCACCGCAGGAGCGCGGCATGGCGATCGGGATCTGGGCTGGGGTCTCGGCCCTCGCGCTCGCGATCGGGCCGCTCGTCGGCGGACTGCTCACGGAGCATCTGAGCTGGCACTGGATCTTCTTCGTCAATGTGCCCGTGGGCGTGGTCGCGATCGCCGCGAGCTTCCTCTTGATCACGGAGTCGAAGGACGAGACGCACGAGAGCCTCGACATTCCCGGTCTTGCAACCTCCGCGCTCGGTCTCTTTGCGCTGACGTACGGCCTGATCGAGGCGAACGGCTACGGCTGGACCTCGGCGAGGATCATCGGCTCCTTCGTCGTCGCGGCCGTCTCTCTTGCCTCGTTCATCGTGATCGAGCGCCGCCGCCGCTCCCCCATGCTCGACTTGAGCCTCTTCCGGAGCGGCACCTACACGGGCGCGAACGTGACGATGCTGCTCGTCGCGCTCGCCATGTTCGGAGTCTTTTTCTTCGTCTCGCTCTACATGCAGAACGTGCTCGGCTACTCCGCCGTCCAGGCCGGCGCCGCCTTCCTGCCGATGACGGTGCTCATCATCCTCGTGGCCCCAATGGCCGGGAAGGCGTCGGACCGGTACGGCTCTCGCTGGCTGATGACGATCGGGATGGTGCTGCTCGGCGTCATGCTGCTCTACCTCTCGCAGCTCAGCACGGAGGCAACCTTCTGGAACCTGCTGCCGGGCTTCGTCGTCGGCGGCATCGGGATGGCGATGACGATGACACCGACGGCGGCCGCGGCCACTCGGGCGGTGCCGGTGCAGAAGGCCGGCGTCGGCTCCGCGGTCCTGAACGCGATGCGCCAGGTGGGTGGCTCGGTCGGCGTCGCCCTGATGGGCGCGATCGTCGCGCACGAGGCGGCCGGCCGGCCGGGAGTCGACGGGTTCATGGCCGGCTTCGAGCGCGCCCTCTTCGTCGCCTCGCTGATCGCCTTCGCCGGAGCGATCGTCGCCTTCGCACTCGTGCGGCAGGAGGCGACCCAGGAGCCGGCGGCCGTGGAGCTGGCTGCGTGATGCCAGTTGGCCAGACGCGCCTGCCGGCTGCCGAGCGCCGGCAGGCGATCGTCGACGCGGCCCTGCGCGTCTTCGTCGGCGGCAGCTACAGCGGTGCGACGACCGCTGAGATCGCACGCGAGGCCGGCGTCTCGGAGCCGATCCTCTACCGGCATTTCGGCTCGAAGCGCGACCTCTACCTCGCCTGCCTCGGGTCGGCCTGGGAGGCGCTGCGGACCGCGTTCGAGGCCGAGGTCGCCGAGCGTGGCGATCGCGACGCGGTGATCGCGATCGGGGAGGCGTCACGGGAGTTCCACGCGTCCGGCGGCGTCAAGCCGGTGACGCTGTGGGTGCAGGCGCTGAGCGAGGCCGGGGAGGACGAGCAGATCCGGTCGTTCCTGCGTGGGCAGCTGCGCGAGGTGCACGACTACGTCGGCGGCGCGGTCCGGCGCGCGCAGGCCGCGGGGGGCGTTCCCGCCGATCGCGACGCCGACGCGGAAGCCTGGATCTTCGTCGGCGCCGCGCTCCTCCTCTCCTTCGCCGACCGCCTCGGCGGCCTCCTCACCCCGGACGACCTCGCCCGCATCGGCGCCGAACGCCGCCGCTGGCTCACCGGCCAGGGCTAGAAACCACCACCGGACCCGGATCCGTCCCTCTGGTTGAGGGAGGCCGGCCGACCCTTCAGGGATCTGCTGCGCGATGCGTGATCCGCTTCCGCGGATCAGGCATCTTGCGCCAAAAAGGAAACGTCCCCGGCTGCGGCTCCGGGGACGTTTCGTGAGGCAAGCTGCCACTGGGCGACACTCCGAGAGGCGTGACCCTGCGGCTCGATCACGGCCCTGCGGTTGCGGCGGTCGCCGTCTGGTGGCGCGCCCTTGCACTCGAAGCCCTGGCGTCGGGTCGGTGCAAGTTGAACCGGACTGTACGGGCCATGTCCCCGAAAGTCAAGTAGCTCGGTCAAGTGATTTGGGATAGGTTTACTTCACCGTGCTATCCGACGCGCTTGACCGGTCGCAAAATCCCCGCAAAGGGGTAGGCGCGGCACTCCAGTTCCGGCTTGACTCAGTGAACCGAGCTTCCCCCTCGTCATGACCGACATCACCGCTGCCTCCCGCACCGCCTCTGCCGCCGCGCCTTCGGGCGCCCGGCTCGGCGATCGCCTCCGCCTGCTTCGCGTCGCCGCAGGGCTCACGCAGACCGAGCTCGCCGGCGATCGCTTCTCGAAGGAGTACGTCAGCCAGATCGAGCGCGGCAAGACGCGCCCGACGGCCGAGACGATCGACTGGCTCGCCCAGCGCCTCAACGTCGACTCTTCGTTTCTCTCCAGCGGTGTCTCCAGGGACGCGCGCAGCCGAGTGGAGGCGCTGCTCGCACGCGCCGAGGCCCTTTCGGAGGCGTATCGGTATAAGGAGGCAGTCGACGCCTACGAAGACGTGCGCGCTGCCATCTCGGCGACGAACTCCGTGGAGCTCGACGTGCGCGCGCGGTCGGGCGAGGCGTGGGCTCGTCTCCAGGAAGGCGACGTTCGGACGGCGATCGAGTTGCTCAACCATGCGCGCGCGCTCGCCGAAGGCTCCGTCTTCTCCGACGTCGACCGGGCCGAGATCGTCTTCCGGCTCGGCGTCGCCCGCTACATGCTCGCGAGCACGTCGACCGCGGTCGCGCTGCTCGACGAGGCGTTGTCCCTGGCTCAAGCCTCGGATCTGCCGTGCGACGGGCTCCGATCGGACATCTACCACTGGCGCTCCCGCTGCCATCGTCGCCAGCGTGACTTCGAGGCGGCGCGGGAGGACGTCGAGCACGCGCTCGAGCTCGCACAGGGCGTGGACGACCGCCGCAAGATGGCCGCAGCGTTCTTCCAGGCGTCGCTGGTTGCCGAGCGGACGGGTCACTGGGTCCTCTCCCGCAACTACGCAGAGAAGGCGAAGAGCCTGTTCGAGGACCTCGACGACGAGCGCACGGTCGGCCGGCTGCTGAACAACCTCGGCGGCCTCAGCCTGCTGCTCGGGAAGCCGCAGGAGGCGATCGAGCAGCTGAAGGCGTCGTTCGCGGTCGCCGTCGAGGCCGACTCGCAGCCCGATGCCGGGCAGGCCGTCAACGGCCTCGCAACGGTGCATCTGCGCCTGGGTCACTGGGAAGCGGCGGAGGAGAACGCGCGTGAGGCGCTGCGGCTCCTCGACGGCCGCGAAGACTTCCTCGACGAGATCGGCCAGGCGCAGATCGTGCTCGGCCGCTCGCTGCTCGAGCGGGAGCGGTTCGACGAGGCGGAGCAGTGCTTCCGCGCCGCCGACGCCACCTTCGAGCAGCTGTCGTCGATCAGCCACCGCGCCGGTGCGTGGATGGCCCTTGGAGATCTCGCCGCGCGGCGCGGCGAGGACGTTGAAGCGGCCCGGCTGTACCGGAATGCAGCCGAGGCTCTTCAGGACTTGCGGTTCTAAGAAAGGAGGAGGCAAATGAAGGCTCGCCTGCTGTTCTTCGTGCTCACGGGTTCCGTCCTCTTCGCCTCTTGGGGTGCGGCCGCCAGCCGCTTCCTCAGCTGGTCGGACGGCTGCTAGCCACAGAGGCCTGGCTAGACTCGCCGCGTGCGTTCCGCCGCGGTCTTCTGTCTGGCCGCCTGCTTCATCGCGGCAGGCTGCGGCGGCTCCTCCTCAGCGCAGGAGGAGCCGGACGCCTCGACTCTGGAGGCGCTCTGGCGTGCTCCCGGTGAGGACGTCGCGGTGGTGCCCGGCGCAGCCGACTTCCGGCCTGGCGACGTGCGCTTCCCGTTCCTCGTCATCGACGGGCAGGGACGCGTCGTCACGCGGCCGACGGCGAGGATCTGGCTCGCCCGCGGTCTGAAGTCGACACCGTTCGCGCGGACCACCGCGGCGTCCGAGTCGATTGGCGTCGGCAAGAGCGAGCCGGGCGAGCCGGCGCACATCTTCGTGGCGCACCTGAAGCTGCCGGAGGCCGGCACCTACTGGCTCCTCGCCGAGCCGGTCGGCGGGCGCCAGATCCAGGCGGTGGGCACGGTCGTCGTGAAGCCGAGGACGACGGCGCCGGACGTGGGCGCGAAGGCGATTGCGTCCGCGACGCCGACGCTGGACGACGCGACCCTCGAGCAGCTGACCACCTCGAACATGCCCGACCGCGAGCTGTACACGCGCTCCGTCGCGGCTGCGCTGGCCGCGAAGGAGCCGTTCGTGCTCGCCTTCGCGACCCCGAAGTACTGCACGAGCCGCACGTGCGGTCCGGTCGTGGACGTCCTCAGCGCCGTTCGCCGCACGCACGAAGGTGACGGCATTCGTTTCATCCACACCGAGATCTACGAGGACAACGACCCGAGCAAGGGCGAAAACCGCTGGGTGAAGGAGTGGAAGCTGCCGTCGGAGCCGTGGGTCTTCCTCGTCGGCTCGGACGGGAAGATCACGACTCGGTTCGAGGGCACGGTGTCGGTCGCCGAGCTCGAGGCGGCTGTCCAGAAGCTGAAGTAGCTGCCGGTCACGCCAAGGCCCTCCTAGGCGATCTTGCCGCTCGAGCCGACGCGCTCGATCACGACCTGCGGCACGCGCGCGCGCGGGCTCAGGCGGAGGCACATGCGCACGACCTCGGCGCAGTCCTCGGGCCGGATCATCTCCTCGGCCGCAAGGCCGGCGAACTCCGCCATCGGCGTGTCGACGAAGCCCGGGCAGAGCGCGATCGCGCGGACTCCCTCGTCGTCGAGGTCGGCGTTGAGCGAGTGCGTCAGCGAGATCACGGCCGCTTTCGTCGCGGCGTAGATCGGCAGGATGGGCACCGGCTGTGTGCCTGCGATCGAGGCGAGGTTGACGATCCACCCCTTCGTCTCGCGCAGGTGTGGGATCGCCGCCTGCGAGACAAGCACGAGGCCGCGGAGGTTGATCGCGAGCTGCCGGTCGATGTGCTTCACCTGCGCGTCCTCGACCCGGGCCGCGATCCCGATCCCGGCGGAGTTGACCAGCACGTCCAGGCCGCCGGTGCGCTTCACGTGCTCCCGCACCACGCGCTCGCAGTCCTCGGACTTCGAAACGTCGGCGGCGATCGCGGTCGCGCCCAGCTCAGCCGCCGCCGCCTCCACCTTCTCCGCCGTGCGCGACGCCAGCGTCAGCTCGAAGCCCTCGTCGCGGAGCATCCGCCCGATCGCGAGCCCGATGCCAGATGACCCTCCTGTGATCAGCGCCGACCGCACGAGTTTCGACTATTTCAAAAACGCGCAAGGAGACAGGCACAGGATGCCGAACGCGGGCGCAGATACCCACGCTCCTCCTCTCCCCTGAGTGCGACGGCGGCTCCCCGGCCGCCGTCGCGTCTTTCCCGGTCGCACTCGCCTCCTGGCCGGCGGAGCCGGCCGCTGGCGGGCGCTCGCCCGGCCGACAGGCGAGGCGTATCGTGAGCGCGTGGCCGCGACCCTAACCTCGCTCGCGCCGAGCGGCGGCTGCGCCGCCAAGTATCCGGCGGCCAGGCTGGAGGAGCTGCTGCGCGGCTTCGTCCCGGCGAACGCGGAGAACCTCCTCGTCGGGCTTTCGCCGGCCGACGACGCGGCCGTGTACAAGCTGGACGACGAGCGGGCGCTCGTGTTCACCGTCGACTTTTTCCCGCCGCTCGTGGATGACCCGGCGCTCTTCGGACGCATCGCGGCGACGAACGCGCTCAACGACGTCTTCGCGATGGGAGGCTCGCCGCTGCTCGCGCTCTCGATCGCATCGCTGCCCGAGAGCCTGCCGAACCAGACAGTGGCGGCGATCTTCGGCGGCGCCGACGAGCAGGTCCGGGCCGCAGGCGCGCTTCTCGCCGGGGGGCACACGCTGCGCGACGAGGAGCCGAAGTACGGGCTGGCCGTGGTGGGGACGGTGCATCCGGCCGGGTACTGGGTCAAGAGCGGCGCCCGGGCCGGAGACGCGCTCCTGCTGACGAAGCCGCTCGGCACCGGGATGCTCCTGCACGCTGCGCGCGAGGGCAGGCGGCACGAGGAGGGGCTCCAGTCGGCGGCGCGGTCGATGACGGCGCTCAGCCGCGACGTCGCCGACGCGCTCCGGCCGTTCACGCCGAGCGCCGTCACGGACGTCACCGGCTTCGGGTTGCTGGGGCATGCGCACGAGATGGCCGAGCGCAGCCGTGTGCGGATCGAGCTCGACGCGGCCTCGCTGCCGTTCTTCCCCGGAGCTCGTGAACAGGCGGCGGCAGGCGTGCGGACGGGCGGCGACCGGCGCAATCGCGACTTCGCAGCGCCGCACGTCGATGCGGACGGCGTCGCCGAGGACGTGCTCGCGCTCGCGTACGACCCACAGACGTCGGGCGGCCTGCTCGTCTCGCTGCCCGCCGACAAGGCGCCGGTGTTGCAGGCGGAGCTGGAGTCGCGGAAGCTGTTCGCGTGGCGCGTCGGACGGGTGGTCGAGGGATCGGGCGTCGCCTTGCGCTGATCGCGGCGCTCGCGGCGTGCGCCGGATGCGCCGGCGGCGAGGAGCGCGCCGACCTGCTCGTCACCGCGCCCCGCCTCTTCAACGGCGAGCGGATGATCCAGGACGGGGCTGTCGCGATCCGCGGTGACGAGATAGTCGCGGCAGGGCGGCGTGAGGACGTGGACGTGGAGGCCGAGCGCGCGATTGCACTGCCGAATGCGACGCTGCTCCCGGGCCTGATCGACCTGCACTCGCACGATCTGGGGTACGGGCACACGGGCTCGGTCGTGACGACCGTCCGCGACCTCGGCACGGGCGACGGCAACCTGCCGCTTCCGGAGCGAAGATCGGGGCCGCGCGTCCTGGTCGCGGGGCCGCTGATCACCGCGCCGGGCGGCTATCCGATCCCGGTTCACGGCCCGAGCGTCGCGCACGTGGTCCGCACTGCCGGCGAGGCACGCCGGTACGTGGGATCGCTGGCGAGCCGTGGTGTGGATGTGATCAAGGTCGCGCTCCAGTTCGGCTTCCCCGTGATCACGTTCGACGTGCTGCGTGCGATCGTCGACGAGGCGCATGCGCACGATCTGCGCGTGACCGCGCACGTCGGCGAGGCGCGAGGGACGCGCATGGCGCTCGAGGCAGGCGTCGACGAGCTCGCGCACATGCCGTGCGCCGAGGAGCCGGAGCTGATGCGGGCGCTCGCCGAGGCCGGCATCGAGATCGTGGGAACACTCCACGTGATCCGGCTGGTGATCGGCCTACCCGGGTTCGAGTCGTGCCCCGGCTACCTCGACAGCGCCGCCAGCTTCGTCCGCGCGGGCGGCGCACTGCTCTACGGGACGGATTACGGGGTTCCCGGCATCCCGGCCGGCGTCGACGTGACCGAGCTCGAGCTGATCGCAGACAGCGGCGGCCTCGGCACCGCCGGCGCGCTGCGTGCGGCGACGAGCGAGGCGGGAAAGGTGCTCGCGATCGAGGGCCTTGGCCGGCTGGCCGAGGGAAGCCCGGCCGACGTCGTCGCCGTTCGTGGCAACCCGATCCAGGACCTCGACGCGCTGGCGGAGCCGCTGCTGGTCGTCCGCTCCGGCGCCATCCAGGCCGGCGGCTGACGCCTAGACTCGACGTCGTGGATTCGACCGTCGAGCAGGTCAGCCGACGCACCCTCTCGCCGACCCGGTACGCGCGGCTCGCGCTCGCATCGGCCGCCTCGCTCTACCTGATCGTCCTCACCGGTGCGGCAGTGCGGCTGACCGGCTCCGGGCTCGCCTGCGAGTCCTGGCCCGGCTGCCAGGAGGGGGCGTTCTTTCCTGCCATCGGCGAGCACTCGTCGATCGAGTTCGGGAACCGCGTGATGGCGCTCTTCCCGATCGCGCTCTCGCTCGCCGCGTGGTTCTTTGCCTTCCGTACCCAGGGTCTCGGCCGCTGGGTGCGGTGGCTCGCGGCGTTCACGTTCCTCGGCACGATCGCTCAGGCGCCTCTCGGTCTGCTGACGATCCGGCTCGACCTCCACCCGCTGATGGTCGGGACGCACTTCCTGCTCGCGCTCGTCGTGCTCGCGACCGCGATCGTCGTGGGGGTCGAGGCGTGGGGCAACGCCACCGGCCGGATCGAGTCGCCCGCCCCGTACTGGCTCCGGCTGGCCGGGCTCGTGCTCGTCGGCGCGTGTGGGATCCTGGTCGTCACGGGCACGCTCTCGACCGCATCGGGGCCGCATCCGGGTGACAGCGCTGAGATCCAGCGCTTCTGGAATCTCCTCGACGCGGTCTACATCCACGTACGGGCGACGGCGGCCTTCGGCATCTGCTTCCTGCTCCTGCTCGTCTGGCTCTACCGCAACCGCGCGCGGGCGGGAGTGCTCATGCCCGGCGGGGCCCTCCTGCTCGGCCTCCTGCTCACGCAGATGGCGGTCGGGGAGCTGCAGTGGCGGAATCAGCTCCCCTGGTGGCTCGTCCTGATCCACGTCGCGCTCGCCGCGCTCGTCTGGGCCTGCACCGTGGCCCTCGTGACCGCCCTCTGGCGCACCCCGCGTAGACTGACGTAGATGAGCGAGCTGCGGATGGTCGGCCGACCCGCACTGCAGCGGCCCGTGCTCGTCGCGGCGTTCCGGGGGTGGAACGACGGCGGCCAGGGTGCCACGCTGGCGGCCAATTACCTCGCGCGCATCTGGGATGCGGAGCGCTTTGCCGACATCGATCCCGAAGGCTTCGTCGACTTCCAGGCGAACCGGCCGCACGTCTCGCTCGACGAGGGCCTGACGCGCCGGATCGAATGGCCGGAGAACGCCTTCTATCACGCTCGTGTGCCGGGGACCGAGCGCGACGTGGTGCTGCTGCTCGGCGTCGAACCGAGCCTGCGCTGGAAGACGTTCTGTCAGCTCGTCGTCGACCTCGCACGGGACCTGGACGTGGAGCTGATCGTCACGTTGGGGTCGCTCCTCGCCGACGTGCCGCACACGCGCGCCGCGCCCGTGACGGGCGCGGCCAGCGACCCGGAGCTCGTCGCGAGCCTCGGGCTCCAGCACTCTCGTTACGAAGGGCCGACGGGCATCGTCGGCGTGCTCCAGGACGCCTGCCGCGGCGAGCGGCTGCCGGCAGCCAGCCTCTGGGCCGCCGTGCCGCACTACGTCTCGCTCGCGCCGAGCCCGCGCGCCGCACGCGCGCTCTGCGATCGGCTCGGGCAGCTGCTCGACATCCCGATTGACACTGCGGAGCTCGCCGACGCGGAAGACGAGTACGTCCAGCAGGTGACGGAGGCAATCCAGAGCGACGAGTCAGGGGAGACCGCCGAGTACGTGGCCGGGCTCGAAAAGCGGACGGACGCGCTCGACCTCGAGGAGCACGAGGATCTCCCGTCCGGCGATTCGCTCGCCGCCGAGCTGACGCGGTTCCT
>Ga0126307_10001137_pt1 | contig 17526 bp, 18 predicted proteins | sample Plot28_FD_89955 | JGI IMG/M metagenome (GOLD analysis project Ga0126307, IMG submission 89955) | Serpentine soil microbial communities from UC McLaughlin Reserve, CA, USA - Plot28 | ecosystem: Environmental > Terrestrial > Soil > Grasslands | place: USA: UC McLaughlin Reserve, Lake County... | reverse complement strand
CTCCTCCAGTGTCGTCTGCCGGAAGATCGGTCCCATCGGAGCGTCAGGGTCGATCGCGAGCACGTCATACCCTGCTTCGGCCAGTTCGAGGGCAAGCTTGCCGGCGCCACAGCCGATCTCGAGCACGCGGGCCGGCGGGGCCGCAAGCTCTCCAAGCACGAAGGCTTCGTCCATGGTTCGTATCGTGGCACTGGAGGCCCAACCCGCGTCTCTACACTGGCTGCATGAAGCGTGTCGCCCTACTCGGTGCCACGGGCTCGATCGGCACGCAGGCACTCGAGGTCGTCGGCGCTCACCCGGAGCTCGAGCTCTGCGCGGTCGCCGTTGGCTCACGGGCCGATGAGGCGCGGCGGATCGCAAGCGAGCATGGCGTCCAGCACGTGTCGATCGGCGGTGACCCACCCCTCGACGACCTCGTCAGGGCGAGTAAGCCAGACGTCGTCCTGAACTCGGTGATGGGATTCGCAGGCCTCCCAGCGACGCTGGAGGCGCTCGAGCGAGGAATCGACCTCGCTCTGGCCAACAAGGAGAGTCTCGTTGCAGCCGGCCCGCTGGCGCTCGCGGCCAAGGAGCGGGGAGGAGGGAGGATCCTGCCTGTCGACAGCGAGCATTCGGCCGCGTTCCAATGCCTCGAGGGCCGGGCCGAGGAGACGGTTCACTCACTCGTCCTCACCGCTTCCGGAGGTCCGTTTCGCGGGCGCAGCCGAAGCGAGCTAGCCGACGTAACGCCGGTCGAGGCACTCGCACATCCAACGTGGAACATGGGCCCGAAAATCACCGTCGACTCGGCGACGCTCATGAACAAGGGTCTGGAGCTGATCGAGGCGCATTTTCTCTTCGACATCGAGTTCGAGCGGATCGAAGTAGTCATCCACCCGGCTTCCGTCGTCCACGCCCTCGTCTGTTTCCGCGACGGGGGCTCCCTCGCCCACATGGGCTATCCGGACATGCGCGTCCCGATCTCGTATGCGCTGACATATCCAGAGCGAGCGGCGACCCCGGTCGAGCCGCTCGACCTCGCGTCCGGCCTCATCCTGGAGTTCTCGGCCCCCGACGAGGACGCCTTTCCGTGCCTGGCACTTGCGCGGGCGGCCGGGGAGGAGGGCGGCACCGCTCCCTGCGTCCTGAACGCCGCCAACGAGGTCGCAGTGGCCTCCTTCCTGGACGGCCAGCTTTCTTTCCTCGGGATACCCGACGTGGTCGAGCGAACGCTCTCGACCGTCGAGACCGGGCCAGCCGAGACGCTCGCCGAGCTCGTGGCGGTCGACGCCGAGGCACGCCGGGTTGCGAGCGCGCTCACCCGGGAGCTCGTCCACTGAGCATCTTCGTCTCCATCGCGGGGCTCGCCTTTCTGATCGTGATCCACGAGGCGGGCCACTTTCTGGTCGCACTCGCCGTCAAGATGCGCCCGCGTCGCTTCTACCTCTTCTTTCCGCCTGCGGTCGTGAAGAAGGTCCACAACGGGATCGAGTACGGGATCGGTGCGATCCCTCTAGGGGGATACGTGAAGATTCCTGGGATGCACAAGCCTGCGGAGCGCGACCTTGAGGTCGCGCTCACGCGTGCGGTCGAGGAGGCGCCCTGGCTCGAGCGCGACCTCGAGCCTGTCAGGACCGCGCTTGCCGCGGGCCGGCTCGAAGAGTCGCGCGAGCTTTTGCCGGGACTCGAAGCTGCCGTGGAGCGAGCTTCACTCTCCGAACCGGCCGAGCGCGCCGCGAAGCGCGGCCTTACCGATATCGCAGACGCCCTTTCGAACGACGCGTACTGGCGCGCACCCGCCTGGAAACGCATCGCGGTCATTTTCGCCGGTCCCGGCACGAATTTTGTCTTCGCGGTGCTCATGCTGGCGATCGTCTTCATGCTCGGCGTTCCGGACGAGCGCACGCGGACCGTCGACCAGATCACACGGGGGTCTCCGGCCGCAGGCATCGGTCTCGAGCCGGGCGACGAGATCGTGGCGGTCGAGGGCCGGCCCACCCGGACCTTCGAGGCGGTTTCGCAAGAGATTCGCGGAAGCGAAGGCAGGCCGATCACGCTGACCGTGCTCCGCGACGGCCAGGAGACCTCTCTCGGCCCGGTGCGGGCGCAAGAGGCCGAGGACGGCCGGTACGTGATCGGCTTCGTCCCGGGCCTCGAGTACAGGCGATACGGGCCCGTCGACGCCACCTGGCAGGCGACGGCGAAGACCTGGGAAGTGACGGCCGCGATCGGCGCGTCGCTCGGCCGGATCGTGACCGGCTCCGGACGGGAGGAGCTCTCGAGCCCGGTCGGGATCGTCCAGGGCTCGAGCCAGGCGCTCGACCTCGGCTTCCGGTACTACCTAGGCGTTCTCGCGCTGATCAGCCTCTCGCTCGCGCTCCTGAACCTGCTTCCGCTCCTGCCCCTGGACGGGGGCCACATTGCCTTCTCCATCCTCGAGAAGCTTCGCGGACGGGCGATCCCGCGAGAAGCCTACGAGCGCTTCTCCGCCGTCGGGATCGCGCTGGTCCTCATGCTCTTCTTCATCGGCCTCTCCAACGACATCGGACGCCTGGGCGGGACCTAGCCCGCCCGGGCACGACCGAATTTCACATCAACCCTCCCGCTAGACTCGGCGTTGCATGGCCAGCGAACGCCAGATCAGAGTCGGCGGGGTGGCAATCGGCGGCGGCGCACCCATCGTCGTCCAGTCGATGACCCTGACAAAGACACACGACGTCGACGCGACCGTGGCCCAGATCGCCGCCCTGGCCTCTGCCGGATGTGAGCTCGTCCGCGTCGCCGTGCCGAAGCTCGAGGACGCCGAGGCGCTCCCAAAGATCGTCTACCTCAGCCCGGTCCCGATCATCGCGGACATCCACTTCAACGCCTCGCTCGCACTGAAGGCGATCGAGGCCGGTGTCGCTGCCGTTCGCATCAATCCGGGGAACATCGGCGGCGTCGACAAGACGGAGCTCGTCGTCCGGGCCGCGAAGAAGGCGGGAATCCCGATGCGCATCGGCGCGAATTCCGGCTCGCTGCCCAAGCACCTCGTCGAGCTTGCCCAGGAAGACACCGCCGCGGCTCTGGTCGAGGAAGCGCTCGAGCAGGTTCGGATTCTCGAGCGCCTGGAGTACTACGACTTCAAGATCTCGGTCAAGTCGAGCTCGGTGCCGACGATGATCCGGGCGTACCGCATGCTCTCCGAGCGCGTTCCCTATCCGCTCCACCTCGGCGTTACCGAAGCGGGCACGCCGTTCTCCGGCTCGATCAAGAGCGCGGTGGGGATGGGTGCGCTGCTCATGGACGGCATCGGCGACACGATGAGGGTCTCTCTCACAGCCGATCCGGTGGAGGAGGTCAAGGTCTGCTGGGAGATCTTGAAGGCGCTCGGGCTCCGCGAACGGGGGCCGGTGATGATCGCCTGCCCCTCGTGCGGCCGCGACAACGTCGGAGTCTGGAACCTCGCAGAGAAGGTCGAGGAGCGCCTCCAGGCCTATCCGCAGGCATTCGAGGTGGCGGTCATGGGCTGCGCGGTGAATGGGCCCGGGGAAGCCGGCGACGCCGACTTCGGAATCGCGGGCGGACGGGAGACGGGTTTTCTCTACGCACATGGTCGCGTGCTCAGAAAAGCTCCGTCGGAGACGCTGATCGACGAGCTGTTTACCGAGATCGACCGGTGGATCGAAAGCGGCATGGTGCGCCCGAAGCGGTTGAAGCTCGCCAAGCCCGCGGCGCTGATGATGGCCGAAGCGGCCCAGCGTCCGGCCTGATGGTTGATCGGCAACTAGCGGACCTTCGGATGGCGGGCCGTCCCGGCGGGCCCGCCAATCACCGACCAACCATCTAGATCGGAGATGCGGGCCTCTCAGCTCTTCATCCCGACTCTCCGGGAGGACCCCGGGGATGCCGACGCGGCGAGCCACCGCCTCCTCGTCCGGGGCGGCTTCGTGCGCCAGGTCGCCGCGGGTCTCTGGACTTTCCTGCCGCTCGGATGGCGGGTGCATCAGAAGGTGGTGCAGATCGTGCGCGAAGAGATGGATGCGATCGGCGGCCAAGAGATGCTCTGTCCTGTGCTCACGCCCGCCGAGCTCTGGCAGGCGAGCGATCGCTATGACATCCCCGAGCTCTTCAAGCTGGAGGACAGGGCAGGGCGGCCGTTCGTCCTGCCGCTCTCGCACGAAGAGACGATGACGTTCCACGCCCGAGAGCTCCAGTCGTACAAGCAGCTGCCGCAGATCTGGTACCACTTCGCGACCAAGGACCGGGACGAGCCACGGCCGCGCGGAGGGCTCCTCAGGGTGCGCGAGTTCATCATGAAGGACGCCTACAGCTTCGACCGCGACGAGGAGGGCCTCGACCGAAGCTTCCAGGCTCACGCCGGCGCCTACCGGCGCATCTTCGACCGGGCCGAGCTCGACGTCTACGAGGTGGAGGCGGAACCAGGGATGATGGGCGGAAGCGAGAGCACGGACTATCTCGCCCCCGCGGAAAGCGGCCAAAACACGCTCGTCAGTTGCGAGAACGGGGACTACGCCGCCGACCTCGAGATTGCCCGCGGCATCCCCCGGCCGGTCGAGTTCCCCGAGCAGCGCGACGCGCCGGCGGAGGTGGAGACTGCCGGCACGACGACGATCGAGGCACTCGCCGAGTTTCTCGCCGTCGATCCAGCCGCGACGTCGAAGGCAATGCCGGTGGTCGTGGACGGACGCGTTGTGCTCGGCCTGCTGCGGGGGGACGATCGACTCGAGGAGGCCAAGTTGGCGGCGGTGCTCGGAACGGACTATCGCCCGGCGACAGAGGACGAGATCCGGCAGGCGTTCGGGGCCGACCCCGGCTCGCTCGGCCCGGTCGGCTTCTCCGGCGAGATCGTCGCGGACGAGGCGCTTCGCGAAGGGCAGTTCGTTACCGGAGCCAACCGCACCGGCTGGCATCTACGAGGCGTCGAGCACGGGCGCGACTTCGAGGCCCGCTTGGCCGACATCCGGCAGCCGAAGGAAGGTGATACGTGCCCCAAGTGTGGCGGTTCGCTTCGGTTCCAGGCAGCGATTGAGGTGGGGCACATCTTCAAGCTCGGCACGCGCTACTCCGTTTCGCTCGACGCGACGTACCTCGACGAGGAAGGCCGGGAGCTTCCGCTCGTGATGGGGAGCTACGGGATCGGGCCAGGGCGGATCGTCGCGGCTGCTGTCGAGCAGCGCCACGACGACCACGGGATCTTCTGGCCTCGGACGCTCGCTCCTTACGACATCCACGTGGTCGCGATCGGAGCAGGAGGAAGCGAAGCAACGGACGCGGCCGAGCGCCTCTCGGGTGAACTCGAGGCGGCGGGCCTTTCCGTCCTCCTCGATGATCGCGACCGGCGCCCCGGCGAGAAGTTCGCCGACGCCGACCTGCTCGGCTGCCCGGTGCGCGTGACGGTTGGGAAGAAGACCCTCGAGGACGGCAAGGTCGACGTCCTGAGGCGCGAAGACCGTTCCGAGGACCGCATCTCCGTCGGCGACGCGCCGGGGCGGATCGGTGGGATGCTGTAGCCGTGGCCAGGAAGCGGCGGTACAGCGAGGAGCCCTTTGGGGCGACGATCCAGGCACTCATGGCGCAGACCGGAACCACCTACCGCGGCCTGGCCGATCGCACAGGGCTCTCCGCGGGATACCTGAACCACCTCGTCCATGGCAACCGGCCGGTTCCCTCCGACGATGTCATCGCCGCGCTCGCGAAGGCCCTGGGCGTCGAGCCCGAACACTTCCGCGAGCACCGGATCCGCGTCATCACCGAGCGGCTGGACTCCATGCCGGATCTGGTCGACCGTCTCTACCGGCGGCTCGGCAGCTAGCTGATTTTCCCGCACTTTGCGGAGACCTTCGAGGCGACCTTCAAACGGGAGCCCTGAACCGTGTACCGTCTTCTGTAAGGTCGGTGTAAGGAGGCCGCAAGCGGGATCTAGGGGAGTCCCGGCTGGGCCACCGAGTGCGACATATCCACAGAATCCACACAGGAGCGGTGGAATACTTTTGGACGGACCCGAACCCATCTCTCAGAGCCAAGTCCCCGAGCCGGAGGGGCTCCCGCTTCCCCCGGGCGAATTCGTCTCCGCAGACCTTCAGTCCGACTGCGCGCGCTTTCTCGCCGAGCTTCGGCGGCGTGCAGATCTGACGGCCGAGGTCGAATGGACGCTCGCTAGCCAGGAGGACTAGCCCAGGCGGCGAAGCTCATCCTCCGGTGTCTCTACGATTGGAAACGGCCCACCTCGAGGGAGAGCGAATGACCGAACCGAACGAAGTCCCGGCAGCTCCCGGTCAGGAGCAGTCCGAGGGCGAGTCCGTGACCGAGCGGAACGAAGTCCGGCCAGGTCCGGGCCAGGAGTAGTCCGAGGGCGAGTCGTCCCTGGCCGGCGAGTTGAACATCGGTCCGAGGGTCACCGCCGTCTTTACTGCGGCCGAGAGGGCTGCGCAGCACATCGTAACCATGGCTCGCGAGGAGGCCGACGACCTGCGCCGCCGAGCCGAAGCTGAGGCCGAGTCGCTCCTCAGCCAGCGCCGCTACCAGGCGGAAGAGGAGGCCTCGCGCCGCATCGCGGACGCACAGACCCAGGCCGACCAGATCCGCGCGGCCGCCGAGGAGGAGGCCCGCCAGATCGAGGAGACCGCGCACCGGCGCGAGCTGCGGATCCGGGAGGAAACGAGGCTCCTCGAGGAGCGGGTCGAATGGGCCCGAGAGGGCCTCCGCGAAGTGGCTGAGCGGATCCGCGATACCGAAATGGACCTCGGCGACCTTCCGGTGGCGGCACCGCGACGCGACCGTCGGCCAGGCGGCCCCAGCGCCGGCCCTTCCTAGCCGCTGCCGGTATCGTGTGCCCGAAGCGGGGCGTGGCGCAGCCTGGTTAGCGCGCGTGTCTGGGGGACACGAGGTCCCGAGTTCAAATCTCGGCGCCCCGACTACGCAGAAGCCCCGTGAGTGCGGGGCTTTGCATTCGCCCGGTGGCAGCTCTAGCCCGAGGGCGGCTCACCGCGCCGGCGGAGGCAATCCGGTGTCGACTGAATGTCCACGCGGCGATGCCCCGCCTGGGACGATAGGGCCGTGGCCCCTACGGTCGTATTCCTCGCCGACAGGCCCGACCTGGACAGGCCGCTCGGCCTCGAACGGGTCTGGCCCGAGTTCCTGAAGCACGGGGACGTCACCAACCTCTACTGGGATCGGCTCTACGAAGAGCTGCCCGAGTTCCAGCTCGTCCTGGTCGATGATGAGAATGGAGAGGTCCTCGGGCGGGGAAACACGATCCCCTTCGAGTGGGACGGAAGCACCCGCGGTCTTCCCGCCGGGGTCGACGGAGTGCTCGAGCGAGCGTTCGAAGCCGACGGGACGCCCAACACGCTCTCTGCGCTCGTCGCGATCGTCTCACCGGAGCACCAGGGACGAGGGCTGAGCGCCGTGGTCATCGAAGGCATGCGCGCTGCAGCGGCTCGGCACGGTCTGGGGAGCCTCGTCGCGCCCGTCAGGCCCACCCGGAAGGAGCTCTATCCCCTCATCCCCCTGGAGCGCTATGCGGCCTGGAGACGAGCTGACGGCCTTCCCTTCGACCCGTGGATCCGCCTCCACGAGCGGATCGGCGGTGAGATCCTCGGCGTCGCGTCCAACTCTCTCGTCGTCACCGGCTCCGTCGCAGAGTGGGAAGAATGGACGGGAATGGCCTTTCCGGAGACGGGTGACTACGTCGTCCCCGGGGCTCTCGTGCCGGTGCACATCGATCGTGAGGCAAACGAGGGACAGTACGCAGAGCCGAACCTCTGGATGCGTCATGACGTCCAGCCCGCCTGAAGCCTCCCCCTTCGAGGGATGCCCGGGCTGCCCCGGCGCGGGATACTGGCCTCCAGGCCCATGCGAAGCCGGATCGTTTGCGGCGCGATCCGGCTTCGCATGTTTCTCTTAGGCGCCGTTAGGGTCTCTCCATGAGCGCGAAGATCGCGATTCTCGGAGCGGGAAAGATCGGAGAGGCCCTGGTTGCAGGGCTCGTCTCATCGAAGTGGTGTCCTCCGGGCCAGATCGTTGTCACCGCCCGAAGCGAAGATCGGTTGCAGGCCCTCGCGGAGCGGTACGGCGTGCGGGCGACGGCCATGAACCGCGAGGCGGCCGCCGATGCCCGTGTCGTCGTGATTGCGGTCAAGCCTCAGGACATCGAGGCCCTCTTGACGGACATCCACGACGTGCTGACGGCCGGCCAAACCGTGATCTCGATCGCGGCGGCGATCCCCACGGCCCTGATCGAGAGCCATCTGACGAATGCGGTGCCCGTCGTCCGGGCGATGCCGAACACGCCGGTCACAGTCCACGAGGGGATGGCGGGTGTCGCCGCCGGAACGCACGCGACGGAGGAGCACCTCGCACAGGCCGAAGAAGTGCTTGCGCACGTCGGCCGGTCGGTGCGCGTGCCGGAGAACTATATGGACGCGGTGACCGCCGTCTCCGGCTCGGGCCCCGCCTACTTCGCTCTCCTGGCCGAGTCCATGATCGAAGCCGGGATCCTGCTCGGGCTCGGGCGGGAGATCGCCACTGACCTCGTGGTGCAGACCATGCTGGGGACAGCCAAGCTCCTCCGGGACGAGAAGATGCATCCCGTCGAGCTCCGCGAGATGGTTACATCTCCCGGCGGCACGACCATTGCGGCCATCCGCGAGCTGGAGCAGGCCGGCGTGCGAGCCGCCTTTCTGAACGCGATCCAGGCGGCTATGAACCGCTCGAAGGAGCTAGCCGAAGGCGGGTAGTGGATCGACCGCGGCGCCGCGGACTCTGACCTCGAAGTGGAGGTGTGGGCCGGTGGAATGGCCGGTGGACCCGACGCGGCCAATCTGATGGCCGGCGCCGACGCGCCTGCCGACGCGGACGTCGATTCGTGACAGGTGCGCATACATCGTCCTGACTCCGTTCCCGTGCGCAATCGAGACGAGGTATCCCCAACCCCCGGGCATCCAGGCGGCATAGGAAACGCGGCCAGAACGAGCGGCCGCCACGCCTGTACCGGCCCGCGCCGGGAAGTCGATCCCGGTGTGGAAGCCCGAGCCACGAGGGCCAAATCTGTCTCCTACACCTGTCTGGAGCGGGCGGATGAATCCGAGGCGCGAGCGCGGGGGTGGGGTCCGAAGCGCCGTAAAGGTGGCCGGCCCTGCAACGCCGTCCGCTCCGAGCCTCGCCCAGCGCTGAAAGCGGCGGAGCGCGTGGTCGGTGCGCCCCCCGAACGCGCCGTCGAAGACGCCGGAGGGGAATCCGTGCCAGGCGAGGAGAAATTGAAGCTGCGAGACGTCGAAGCCGACTCGGCCCTGCACGAGGACGCGCCTGCCCAGGAGCGGGCGTCCGTAGCGACCGAGCGAGCGCCGCGTCACACGCCCGGCGATTCCGTCCGCGGGAAGCCCCCGGCTACGCTGGTACCGGCGCACGGCGCGCTGCGTTCCCGGGCCGTAGTATCCGTCGATCGTCCCGTTGTAGAACCACCGGGCCTGAAGCGCAACCTGGATCGCGGCAACGCGAGAGTTCCCGGCTGCCTGGGCCGGGGTGGCGACGAGGAGGGCGCCGAGAGCAAGCGCCAGCGCGATGAACGCCCTGGGATGCATCGGACCGAGAGATTTCGACCTGCTCCACGCCGCTCCTGCGGCGATCGAGGATCCCTTACAGAATCACCTCTGCGCCGCACCCGAACACGAGCGCAGGCTCGATTCCCTCGCGGTCGACTCCCCTGAGCGAGACGTGCGAGAGATCGACCTCGATTCCGGGCCATTCCTCGAGCCCCAGCGCCTTACCTCCTCCGGACGAGCCCGTCTCGAGGAGCGCCGCCGGGGACATGACATTCCGGCGCAGCTCCTGGCGGCGCCCGATGCCCTCAAGCTCCCGCAGCTCTTCCAGCGGGTCGATGCGAACGTTCGAGTCCGAGCCGATGCAAAGATCGATGTCACGTTCCCTGATCCTGCCGACGGGGGCGAAACCGTCGCCGAGGTTCGCCTCGGTTGTCGGGCACACGCAGATGCGCCCGCCCGTTTCCGCCAGGAGATCGAGCTCGGCGTCGTCCGCATGCGTTCCGTGCACGATTGTCGTCCGCGGTCCGAGACAGCCGGTTTCGGCGAGAAGCTGGACGGGTCGGAGCCCGTACTCGGCCACACACTCTTGGATCTCGCGCGGCTGCTCGTCGGCATGGATATGGAGCACGAGCTCCTCACGCTCCGCATAGCGGCCGACCTCGCGGAGCCAGTCGGCCGGGCACGCGCGCACGGAATGGGGGGCCAGGCCGACGCGGGCTCCCTCGGCGCGGAGCTCCTCGACCTGCGCGAGGTAGGCAGCAGGAGACTCCTGGCGGAACCGCTCGATCCCACCGCGACCGTAGGCCGCCAGCAGGAGCACGAGCTCGACTCCCGCAGCACGGGCGGCTTCGACAGCCGCCTTCGCCTCGTCGAGGCCGACGTAGTGGAACTCGCCGACGGCCGTGTAGCCCGCGTCCCGCATCTCGCGAAAGGTGGCCTCGTAGTCGAGCCGGACCTGACCCGGCGTCAGACCACGGGCCAGTTCCAGCATGGTGTCGCGCCAGCCCCAGAAGTCTCCGCCCTCCGCTCGCCCTCGCAGCGCCCGCTGGAACGCGTGGCTATGGGCGTTCACGAAGCCGGGGAGCGCGAGCCGCTCGGGCATCGGGCGAGGCTACCATTCGCTCCCAATGCGCCCTTCCGCACCGACCCTGCGCAACTCTCACTGGAAAGGCCGCTGATGGCCGCACGGGCGATCTCCGCACCGCTCGCGAAGCTCCCGAACGCGCTCACCATCCTTCGCCTGGCGCTGATCCCGGTCTTCGTCGTTCTCGTGTTCGGGACGGACGGGGAGGGGAGCTACCTGGCTGCGGCGCTGTTCGCGTTCGCAGGCGCGACAGATCAGCTGGACGGTTGGCTAGCCCGCCGGTGGAACGTAGAGTCGACCTTCGGACGGCTTGCCGACCCGCTTGCCGACAGGCTCATGATCGACGCCGCGGCCATCCTTCTCTGGCTCGACGGGCGCCTGCCGTGGCCGGCACTGGCCGTGATCGTCGTCCGTGACGCGGCGCTCGTCGGCGGGTACGGCCTGGTCATGACGCGTGGGTACGAGCTCTCGGTGAGCTGGCTCGGCAAGGCGGGAACCTGGGTCCTCTATGCGGCTCTGACCGGGATGCTCGCCTCGGACGAGGGGACGACGTGGGCTTTGGCGCTCTTCTGGATTGGCCTGACCGTCGCAATGATCGCTGCCGTTCTTTACGCCGTCACGGCGCCCAGGAGCCTCGGCGGATGAAGGCCGTCGTTATGGCCGGCGGAGAGGGCACCCGCCTGCGCCCGCTCACGTCGAACCAGCCCAAGCCGATGGTGCCGATCGTCGGCAAGCCCTGCATGGAACACATCGTCGAGCTCCTGAAGCGGCACGGGTTCGAGGACATCGTCGTGACGGTCGCCTTCATGCCGCAGGTCATTCGCGGCTACTTCGGAGCGGGGGAGGCTCACGGCGTCCAGATCCGCTACTCGGTCGAGGAGTCGCCTGCCGGCACGGCCGGCTCGGTGAAACTCGCCGAAGAGGCGCTAGACGAACCTTTCGTCGTCATCTCCGGGGATGCGCTTTGCGATATCGATCTCGGGGCGCTCGTCCGCTTCCACGAGGAAAAGGGTGCCGCGGTCACCATCGGCCTGAAGAGCGTCGAGAATCCGCTCGAATTCGGGATCGTCGTCACGGATGCGGACGGGCGGATCGAGCGCTTCCTCGAGAAGCCGTCGTGGGCCCAGGTCTTCACCGACACGATCAACACCGGCATCTACGTGATCGATCCCGAGGTCCTGCGCCACATCCCCCTCGATCGCCCGTACGACTTCTCGAAGGAGCTCTTCCCGCATCTGCTCGAGATGGGCCGGCCGCTCTACGGCTACGTGGCGGACGGCTACTGGCAGGACATCGGCAACCTGGATCAGTACCGGCAGGCAAACTTCGACGTTCTCGACGGGAAGGCGGACCTGAACGTCGAGGGCATCCGCCTCCGCGGCAACGTCTGGATCGGTGAGGGGGTCGACCTCGACGACCTGGAGTCCGTCGTGGGGCCGGCGTTCATCGGGAACTACTGCCACATCGCTGCACATGCGACCGTCGGTGCGTACTCGGTCCTCTCGTCGAGCGTCGTGCTACGCGAGCACGCTCGCACCTCCCGCTCCGTCATCGACGCGGGGACCTACATCGGCCGGAGCGCGCACGTTGAAGGGGCGGTCATAGGGCGGATGTGCGACATCCGGCCCCATGTCCGCCTGCACGAGGGCGTGGCAGTCGGCGACCAGTCGACGATCGGAGACCAGAGCGTCGTCCTGCCGGGCATCCGCATCTATCCGTACAAGGAGGTGGAGTCCGGCACTCAGGTCGACCGCAACCTGATCTGGGAGGCGCGAGCCTCGAGCACGATCTTCGGCCGGGAGGGAATCTCGGGCTTGATCAACGTCGACCTGACGCCCGAGATCGCGCTTCGCCTGGGAATGGCGCTCGGCACGGTGCTGAAGCGCGGCGCGCGCGTCGTCACGAGCCGTGAGGCGCCGTCCGCGTGCCGCCTCCTCAGACGCGCCGTGCTGACCGGGATCAACGCGACCGGGGTGCATGTCGCGGATCTCCGGGTCATGCCCTCGGCGGTGACCCGCCACCTGCTGAAGAGCGAAGGGTTCGAAGCGGGCGTCCACGTTCGCCAGAGCGCGGTCGACCCGGAGGCGGTCACCCTCCAGATCTACGAGCCGCCCGGGGTCGAAGTGTCGAGCGGGTTCATGAAGGAAGTGGAGAAGCATTTCGGCCGCCAGGAGTTCCGTCGCAGCCCCTGGGACGGCGTCGGGGAGATCCGGTACCCGGCCAGGGCGTCTGAGAGCTATGCGCAGGACCTGCTCGCCACGCTCGACACAGGTGCGATCCGCTCGCGGGGGTTTCGGATCGTGATCGGCTACTCATACTCGTCGGCCTCGCTCGTCGTCCCGCTCGTCCTCGGCGACCTGGGCGTCGAGATCGTCGCAGCCCAGGCATATGTCCGTGAGCTCCGTACGTCGCCGGCCCGCGCCACCCTGGCCGAGTCGCTCGGCCAGGTGAAGCGGCTCGTTACTGCCGTCGGTGCCGACTTCGGCGTCGCCTTTGACGGTGCCGCAGAACGCATGTACCTCGTCGACGAGCGTGCGCGAGAAGTGGAGGTCGAGCAGGAGCTCCTGCTCTTCCTGAGCCTCATCACATCGAATGGGCGGAAGGGGCGCCTTGCCTTCCCGGTCACGGTCACGAGCCTCGTCGAGGAGATGGTGAAGGGCTCGGACCTCGAGATCGAGCGGACGCCTGCGTCCCTTGCAGCCCTGACGCGGGCCGCCGCAGAGGACGGCGTCGTCTTCGCCGGCTCTGCGGCCGGCGGCTTCGTCTTCCCCGAGTTCCTCCCAGCGTACGATGGCATCACGAGCCTCTGCAAGCTCCTGGAGCTTCTTGCCCCGGTGCGGAGGCCGCTCTCGGAGCTCGTTGACGAGCTGCCGAGGTCGCGAGTCGTTCACCGGCAGGTCCGCTGCCCCTTCTCACGCAAGGGGGCGGTGATGCGAATCCTCACAGACCAGGTGCGGGACAAGAAAGTGGACGTCACCGACGGCATCAAGGTGTACGAGGACGGAGGCTGGGCGCACGTGCTCCCGGACCCCACGGAAGCGCTGGTCCACGTCTACGCGGAGGGAGCGAGCGACGAGGACGCGGCCAGGCTCGAGGACGAGTACACGGCCCTGGTCGAGCGCATCATCGCCGGCTCGGACGAGGACGAGAATACCTAAACCCTCAAGTCAAGGTTGATAGATTGCCGGTCCGATGGTTTACTACAGGGAGCCCGTCCCCCCACCCAGAGACCGGAGGGCAGCGTGGAAGCTCTTCCCGACCTTGAGACGATTTCCGATACCGAGCTGCGCGACCTGATCGACCAGCTCGTGGAGGAGGAGAACCAGGTTTCGTACCGCCGCCGAATTCTCCACGGCAAAATCGACATCCTGAAAGCCGAGCTCCAGTCGCGGTTGCATCGACAGGTGGGCGAAGGCCATGGCCCGCTGTACGAGGTCGATGTCGAGAAGCTCGCGGCGATCCTCGCCTCGAAGGCGGCGCCTCCGAACCCGGACGAGTAGGGGTCGAGGTGACGCATGTGCACTGTCCCGAGTGCGGATTCCAGAACCCTGAGGCCGCCAACTACTGCTCGAAGTGCGGCGCGCTGCTCATCAAGGACGAGCCGGGAGGATCGACCACGATGACGTACGCGCCCGAGGACGCGGTCGACGAGGAAGGCGAGCCGCTCTCCGAGCTTCGGATCGAGGGAACAGCCCTCGTGGTCCGCTCGGGCGGCGGCCGCGCGGGCGAGACATTCCCGCTCGGAGGCGACCGGGTCGAGATCGGTCGGTCACCGGACGCCCCGGTCTTCCTCGACGACGTGACGGTCTCGCGCTCGCACGCCATGCTCGTTCGAGACGACGTCGGCTACACGATCGAGGACGCCGGCAGCCTAAACGGGACGTACGTGAACCGGCGCAGGGTCGAGAAGGCAAAGCTCGAAGATGGAGACGAGGTTCAGATCGGCAAGTATCGGCTGACCTTCCTGGAGCACTGATGGCGACGTCCACCTATTCGCAGGAGACTCCCGGCCGGCCCCTCACGATCGGCGCCGTCCGCAGGCGACTGCGCGCTGAGTTCGCGGACATCTCGATCTCCAAGATCCGCTACCTCGAGGACCAGGGGCTTCTGACACCACGCAGGACGCAGGGGGGATACCGCCTCTACACCGAGGAGGACGTCGAACGCCTCGAGACGATCCTGCGACTCCAGCGGGACGAGTTCCTGCCGCTCCGAGTCATCCGGCAGGAGCTGGACGCCCCCGGGGCTGTGAAGCGCGAGCGGCGCCGCGGGGCTGACTCCGGCCTGCGCGCGGTCGAGCCCGAGCTCGATCTCGGCGCGCTCTGCGAGCGGGCAAGCGCCGATGCAGGATTCGTCCGCGAGCTCGAGGATTACGGGCTTCTCGAACCGCGGATCGAGGATGGAGAGAACCGGTATCCGGACCGGGACGTGGAGGTCGTGATCGCCTGCCGGAACCTGGCCCGCTTCGGTGTCGCTCCTAGAAACCTGAAGAAATTCCGAACCAACGCCGACGGCGAAGCGGCTCTGCTCCGGCAGGTCGTCGCCCCGGCTCTCGGCTCGGGAAATCCCGAACGCCGCCTCGCGGGGGTCGAGGATCTCGAGACCCTCGCCGCGCTCGCGCAGGAGCTGTCGCAGGCGCTCTTCTGGCGCGCGCTCAGCTCGCACGTCGCATAGGCTCCGCCGCGGTGGAACCGGACCTCGCCTCGAAGATTCGGGACATCCCGGACTTCCCGAAGCCCGGGATCGTCTTCAAAGACATCATGCCGCTCCTCGCGGACGCGGAATCGCTGCGCGCCACGGTCGAGCAGCTCGCGGCGTTCGCCGAGCCGCGGGACCCCGATCTGATCATGGGCGCGGAGTCGCGTGGTTTCATCCTCGGCGGGGCCCTGGCGTGCCGCCTGGGCTGCGGTTTCGTGGCGGCCCGCAAACCGGGAAAGCTTCCCTGGCGGACCGTAAGCGCGAAGTACGAGCTGGAGTACGGGTTCGACGCGCTCGAGCTCCACGCCGACGCGATTGCCCAGGGAGCCCGCGTCCTGATCCACGACGACCTGCTCGCGACCGGCGGCACGGCGAAGGCGAAGGTCGACCTCGTCGAGCAGCTCGGAGGAACGGTCGTCGGCCTTGCGTTCGTGATCGAGCTTGCCTTCCTGAACGGACGCGACCGGCTAGAGGGTTACGACGTCTTTTCTCTGATCCAGTACGAATAGGTGCCCCTTGGCCCCGGAACGCTTTGGCTCGCCGTCCGGCCTGCCGATACAGAATCCACGAGCCATGTATGACGCTCTGACCGGGCACTACACGTTCTCCTGCCCCGCAGTGGGACACGTTCAGGTGCGCCTGTCTGCGTTTCGCTCCTTGGAGCGCCTTCCCGGCGCTTCCCATCCGGCCGTCTATCGCGTCGTCTTCGCGTGCAGCTGCGGGGGTGAGCACGAAGGGCTTGTCACCCACGATGACCTGGACTGGGCGCCGCTCGGGGCGTCCGGGGCGGACTTCTTCAATCTGATGACTGCTCGGGTCGAGTCCGCGGCAGATGACCTCCTCGACCTCGCCGCGAGGCGGATCGGCTCGGGGGACTGGCCCTGGACCTTCTTCTGCTACCCGGAGAACCGCGCGCAGCCCGTCTTCCCGTCTGCCTTTCTCCTTCTCTCGCCCGCTGCTGACGAGCTCGGGCTCGCCGTCCGCTGCCCGGTCTGCGAATGCACGACCGTTAACCTCGTCAGCCGCCCACACGTGGACCTCCCGTTCTACAACGACCGTAACGTCCGGGTCGTCGAGCACGTCTTCGAGCGAGATCGCGACGATTGCGTCACCGCCTTCCGGCAAGAGCTCGATTCAGGCGCGTTTGACGTGCGGCGCCGCGATCTGGCTGCTTAGAAAAGCGTTACAGACCGCCAACGGCCGGGAACACCATGGTCACCAAACAATCGAGCGGGGTGACACGAATGGGTTTGATGAACCGAGACCGGCGCGTCGACGAAGATCGCATCGTCACCGATGACCAGGTCGTAGACGAGCCCGCGGATCGCCGTCAGTATGCCCGCAGCGTCGTTCGCGCGCTCTTCACGCTCGCGGGCGTGGCGGTGGCGGGGTTCCTCATCTGGATCGCGTCGAACTTCGACCTCGGTCAGACGAGTGAGTTCTGGGCAGTTATGGGCCTTCTGGCCGGCGCAGGCCTGGCCCTCGGTCTCTCTCAGCTGCTGGGTGGATGGACGAAGTGGGGGATACCGCGGATCTCCGCAGCCGTGCTCCTGTTCGCTTGGCTGCCGACACTCGTCGCGGCCGGTTGGATCCTCCTGGCTAGCCAGCCCACCGGCGGCTGGCAACAGGGCCGCTTCGAGAGCTGGAGCGACAACATCGGGCTTCTCGGGTTCGTTCGCGACCTGGGTCTCTTCCCGACCGCGATCGCGCTCGCCTTCGGCGTTGTGACTGCCTTCATCTTCGACACGACCGGCCCGCGCGAGCGGCACGTCGAGCGGACGCGAACCGTCGCGGACGAGGACGTACACGACTACCGGCGCGAAGAGGGCATCACGACCGCCGTCCCGACCGATCGCCCGACGACGACAACGGTCGACGACCGCGAGACCGTGACCACCGGTGCTCGCGACGACTCCGTGGTGACCGAGCCGCGCGAGGACAGGGGGGTTCGGCGCGACAGTCTGTAGACCGTCGCCTCCCGCGAGAAGGTGCGAGAAGGGAGAAGGGGCGCCAAAACCGGCGCCCCTTCTCTTTAGCGGTCACTCTCGCCAGGGATCTCCGAACGCCTGCGGGGCGTCGATACTCGAACATGGACGCCGCACAGCGCAGCGGTACCGCCACCGGCCTCTCACGGCTGGCTGAACACTGTGACTCGCTCGGCCGTCTGCTCGCGGGTGAGACGGAAAGCCCGAGCGTCCGCCTCGAGGCCGAGCTTGGCTG
>Ga0126307_10001136_pt1 | contig 17526 bp, 16 predicted proteins | sample Plot28_FD_89955 | JGI IMG/M metagenome (GOLD analysis project Ga0126307, IMG submission 89955) | Serpentine soil microbial communities from UC McLaughlin Reserve, CA, USA - Plot28 | ecosystem: Environmental > Terrestrial > Soil > Grasslands | place: USA: UC McLaughlin Reserve, Lake County... | reverse complement strand
TTTTTTAGAGGAAATATATTCATCATAGTATTCTTTACCAAAATTTTCTCTTAGTTGTTTAAATTCATCTGATAAGAACCAACGGAACTCCTCTTTTAGTTGTATTTGAAATGCATTGTTGTTACTACTTGAATCACTGTTATTATTCTGCATTTCCAATCTATCTGTAACTCCCAAAATGGTAAGTTCTGTCATTGTTTTCAAAGCAGTTTTTTTGGCATTTATCAAATGATCTTTAATACTTATGGTATCTAATTTTCCATCATTTTCTAGTAAATGATCAAACAAGATTATTCTTTCCTTGGAAGCGGTAGATAAAACGACTTTAATAAGTAAAGGAATATCTTGCATCGTGATATTTATTCTACCTTGAGATAATGCATGTCCTCTCGCAAGATTTCTTAATTGTGTTATTGCTCTATTTGGATCCTCTAGACTTGGAAATGTATAAGCATAGTCAGAACCTTGACTATCTTTAGTTTCCCATACTGGGACATTTCCTCTTAAGTGTCTGAGAAGAATAGCAAGTCTAATTATACGTAATAAAACATCTTCATCAGTGATAGTAGTAGTAGTATCATTATTAATAATATTAGTTGTATCGTAATCAGAAGAAGGTCTTTGATCAAACCATTCTAAATAGTTATTTAACTTGGATCTTATTTTTTCAATCTTTTTACTATAATCTCCTTTAATATCTTCATCCTGAAATTGTTTCAAATAGTCATTTTCGTCTTTATTTTGAGTTTTTATTCTAAAGAAATATAATTTTGGCCCTAATGTACCTAACAATTTGTGTACCTTGTGAGGTATATCAACTGCTGCACCAATCCAAGTGAACATATACTTGCCATTATAACCTCTATGACCTTGTGCTCCTGTATCTGATTCATAACCATGACCATCTAAGACTCTTGTAATGATTCCAAGAATTTTATTCAACTCTTCTTCTTTTTTAGAAAAAGTAGGAGATAGTTCAGGTGTTAAAAATAATTTGTCTTTTATCTTTGGTAATAGGTCTATTTCAACTAATTTTTCTTTTGGAATTGCGGTGTTATGAGAGACAAAAGACTTTGCACTAAAACTATCACTATAATAGGTATCCTTTGTATTTCTAAATAATTCAACAGTTGCTGATTTCAAAGAACTTGATGGGCCTAGAACAATACCACCAAATGGTAGTGTAATTTTTTTAATTCTTAAAATAGATCTTACTGAAAGTGCAAATTCTACCGGTTCCCATAATTCTGGAATTAAATTTAATATTTCTTTTTGAAGATCAGAATATTTTTCAACTAGTTTAATCGACCATTCTATAAAAGGTATTTGTGATACTGTTGTCCCTGTTGATTCTCGATGTTTTACTTCTTCTCTTTCTACTTCTTGTTCTCTTATTTGTTGTTGGTCTTGATGCTCTTCTATTTCTTGTTGTCCTTGTTGTTGATTTTGTAATCCATAATAACGTATTAAACTACCATTCTCATTTATAGTGCTGTAAATCCAAATAACATGATCATCACTAACTTTTTTGAAAATCTTTTTTAAATCTCTGAACTCGTTTGAGAATTTTTTCCATCCATCTTTCTCTTTAATTTTACTAAGCGAAACATCAAGGGATACCGGTGGATCATAAATAGAATTTAACCTAAGTTTAACATATTTATCTTTAGGATCTATTACAAATTTTTGAATAATTTTTGATTTTTCTAAAATTTCAGGAAGTTTCAGAGGAATTTCAAATTGATTATTATTAATGTTATTATTATTATTAATACTCATTATCGTTTGAATCTCCTATTTCTTGAATGTTTGAAACAATGAATTGACCAAGTTCGCAGACAGAAATACTTTACCTTCTTTTACTGATCTATGATCTTCATCATCATGATATCGCTCGTGCATTGGACTAAATATACTGTCTCCAGTGTCAGATAGTATATTTACAATTTCATATTTGGACTTGACTAGATCTCCTCCTAATGACTGGCAAGTAGGACAAGCGAAAGGACATAAACCCTTATTAGATTGTTTTTTGTTATTAATTTTGTTACTTCTTGTCATTGCTGCTGGGGGGCTTTGGTTGTTGTTTGAGGTGGATTTAAGCCCTACTGGCTCTTTTTTCATTACGCTTTCTCTAACTCCTTTTTTGATCCGTTGAACTCTAAAAGTTCTAATCCTGTTTTAAAACAAAAAAAATTGTTAATATTCTCCTCCGTGTCTATTATTCTAGGCATTAATCTTTACCTCCTGTTTTTGTAGAAGTTTCCGAATTACGGAATCAAAAGTTTCACTTAAAGTTCCTTGGTTAGCAAGTTCTTGATATGTTTCTTCTGAGACACGTATTGTTTTATAAGGAGACATTTTATTATTATTTATACACAATCACTTTATATAGAATGCAATAGTATTGCACTTATGCATTACAAGAATGGTTTCCACATTTATAATAAAAAGAAAAAGGGATTAAGTAATGAGAAAGACAATTTACTTTTAGAAATAGTTTTAGAATCAAAGGAAGGATTAGAATTAAACAATATATTAAAGATTCTAGAAAAGAAAATAAATCAAAAAATAGAAAATTATCATATAGAAATTGCTAATGAATATCCAGATTATAATGAGTATCAAAATAAATTGAATGAAAGAAAAAAGGAATTGTCAATAAAAAGGAGAAGAGTTATAGATAAACTCAATAATCTTATTGAGAGCAATAAAATAGAAAAAAAAGGTAAAAAATATTTTCCTTCTGTTTCTGTTTTAAATGACCCTTATAAATTTCTCCCTGCAGGATATAGTAAATTTATGATCTATTATCTTGGATATTTTCCTCCAGGAAATTTAGAAAAAAGTTTAATTGAATATGTAATTAGATATGGCTTATTTGTAATTTATACATTCAATGAGTATAGTAAAATAAGTTATAATCATGAAGAAGGATATAAAGACAGTTTTCTTTCTACTTGGCTACAAGAATCTATCGATCTAAAAAATATGTATAATATATTTTCAGATCTTTATTTCAATAATAAAATTGATAAAGTAAATATCGATAAAATTTCATCTAAAATTAACTCTCTGCTTAAGAAAAATTATCCTAATCATTATAAAATATTAACGGAAATAAGAAAGAAAAATCTAAAAGATTTAGAACAACGTAAGAAAGATAAAGATAAAGTAGACTGGAAAAGATTTGAAAATCAAATTGATAGACAATTATTAATCAATAAGGATACTAAAGTTGATCCAATAAAAATGGAAACAATAAGTAATGTTGCTCATGGAAGGATAGTTTCTGCAAATTGGTATAAACAACTAGCAAATGAATCTGAGGATGAAAAGAAATAACAGTTTAGGTAATGCTTACCTACCTAACTAACTAAATCAAACAGACATAAAAATTCTATCAATTAGATCTTAAATGATTTTTTCTTATTGTCGCTAAGAGAAGAGAATAAGGATGACGATGAGTTAGAGACTTGGGATGAGTTGCGGAACTGAGTTCCTCAACCTGTTGGTGTAAGAATAAGAAGAAGAAGAAAAAAGATGGATGAAATAGAAACTACTAAGTAATTCCTGAAAAGCCTTCTAGCAAAAATTGGTTTACTGTCTTTCCATCTTCGAAAGTGTGTTGTAATATGAATTTCTATTTTACTACTATAGGCTAATTTTTAATGCATCTATGCCAGCGATTTCTATTTCTCTAAATGAATATAGAATATCTATTTTTTCTTGTCTGAAGGAAGTATTTTTACCTGCCCAACAGCCTTATGGTTTATTTCTGGCTTTAACTCAATCCCCTTGACCATCATTCCATCACTTTTCACAGAAACATCAACGATCTTGTTTTCTGGATCGGCTAAAAGTGTTCTATTGACTGTATCTGAGAGAAAATTAATGGAATCTTGTAATGCTTTTATCTGTTCATCTTTTTCCTGTAACTTTCCATTTATGACATACTCTTGGACTTTATTTTTATCAGAGAGTTCCTTTATTGTTTTAGATAATTTATGTTCATCTGAAATAGTTAAGAAATCTACAGCCTTAAGATAGTCCTGTAATACTTCCTTTTCTGTTGGTTTATAATATGAGCCTGATATCCCTATATTATGACCCAACAACAACTCAATGTTTATTGATTTCATTCCGGCATTTTCACATATTGTTTTGAATGCCTTACGGAAGCCATGCATCATTTTAAATTCATGTCTGCAGCCATCCCCATTTTCTTTATCTAGTTTTTTAATTATTTGTTGTGAACGTAATGCCCTATAGACGATATTTTTTATTGCACCTAAACTTAATTTTTGAGGATTAGAAGCAAGACGTATTAGACCTCCATGAGTAGGTAAATCTGTAATTTGCCAAATATCTCTCATTAACCATGATTCCCCTGTTATATTTTCACCATGAGAAGAGCGAAAATTCATCCACTCGTTCATATAATTCCATGCTTCTGGAGTGATAAAGGTATAGTATTCTTCTTCGTCACCAGGATAAACCAATAGTTTTGCAGCAATAATGTTATCTCCTTTTTCGCCTTTTATGGGAGTAATATGTTTCCATTTTAATTCATCCCATGCACCAACTCTAATACCAGACGACAACATTACAGAAATGATTGGTTTTAATCTGATATCAGATGCATGTAACAATTTTTTTACTTCTGAAAATTCAGGAATTCTATCAATAGCGGATTTACGTCCTTTTGGAACTCCTTTTCTGATATATTTCCAATTTAAAATAATATTATTCATATCACAAAATGTTTTCAAAGGCTTGATATAGTTATTAATAGTGGTCTCAGTTATTTCCTTGCTAAGTACACGTTGTTTTTGAAAATAAATAAAATCCACAATATGCGATTCTAACCAGTCAATACCTTCTTTTTGAATCAAATCATATAATGTATTGCATCTATCTTTAACATCTTGACCGTCTAATTGTAAAAATGTTAAAAAAACATCTAATCGTCTTGGCCATTGCCTCTTTGTCTCAGGTGCCTTTAGAGCATATTCGAAAGCAGAATAAGCATTTTTTTTAGTTAACTGTCTGACCATTAATATTATTACTCAATACATAATAACTATGGGGCCTACATAAAGTTACAGAAACGTGATGGGCCTAAAGGGGTTTGAACCCTCGACCTACCGGTTATGAGCCGGTCGCTCTACCAGGCTAAGCTATAGGCCCTATTTTGACTATACTCTGTAAAAAGGATATAAAAATTTAAGTAAATTAATCTAAAAAATCTTAGATTTAAAGTATGATACCTTTTACATAAGTATTGTATACTGAATCAAGAAGTTGATTTTGTGCAACGAGAGAATTAACTGATGCTCGTAAAATTAATTTAGTTGTTTTTTCATCATTTGTTTTATTGATTTCGCGATCCAGAATAATAGTTTTCCACAAGTTGGCATGTTCAATATCTGCAATTTCATGTATTTTGAAATATGTTATAGCATCATCCTTGGAAATGCCATAAAATTTTTGTAGACCTTCAATTTTTGTCTTACTAATTTGAGGAAGTTCTTTTTCAAAAGCATACATAGTAGAAGCTCCCTCAACAAGAGATGAACGAGACAGTTTTTTTAAGTTTTCAATAGCCATATTAACTTCCTTGTTTCCAGCATATTCTACTAATTCTTTTTTTTCTAGTCCTAAAGATAAAGCAAATTTTATCCATGGCTCTATATGATCTGATTCTTCAATTTGAGTTTGTTTTATTGCTTTATAATAATGATCTCCACAATTTTCAAGGTTATTATAAATATTGTGAACAAGTTCTGGAACAGTTTTGACTAATTGAAAATATTCTTTTGAATAACCACGTAAATGATTCAAAGTTAACTTTCCTTCGTTCCAAAGAGTATAGAATTGATGATGTAATAGGCTCCTGTTACTTATTTCATTTTCTATTGTTTTTATTAATAATCTTAAATCATCAGTGAAAATACTACTATTTTCCATATAAATTAAGGTAGGTAAACAATAGAAAAACCTTTTGAATTTTGTTAATATTATTAGAACCTTCTAAATTAAGAAAAGATTTTATAGAAATTAAAATTAAAAAGGTCATTGTGCTCCGGTGGTGTAGTAGCTATTAAAATAGTTGCACAGTCCGGTCAAGCATTGTGGCCTTTCGAGTCGCAGATCCCGGGTTCAAATCCCGGCCGGAGCAATTGAAATAAGAGTATTACTAACTATTATTGAAATTAACTAAGGGCAAGTCTGTCGTAGCATTAATATTCTTATTATTTTTAAAAAGAGTGAAGATTAAGTACTTGGATGGCGATACTACTACTAGTAAAAATACAAATCAAAAATCAAGTCACTCATTAATGGAACAATTTGGTGATTATTTAATAAAAATTAATAATACTTTGGAAAGGGAATTGGATCTATATTCATGGTCTGAATTTTATTCTTCCCTTAAATATGCCTGCGATGGAGGAAAGCGAATTCGTCCTCTTATCTTAGTATTATCTTCTGAAATTATCAGGTCAAAAAGAAATGATGATGCCAGCATGTTCAATAATATTAATTTGGATTTTTCTAAAATAGATGAGAAAAGATATTTAGCCGCTTCTGCAATCGAACTTTTACATACAGAATCAGTAATTCATGATGATATTATTGATGAAGAAAATGTACGACGAGGAAAACCTTCGTTTCATATTAAATATGGCTATAATAATAGCATTCTAACAGCCGACTTTGTACTTGGGATAATTTTGAATATCACTTCTAAGTTAAACAATCCGCTAATATCTTCTGAAATTGCCAATGCTGCAATTCGAATGAGCGAAGGGGAAATAATGGAAATCAGATTGAACAAAGATCACGCAATTACTGAAGATGATTACATTAAGGTATTAGAAAATAAAACTGCTTCCCTTTTTGAAACTTCGACAAGAATAGGTGCAATTTTGGCAGAAGCTGATGAAGAGGATATAAGAGCTATGGGAAATTTTGGGCATCTAATGGGAATAGCTTACCAAATTCATGATGATCTTGATGATTGGAATAATGAAGATAGACTATTTAATTTACTGATGAAACAAAATAATCATTCTCAAGTTCTAATTAATAAAATGGAAAGATTGTACAAATCTTATTCTATCAAAGCTAAAAATGAGCTTAATTTAGTATTGAGTAATATTCAAAATAAATATACAAAGCGCTTAAAGCATCAATTAGAAGAACTTACTAATCTTAATATGTTACCATTATGAGTCTAATTAAATTTTTAGATATTTTTACTAACTGATATAATTTTTCTACATAAGGATAAAAAATTGCCATACCATTTTTTATTCATAGAAAAATACTCATAGTAATAGATAATTAAAACGATGAAATAAATCAAAGTACGTTTCTAATAACAGATTTGTATTTTTATTAGCTGGTCATTTCTTGAGTAGATAGTATAAAAAAATACGTTTTAAAATTAAATGCATATAATATGTAATTTATTACAATTAATAAATATAAAAGATACTAATTTTGGAATGGATAATACATTCTCTATACTCCTATTCATTATATATTTAGAAATGTTTTTTATATTACAATAGGTTATAGGAGATATGGTATCAGGAAGATATTTTAATAGAGGTGTAAAAACTTTAGATAATCCAGATATAGGTTATGTAGTTAGAGAAACACCAGATAAAATAATAGTATTTGGCGGAAAAGGAAATAGATATGATATACCAATATCTGAAATTAGACAAGTAGGTGCAAACGTACTGATTGGATTAAATTATTCAGATATATTAGAAAAGTATAAAGTCGATAGAAATGCCCCATTACCTACTAGCAGAAGGGACCCTTGGACTGATGCAAAAAAACAAGTCGATTTAGCATATTATGAAGGAAAGTATCCAAAATCTCTTTTTAACAAAGGAGTTAGAGCCCAAAACGAAGATGACCTTGGTTTTGTAGTAAAGGAAACGAATGACAAGATAATAGTATTTGGATATTCTAATGATAGATATGATATTCCCAAATCAGAGATAATAGCAGTAGGTATGAATGTTATTATAGGAAAAGATTTTCCAGAATTATTAAAGTATAAAGTAAAGAGAAATGCACCTTTACCTACTGGAGAACCAATTGAAAAAGTTGTTGAAGAAGCTTATCCCGAAGATTCAAACACTAAAGGTAATCAAAAAGAATAAAATACTAAAACAATTCAGTTTGGAAGAGTAAAATTATACTTTTTTGTTTTGCTTTTGCTCTTTCTTTTTCTTTGAGTCCATTGCAACTAATCCACCAGTAAATAGAAAAACACCAAAAACTGTTAGAAATAGTGATGCATATTCATAAGAGTATACAGAAAGACCAAGAATTTGTGTTTTGGGATATCCATGAGAATCCATATTGTTATTAGCTGTATCTTGTATTACTACAGATCCTGTAACTATCATTCCAATAAAACCTATAGCTAGAATTGCTCCTCCTATTATTATTACATTTCTTCTTTTTTTACCATAATGTAAAAAGAACAATGTCATAGCAGTTAGGATATTTTTTGGATTTGTCAATACGAATAGACATACATCATTTCTTATATTGCTTTTACTTAATTTTTTAGTGAATCTTATTTGTATGATGTTAATTTTTAGAAATTATTTTAAGCTTTATTTTTGATCTCCTTTTTATTTTATTAAAGTTATAACTGAAGAATAGTATAAAATTATGATTCATTAGAAATAAACGAAAAAAGATTTATATAATTGATTTAGAGCTATTACATAAATTTATTATAAACTTATTAATTTCAATAACATATATAATATTTATGCTTGTAAAGATTAACAAGTATACTAAAACTCATGTAAACGTTACAGAATTGGATATTGATGAGTTCGGAACAATAATACCAATAAGAGACTTGGAGTTAAAAATAATGGAACATAATAACAATTTATATGATTTAATAACACAATCTTCATATGCTGCAATATTTACAAAAAAGGATCTCAGTAACAAAGATTTCAAAGATCACACTTATTATGAGGAAAATTCGAAAATTATCCTATTAGTAAATCCGATAACAATAGATGAACTCAATAGCGAAAAAAAGAAAGTAATTGAGTCTACAGATAAGTCCAAAAAAAATAATTCATCAACATAAAATATAATTTATAGAAATATCTTATTGATCTTAAAGATTCTGTGTAATATCAATATAGATGTTATCATCTTTTTCAATTATTTTATAAATAACCAAATTATCTGATTTTTTCCATTCTGAACTTTGATTCAACCATTTTCTTGGAATTTTATCCAGTTTTCCTGTAATCAAGTTATATTCAAAATCATGTAAATAACAAATAATACGATCATTATTTGGAGATAATTCACTTTTTGATAATGATGCTCCTCTATGAGGACAATAATTATTACAAGCAAATAATTTTCCATTAATTTTGCCAATCAAAACATCAATCATACTTGATTTTAGTTTTAATTTGAAGACTTTCATACCATTATTTTGAATACTATTGACATCACACATTTTATAAAGCATTTCTTCAATAACTTTTGAGATTATCTAATTTAATTTATAGTATTTAATCAGAAACCTTGATCATAATATCTAAAAATCTTTAATTTTTGATAATACTAGAAGTCTATTAATAGTTTCTGATGATATAATTCAGTCAAAGTAAAAGAATTTCCATATAGGTATAGAATGATATGATATTAGAATATTTCTTTTAATCAATTAAAATACTAGATACATAAATATTAATATTATAAAAAAATAACCTTTATTTTCTGATTTTTTATTTCAACCAGCATTATAAAAAGTTATAAATACTAAAGTTGAAATAACAAAGAAAAGATAGGAAGTATGAAAAAATTTGAAAATCGCTAGTTTTATACCAGCAACTGGACTTAGGATGTATTCCTCTGACCGATCATATGGTGGAGGATATGGAGGCGGAAGAAGAAATACTGGATATGGGAATACAGGATACGGTGATAGAAATAGACCGAGACGTTTTCGTCATTCACCAGTCAAAGTAGGTGAAAAATACGATGTAACAATTGAAGCTATTAGCAACAGAGGAGATTCAGGAGTTGCAAAGATAGAAGGATTTGTAATATTTGTTCCAGGAACAAAGGTTGATGAAAAAGTAAAAGTTAAAATAACAAAAGTTGGAAATGGTTATGCTACTGCTGAATTAGCTGAACAACAAGCTACTGAACAAACTACTGAACAACAGACTTCAGAAAATACTGAATCAAACCAAGATAACACTCAAGAAGGAGAACAAGCAGAAGAAGAACAAATCTAAAAGTTATTTTTTTAATTACTAAAAACACAAAAATTATTTTATATTCTTAAAAATATTTTTTTAATCATTACAAAAAAATAATAGCAATGTAGAAAAAGGCCTATTTATAATAAAGTTATCATGTTATTTCTATCATATAATATATATAAATATTTTATTTTAGCTAATATTAAGTAAATTTGAATATATTCTAATTTCAAACGTTATATGTGAAAATTATTAATATATTACTATTTAAAGAATTAAATTTTTTAGATACTGTATTAAACTTTAATACTAATTAGTCCTTCTTGCTATTATTTAATCAATATTATCCGTAGATTATTAGCAACTTAATATTATATTCATAAATAAAGATTATTTAATACAAATTATAATTGAGGACTTAAAAACCATCATTATAATACAATTCACCATATTATAAAATTATATAAAAATATATTAAGAGATTAAAACTAGTGAACGAATGATCTATTCGAAAATCACTAATATTTAGACAAAAAAATTATAAAAGAAATAATATTCTAATTCTTCCTATTATTATTTATAATTAACTAAAAATATACTTAATTACAGTTTCAATAAATAAAGATTTGATTTTATTTATTTTGTAATATTTCCAAAAGATGGAATTAATTGATCAAGATTTGAAGGTACTGAAATTGATGCAAATTCTAATAATGGTGCATGCCATATTCCAAACCCTACTATGAATATTATAGCAAATACTAGTACGCCTAGAATTGCTTTAGGTTCTTTTACTCTAGACATATCTGCACTTTCATCAAGATACATTTTTTTGATAATCCATAAATAATAACCTAAGGATAGGGCACTATTTAATAAACCAGCTATCGCTAAGTAAGGTCCCCAAGGTATTACTGTTCCACTATCAATGGCAGATTGAAAAATTACTAATTTACTCCAAAATCCATTTAACGGAGGAACACCAGCTAGCGCCAATAATGATATAGATAATGCAATTGCAGTAATAGGCATTCTTTTAGCTAATCCTGTATATTTTTCTAGACTATAACTTGCTAATGCTACTGCAACAGCAGCAATAGCTATAAATGATGCTGATTTCATTACAGCATGGTTAAGAATATGGAATAAAGATCCATCCAAGGCAGAGCTTGCATAGGGAGCCAGTGCTAATCCAATCATAATATAACCTGCTTGAGCCATACTTGAATAAGCCATAATTCTTGGTACACTTTTTTGTACAAGAGCACCAAAATTACCAACTGTCATTGTAATAACTGCTAAAATTGCAAGAACTAGACTCCATTCTAATCCTAGAGCAAACATTCCAATTACTATTACTCTGATGGCAGCGGCAAATCCTGCTTTTTTTGTTCCTGCAGCCAGCAACGCACCTATTGTTGTTGGAGCGCCTTCATAAGTATCTGGAAGCCACATATGAAATGGGACCAATCCCATTTTAAAGCCAAAACCAGCAATAAACAATCCTATTGCAAGATAAGAAATAGGAATAATACCTCCAAGAGAACTTTGGTTTTGAGGTAATGCAGAAAGTTCAGCAAGGATCGTTACAGAATCGCCAATATTTGTTGTGCCTGTAACTGCATAGACAAACCCTATTCCAAGGACAAGTATTGAAGTGGAAAGGGCTCCAAACATAAAATATTTTATAGCTGCTTCATTGGAAATAGGATCCTTCTTTGAAAATGCAGCTAAAGCATAAGTTGGTATAGACATAAGTTCCCAAGATATAAACAACATTACAAAATCCGTAGAATAAGCGATCAGTATCATTCCGATTGTAGATAGTAAAATTAACGAATAATAAGAAGAGTAATTGGAAATTCCTTGCATATAATTCCATGAAGAAGCTGATACCATTATCGAAACAATTAAAAGAGAAATTGCAAAAAAGGAACCAAACATATCATCAGCAATAACATCCTTACCAAAACTCATTGCAGGAAGAGGCTCACCCCCTATTACTCGAGAAATTACGATAAGTATTGCAAGAACAAGAGTTGCAAAAGTTATAAGACTGAATAATTTATTTTTCCTTTTTCCTTTTTCCTTTTTTACAGCATCAATTATAGGAATTCCAAGTCCAACTGAACCTAGCAGTATGATTATTATAATTGGTGTAGAAGAAATATCAATCATTTTCTATCTCCCTCGTTCCTCTCCTATAAGAACAACATAATCAAAACAATAATTATGCCGGCTGCAAAAACAAAAAGATACGTTTGAGCGACTCCTGTCTGTGTATATTTTACCCATTTTGATAAATAAACCATAGAATACTGTAAAGCAGGATTAATTCCTTGTGCAATAATATTTTCAAAATATCTCCAAATAATTTTAAATATTTTTATGGGAATTTTTACAAAGCCCCAATAAATGAAACTATTGAGATACCATCTATTATACAAGAAAAGCCATACCTTTTTGATAAAATGGTATTTCGAAATAATATTTGGATCCTTTTTCCTGATAATATAAAATATAATTCCTAATCCAGATCCTATACCAAAAGCTAAAAATGATGAAACTAATGCAATAGGATTTATCGTTATTGATGTTTCCCCTTTATTTTGTTCAAAGTTATTAGAAGAAACATCTACACCTCCTTCTTCTCCTATACCAAATGAGCTTGCAAGGTAAGAAGACATTATAGAATGAATTTCTGCTTCAAAGAGAAATCCAACTAATCCAATAAGGATGGTAGCAATTGCCAAGATTGCAAAAGGAACCCACATGAAGGGACTAACATCATAAATCTTATGTTTTGGTGCTGTTTCCTTATCATTAACCTCATTTGTAACTTCAGATGTTGAGGATGAATGTGAGTCAGGGGAAGAATGTTGTTCAATAGTTAGTATATGCTTGCTTTTTGTACCAAAAAATACCATACCTACCATCCTAAATGTATAGAATGCAGTCATTATTGCGATTATAAATGCAAAGAAGAAAAGGGCGCCTCCTGAGGTTGATCCTGATTCTAATAATGCAGCAAAAATTGCATCTTTACTCCAAAATCCAGAGGTTATTAAGGGTGCGCCTGCTAGGGAAAGACTTGAAAGTAACATAAAGATAAAGGTTTTTTTCATATTTTTAAGTAATCCTCCCATATCTGTCATGAATCTGGTACCTACAGCATGCAATATAGCACCCGCTGCCATAAACAATGATGCCTTAAACATAGCATGGCTCATCAGATGAAAGAAACCTGCAGTATAACCATCAACGAATTGGGTAGAAAGGCCGGCTATACCCAATGCCATCATCATATATCCAATTTGAGACCCAGTAGAATATGCCAAGACCTTTTTAATTTCAGGATTAACAATGGCTTGTGTCGCAAGTAGGAAGGCAGTTATTGCACCTACCCAAGCAACCACCTCAAAGAAAGCTGCAGCATCAAAAGCAGCTAGGGCGAAGAATAATGGACCAATTCTTGCAACAAGAAAAACACCTGCTTTAACCATGGTAGCGGCATGGATCAATGCTGAAACAGCAGTAGGCCCAGTCATGGCCTCCAACAACCATTCATTCAGTGGAAACTGGGCTGATTTGCCTATAGCACCGCCGAAAAGTAGAACAGCAGCAGGTATCAATAGATTTTGTTCCATCATAGAATGAGCCCAAGTTTGATCGGCTAAAAGTTCTTTAAATCCAAAAGTTCCCGCATACATAAAAATTAAAAACATGCCTGTAAGCATCATAATGTCTCCAGCTCGCGTCATCAAAAATGCCTTTATTCCGGCATGTGTTGGAGAGGCCCACATTGCTATACCTTTAACAATATGACCTTCTTTTCCAACATAGTCTTTTTTTCTATCGGCATACCAGAATCCAATTAATGCATATGATGCAAAACCAACACCTTCCCATCCAAAAAATACCATTAAAAGATTATCTGAAAGTACAATCAATTGCATTGATCCTATAAAAAATAGCATGAAAAACCAGTATCTTGTTAGATCTCTATCTCCATGCATATAACCTACAGAATATACAATAATTAAAAATGAGATCCAAGCAACAAGATTTGTCATAATAATAGATAAAGGATCTGCCAAGGTACCCGCTTTGATATTTAATGCCGAGATCCATGGAATCTGACTATGGGTTTCACCTCCAGCGGTAACCATTGGTATTAAAGTAGCAGCAAAAATTCCACTTATAAAGGCAAATCCAACAGCAGTAAAATTAGAAATTCTATAACTTTTTTTTGCTATTGCTGGTATTAAAGCTGCACCAACAAACGGCAAAATCCAAATTAACCAAACATTTATTGCAATTCCCTCAAATCCTATTGATTCTACCATTTTTTTCTTTACACCCTTTTTTATTTGATCTCCAAATTATTGGTATCATTTACATTTAAATTGTAAATAACATACCGATGATCATTATCCACCGCAAATCTTTCATTTTGCCCTTTTAAATCAATTGAAGAAGATATTCCTTGGGTATTTATATTCTTAATTATTGGAAGAGAAGAAACATCCTGAGTATTTGAGAAAATTGCATCTGTATATCCAATTACTGGGTTAATCATAGGATCAGGATAAACTCCAAGGAATAGCGTCAAAGCTGCAACCAAAACCATTGGAACTATTGCATATCTATTGACATCACGTAATTTGTCATAGTGAGAGAAGAGTTTCCCAAAGAAAATCTTTCTGTACATATTTAATAAATACGATGCAGTCAAAATTGTTGAAAAAATTGCTAGTGAAAACAAAACTACTCTAAACGAATCCATATTTTCAGTTCCGCTTTGTAAGGCACCATTAAAAAGAATCCACTCGGCCATAAATCCGCTTGTTGGTGGTACACCTATCAGTGATAAGATTGCGATCATTGCAATAGTAGCAGTATATGGCATTTTCCTTGCAAGTCCTCCTAAATTAGACATACTTCTTGTACCAGTTCTCATGATTATGGCACCAGCCATCAGGAATAGCATTGTTTCGCCAATAGCATGAGGGATCCACATTAACGTACCTCCAGTTATTCCTAAAACACTTTGACTACCTAAGCCAAAGATTATGTAACCCATATGACTTATACTAGAATATGCTAGCAATTTTTTAATATCATCTTGCATTAAAGCCATTGCACCCCCATATATCATTGTGATTACCCCCCACAAGTTTATGTATATACTATAATCAGTATATGATACAGAGAGAAGATCCATCCAAATTCTCAATAAGGCATATACTCCTATACCACTCATGGGTCCAGCAATTAATGCTGAAATTGGAGTAGGAGATTCAGCGTATGTATGTGGAATCCAGATGTGAAGAATAAATACTCCTAATTTAACTGCAATTCCAATAACAACAGCAAACACAATAAGAGTCATCCATTGTGAAGGAATTTGGGATACATTTGCCTTAATTGTTTCAAAATCGAAACCTCCAGCAAATAATCCCATTGCAAGCAACCCCAACAATAATAGAACTGCTCCCACGTGTGTCCAAAAAAAGAACATAAGAGAAACTCGTTTTCTAGTAGAATAACCATATAGGGCGATTAAGAAGAATGCAGGAATAAGCATTAATTCAAAAAATACATAAAATTCGATGAGATTTGTTGCAAGAACTGTCCCTACCATTCCCATAGCAAATGTAAGAAAAAGGGCATAGTAGAGACCTACTTGAGTATTAATGTATTTAGTAGATGATGGATCAATACTGTAAAGAGTTTCAACTTGACCCTTGCTAGGGCTAGAAAAATTTTTTCTTGTTAATTTTTCTTCCTCCTCATAATTACCATCGCTTTTCCCAGTGGTCGAACTCCTAAGATTATCAAAATTACCAGCAATTTTACTAACCATATATTCCCTAGAAAATATTGCTATTACAGCTGATAGTGCATATATGGTTATAGCAAATTGAGAACTGAGTCCATCAAGTTTTAATCCAAAATTACCAAATTGACTCCAAATATAAGATTCTGCATATAGAGGATGTTCACTTGATATGGTAATTGCTGGTATAACCAATAAAATTGTAGAAATAACCAAAATGCCAAATGAAAACCAAGTAACAATACGTACTCCTTTTCTTTTTCCTATAAAATAAGCTAATGGTGATAGAAGCAAAGGTAAAAACACGGATGCCATTAAGATTCCGGATTCAGCAGCCATCTAATTCATTACTCCATTTACAAAGAATAATAATAATAATACATTGACAAGACCTATATGATTTACAATATTCATCCTATCATTAACCTCGTAAATGTTTGAATTCTGCTACGTTAATTTCTTTGTAAAGTCTATAAGCAATTATTATTATAGCCAAACCTACAGCAACTTCTGCTGCCGCTATAGCAATTGCAAATAAGGCAAATACTTGTCCTTGTATATCACCCAAATACCTTGAAAATGCAATTAAATTGAGATTTGCAGCATTTGCAATTATTTCTATTGCAAAAATCATTCTTATTGCGCTATGTTTTACAATAAGTCCATATACCCCTATGCCAATCAGAATGATGGAAACTGTAACAAAATTAATTAATTCAGTCATTAATTAGACTTGCTCCTCAGTCTTTTTATCAAGATATGTGTTTTGATATTGTGGACTTGGCGATGACACTTGGGATTGAGGATCAAAGTCTTGTCTTCTTGCAAGTGATAAAGCTCCTATAATAGATCCAGCCAAAGTTAAACCAAGTAATATAAATGGAATTGAATAATATGTTAACATCTCGGTACCAATTTTATTTACTATTTTTTCCATTAATGGACTAAATTCAGCTTCGGAAAATTCTGAACTAAAAATAACAACACCAATCCCTACCATCATTAATAATGAAAACATTAAACCTGCTATCCGTCTTCCTCGGTCTTCAGTAGCAGTAAATAGAGACTGAGTTCTAACCAACATTACAATAAAGATTACTAAAACAGCAACAGCTCCTACATAAACTGCAATTTGAAACATGGCGACAAATGGAGAATCCAGTAAAATAAAAAATCCTGCAATTCCAAGCATCGATATAGCTAAAGAAATAGCACCATAAATAATTTCACGACTTTCCAAAGCAAATAAGGCTGATCCTACTGTTAAAACAGATAAACCTATAAATACTACATCAACCATGAGAAGCTCCTCGTTCATCAATCTTTATTTCTACTGTTCCATCATACTTTGGCTTTACAGCTAATTGTGCTGGTGTATATATCAAATGTTCTTTTGTAAATGATGAT
>Ga0126307_10001135_pt1 | contig 17527 bp, 16 predicted proteins | sample Plot28_FD_89955 | JGI IMG/M metagenome (GOLD analysis project Ga0126307, IMG submission 89955) | Serpentine soil microbial communities from UC McLaughlin Reserve, CA, USA - Plot28 | ecosystem: Environmental > Terrestrial > Soil > Grasslands | place: USA: UC McLaughlin Reserve, Lake County... | reverse complement strand
GGATGATTCACGCGGCGCGCGCGCTCGGGCTGCGGGTGATGCTCGGCTGCATGATCGAGTCGCAACTCGGGGTCGCGCCGGCGGCGGCGATCGCATCGCTCGCCGACTGGGTCGATCTCGATGGTCACCTCCTGCTCGCCGATGAGCCCTTCACAGGGCTGAGGTTCGAGGACGGGCGTGTGCTGCCCGGGCCGGGGCCGGGACTCGGGCTGACGCCCGCGGGGGCCGAGGCGACGGCATGAGCGCCAAGCCGCTCGCGATCTTCGCGGAGGGACTCTTCCGCAAGCACACCGGCAAGACCGCACACGGCGTGATCCGCTACGGAACCCGCGAGGTCGTCGCGGTGATCGACTCGACCGAGGCTGGGCTCACCGCCGAGCAGGTCGAGCCGTTCTGCCGGCGCCGCGTGCCGGTGGTGGCGAGCGTGAGCGAGGCCATCGAGCGGGGCGCCGGCGCGCTGCTCATCGGCGTCGCACCTTCGGGCGGCAAGCTCGACCCGGCCTGGCGCCCCGCGCTGCTCGAGGCGATCGACGCCGGGCTCGATCTCGAGGCCGGCCTTCACACCCAGCTCGCCGACGACCCCGAGCTGAGTGCCGCAGCGGCGCGCGCGGGCACGAGCCTGCGTGATCTGCGCGCCGCGCCGCGCGACCTGACCGTGCCGAAGGGGCCCGACAGCCGGCCGCAGGGCGTGCGCGTCGTCCACAGCGTGGGATCGGACACCGTGATCGGGAAGAAGGTCGTGACGCTCGAGCTCGACCGCGTGGCACGCGAGCGCGGGCTGCGCTCGGTCTACGTGCCCACCGGGCAGACGGGCGTGGCGATCGCCGGCTGGGGCATCGCGGTTGACCACGTGATCTCCGACTACGTGGCCGGCGCCGGCGAGCGGCTCGTGCACGAGGGCGCCGAGCGCGGCGACCTCCTGTTCGTGGAGGGTCAGGGCGCGCTCTTCCACCCGGCCTACTCGGGCGTCACGCTCGGGCTCCTGCACGGCTCGGCGCCCGACCTGCTCGTGCTCGTGCACAAGGCGGGCGCCTCGGGGATCCGCAACTACCCCTACCTGCCGATCCCGCCGCTAAGCGAGCTGATCGCGGCGTACGAGTCCATTACGAGGCGCGTGCGGCCCGCGAAGGTCGCCGCGGTCGCGCTCAACACGAGCGACCTCGAAGAGCCGGCCGCGCGCGAGGCGATCGCCCAAGCCGAGCAGGAGACCGGGCTGGTGAGCGACGACGTCGTGCGCTTCAACGCCGAGCGCGTGCTCGACGCCGTGGTGAGCGAGCTCGACAGGAGGGCGAACTCGGAGGCCGCGATTTCAGACAGCGGTACGTAGGCGCACGGGCGCGGTCGGGTGATCATGCGTGCGTGAACGTGCGCCGTTACAAGCTCGTGCCGCTGTCGGAGGAGGAGCGCCCGGGCGCGCTGCGCCCGGCACGGGTGCGCCGCTACGGCCTTGCCCGCGTGGCGGTCTCGCCGCGCTCGGCGCTCGGAGTCGACCGGCACGAGCGCCTCGAGCGGATCGCCGACATCGAGCGTCGCGACGCCCGCTAGACCGCGTCCGCAGGTGCGCGCCCGCCTCGAGCCCTCGTCAGCCCGCAAGCCGGGCGCCGTGCTCCGCGGCTACCCGGAGCAGCAGCTCGACGTGCTCGGCCTCGGTGCGGAAGTTCACGATGCAGGCGCGCAGGCAGAAGCGGCCGCCCAACACCGCGTTCGAGCAGTAGGCCCGCCCGTCGGCCTGGATCGCACCCATCAGGCGCTCGTTCAGCCGGTCGAGCTCCTGTTCGCGCCCGCGCAAGGCCGGCGGCGCGTAGCGGAAGCAGCAGATCGACAGCCCGACCGGCGTCATCAGCTCGAAGTCCGGATGCTCTTCCACGAGCTCGCCCAGGTAGCGGGCGAGCGCCGCGTCGCCTGCGCTCGTGCTCGAGTCAGCCTTCGACGGGAACGCGCTCGGGCGGCAGCTCGCCGCCGCGCTCGGTGCCCGCGATCAGCTCGTCCGGCGCCTTCTGCTTCGGGATGAAGCCCGACTTCATGCCGAAGTAGACCGCCTGCGGGTGGTGCGCGATCACCGCCACGGTCGACTGCTCGGGCATAACGGCCCAGCCGTCGGAGAGCGTCATGCCGATCTCCTCGAGCCTGAGCAGCCGCCACACCTTCTCGTGCTCGGACTGGTCCGGGCAGGCCGGGTAGCCCCAGGAGTAGCGGCGGCCCTGGTCGAGCTCGATCCCGAGACCGCGCCGCACCTCGGAGTGGAGCCATTCGGCCAGCCCCTCGGCGGCCTGGACACCGAGCCCGTGGGTGAAGAGCTGCTCCGCGAACTCGCCCTCGCGCTCGAGCTTCCCGATCAGCTCGGTCACGTCGGGGCCGACCGTCACGCCCTGGATCGCGACGACGTCGCGCTCGCCGGACGAGAGCGGCCGGTAGAAGTCCGTCAGGCAGATGCGGTCGTGGCGCGGCTGGCGCGGGAAGACGAGCCGCTCCATCTCGCGCTCGGGCTCGTCGGGGTCGAAGACGACGAGCTCGTTGCCGTCGGCGGCCGCCGGGAAGTAGCCGAGCCGCGCTCGCGGCTGGAGGTAGTCCTGCTCGCGCCACATCCGCTCGAGCCGCGGCCCGAAGTCGTCGCCCACGAGCCGCTCCCACTCCTCGCCCTTCACGCCGCGCCCGCCCCAATGGAGCTTGAAGAGAACGTGCCTGTCGAGGTAGGGATAGACGTCGTCGAGGTCCACGTCCATGTCGCGCACGCCCCAGAACGGCGGTTCCGGAACGGCGACGTCGGTTCGCGCCGCGGAGCGCACCGAGTCGTCGGTCACGGGCGGAGCGTCGTCCTCCTTCTCGCCCTGCTCGCGCAGTGTGCGGGCCTCCTCGCGCGTCTTCGCGACGAGCGCCTCGCGCGCGTCCGCGTCCACGAGCTGATCGACGGTGGCCAGGCCGACGAACGCGTCCTTGCAGTAGAAGACGCCCGGCTCGTAGACGTCGTCCGACTCCTTCCCGTGCGGATAGAGGATGCGGCGGCCGAAATCCCGGTTGATCGCGGCGCCCCCGACGAGGACGGGGAACTCGAGCCCGCGCTCGTGCAGCTCCTGCACGCAGATCGGCATCTGCTTGGAGGTCGAGACGAGCAGCGCGGAGAGTCCGATCGCATCAGCGTCGTTCTCGACGGCCGCGTTGATGATCGTGTCGACCGGGACCTGCTTGCCGAGGTCGATCACCGTGTAGCCGTTGTTCGTGAGGATCGTGTTGACGAGCGACTTGCCGATGTCGTGCACGTCGCCGAACACCGTCGCGATCACGACCTTGCCCTTCGTGTGTCCCTCGATCTTCTCGAGGTAGTTCTCCAGCTGCGCGACGGCGCGCTTCATCACCTCGGCCGACTGGAGCACGAACGGCAGGATCAGCTCGCCGGCGCCGAACTTGTCGCCCACCTCCTTCATCGCGGGAAGCAGCACCTGGTTCAGCGTCGGCACCGCGCCGATCTTCTCCACCGAGCGGTCGATCCAGTCCTCCACGCCCTCCTTCTTGCGGCGCAGGATGTGGAAGTGAAGGGCCTCCTCCGGCTCCATCCCCTCGGTGGGGTCGCCGGCGGCCTCCTCGTCCGTCTCGCCCTTCTGCTCGAAGTGGGCGATGAAGCGCTCGAGGGCGTCCTCGCGGCGGTTGAAGACGAGGTCGTCCGCCAGCTCGCGCTCCGAATCCGGGATCTCCCCATACGGAGTGATGTGGTTCGGGTTGACCATCGCGAGGTCGAGCCCCGCCTCCACGCAATGGTGGAGGAAGACGGAGTTGAGCACGGCGCGCGCCGAGGGCGAGACGCCGAACGAGACGTTCGAGACGCCCAGCGAGGTCTTCACGCCGAGCAGCTCCGCCTTGATGCGCCGGATGCCATCGATCGTCTCAACCGCGCTCGGGCGCCATTCCTCGTCGCCGGTGGTGAGGGTGAAGGTGAGCGCGTCGAAGATGAGCGCCTCGCGGTCGAGCCCGTGCTCGTCGCAGGCGAGCTCGGTGATGCGCTTGGCCACCTCGAGCTTGCGCTCGGCGGTCTTCGCCATGCCCTGCTCGTCGATCGTGAGGGCGATCACCGCGGCTCCGTGCGCCTTCGCGAGCGGCACCACCACGTCGGGCTTCCCGCGGCCGGCCTCGAGATTGATCGAGTTGACGATGGCGCGGCCGGGGATCGTCTCGAGCGCTGTCTGGATGACGTCCGGCTCGGTCGAGTCGATCTGGATGGGAGCGGGCTGGGTGAGCGAGATGCGCTTCACCACCTCGCGCATCTGCTCGGCCTCGTCCTGGCGCTCCGTCAGCGCCACGCAGACGTCGAGCACGTGCGCGCCGCCCGTCACCTGATCCTCGGCCACCTGCACGATGCCGTCGTAGTCGTCCGCCAGGAGCAGCTCCTTGGCCTTGCGCGAGCCCTGGGAGTTCACGCGCTCGCCCACAAGCGTCGGGCGCGGCTCCTGCATCAGCGGCGTGGCGGTCATCATCGACGAGACGAGCGTCTCGCCGCGGACAGGGCGGGGCGCCGGCTCGCGACCTCCCACCCGCTCCGCGATCGCTCGGATGTGATCGGGTGTCGTGCCGCAGCAGCCGCCGACGATCGAGACTCCGTAGCGCTCCACGAACTCCTGGAGGGTGGTCGCGAGCGGGTCGGGCTCCTCGGGGAAGATCGTCTCGCCGTCCGGGCCCTGGAGCGGCAGGCCGGCGTTCGGGATGCAGTGCACCGGCACCGGGCTGTTCTCGCCGAGGTAGCGGATCGCGTCGCGCATGTCCTCGGGCCCGGTCGAGCAGTTCAGCCCGATCACGTCGACGTCGAGAGCGTGGAGGGTGGCGAGCACCGCCTGGATGTCCGTGCCGAGCAGCATCTTGCCGCCGTTCGGGAGGAGCGAGACGCTCGTCTGGATCGGCAGCGTCCGCCCGGTCAGCTTGAACGCCTCGCGCGCGCCGAAGACCGCGGCCTTGACCTCGAGGATGTCCTGCGCGGTCTCGATGATGATCAGGTCGGCGCCGCCCTCCACGAGACCACGCGCCTGCTCGGTGAAAACTTCCACGAGCTCGCGGAAGGTGATGCGGCCGAGGGTGGGGTCGTCGCTCGCCGGGAGGTGGCCCGTGGGACCTATCGAGCCCGCCACGAAGCGCTCGTCCCCCGCCGCGGCGCGCGCGATCTGGGCCGCCGTGCGGTTGATCTCGAGCGTGTGCTCGCCGAGCCCCCACTCGTCGAGCTTGAGCCGGCTCGCCTGGAAGGTGTCCGTCTCCAGCACGTCGGCGCCCGCGTCCAGCATCGACTCGTGCACGCCCTGGATCACGTCCGGCCGGTTCAACACGAGCGCCTCGTGGCACTTGCCGGGCAGGCCGCCATAGTCCTCTTGGGTCAGGTCGAACTGCTCGAGCGTCGCGCCCATGCCGCCGTCGAAGAGGACGACGCGCGAGCGGGTGGCCTCGAGGAAGTCGCGCACGGTCGGGGAATGGTAGCGCAACCTTGACATAACCGTGTGAAGGTTCGCGTCGCGTGGCCTCGCGGGGTGCAGATCGCACTCGTCATCGGCGCGAACCGCGGGGTCGGTCGCGAGACGGCGCGCCACCTGGCCGAGCGGGGCCACGACGTGATCGTCACGGCGCGCGACGCCGGCAAGGCCCGCGAGGCGGGGTGAGGCGGTCGGCGCCGCGCGCTCGCTAGAGCTGGACGTGGCCGACGCCGTCTCGATCGAGCGTGCCGCACGTGCCGTCCACCACGATCCGGGCGCGCTCGACGCGCTCGTAAACAACGCGGGCATCGGCGCGGACTTCGGCGTCGCGGGCGCGGCCCGAGCGGCGGCTTCTTCACGGACGGCAAGCGAATCGTTCTGACCGGGCGATGAGCCAGGGCTGACGGGAGGGTCTTACGGGCATGAGCAAAGCGAGGGTGCACATTTCGGTATCGGCGGACGGTTACGTCGCAGGGCCAAACCAGAGCGAGGAGATCCCGCTCGGCGAGGGCGGCGAGGAGCTCCATGAGTGGCTGGTCGCTCTGGAGGCCTGGCGCGCGCCGCACGGCATGGAGGGCGGCGAGACGAACGCGAACACGGCGGTCGTGGAGGAAGCGCAGGCAGACATCGGCGCCGAGATCATGGGGCGCGGAAAGTTCGGAGGTGGACCGGGCCCCTGGGGCGACGACCCGTGGCGCGGATGGTGGGGCGAGGATCCGCCCTTCCACATGCCTGTGTTCGTGATGACCAACCACGAGCGCGAGCCGCTCAGGCTCTCCGACACGACGTTCACGTTCGTGACCGACGGGATCGAGTCCGCGCTCGAGCAGGCTCGGGCGGCGGCCGGTGGAAAGGACGTGCTGATCGGCGGCGGCGCCGACGTGATCAACCAGTACCTGGCGGCCGGGCTCGTCGACGAGATGGAGTTGCACGTCGTTCCGCGGGTGCTCGGCGACGGCGCCCGCCTGTTCGAGGGCCTTCCGCAACTGCAGCTGGAGCAAATCCGCGCAGTCGAGGGCCCCGGCGTAACACACGTGAAATACCGAGTGCCCCGCGCGGACACCGCGGACTAAGGCCGCCTAACAGGGATCTGACCCTCTCCCCCGGGGGATGGGGTCTGACCCCTTAGAACAGCTCGAGCTCGTTCCGCGACGTCGCGATCACCGTGCCGCCGTCCAGCACCTGGAGCGTGACCGTGTAGACGCCGCGTTCGGCGTAGGGGTGCGTGGCGTCCGGCCCGGTCGCCAGGTTGGCGGTCCCGGACGCCGGATCGCCGAAGTCCCAGCGGTAGGCGAGAGCGTCGTTGCGCCAGGCGGCCCTGAAGCGCACGACCCCATCCCCGATCGGCACGGTCGTGCCGCTGCCCGGGTTGAACAGCGCAATCGACTGGTTCACGCGCGGCGGCCGGCGCCGGTAGAGCGCCCGGGCGCCGCGGACGTCGTCGTGCGCCGGAAGAACGGTACCGGGCGGGCACAGCGACGGCAGGCGCGTGTTCACGTCGCCCAACGGGTTCATCAGCGCGCAGCGGCGGGTCTCGTGACCGAGCCCGAGCACGTGACCCAGCTCGTGGAGCACGGTCAGGCGCCGCAGCGCGGCGTTACGGCAGCTGCGGATGACCATGACGCGCTGCGGCAGGAAGGGTGTGGGGTACCCGGCCGCCGTGCCCCCGGCGATCCCCTCGCACCTGAAGCGCCCGAAGCCGGTGCCGCGCGCGTAGTCGAACACGACCCGCGCGCGCGAGGCCGGCGCCGCGCCGTGATGAAGCGCACGCCGACCCGCGCCCTGTTCCAGGCACGGACGGCGTAGCGAACGGCGTCCGCATAGCGGGGTGCCTTGTTGGCCACGGAGATGGTCCGGTTCGGCCAGCGCGGCCCGGCGAAGCGGTAGGCCGCGGCCGGCGCCGCGGCGGACGGCAACAAGAGCGCGGCGACCACGGGCGCGATAAGCGCCCGCGCGGGCACTGACGCCCGGCCGCGCTGCACTACGCCTCGGCCTCGGCCACCTCGCCGCGGCGGCTGCCCATCGCGCTGAGCTCGACGGGCGCCGCGTGCAGCGCCCGGATGCGTAGGTCCCTCCAGGTCATCCCCTCGCGCACGAGCGCGGGCATGCCCATCGCGACCGCGGTGGCGATCTCCACAGCCTGCAGGATGATCCCGTACGCGAGGGCGTTGGTCTTGCCGACGCCGTAGGCGGACAGCACCGCGACGCACGCCGCCTGGAAGACGCCCAGGTTCGACGGCGTGGCCGGCACCGCCGCCGTCACGTTCACGGCGAACAGCACGGCCGCCGCAGCGCCGAGCCCGGCGCGCTCGTCGAGGCCGAGCGCCACGAGCAGCAGGTAACAGGCGAGCCACTGGATCGCCCACGCGCTCAGCTGCATCAGCCCCGCCCAGCCGCCGAGCCGCGGCTTGCGGAACACGTCGAGCCCCCTGCGCACCTGCACCATCGCGCGGCGCGCCACCGCGGCGGCGTGCGCCACGCGCTGGAAGCGCGTCGGTCTCCCGCGACGCAGGAGCCAGGGCGCCGAGAACACGAGCGCCAGCACGACGAGCGGCGCGATCGTGGCGACCACGAGCGCCTCCTCGTTGCCCTGGAAGAGGCCCACTGTGGCGAACATGACGACGCCGAGCACCACCAGCGCGAGGAAGTTGAGAAGCGTCTGCGAGACGAGCGTGCCGAGCACGATGGGGAAGCGGTCGCGCACGCGGCCGAGCCGGCGCGCGACGATCAGCGCGCGAGACGGCTCGCCGAGCCGCGCCGGCAAGGTCGCCGACATCAGCACCCCGATCATCGTGCCCCGGGCCGTGTCGCGGCGGCGGACGCGCGTGCCCGGCATCGCGGCGCGCAGGATGGCGTGCCAGGCCTCGGCACGCAGGAGCATCGACATGCACATGAGCGCGAACGCCACCAGCACCCAGACCGGCGTGGCCGCCAGCATTGCGCGCCCGATCGACTCGATGCCGATCCGCTGGAGCGCCATCAGAGCCAGGCCGGCGCCTGCCAGCCCGCCCGCGCCGAGCGCGGCCCGCCGCGCGAGCCGCACCGCCTTCCGGCGTCCCGCCGCAGGTCGCGCAGGCTCGAGCGACGGCAGCCGCCGAGGCCGGACGCGCGGGCCGGGCTCGGTCGCGACCACACCGACGCGTCGCGCAGCGCGCGCCACGCGCCGCTCGGACGCGGGCGCCGCAAGCGCCTCTCCGTAGACGGCGGCGACCTCGCCGGCCACGCGCGGCCAGGCGAAGCGCTCGGCTCGCTCGCGCGCCGAGGCGGCCATGGCGGCGCGGCGCGCCGGATCGAACGCGACCGCGCGCAGCGCCTCGCCGAGCGCGACCGCATCGGCGGGCGGCACGAGCAGCCCGTCGCGGCCCGCCCTCACGACGTCGCGATAGCCCGCGATGTCGGACGCGACCACGGGCGTGCCCGACGCAAACGCCTCGGTCAACACCATCCCGAAGCTCTCCCCGCCGAGGGAGGGCGCGCACAGCATGTCGGCGCCGCCGAGCAGGCTCCACTTGTGCGCATCGTCCACCGGCCCCACGAGCTCGACGCCGTCGGGCTCGAGCAGCAGCGGCTCGACCTCCTCGGGCTGAGGCCCCGCGACCACGAGCCGGGCCTCCACGCCGATACCGCGCAGCGCCTCGAAGGCACGCAGCAGCACCGGCAGGCCCTTTCGCTCCTCGGCGCGGCCGATGAACAGCAGGCGCAGCTCCCCCGGGTGCGGCCGGCGGGCGGACGGGCGCGCCGCCGCGAGATCCACGCCGTTCGGCACGATCCGGTAGTGCCCGCCGTAGAAGCGCTGGGCGGTCCAGCGCGCGGCCTCGGACACCGCGATGCGCGCGCTCAGCTTCGAGTACAGCCGCCGGGCGCCGGCCACGTTCGCCGCCAGCCCGCCCGCGACCCGGCTCGTGGAGTACGCATGAAACGTTGCGACCGCGGGCACGCGCGCCGCCTCGGTCGCGTACCAGGACACCGCCGGCGCGTTCGGCTCGTGAATGTGGACGACGTCGTAGCCGCCGCCGCGAAGCGCCCGTCCGAGGGTGGCAATCGCCTCGGGGAACAGGCTGAGGTTCGAGACAGCCCCGTTCATCGGCAGTCCCAGCGTCCGCCCGAGCGGGATCGCGTATTCGGGCAGCGCACGCCGGTGCGGCGCCGCGCCGCGGTGCAGCAGGCGTGACACGCGGTCGTCCGGGTCGTACGGCGCCAGCAGCCGAACGTCGTGACCCTGGCGAATCAACTCCTCCGCAAGGGCCTCGACGTGGCGCCCAACGCCCCCCGGATACGTATACGAGTAGGGCGAGATGAGGGCTACGCGCACCGCGCCCATGGTATCGGCCACACTTGACATGTGACCGAAGCCCGCAACTACGTGAAGTACACGTTCCTGAAGGTCGATCCGGCCTGGCGCAGGCGTGCACCGGAGGAGCGGGCGGCGGACAAGCAGGAGTTCGCGGCGGCGTGCCGCGAGTTCGCCGAGGACCATTATCTGCGCACCTACACGCTCGTGGGTACACGCGGCGACTGCGACCTGATGGTACGTGCGATCGCGCCTTCGCTCGACCCGATCCACGAGCTGCACGTGCTGCTGAACCAGAGCGGGCTGATGCGCTACGCCGAGGTGGCGCACTCGTATCTCGCGATGACCAAGGAGTCGCCCTACTCGGACCAGCCCGACCAGCCGCTGCGGCCGCGCGAGGGCGCCGACTCCAGATACCTGATCGTGTACCCGATGTGGAAGAAGCGCTCGTGGTACGGGCTCACCCCGGACGAGCGCATGCGCGTGATGCGCGCGCACATCGCCGTAGCGCGCCGCTTCACGGGCATCGAGACGAACACCGCGTACTCGTTCGGGCTAGACGACCAGGAGTTCGTGGTCGCCTTCGACGCGGACGACCCGGCCGACTTCCTCGACCTGGTGCAGGAGCTGCGCTCGACCGAGTCGAGCGCCTACACGGAGTCGGAAACGCCGATCTTCACGTGCATCGCCGCGTCGGTGGAGCGCGCGCTCGACGCCTTGGACGGCGAGCACGCGGCGCGTGCGAGCGTTCGATCTCCGGGCGAGCGTCAGCCCGCCGCGGCCACGAGCTCGGGCACGCTCACGAACTCGTAGCCCTCGGCGCCGAGCCGCTCCAGGATCTCGTGCGTGGCGCGCAAGGAGTTCGCGCGATCGCCGGCGGGCTCGGTGTGGATGCCGTCGTGCAGCAGGATCACGTCGCCGCCCTTCGCCTTCAGGCCGCGGCGCGCGAAGTCCTGCCAGCTCTCGCGGGTGCGCCAGTCCCAGCACGTGATCGACCACTGGACGGGCACGTACCCCTCGGCGCGCGCCGCACGGAGGGTCCCGGGCCGCCGCCGGCCCCACGGGCAGCGCATCAGCTCGCGACCGTCCACCGTCGAGTACGCCAGGCCGGCGGCCTCGGCGGCGTCGCGGCAGCGTCGCAGCTCCTCCTTCACGCGCGCGCCCGAGCAGGCGGCGAGGTTGGCGTGCGTGTAGGTGTGGTTTCCGAGCGCGTGGCCCGCGGCCTCCACCTCGCGCGCCAGCGCCGGCTCACGCTCGATCCAGCGGCCGATCTGGAAGAACGTGGCCTTTGCCCGGTAGCGCTCCAGCAGCGCGAGCAGCGGAGGCGTGTAGACGGGATTCGGGCCGTCGTCGTAGGTGAGCGCGATGCGCCGTCCCGCCGACTGGCACGGAGCCCGAGCGATCGTCGCCCCATACAGCTGCGAGGTCGGATACCGGGAATGGAACCAGGCGAATCCGGCCGCCCCGGCGGCGCATCCGCCCGTCACCACGGCGCGCCTCATTGCGCCGGTGCCGCCGCGCTCCGCTCGACCGACCGCGGCGTGACGGTGTTGCCCACCTGCTCGCAGCGCCCGAGTGTCTCCTCGAACTCCGGCATGCGCTCGAGGAAAAGCCGAAGGACGAGGCTTCCTAGCGATCGGGTACGCACTGCGGAGACCGTACGGGATCGTGGCGGTGCCCATGGCTGAGCCCGTCGGGATACGCCGGACGAGGGCTAGCGGGACCGCATGGCGGCCGTCAGCGCCCGGCGGGCTCTGCCGCCGCGGCGGCCTCGAGCAGCTCCTCGAAGGAGCAGAGCTTCACGCGCGGGCGGCCATGCGGCTCGCCGGCCTCCTTCTCCGCGCGGTCGATCGCCTCCCAGCCGGCGTAGCTGACGAGATCGGGCCTGCGCTCCGTTAGGAGCGCCTCGAGCGAATCGCGTTCCGGGTCGGCCGGTTCGAGAAGGCGGCCGGCGTCGAGGTCCTCGAGCAGCAGGTCGACCGTCTCCTGCGCATCGCGCTTGTTCGTGCCGATGATGCCGGTCGGGCCGCGCTTGATCCAGCCGACGGCGTACTCCCCGGGTAGGGGCCCATCGCCGCCCAGCACGCGGCCGCGGTCGTTCGGGATGATGCCCCGGCGCTCGTCGAAAGGCAGATCCTCCAGCGCCGTGCCGCGGTAGCCGATCGAGCGGAACACGACACCGCAGTCGATCAGCTCCTCGACGTCTGTCGGGCGCGGGCGCAGCGCCCCTGAATCGTCGCGGACCAGCTCGTTGCGGACGATCCTGATCCCCTCGACGCGCCCGTCCCCCACGATCTCGACCGGGGAGGCGAGGAAGCGCAGCACGATCCGGCGCCGTTTCCCGGACGGCACGCGGCCGGCGTAGTCCTGGAGGATCGTCACGTTCTTCCGCGCGGTCGCATGCGCGGCCTCGCTCTCGATGTAGGCGCGCGACAGCGGGTCGAGCTCTGCGTCGCCGGGGTCCACGAAGACGTCGGCGTCGGTCATCTCGCCGAGCTCGAGGAGCTCGGGGTTCGTGAACGCCGCCTGCGCCGGACCGCGGCGACCCAGCACCACGATCTCGCGGACGTTAGAGCCGGCGAGCACGTCGAGCGCGTGATCGGCCACGTCCGTGCACGCGAGCTCCTCGCGCGTGAGCGCCAGCATGCGCGCCACGTCGGCGGCCACGTTCCCGTTGCCGACCACCACGGCCGTCTCGGCCGACAGGTCGAACTCGAGGTCGCGGTACTCAGGGTGGCCGTTGTACCAGGCCACGAACTCGGTGGCCGCCCAGCTTCCCGGCAGGTCCTCACCCGGAATGCCCATGCGCTTGTCGGTCTGCGCGCCGACCGCGTAGATCACCGCGTGGTAGCGGTCGAGCAGCTCGTCGTGGGAGAAGTCACGGCCGAGCTCGACATTCCCGTAGAAGCGGAACTCCGGGTGCTCGGCCGTCTTCTCGTAGACGCGGCTGACGGCCTTGATGTTCGGGTGGTCCGGAGCGACGCCGCCCCTCACGAGCCCCCACGGCGTCGGCAGCCGGTCATACACGTCCACCTGGACGTGTAGGTCCGGGTGCGACTTCGACTTCTGCAGGTGCCCGGCGGCGTAGAAGCCGGACGGCCCGGAGCCGATGATCGCCACCCGCAGTGGTTTGCCGGGTGTGCCGACGGCCGCCACGGGACTGGCGACTCTAGCGACGAGCGGCCGGCCCGGCCGCCGCCGGTCAGACGCCCTGAGTGTCGTCGGCCGACGGCGAGTGGGCGGCCTCGTCGGCTGCGTCGTCGGAGCCCATGACGAGATCGATGGCGGACACGGTCTCGACCGATTTCACGGTGAGCGTCTCGTCTGGATCAGCGCCGTCCTCGGCGGGCGCCTCCTCCTCGGACGGAGCCGCGACGGCCTCTGCCACGTCGCGGGCGAGCTCCCTGAGGGAGGAGGAAGCGACGTCCTCGGGCTGAACGGCCGGCGCGTCAGCGACCGGCTCGGGCTCGGCCAGCTCCGCGACCGGCGCCTCGACCGCGGGCTCGGCCTCCACGGCCGGCTCAAACGGCCGCATCTCGGGCGCCGCCGGCGCCGCCGCGGCGGACATCGTCGGCGCCGGGCGGGCGGGCAGCGTGATCGTCGCGCTCGGCACCTCGGGCGCCGGCACAGCGGCCGGCTCCGGGCTCGCCGGCGCGACCGCGCCGGACGCGTCGGCCACCATCGTCCCGGCGGCGAGGTCGCCGAAGCGCCCTCGCCGCTTACCGGTCACGAGCATGACGATCAGCCCGACGAGGTAGAAGCCGATGCCGTCGATCACCCGCAGCACCGTCCGCACGGCGACCTCGCGCATCCCCACCGGGCTGCCGTCGACGCGCAGCACGCGCAGCTTGAAGAGCTTCTTGCCGAGGGTCTGCCCCCCGCTCGACTCGAAGGCGAAGTAGTAATAGAGCGCCCAGCCGATCACGAGGGCGTCGAGCGCCGGCGGGCGGTCGGACGTGGTGCCGTCGGCCAGCACTCCGGCGGCGAACAGCATGGCGGCCGCGCCGGCGGCCACGATCACGAGGTCGACCACGGCCGCGAGCGTGCGGCGGCTGTCCAGCTTGGGACCGGTGAGCGGGAGGTTCGATGCATGGGCGATCGCGTTCATCAAGATCAAGATCGGCATTCGGGCGAGCGTCATTAGGCGTGAAACCGGCCCTTGGACCGCCGACGGCGGGCCGTCGCGAGCTCTCGTTTCCGAGGGCGTCTCCAGCACGAGCCTCATCGCGGCCGCGAGCCCCATGCGTACCCTGGTGCGGTGGCGAAGGATCTCCCGACCGGCAGGGTGCGAAGGGCGGCGAAGGTCGGGCGGCTCGCGGGAGGCCAGGCGGCGCGCGGGTACCTGACGAAGGCGGCGAACCTCACGCGCGACGAGGAGCACAGGCAGGCTGCGGCCGCGCGTCGCCAGGTTGAGGCCGCCGAGCAGATCTTCGACGTGCTCGGACAGATGAAGGGCGCCGCGATGAAGGTGGGCCAGGTGGCGTCGTTCGTCGACACGGGCGCATTCCCGCCGGAGTTCCAGGAGCGCATCCAGGCGAAGCTCGCGGAGCTCCGCGACGCCGCCCCGCGGGTGCCGTTCGAGCGGATGCGAAAGGTCGTGGAAGACGATCTCGGCGAGCGTCTCGGCGACGTCTTCAGCGAGTTCTCAGACGAGGCCGTGGCGGCCGCGTCGATCGGGCAGGTCTATCGCGCGCGCCTGCGCGACGACGGCCGCGAGGTGGCGGTGAAGGTGCAGTACCCAGGCGTCGACAGCGCCGTGCGCGCCGACCTTCAGAACCTCGGGTTGATCATGCGCGTCGCGAAGCGGATCGCCCCCGGCATGGACGCGAAGGCGATGACGGCCGAGATTCGTGAGCGCCTCACCGACGAGCTCGACTACGAGCACGAGGCCCAGCAGCACCGCGCGTTCGCCCGCACGTGGCGCGGCCATCCGTTCATCTTCGTGCCGGCCGTGGTCACTGAGCTCTCGACTCAGCACGTGCTCGTGACCGAGTGGGTCGACGGCCTCGGCTTCGAGCAGATCAAGGAGCTCGACCGCGCGACGCGCGACCGGTTCGGCGAGATCGTCTTCCGCTTCTTCTTCGGCTCGCTGTATCGCAACGGTCACTTCTCCGGCGATCCCCATCCCGGCAACTACCGCCTCATGGCGGACGGGCGCGTGGCGTTCATCGACTTCGGCATGTCGAAACGCGTCAAGCGCGCCGACCTGGACGCGGAGATCGCCGCGATCCGCGCCGCCATGGACGGCGACGTCGCAGAGCTGCATCAGCGGCTCGGCGCAATGGGCTTCTTCGACCCGGCGGACGAGCTCGTCTCCCCCGAGGCCGTGTACGAGCACTTCCACGACGTCACCGCCTGGTACATCGAGGACCGCGACGTTACGGTCGACCGCTCGATCGTGACGCAGGTGCTGATTGACTTCGGCGACCCGCGCTCGCGTCACTGGCAGCTCATGCGCCGCGAGACGATGCCGCCGCAGGCGATGCTGGCCCGCCGGATGGAGGCGCTCACCCTCGGCGTGCTCGGCCAGCTCGAGGCCACGGCCAACTGGCATCGCATCGCGCGCGAATGGCTGTTCGACGACCCGCCGTCCACCGAGCTCGGGGTACTCGAGCAGCCCTTCCACAGCCGGGCGGCCGCGTAGGCTGCACGGCCGCATGCCGAGACCGGGCGCCGGTACACGCATAACGCCAGTCAAGGCGACGCCGACAGCGCTCCGCACGCTGCGGGAGGCAGATCCGGTGATGGAGCGGCTCGTGGACGAGCACGCCACGCTCGTGCGCCGCGATCTGCGCCTCGACCGCCCGGGGGACGCCTATGGCGCCCTGCTGCGCTCGATCGTCGGCCAGCAGCTCTCGACGAAGGCGGCGGCCACGATCTACGGGCGGATGCTCGAGCTGTTCGGCGGGCACGCGCCCACGCCGCGGCAGCTGCTCGAGGCGGATCCGGACGCGATCAGGACCGCCGGGCTCTCTCGCCCGAAGATCGCCTACCTTCGTGACCTCGCCGTGCACGTCGAGGAGGGAACGCTCGAGCTCGAGCGACTGCCCGAGCTTCCCGACGAGGAGGTCAAGGCTCAGCTCGTTGCGATCAAGGGGCTCGGGCCCTGGACCGCCGACATGTTCCTGATGTTCCACCTGCGCCGGCCGGACATCCTGCCCGTCGGCGACCAGGGGATCCGCAACGCGGTCAAGACGGAATACCGGCTGCGCAAGCTGCCGGACCCGACGCGGCTCGAGACGGTCGCGCAGCCGTGGCGTCCCTACCGGACGCTGGCGTGCCTGTTCCTCTGGAGCTCGCTCGACAACAAGCCCGTCTGATCAGCGACTTGCGCGGCGGGGGCCTCGGTGACTGGCCGGCGCGGGCCTCGCGCCCTTGTCCGGCCGCGCCGGGCCCCCGGGACCGGCCGGGCGCCGACCGCACGCTGCTCGTCCTGGGAGCTTCGCAGCTCAACCCCGGCGAGCTCGGCTGCGTGGAGCGCCAGCCGACGTCGGCGCTTACGGGCTCCCGCTACGCGCCGAGAGCCCCGATGGCCAGGTGGCGCGCGCCGCTCTGAGGCTCCGGCTGCGCCGTTAGACGGCAGTCCCGCAGCTCGGCTCCTCGTCCGCCACGCGGAACGATGAGCCGCAGCCGCACGAGGCCACGACGTTCGGGTTGGAGACCTCGAACCCCGAGCCCTGGAAGCTCTCGGTGAAGTCGACGGTCGAGCCGTCGACGTAGTTGAGGCTCGCGGGGTCCACGAGAACGCGGATCCCGGCGGCGTCGAACACGTGGTCGCCTTCGCGCTGCTCGTCGAGCGCCAGCGCGTATTGGAAGCCGGAGCAGCCGCCGCCGCGCACGCCGACTCGCAGGCCCACGCCGCCCTCGGCGCGCTGGCCCTGCATGAACTCGTTGACCTTCTGCGCTGCGATGTCGGTGAGAGTGACCATCCTCGTCAAGTGTATCGGCGGTCTCGCGAGTACCCTGAGGTTCGGATGCCCACCTCGGACGAGCTGAAACTGCGGATCGAACAGGCCCTGCCGGGCGCGCATGTGATCGTGGAGGACCTTACGGGCGGTGGCGACCACTTTCGTGCGAAGGTCGTGTCCAACCGCTTCGACGGCCTCAGCCGGATCCAGCAGCACAAGCTGATCTACGACGTGTTCGGCGACGAGGTGGGCGGTCCGATCCACGCGCTATCAATCAAGACCCAGACCCCCGGAGATGGACGATGACCAACCAGGAGATCCGGACCTTCATCGAGAACGCGGTCAAGGAGAACCGGGTGATGCTCTTCATGAAGGGCACTCCCGACCAGCCGGCATGCGGCTTTTCGATGCGCGCGTCAGGCGCGCTGAACGCGCTCGGCGTGCAGTACGCGGCGCTCGACATCCTTCCCGACCCGCGCATCCGCGAGGAGCTGTCGGCGGTGTCCGGCTGGCCGACGATCCCGCAGCTGTTCGTCGACGGCGAGCTCGTGGGCGGGTCCGACATCGTGATGGAGATGCTCGAGTCCGGCGAGCTGGCCGATCTGCTCGGTGTGGAGCAGCCGGCGCCGAGCGACGCGCCCGCTCCGGAGGAGCAGCCGCGCCAGGCGCCGATCGGGATCGAAAACCGGCTCAGCTAGCCGGCCGGGGGCCAGCCCCGCGGAGACCGCTCAGGCCTGTCCGCCGCGACGACGGCGCTGCTCGTCGAGCACGCGCCGCCCGCGCTCCGCGTAATCGCGCGCCTGGCGCTTGTAGCGCTCGCGCTGCTCTGGCGACAGCGACTGCCAGCGCTCCCACGCCATCAGAAGATACGGCCACATCCGGCG
>Ga0126307_10001134_pt1 | contig 17529 bp, 18 predicted proteins | sample Plot28_FD_89955 | JGI IMG/M metagenome (GOLD analysis project Ga0126307, IMG submission 89955) | Serpentine soil microbial communities from UC McLaughlin Reserve, CA, USA - Plot28 | ecosystem: Environmental > Terrestrial > Soil > Grasslands | place: USA: UC McLaughlin Reserve, Lake County... | reverse complement strand
GCTGAGCGAGCGCGACCCCGACTACGTGATCCTCGGTGAGACGCGCACGTACTCGTTCGAGCGGCTCACGCGCGCGATCCGGCTGGTCGCCGCGGGCGCGCGCTTCATCGCCACCAACCCCGACGTCACCGGCCCGTCGCCCGAGGGCCCGACGCCGGCGACCGGCTCGGTCGCCGCGCTGGTCAGCCGCGCCACGGGCGTGCAGCCGTACTTCGTCGGCAAGCCGAACCCCCTGATGATGCGCTCGGCGCTGAACGCGATCGCGGCGCACTCGGAGGACACCGCGATGATCGGCGACCGCATGGACACGGACGTGATCTCGGGCCTCGAGGCGGGTCTCGAGACGATCCTCGTGCTCACCGGCGTCACGACGGAGGACGAAGCCGAGCGCTTCCCGTTCCGCGCGTCGCGCGTCGTCGGCTCGGTCGCCGAGCTGCTGGCCGACCTCGGCTGAGCGTCAGGCCGCTTTCCGGCGGCGCGGCTCGTCGAGATCGGCCGTCACCGCCTCGATCGCTTCGCGGTCCAGGCCGCGCATGAACGCGTCCCACTCCTCACGCGTGTGCCATACGGCAAGGCCGTTGCCGATCGCGACGACGACGAGGGGCGGATCGCTCATCCACCCCCTTGTACCCGCGCGCGCCGCCGGAGCATCGGGCTCCGGTTGCGCCAGGCGATCGCTGCTTTCCTGTCGTCAGCGTGATCGAGCGACGGCCCGAACGAGTGGTGGTCCTGGGGCTGGCCAGCTGGCTGGCCTGTACCGCCCTTGGTCTGCTGCTCATCGACGTCGACAGCGGCCCGACTCTCGTGTCGTTGACATCGGGCCACGGCCTTACCGCGATCGATGCCGCGGGTGTTACCGCGATCATCGCGGGCTCGGCAGCGCCTCTGCTGATCTGTCGTCGCGAGCTCGCGTCCCGGCAAGTGCCTGCGCCGCGGCCGTGTGGCGAGCGGCGTTGCGGTTGTGGCAGGCGTTGGCGTGCTGGCCGTCTCGCTGTTGGTGCCGGACTTCGCCGGACGGAAGTTCGTCCTCGCCACTCTCCTAGTGATGCTCCAGGCCACCGCTGGATTCACTGCTATCGCGCGACAGGACCCATAGATGGCGGGCGTCGTGCTCGGCGCCGTGGACGTCCTCGCACCGCGAAACGGCCCCATATCGGCCGCACGGCCGAGCGCTAGAACGCCGGAAGCCCCGCCCTAGCAGGGCTTCCGTGTAGTCGGGGTGGCCGGATTCGAACCGGCGAACCTCTGCGTCCCAAACGCAGCGCTCTAACCAGGCTGAGCTACACCCCGTCGAAGCGCAGAATCATGGCAGGGCGCCGAATCAGCGTCCACGGCGCTCATGGATCCGAGCCCGCGTGCCGATGGGGCCGTGGATGCTGTTCGACGACTCCCGCGGCCTGCTGCTCGCATTCGTGCTCGTCGCCTGCGCCGTCGTCGCGCTGCCGGTCGCGACGGCCCACGCCGGCCGGCGCTCGACGGAGTGCGCCAACACGACGCTGCAGCCCGCCCCGGGCAACCTGCGCGCCGTGCGCGAGGCCGTGCTCTGCCTGCACAACCGCGAGCGCGCCGCCCGCGACCTGCCGGCGCTGCGGGAGAGCGCCAAGCTGCGGCGCGCCGCCCAGGGCCACTCCGACGCGATGGTCGCCGAGCGCTTCTTCGCGCACGAGTCGCCCTCCGGCGGCGACCTCGCCGACCGCATCCTCGCGACCGGCTACGCCGGCGGGCGCGGCTGGTCGCTGGGCGAGAACATCGCATGGGGCACCGGCAGCCTCGCCACCGCCGCCGAGATCCAGCGCGCCTGGTTGCAGTCGCCCGGCCACCGCGCGAACATCCTCCGACGCCAGTTCCGCGAGATCGGGATCGGCATCGCGCCCGGCGCGCCGGTCGACGCCGGCGGGCTCGAAGGCGCCACCTACACGGCCGACTTCGGCGTCCGCCGCTAGCGACAAGCTCCCTCGGGACGGGCGGGAGGCAGGCCGGATCGCGGTAGTGGCGGACGCTCTAGCATCCGCCACCGCCGTGGCCGACATCTCGCCCCTGCACGCGCTGCACTACGACCTCGACCGCACCGGCGGGCTCGCGCCCGTCGCCGCTCCGCCGTACGACGTCATCGACGCGGAGCAGCGCGCCGCGCTGCTCGCGCGCTCGCCGTACAACGTGGTCGCGATCGACCTGCCGGAGGACCCTGCCGGCGGCGACCCCTACGCGCACGCAGCCGCGACGCTGGCCGCGTGGCGCGCCGACGGCGTCGTGACGGTCGACCCGGAGCCGGCGCTGTGGGCGCTCGAGCAGCACTACGCCGGCCCCGACGGGCGCCGGCGTACGCGCCACGGCCTGTTCGCGAGCGTGCGCGTGCAGGAGTACGGGCCCGGCCGGATCCGGCCGCACGAGCGCACCCACCCCGGCCCGAGGGAGGACCGGCTGCGGCTGACGCGCGCCACGCGGGCGAACCTCTCCCCGATCTTCTCGCTCTACGACGGCGACGCCTGGTCGCCGCTTGCGCCGCACCTGTCGGGCGACCCGTTCGGCGAGCTGACCGACGACGACGGCACGACGCACCGCCTCTGGCGCGTCGGCGACGCGCGGGCGATCGCCGCCGTGCGGGAGGCGCTCGCGCCCGCCGAGCTGCTGATCGCAGACGGCCACCACCGCTACGAGACCGCGCGCGTCTACGCCGACGAGGTCGGCGGCGACGGCCCGCACCGCCACGTCCTGATGTGCCTGGTCGCGCTGCAGGACCCCGGCCTGACGATCTTCCCGACCCACCGGTTGCTGAGCGGCCTCGACGACGGGCGGCGCGGCGCGTTGCGCGAGGCGATCCGGCGCGACTGGGACGTCGAGGAGATCCACGAGGAGGAGCTCGAGCCGCAACCGGGACCCGACGGCCGCGTGCGGATCGGCTACCTCGACGCATACCACGGCCGCCCGCTGCGGCTGACGCTGAAGGACCCTGCGACCGCCGCGGCCGCACTCCCAGGACGCGCGGACGCCTACCGTCGGCTCGACACGGCGGTCACCGAGGCGCTGCTGCTCGAGCGGGCGCTGGGGATGAGCGAGGACGACATCGCGCATTTCCGCGGGCTCGACTACGCGCGCTCGACGGCGGAGGCGCGGGAGCGGGTGCATTCTGGCGACGTGCAGGCCGGGCTGTTCATGGGCCCCGCGCCGGTCGAGCTGGTGCGCGAGGTCGCAGCGGCCGGCGAGGTGATGCCGCCGAAGTCGACCTACTTCTTCCCCAAGGTCCCCACCGGACTGCTGTTCAATCCGCTCTCGTAGCATGCGCAGCATGCGCGCCACGGCCCACCAGCTCGAGAACTTCCGCCACGACGTCAAGGTCCGCTCGCACACCATCACGGCGGACGAGCCGCGCGACCACGGCGGCGACGACAACGGCCCGAGCCCGCAGGAGCTGCTCGCCGCCTCGCTCGCGTCGTGCACGGCGGTCACGATGGAGATGTACGCCAAGCGCAAGGGCTGGGAGGTCGCCGGGCTGACCGTCGACTGCGAGTACACGCCGGCCGAGCGCGGCTGCCCGACGCGGTTCAACGTCGTGATGAAGATGCCGGCGGACCTGTCCGACGAGCAGGTCGAGCGCCTGCAGGTGATCGCCGCCAAGTGCCCTGTTCACCGCACGCTCGAGGGCGAGGTCGCCTTCGCCGAGCGCGTGGAGCTGGTCTGACCGCGCGCCCCGCGGTGGCGGCCGCCCTGCGTGGCGCGCTGCTCGACCCTGCCGACGCCGTCGCCTTGAGCGTGCCCGGCGCCAAGCACGCGGCCGTGCTGGCGCCGCTCTATGTCGACGCCGCCGGCGAGCTTCACGCCGTCTTCACCGAGCGTCGCGCCGACCTGCGCCGCCACGCCGGCGAGATCTCGTTCCCCGGCGGCCGGCGCGACGACTCAGACGCCGACCTGTGCGCGACGGCGCTGCGCGAGGCGCACGAGGAGATCGGGCTGCCGCCGGACGCCGTCGAGCTGCTCGGCGCGCTGCAGCCGACGCCGACGTTCGCCACCGACTACGCGATCTATCCGTTCGTCGGGCTGATCGAGCCCGGCTTCGCCTGGGTGCTGCAGGAGGCCGAGGTCGGCCAGGTGCTCGAGCTGCCGCTCGCGTCGGTGCGCGCCGGCTACGCCCGCCGCCGGCTGGTGCGCCGCGGCATCCCGTTCCGCACCGACACCTACGAGGTGGGCGGCCACCTGATCTGGGGGGCGACCGCCCGGATCGTCGCTGACCTGCTCGAGCGCCTCTAAGCCTGAATCCGGGCTAAGCGCCCTTCTCGACCGGCACGTTGACGAGGTTGCCCCACTCCGTCCAGGAGCCGTCGTAGTTCTTGACCGCGTCCTTGCCGAGCAGCTCGTGCAGCACGAACCACGTGTGCGCCGAACGTTCGCCGATCCGGCAGTAGGCGATGATCTCCGAGCCGTTGGTGACGCCCTTGGAGCCGTACAGATCGGTCAGCGCGTCAGCTGACTTGAACGTGCCGTCCTCCTGCACCGCCTGCGCCCAAGGGATCGACTTCGCGCCGGGGATGTGCCCGCCGCGCTGGGCGCCCTCCTGCTCGTAGCCGGGCATCGCGATCAGCTCGCCGGAGAACTCCTGCGGCGAGCGCACGTCGACCAGCTTGGTGTCCGTGCCGAGCGCGGCGAGCACCTCGTCGCGCGTGGCGCGGATCGCGGCGTCGCGCTCGCTCGCGGCGAACGTCGTCGGCTCGTAGGACGGGACGTCGGCGGTCGTCGGCCGGCCCTCGGCGATCCACTTCTCGCGGGGGCCGTTGACGAGCTTTACCGCGTCGTGGCCGTAGTACTTCAGGTACCAGTAGGTGTAGGCGGCGAACCAGTTGTTGCGATCGCCGTAGAGCACGATCGTATGGTCGTTCGAGATCCCGCGCGAGCCGAACAGCTCGCCGAACGCCTCGGCGTCGAGGAAGTCGCGCTTGACCTGATCCTGCAGGTCGGTCTTCCAGTCGAAGCCGATCGCGCCGGGGATGTGCGCCTCGGCGTAGAGCGCGGGATTCTCGTCCACTTCGACGATCCGGATCGACGGATCGTCGAGATGGTCCTCGACCCACTGGGTGTCGACCAGAACGTCCTTTGCGTAGTCGGCCACGAGCGGCTCCTCCTATTTCCTACCGGCTTTCAGGGATATCGATGCCGAGTCTAACCCACGGGATCGAGCTCGACCCAGACCGTGACCGGGTCGGCGCCTGACACCCCCCAGCGCGTCGCGAGCCGGTCGAGCAGGTGCAGTCCGTAGCCGCCGTCCGCCCGCGGGCCGTGGCCGCCCGCCTCGAAGCCGGGGCCGGGATCGGTCACCTCGATCCGCAGCGCCTGCGCGCGCAGGGCCGCGTGCACCGCGAGCTCGCCGGTCGCGGCCGACGCGCCGCCGTGGCGGATCGCGTTCGTGACGAGCTCGGACACCACGATCAGCGCATCGCCCTCGGCCCGCACGGACACGCGCCCGTCGAGCGCCTCCGCCAGCGCCTCTCGCGCCCGCGCCGGCGCGGCGGGTCCGCCCTGCAGCGTCAGCGCGAGCAGCTGCTCAGCATCGCCGTCGAGCGTCCCTCGCGCGAGCAGCGGCGGCGGGCCGGGGCAGCGGATCGCCAGCAGCGCCACGTCGTCGCAGGCGCAGCCCGCCCAGCTGGGCCTCCAGCGACCGCGCCAGCCGCCCGACGTCCGGCCCCGCGCGCTCGGCGATCCTGCGTAGGCGCGCCTCGCCGAACCGCTCGCCGCCGGGCAGCACGTTGTCGAGCACGCCGTCGGTGTAGAGCACGATCACGTCGCCGGGCGCGAGCTCGACGGTGACCCGCGTCCACTCCGCCACGTCGACGGCGCCGAGGATCGGCCCCGGCTCGCCGATCGCGCGGGCGACACCGTCGCGCACCAGCAGCGGAGGCGGATGGCCGGCGAGGACGACCTCGGCGCTGCCCGGCAGCTCGGTCGGAAGGCTGACCGCGACGACGGTGCAGAGGCTCATCGCGCCGCGCCGGCGAAGCGCGTTGTTGAGCTCGTCGAGCGCCGCGCAAGGGTCGCCCGTCAGGCGGCCCGCCGTTCGCAGCGTCACGCGCGAGACGGCGCTCAGCGCCGCCGCCTGCGCGCCCTTGCCGACGACGTCGCCCATCACGACGATCGACCCCGACGGCGCGTCGATGACGTCGTAGAAGTCGCCGCCGGCTTGCACGTCCTCCCCCGCCGGGCGGTAGACCGAGCTCACCTTGCAGCCGGGCAGCACCGGGGAAGGCTCGGGGCGCAGGCCGGCCGCGAGCACGTCTGCGATCTGGGCGCGATCGAGCAGCAGCCGGCGGACGCGCAGCGCGCCGGCGATGCGCTGCGCGAGCGCTTCGGCGACCTCCTGGTCGGCATCGTCGAAGCGTCGGTGCGGCTGCGATGCCACGAGCGTGAGCGCACCGAGTACGTCGTCGCCGGAGCGCAGCGGGACGACCAGCAGCGCGGACAGCCCGACCGCCTGGAGCAGCTCGAGGTGCTCGTCGTCCTGCGCCGCCGCGCGGACCATCGCCGGAGTGATGTTGTCGATCCGCAGCGGCGCGCCCGTGCGGATCACCCCAGGCACCGCGGCGTCGTCGTCGAGGCGCACCGGATGGCGCGCTCGCAGGCGCAGCGCGAGCGCGACCTTGTCGGGCTCCATGTGCGCGACGGCCGCGAGCTGGAGCACGCCGCCCGGACCCGGAAGGTCGATGCCGCACCAGTCGCCGAGGGCGGGCACCGTGAGCGCGGCGACCTGCTGGAGCATCGCGTTGCGGTCGAGCGTCGAGCCGAGCAGCCGCCCCGCCTCGACCAGGAGCCGCTGGCCGAGCTCGCCTCGCTTCTCGGCCGTGACGTCCTCGGTTACGTACATCGCCATCTCCGGGCGGCCGTGCTCGTCGTACAGGACCGAGATCTTCGCCAGCAGCCAGAGCTGCTCGCCCGTCTCGCGGTCGACCCGCCGCACCAGGATCGGCGCCGCCCGGCGGCCGCCCTCGACGGCGTGAGTCCAGGCGAGGTCCCGCTCGCCGAGCGGTCGCCCGTCGGGGTCGTAGAGCGCGAAGCGCTCCCACAGCCGCCGCGGCGGCAGCGCGAGCAGCTCCTCGACCGACCCGGCGTGCATCAGCCGCGCCGCGGCGCCGTTCGCCATCACGATCCGCCCCTCGGTGTCGAGCACGGTCACCGCGTCCTCCATCCCGCCGACGAGCGCCTCGAGCTGGCGCTCCGCCGTCAACGCGCGGGCGTTGTCCACCGCGACCGCCAGCCGCCCGGCTAGCACCTGGAGGAAGCGCACGTCCTCGGGTCCGTAGCGCCGGCCCGACGGGCCGAGGAGCAACGCGATCGAGCCGGTCGGCCTACCGCGGACGCGCAGCGGGGCCAGCACGGCGGAGCGCGCCTGGAGGCCCGCGGCGAAGGAAGCGCTCCGCAGCTCGTACTCGCCGAGCAGCAGCGGCGCGCTCGTGTCGGGGAGCGCCGGTGGCCGTCGCTGCCGGATCGCGCTCTCGAGCGCCGACCCGTCGACGCCCCCGACGCGCGCGCCGACGACGCGCGGGTCGCCACCGCTCCCGTAGACGACGCAGCCGTCGGCGAGCGCGGGGACGACGATGTCGAGCAGACGCTCCACGGTCGCGTCGAGCGGCAGGCGCCCGTCGGCGAGCTCGCCGGCCGCCATCAGCACTTCCAGTCGGGCCGACTGCGGGTCGCGCGTCAGGGCGTGCCTCCCTCCTCGGCGTCGACGAAGGGCACCAGCTCGCTGACGCCGGCGATCTCGAACAGCCGCTGCACCGCCGGCGGCCCCGGGATCACGCCGAACGTGAAGCCGTCCCGGCGCGCCGCCGCGGCGGTCTCGAGGATCAGCCGCAGGCCGGACGTGTCCATGAAGCGCAGGCCCGTGAGGTCGAGCGTCACCGAGCCGTTCTTCGCCTCCTGCTCGAGCACGGCGCGCAGCTGGCCCTGCGTCGCGATGTCGAGCTCGCCGCGCGGCGCGACCACGCTCCCGTCTGCGCCGCCGCCCACCGCGACCCTGAACTGGAGCTCGTCGGCGTCCATATGCGAGTCCTATCAGCCGCCGAGCAGCCTGGCGACCGCAGCACTCGCGTCCTGCCGCCAGCGCTCGTGGTCGGCGGGGTCGGCGTCGAGCAGCTCGAGCGGGATCCGCCAGGTGTCGTGCGCGGCCAGCGCGACGCTGCGGCCGCGCGCCAGCACGGCCGGCGGAAGCGGGCCCGCGGCCTCGTGCACGACGCCGCGGACCGGCGTGTCGACCAGCTTCTCCCACAGCATCCGCAGGCGGCCGTCGTGCAGCGCCGCGACGCGCTCCGGGGCGCCGGTCGCCGTGCCCATCAGCCAGCACACGATCGTCACCCCCGTCAGCGCCTCCATCAGCGTCGCGACGCGGTCGGGGTCGCCGACGTAGGCGTCCGCGCCGGCCGCCGCGATCGCCGCGGCGCGCGCCGGGTCGCGCGTCGTGCCCCGCACCGCGTGCCCGCCGGCGCGCAGATCGCGCGCGAGCGCCTGGCCGCGGCAGCCGCAGCCGACGATCAGCACGCGGGCCACTCAGGCGTCCTCGCCGCCGTATTGGCGCCCGCCTGTGCTCGCCGACGACGTCGGATCAGTGAGCCGGTCGAGCTCGCGCTGGTCGGAGCGGAGCGTGTCGGCGACGTCGTCCTCCGTGCGCTCGGCGACGCCGCGGCGGCGGCGCAGCGCGTTGGAGGCCGCGAGCATCTGGGCGATGTCGTCGCGCTCGTTCTGGCTCTCGACCTCGGGCGAGCGGGTCGGCCGCCAGTCGAGCACGTCGGCGCCGGACCGCGGCGAGTACAGGCCGAGCGCGACGATCCCGCCGACGAACGCGACGAAGAGGCCGATCATCACCCAGCTGAACAGCGCCATCGCGCAGACCACGTGAACGAGCGTACCCTCACGCCCGCCATGGCGGAGTGGGTCGGCGACGCACGGTCTCGCCGGCGGGATGTCACCAAACCCATCTAGGTCGTGGTCTTGGTGACGCTCGTCCCGAGATCCGCCCCGCAGACGACCGGCACCGCGTTCTACCCTCATCGCGAGTGAAGGCTCGGACCTCCCTCGCGGCGGTCGCCGCCGCCGCCGCGCTGGCCGCGGCGCCCGCGGGCGCGCTCGCCGCGGGCCCCAGGAATGCGCCTGCGGCGCCGACGGTCCAGCTTCCCGGCGACGCCGCCGCGGCGTCCGTCCGCGCCGACCCGCACACGTGGATCGTCGGCGTGCGCGCGGGCGGGGGCGCGATCGCGCGCGCTCACGGGGGGCGGCGAATCGCCGGCCGCGCCTGGCTGGTGCGCCGTGCACGCGCGAACGCGCTGGCCGCGGCGCTGGGCGAGCGCGGGCTGCTCGACTACGCCGAGCCGAACCGGCTCGCGCGGCGCGCGCAGGCGCCGGCGCCCGACCCGCTGTCGCCGTTCGCGCGCTGGCGCGACTTCGTCGTCGGCGACGCGGTGCCGCCGCCCGTCACGCCGGAGAGCCCACTGATCGCGCTGGTCGACACGCAGCTCGACGTCGAGCACCCGGAGCTCAAGGGCTCGAACATCACGACCGCCGGCGTCCGTCCGGCGACCGACGAGCACGGCACCGCCACCAGCACGGTGGCGGCGGCTCCGGCCAACGGGGTCGGCATTCTCGGCATCTGGCCGGGGGCGCGCGCGCTCGACGTGCCGCTGCCGAACGGCCAGGCGATCCTCTGCTCGGACTCCGTCGGCGGCATCGACCGGGCGATCGCCGCAGGCGCCGACGTGATCAACATGAGCTACGGCTCCACCGTGGCGTGCATCGCCGAGCGGGAGCAGCTCCTGCGCGCGATCAAGGCCGGCGCGGTGCCGGTCGCCGCCGTCGGCAACGACTACCTGCGCGGGAACCCGCCCGAGTACCCTGCCAGCTTCACGCACGTGATCACCGTGGCCGGGATCGGGTCCGACAGCCGGCCGACCTCGTTCTCGAGCACGAGCGCCTCGGTCGACCTGAGCGCCCCGGGCGTCGGCATCCTCACCGCCGTCCCGATCGGCACGGACACCCAGGACGGCAACCAGGACGGCTTCGCCTACCTGGACGGCACGTCGTTCGCCGCCCCGATGGTCGCCGCAGCGATCGCCTGGGTGCGGGCGGCGCGGCCGACGCTGTCGCCGTCCCAGGCCGCGCAGGCGGTGCGACAGGGTGCCACGGACATCTTCGAGCGCGGCTTCGACGCCGCGACCGGCTACGGCGCCCTCAGCCTGCCGGGCGCGCTGTCGCGCAAGCCGCCGGCGGACGACCCGATGGAGCCCAACGACGACTTCCGCTACGTCAACGGGCGCGCGTTCGGCAGACCCGTGCGGCCGCTGTTCAGCGGCAGGCCGGCCGCGATCGCCGCCACCGTCGACTACGCCGAGGACCCCATCGACCTGTACCGCATCAGGGTTCCGGGCCGCAAGCGGGTGCGCCTGTCGCTCCGCTCGCGACTGGGCGACGCCGACCTCTTCGTGTACGGGCCGCGGGGACGCGCCCTGGAGACGAGCCGCGCGCTGACCGGCTCGTCGAGGAGAGGACAAGCGACCGACCGCGCGAGCGTGCGCAACCGCGGGCGCCGGAAGCGCACGCTCTACGTGGCGGTCGGCTTCAGCGAGGCCAACCCGCTGCGGGTCGTCGACGCGAACTACGTGCTGCGCGCGCGCTGAGCCGCTACGGACGCACCGCGGGCTCGCGGTGCACCCACTGCTCCTCCGCGAGGTCGCCCGTGCCCTCGAGCGCCGCGGGCGTCGGCACGAGCGGGTTGTCGCGCAGGTACCACTCGGCGTCGAGCGCAGCCTCGCAGCCCAAGCCGGCGGCCGTGACGGCCTGGCGGTAGGTGTGGTCGACGACGTCGCCGGCGGCGAACATGCCCGACACGTTGGTCCGCGTCGAACGCCCGTCGACGATGACGTAGCCGTCGGCGTCGGTGTCGACGATCCCGCGCACGATCTCGGACTGCGGCTCGTGGCCGATCGCGACGAACGCGCCCGCCATCGGGAGGTCGCGCCGCTCGCCGTTCTCGACGTGGCGCAGCCGCGCCGAGCCGAGCGTGCCATCCTCGGCGGGAAGGAACTCCTCGACGACGTAGGGCGTCAGCAGCTCGATGTTCTCGGTCGCGTTGGCGCGGTCGAACATGATCTGCGACGCGCGGAACTCGTCGCGCCGATGCACGATCGTGACCTTCGAGGAGAACTTCGCCAGGAAGATCGCCTCCTCCATCGCGGAGTCGCCGCCGCCGACGATGATCGTCTCGCGGTCCTTGAAGAACGCCGCGTCGCACGTGGCGCAGTACGAGACGCCGAGGCCGTTCGCCAGCTCGTCCTCGCCGGGCACGCCGAGCTTCTTGTGCTCGGCGCCCATCGAGAGGATCACGGTACGCGCCTTGAACTCCTCGTCCCCGACCCAGACGGTGTGCACCCCGCCGTCCTCGGCCGCCGGCTCGACGCGCGTCGCGTTGTCGGTCACGAAGCGCGCGCCGAAGCGCTCGGCCTGGTCGCGCATCGCCTGCATCAGCTCCGGGCCCATGATGCCGTCGCGGAAGCCGGGGTAGTTCTCGACGTCGGTGGTCTGCTGCAGCAGGCCGCCCCAGAGGAAGCCCTCGATCACCAGCGGGGAGAGGTTCGCCCGCGCGGTGTAAAGCGCCGCCGTGTAGCCGGCTGGGCCGCTCCCGATGATGATGACCTGCTCGACGTCTGCCATGTGTCTCTCCGTACCCGATTTCCCGTTACTTCACTTTGTATAGCTTAGCGGCGCGAACGTTACGCGGCGGCCGACGCCGTTCGGTCGCGATCCCATAGCTCGACCGTCCGGCGCAGCCGGAAGTAGGCGATCACGCCGGGCACCAGCGGCAGCCAGAACGTGAACGCGCGGTAGACCAGCACGGCGACGACGGCCAGCCCGCTGTCGACGCCGAAGGCGGCGAACGAGCCGATCATCCCGCCCTCGACGCCGCCCACGCCGCCCGGCATCGGCAGCAGGTTGCCGAGCATGCCGACGAAGAACGCCTGCGTCAGCACGGCGACCGGCGGCGCGTTGCCGAACGCGTGAAACGCGGCCCACAGGACCGCGATCTGGAACGCCCAGAACAGGACCGCCCCGAGCAGCGCCGGATCGCGCGAGCGCAGGTGCTCGAGCGCGTCGCGCACGCCCGCCGACGTCGCTGCCGGCGCCTCCGCGAGCTGCTGCGTCAACCGCGCGACGCGGCCCTTGCCGAACGGCCGCATGCGTCGCTGCAGGTCGGTCGGGATGAACGCGATCGCGAACGCGATCGCCAGCAGGACGACGCCGACGACGGCCGGGACGAACGTGAGCGTGAACGGGTCCTCGCCCCGGAGCACGCCCCAGTGCAGCCCGAAGCCGCAGACGACGACGGCCGCGGCGTACGGGAGGTAGGTCAGCACGAGGAACGCGATCGTCTTGTCGGCGACCGTGCGCCTGCGCATGCCCGAGCGCCGCAGCGCCCAGGCGGTCAGCACCAGGCCACCGGCGCCGCCGGCGGCGAACAGTCGCGAGGCCGCGAGGCCGGCCATCGTGATCTGATAGCTCTCGCGCCAGCCGATCCGCGTGCCGCCGCGCACGAACACGCCGCGGAACATCGCTACGTAGCCGCCGAACATCCCGAACGTCAGCAGCAGCGCCGCGACGGTCCACTCGGGCCGCCCGTCGCTGATCCGGTTCCAGGTGTCGTCCAGGCCGGCGAGCTGCGGCAGCAGGAAGTACAGCGCCGCCAGCGCGGCGAGCAGGAAGCCGCCGAGGGCGACCAGGTTGCGCGTCGTGACCTGGAGCGCCGGGCGCTCGTCGACCTCGTCCTGGGGCGGCTCCGGGTTGACGTCGACTCGCCCGGGCCCGTCGGTCATGCCGCGGCCCGCGCCTCGAGCGCCTGCACGCCCGCCGAGATGCGCGCGACCAGCGGCGCGACCGCGGGCGCGGCGCGCCGGATCCCCTCGGCGAGCGCGAGACCCGCCGCGAGGTCGACGACGTAGTGCTCGCCCAGGTACACGAGGGCGACGCCGAGCGTTGCGGCGTAGGACCACCCGACCGCACCGGCCAGCGGTCCAGCCTCGGCCAGCTGGTGGGCGGCCATGACGGAGGTGGCGAAGTGCAGCGACGGCATGGCGGCCAGAGGATTTCCTCCGAGAAAACCGTACAGCGGTCCCCAGCCGGAACCCCAGAACTCCTCGCCGTACTCGACCATCATCCGCCGCAGCTGCGGCGTCAGGCCGTCGTCCATCAGGCCCTGCCTGGCGGCGTACCACGGCGGCGCCGTCGGGATCGCCCAGTAGCCGATCACGCCGATGTCGAACGTCGCATAGATCTGCGCCGCCCCGCGCGCGAACCGCTCGGGGTGGCGCGCGAGCAGGTAGGCGACGGTCCCGTGCGGGAACAGGAACCACAGCCAGTGCGACCACACGAGCATCCTCTCCCAGCCGCGGAAGCGGCCGGGACGGCCGAGCGCCCGCTGGAGCCGCAGCGTCGGCGTCGTGCCGGCGCCGATGAAGCGGTCGACGCGCACGGGATAGGCGACGCGGACGCGCCGCTCGAGCGCCTCCGGGTCGTCGTTCGGCATCGCGTAGGTCGCGAGGTAGGCCCACATCTGCAGCACGCACGTCCCGACGTCCCGCGCACGCGTGCGCGGGACCAGTACGCACAGCGCGAACGGGGCCGCGGCGGCGGTCGCGGTCACTACGGGCGGGGAAAGCTCGAGGCGGCGGCGGACGAGCGGCGCTGCGACGCCGGCGGCGAGCGCCGTGACCGCCGCCGCGCGGATGGCGGTCGCGAGGCGCACGTCGGGGCGCGAGTCTAAACGTAACGTCGCCGAAGGCGAGGGGCGAGGAACGAGCCGCCTCGCCTGGCAGGCGAAACCGATTTCAACGCGAGCGCGAGTAACAAGCGTCTCGCCTGGCAGGCGAAACCGATTTCAACGCGAGCGCGCTGGGCTGGCGGCGACGGCCGGCTTGCGCGCCGCCGCCTCGACCAGCGCCGCCACGACGCGCGAGCTCGGATCGACCTCGGGATGCCACTGGACCCCGAGCACCCAGCGCGCGTCCGGCGCCTCGACGGCCTCGACCAGGTCGTCGCGCACGCTCCAGCCGCTCGCGACCAGCCCGTCGCCGAGCCGGTCGACGCCCTGGTGGTGATGCGACTTGGTCGAATGCAGCAGCTCCCCGCACGCGCGCGCCGCGACCGAGCCGGGGGCGAGCCGCACGTCGTGGTCGGCGTCGTCGAACGAGCCGAGCCGGCGGCGATGGTCGCCGTGTCCGAGGTCGTCCGGCAGATGCTGGATCAGCGTGCCGCCGAGCGCCACGTTGAGCAGCTGCATCCCCCGGCAGATGCCGAGCAGCGGCAGGTCACGCTCGACCGCGCGCCGCGCGAGCGGGATCTCGGCCGCGTCGCGCTCGGGGCTCGTGCCGGTCGTGCAGCGGTGCGGCTCGGCGCCGTAGGCAACCGGGTCGACGTCGGCGCCGCCCGCGAGCACGAGCGCGTCGAGCGGCTCCAGCGCCTGGTCGGGATCGGCCGCGGTGCGCGCGTCGGGCGGGAGCATGTAGACGAGGCCGCCGGCGGCCTGGACCGCGTCGACGTACGCGCGCGAGAGCAGCAGCGCCTCGCGCTCCCAGACCGTCCAGCGCGCCTGCTCCAGCGCCGTGCAGATGCCGATCACCGGCCTGCGCATCCGGCTCGAATACCCCGCGGGCGGGCATAGGATGCCGCGATGGCCGCAACCCTCCCCGACCTCGAGACGGTCACCCTGCGCCGCGGCGCGTCGAACGGCGCCGAGCTGCGAATCGAGCTCAACCGCCCCGATCGCATGAACGCGTGGGACAAGCAGCTCGGCATCGACCTGCGGGCCGCCGTCGAGCTGGCCGCCGGCGACGACTCCGTCCGCGCCGTGACGATCACGGGTGCGGGTCGCGCGTTCTCCTCCGGCGCGGACCTGCGCGCCGGCTTCGATCCGACGGCCACCGGCGAGCCGGACGTCGGTAGCGCGCTGCGCGAGCGCTACCACCCGATCATCACGGGCGTGCGCCGCATGCCCAAGCCGGTGCTCGCCGCCGTCAACGGCCCCGCCGTCGGGATCGGCTGCTCGCTGGCGCTCGCTTGCGACATCGTGCTGGCGGCGGACTCGGCCTACTTCCTGCTCGCGTTCGTGAACATCGGCCTCGTGCCCGACGGCGGCTCGTCGGTGTTCGTGCCGGCCCGCGTCGGCGCCGGGCGCGCCGCCGAGATGGCGCTGCTGGGCGAGCGCGTTCCGGCCGCGACCGGTCGCGCGTGGGGGCTCGTCGACCGGCTCGTGTCCGACGACTCGTTCGCCGCCGAGGTCGACGCGTTCGCCGAGCGGCTCGCCACCGGGCCGACGCGCGCCTACGCCGGCGCCAAGGCGCTGCTCAACGAGCGCATGTACTCCGGGCTCGACGAGCAGCTCGAGCTGGAGGCCGCGCAGCAGCAGGAGATGGCCGGCTCGACCGACTTCCGGGAGGGGGTCATGGCGTTCCTGGAGAGGCGCCCCGCGAGGTTCACGGGCGAGTGAGCGCTTCGGCCAAGGCAGTCATTAGACTGCGCTGCCCGATGGCCCGCCACGGCGTGAAGACCGTTGCGCTGCGCTCGCTCGCCCCCGCGCTGCTGGCGCTGCTCGTCGCCGCGGCGCCGGCCGGCGCGGGGTTCATCCTGCCCGAGGCCGGCGGCGGCTCCAAGCAGGCCGAGGACACCCGGACGCTGTACGGGATCGTGCTCGTGATCGCCGCGGTCGTGTTCGTCGGGGTGGAGGGCGTGCTGATCTACTGCCTCGTCAAGTACCGCGCGCGCAAGGGCCGCGTCGCGGCGCAGATCCACGGCAACACGCGGCTCGAGATCGGCTGGACCGTCGGCGCGGCCGTGATCCTCGTGTTCCTGACCGTCGCGACGTTCGTGATGCTGCCGGGGATTAAGAACCCGGCGGCGTCCGACATCGACCTCAACGGCAACCCGGTCGCCGACAACGCCGCCTTTGCCTCGACCGACCAGGAGGCGCCGCCGGACGGCGTGGCGATGCACATCGCCGTCGACGGCATGCAGTACGCGTGGCGCTTCGCCTACCCGAGGATCGGCGGCAAGAACGTCTACTCGTTCACGAACATGCACGTGCCGGTCGGGATGACGATCACGCTCGACATCCGCTCCAACGACGTCCAGCACTCGTGGTGGATCCCGGCGCTCGGCGGCAAGATGGACGCGCTGCCGGGCTACACGAACAAGACCTGGTTCAAGGTGACCGAGCCCGGCGAGTGGCCGGGCCAGTGCGCCGAGCTCTGCGGGCGCAACCACGCGAACATGTATGCGAAGGTGATCGCGCAGCCGTACGAGGACTGGAAGGCCTGGTACGACCGGCAGGCGAGCGAGATCGAGGCCGCGGAGCAGGCCGCCGCCGAGGAGCGCAAGCGGTTCGGCGGGGCGAGCACGGGAACGGAATAGAAGAGACCGGATGGCTTCAGTCGACTACGCGCGCCGCAGGGTGCCAAGACCGCAGATCATCACCGGGGCGTTGCGTCCGCGGCCGACCGGCTTCACGTCGTGGTTCACGACGACCGACCACAAGCGGATCGGGATCCTCTACCTCTGGACCGTCGCCGTCTTCTTCGTGCTGGGCGGCGTCGAGGCGCTGCTGATGCGGTTGCAGCTCGGCACGCCTGAGAACACGCTGCTGACGCCCGAGCGCTACAACCAGCTCTTCACCATGCACGGCACGACGATGATCTTCCTCGTCGTCGTGCCGGTGTGGGCCGGCCTCGCGAACTACCTGCTGCCGCTGATGATCGGCGCGCGCGACGTCGCCTTCCCGCGCCTGAACGCCTGGTCGTACTGGATGTTCCTGTTCGGCGGGCTGGCGCTCTACGCCTCGTTCTTCTGGGTGCCGCCGGAGGCCGGCTGGTTCTCCTACGTGCCGCTCTCGACGAAGGAGTACTCGCCCAGCGGCGGGCAGGACGCGTGGATCTTCATGGCCCACCTCACCGGCTTGTCGTCGATGCTCGGCGCGGTCAACTTCATCGCGACCATCCACAACATGCGTGCCCCCGGCATGGGCTGGGGCCGGCTGCCGCTGTTCGTGTGGACGATCCTCATCTACGCGTACCTGATCGTCCTGGCGCTCTCGTCGCTGACCGCCACCGTCACGATGCTGCTCACCGACCGGCACTTCGGCACGCACTTCTTCGATGCGTCGGAGGGCGGCTCGACGCTGCTGTGGCAGCACCTGTTTTGGTTCTTCGGGCACCCCGAGGTCTACATCTTCGTGCTGCCCGCGTTCGGCGTCTTCTCCGAGGTGATCCCGGTCTTCGCGCGCAAGCCGATCTTCGGCTACAAGGCGATCGCCGCCGCGACCGCCGGCATCGCGTTCCTCGCGATGCTCGTGTGGGCGCACCACATGTTCGCGACGCCGAGCGCGACCGTCGTGCTGGCGTTCTTCATGCTCTCGAGCTTCGTCATCGCGGTCCCGACGGGCGTGAAGATCTTCAACTGGGTGGCGACGCTGTGGCGCGGGACGGTCGAGTTCCGTGTCGCGCTGCTCTACGCCGTCGG
>Ga0126307_10001133_pt1 | contig 17529 bp, 18 predicted proteins | sample Plot28_FD_89955 | JGI IMG/M metagenome (GOLD analysis project Ga0126307, IMG submission 89955) | Serpentine soil microbial communities from UC McLaughlin Reserve, CA, USA - Plot28 | ecosystem: Environmental > Terrestrial > Soil > Grasslands | place: USA: UC McLaughlin Reserve, Lake County... | reverse complement strand
GTGCCCTGCAGCTGCGGCGTCGCCGCGCGGATCACGTTTCGCTCGATCGCCCGTGCCCGTCGAGCCTGGATCAGCTGGCCGCACACCGCGCGCAGGAGCGCGTGCGCCACCGTCGGCGTGCGCACCGGACGCAGGCCGCGTACGCGGCGAGTCGCCTCGCCGATCAGCGGGTCGCGCGCAAATCGGCTCAGGAACTCGGAGTGGTCGTCATCGAGCGCGAGCACGAATCGCAGCTCCGCGATGCCCGCCTCGCTGGGTGCGCGCAGCTGAACCGTTCCGTTCGAGAGCTGCCACGCGCGGCCCGCGCCGCCAGAGGCGAGGGCAGCGACCACGACGCCGTCGGTCACGCTGCGGGTCGCATCCCCCGCCAGCCGGGCGGAGAGTCGGAGAGAGAACGGGCCGCGCGGCCGAACCGCGGCCGAGATCACTCTGCTGCGTGGGCCTGCGCGTCCGCGACCTGCTCGGCTGCGAGGTCGGTCGCGCGCTCGAGCACCTCGAGCGCCTCCTCCTCGCGGCCCGCACGCCGCAGAAACTTGCCCCAGGAGCGGAACACGTCCACGTACTCCCGCCGATGGCCGTTTGCCTCGAGGAGCATCGTCGCCTCCCGAAAAGCGCTGTCGGCACCGTCGGCGTCGCCGTCGAGCGCTCGAGCTTCCGCGAGCGCCCACTGTCCGAGACCCATCTCGCGCGGATACTCTTCCCCGGCCAGCGCCCCCACCGCCGCTTCGGCCTTCGCGACTGCCAGGCGGACGTTGCCGAGCCGCGCCGCCGCTTTGGACTGGTCTGCGTAGAGGCCCGATAGATCCTCAGGCTCCGCGTTCGTACCCAGGAGCTTCTCGGCCAGCTCGTGGTGCCTGGTCGCCTCCTCGGGACGGCCCTGAGTGAGCAGGATGGCCGCGGAGAGGATATGCGCGCGTGCCAAATGGAGCGTGTCGTCGGTGACGTCCAGCAGGGCGATCGCGCGCCGGATGTAGTCGAGTGCCGCAGCGGGCCTTCCGCCAACCTCGTTCAGGCGAGCGACCCCCCAGTAGAGGCGCACTCGGGAGTATGCGTCCGTCATGTTCTCGGCCGCCCCGAGAGCCTCTTCGAGCACCTCCTCGGCGCGGCGAAGGTCTCCGAGATCGGTCAGGGCGTAGCTCAGGTAGGTGGTGAATCTCACCTGCGCAGCAACGTCGTCCGGGGCTTCCAGCGAGACCTCCGCCAGGCAGCGTTCGAACAGCTCCACCGCTCGCTTCGGCTGGCCGCTGGCCGCGTATGCTTTCCCGAGAGTCGCGTAGACGTCGGGCCGCGCGCTCGCTGAGACCGGCGACAGCTTCAGGCCCGACTCGAGCATCTCGATCGCGTCGCTGTTACGCCCGGCGTGAGCCGCCGCGAGGCCCAGCGCGACGTTCGCGCGGGAGGCGGCGACGGCGTCCCCGGCCTCCAGGGCGTCAGACCGCAATCGCTTCAGCTTCGCTTCGGCTTCGTCCGGGAGCTCGGCGAGACGAAGCTCCAGCTCGGCGTCTGCGATCTGGAGCTCCCGCTCGTCGGTGTCACGGATCTCCGAGCCGGTCTCGAGATAGTCGGCGGAGACGCCCAGCTTCCGGGCGAGCATTCGCAGGGCTTTCACCGATGGACGCCGCGCGCCCGCTTCGATTCTCGAGATGTAGGCGTACGAGACACCGGGACCTGCGAGCTCGCGCTGAGAGAGCCCACGGTCGTGCCGCAGGCGACGCAACCGCTGGCCGATCGTCTCGGCCTGCCCCTCGAAGCGTTGCGGTGACACCGAATTCAATACTGACCGTGGGCCCGGATCTCGTCAACGGGGAGGCGAAGTCGACAACAATTGGCGACAACGCTCGAGTGTTGTCCGCGCCTCGGTGCGCGGAAAGGAGGATCTCCATGTCTGCTCGCACACAGCGGCTGCTGCTCTCGCTCCTCACGCTTGCCGCCGCAGCGTTCAACGGCTCGATTCCCTGGGGCCCGTAGCGTTCGCCGTAGGAGGCAGGCGCGACCTCTCCGGCCGCTTCTGCCTCCTATCTTTGACAACGAGCTCCCGGGCCGCGCTGGGCACGCCAGTCGCTATCGTCGCGCGGTGGGCATCGATCCCGGCGTCCATATCGGCCACGTCCACCTGAAGGTCGCGGACATCGACCGCTCGCTCGGCTTCTACCGCGACATTCTCGGCTTCGACGAGATGCAGCGCGTGGGCGACGAGGCCGCGTTCCTCTCTGCGGGCGGCTACCACCACCATCTAGGGCTGAACACGTGGCAGTCGCGCGGCGGCTCTCCGCCACCGGCCGGCACGACCGGGCTCTTCCACGTCGCGATCCGCTATCCGGATCGCCGCACGCTCGGCGATGCCCTACGACGACTCATGGAGGCGAAGTGGCCGATCGACGGCGCGACCGACCACGGAGTCTCGGAGGCGATCTACCTGCGCGATCCCGACGGGAACGGCGTCGAGCTCTACCGCGACCGCCCCGAAGAGGAGTGGCCGCGGCCGGCGAGCGGGAAAGGCGTGGCGATGCACAACGCGCCGCTCGACCTCCAGGCCTTGCTTCAAGAAGCGCAATAGCTAGCATCGACAGCTATGGCCAAGGGGTACGCGGAAGGACCGGCGGCCGAGGAGGCCGAGCGTCGACTCGCGGAGCTCGAGCGAGGCGGCGACGAGCCTGACCCAGAGCTTCGCCTCGCCGTCTACGGCTCCACCGAGGACGAGCCGGAGCGCCACTTTCTGGGCTGGCGGGACGAGGTTGATCCCGACGAGCTCTTCACCTCCGGGAAGGCCTGGGGCATCAAGCTGGTCCGCGCTACCGTGTAGCCGATGAGCAAGCACGTCGAGCAGCTGGAGCAGGTGATCATCCGGTTCGCCGGCGACTCCGGGGACGGAATGCAGCTCACCGGCGGGCGTTTCACGAGCGAGACAGCGCTGCTCGGCAACGACATCTCGACGCTCCCCGACTTCCCAGCGGAGATCCGCGCGCCGGCCGGCTCGCTGCCGGGAGTCTCCGGCTTCCAGCTCCACTTCGCAGACCACGACATCCTCACGCCCGGTGACGCGCCCGACGTGCTCGTGGCAATGAACCCGGCCGCGCTGAAGACGAACCTGCGTGACCTGCCGAAGAGCGGCACGCTCATCGTGAACCGCGATGCCTTCACCGAGCGCAACCTCGAGAAGGCGGGCTACGCCGAGAGCCCGCTCGACAACGGCTCGCTCGCGGAGTTCCACGTGCACGAGGTGCCGCTGACGACGCTCACCCTCGAGGCGCTCAAAGAGGTCGACGTGACCAAGCGCGAGGCGGAGCGCTCGAAGAACATGTTCGCCCTCGGCCTGATGTCCTGGCTCTACCACCGGCCGACCGACGGCACGATGGCCTTCCTCGAGCGCAAGTTCGCCTCGAAGCCGACCATCGCGGAGGCCAACGTCAAGGCCTTCAAGGCCGGGTGGGCTTACGGGGAAACCTCGGAGGACTTCGTCGTTTCCTACGAGGTCGCGCCCGCGGAGATGGCCCCGGGTACCTACCGCAACATCACAGGCAACCAGGCGCTCGGGATGGGCCTGATCGCCGCGAGCGTCAAGAGCGGCCTCCCGCTCTTCCTCGGCGCCTACCCGATCACGCCGGCCTCGGAGATCCTCGAGAACCTTTCGCGTCACAAGCGCTTCGGCGTTCGCACGTTCCAGGCTGAGGACGAGATCGCCGCCGTGGGAGCTGCACTGGGCGCGAGCTTCGGCGGCGCGCTCGGCGTCTGCACCTCGAGCGGCCCCGGAGTCGTCCTGAAGAGCGAGACCGTTGGGCTCGCGGTCGCGCTCGAGCTGCCGCTGCTGATCCTCGACATCCAGCGCGCGGGCCCGTCGACCGGGATGCCGACCAAGCCCGAGCAGGCGGATCTCTTGATGGTCCTCTACGGGCGCAACGCCGAGTCGCCGGTTCCGGTCGTGGCCGCGTCGACACCCGGCGGCTGCTTCGCGGCGGCGCTGGAGGCCGTGCGGCTCGCGCTCAAGTACCGCACGCCTGTGTACCTGCTTTCCGATGCGTACCTGGCGAACGGCTCCGAGCCTTGGCTCCTGCCCGACGTGGCCTCGCTGCCGGAGATCGCGGTCGACTTCGCGACCGAGCCGAATCGCGAGGGCGAGTTCTGGCCGTACGTGCGCGACCCGGAGACGCTCGCGCGCGCGTGGGCGATTCCGGGCACGCCCGGGCTCGAGCATCGCCTCGGCGGCCTCGAGAAGCAGGACGAGACCGGCAATGTCTCCTACGACCCCGACAACCACGACCTGATGGTTCGCCTGCGGGCCCGGAAGATCGCCGGCATTGCCGCCGACATCCCCGAACTGGATGTGGACGACCCCGACGGGGCGAGCCTGCTCGTCCTCGGCTGGGGCGGCACCTACGGCTCGATCACGTCCGCGGTGCGGCGGCTGCGCAAACGAGGAAAGAAGGTCGCCCAGGCCCACCTGACCCACCTGAATCCGTTCCCGCGCAACACCGGCGAGGCGCTCGCCGGGTACGACCGCGTGCTGGTGCCCGAGATGAACCTCGGCCAGCTGCTCAAGCTCGTGCGCGCCGAGTTCCTGGTCGACGCGGTCGGCTACAACCAGGTGCGCGGTCAGCCCTTCCGCTCGGACGAGCTGGCCAACGCGATGGAGGCGATGGCTTGACTGGGAAGAACGGCAACGGCCACCCGCTGAGCGCGAAGGACTTCAAGACCGACCAGGAAGTGCGCTGGTGCCCGGGCTGCGGGGACTACGCGATCCTCGCGGCGGTGCAGGGCTTCCTGCCGGAGCTCGACGTGCCGAGGGAGCGCACGGTCTTCATCTCGGGGATCGGCTGCGCAGCGCGGTTCCCGTACTACGTCCAGACCTATGGCATCCACTCGATCCACGGCCGGGCGCCCGCGATCGCGACCGGGCTCGCGCTGGCGCGGCCGGACCTCTCCGTCTGGGTCGTGACCGGCGACGGGGACGCGCTCTCGATCGGCGGCAACCACCTGATCCACGCGCTGCGCCGCAACGTAGACGTGAAGATCCTGATGTTCAACAACCAGATCTACGGTCTCACGAAGGGCCAGTACTCGCCGACCTCGCCGCTCGGGACGGTCAACAAGACGACGCCTATGGGCTCGGTGGACTGGCCGTTCAACCCGGTGGCGTTGGCCCTCGGCGCCGAGGCGAGCTTCGTCGGGCGCTCGATCGACACCGATCGCACCCACCTGACCGAGACGCTGCGCCGCGCCGCCAAGCACCCGGGCGCGGCTTTCGTCGAGATCTACCAGAACTGCAACGTCTACAACGACGGCGCTTTCGACGCGGTGCGCGAGCAGAAGGAGAACCGGATCCGGCTCGAGCACGGCAAGCCGATCCGGTTCGGCAACGAGGACGAACGTGGCGTGCGACTTCGGCCCGACGGCTCGGCGGAGCTCGTCGGAGTCGCCGAGGCGGGGGAGGAGGCGCTGCTCGTGCACGATGAGCACCTCGAGTCGCCGAGCCTCGCCTCCGCACTGGCCCGACTCTCGCACACGCCGCACGGCCCGACCCCGATCGGCGTCTTCCGCGACGTGGAGCGGCCGGTGTACGACCGCCTGATGACCGAGCAGCTGGAGACGGCGCGCACCCAGCAGGGCGAGGGCGACCTGGCCGAGCTCCTGCACGGTGGCGACACCTGGACGATCGACTAGAACGAGTCCCAGTACCTCTGCTCGTCAGTTGCCGCGTAGAGGTAGATCGCCAGTCCGGCGACTGCGGCGAAGCCGCCCATGATCGCCCAGTTCCAGATGCCGAGGCTCTGGTCGAGGGCGATCGAGACCATCAGCAACGGGAAGAAGACCCACAACACCGAGAGGCCGAAGCCGCAGAACAGGCACGCGGCGAGGAGCTTCACGCGGTTGTGGCCGACCGGGATCAGCAGGTCGCGCTGGCTCACCGGGTTGGGGCGGAAAGCGCTCCAGCGGGTCGGCCGGTCCTCGGCCTCGGTCAGATCGCGCTTGTACCTGCGCCACGAGTCGACCATGCACCGAGCTTACCGAGAGGCTTGCCGGGGTAAAAGCGGGCGATGCCCAACCCGCTCGACGACATGATTCGCGGCTTCAACGTCCTGCGCGCGCAGGTCGCCCAACGGGTGGGCGGCGACGGCGACTGGCTCGAGCGCCTCGATCCTCGCCAGGACGCGGAGCCGCGAAGCCTCGAGGAGCTTCAGGCCGAGCTCGAATCGCTCGTCGGGCTCGAGTCGATCAAGAGCCAGGTGCGCGCCCTCCTCGCCTTCCTCCAGATCCAGGCCCAGCGCCTGGAGCACGGGCTTCCGGAGGTGGCGACCTCGCAGCACCTCGTCTTCCTCGGCAACCCCGGGACGGGCAAGACGACGATCGCGCGGCTCCTCGCCGAGATGTACCGGGCGATGGGCCTGCTGAAGAAGGGCCATCTCGTGGAGGTCGACCGTGCGGGGCTGGTCGGCGAGTACGTCGGCATGACCGCGCTCAAGACCGACCGGGCAATCCGCCGGGCCCTGGACGGGGTGCTCTTCATCGACGAGGCCTATGCCCTTGCACGGCCGGGGGCGGGACAGCGCGGAGTCGACTTCGGCCAGGAGGCCATCGAGACGCTGCTCAAGCGCATGGAGGATCATCGCCACCGGCTCGTGGTGATCGTGGCCGGATACCCGCGGCTGATGCACGAGTTCCTCGACTCGAATCCCGGTCTCCGTTCACGCTTCGCGCGCGAGCTCGTCTTCCCGGACTACTCGAGCGAGGAGCTGGTCGCGATCACGGGCACCTTCGCCCGGCAGAACGAGTACAGCCTCACCGAAGGTGCCGCCGACGAGCTGCACCGCATCTTCGATCGGGCCCAGCGCAGTGAGGGCTTCGGCAACGCCCGCTACGCGCGCACGATCTTCGAGCAGGCGCTGAATACCCAGGCGCTTCGCCTGGCCGGCAGCCCGGACGCCTCGATCGACGAGCTCGACGCCGCCGAGCTAACCGGCTTGACGGCGGCCGACTTCGATGCCGCCGCGCAGACGCTCGGTGAGGCGCCGAACGATCGGCGCCGCCGCTGGCGTCGAGCCTCGTGACAACGACCGAAGGCCGACTGCCCTTCCGCGAGTTCGAGACCTGGTACCGGGTCGCGGGCGACGGCGAGGGCCCGGGTCGCGTGCCGCTCCTGGTGCTGCACGGTGGCCCCGGCGGCTCGCACGATCCGCTCGAGGGGCTGGGCGCGCTCGCCGAGCAGGGCAGGCGTGTCGTCTTCTACGACCAGCTGGGCGGTGGCGACTCGGACAAGCCCGACGATCCGTCGCTCTGGACGGTCGAGACGTTCCTGGAGCAGCTGCGCTCGGTGCGCGAGCGCCTCGGGCTCGAGCGCTTGCACCTCTTCGGCTCTTCCTGGGGTGGCATGCTGGCGCTCGAGTACGCCCTCACCCGGCCGGAGGGGCTGACCAGCCTCGTACTCAACTCGACGCCGACGAGCGCGCCGCGCTGGGCGAAGGAGACGCGACGGCTGCGCGACGAGCTGCCGCAAGGGCTCGACGACAAGGCGGCGCCGCAGGAGTTCTGGCGCCGCCACATCTGCCGAATCGAGCCGGAGCCGGAGGCGCTCGGCCGCACGCGGGCGAAGTTCGGGACGCAGGTCTACGAGACGATGTGGGGCCCGAACGAATTCACCGTCATCGGCACGCTCAAGGAGTGGGACGTGATCGACCGGCTGGGCGAGATCGAGGTGCCGACGCTGATCACCTCGGGTCGCCACGACGAGTGCACTCTCGCGCTCGTGGAGCCGCTACATCGCGGCATCGCCGGCTCCGAGTGGGTGCTCTTCGAGCGAAGCTCGCACACCTCGCTGCTGGAGGAACCGGAGCGCTATCTCGAGGTGATCGGCGGTTTCCTCGCGCGCGTGGAGAGTCAGGCCAGCGCCTGAATGGCCGCGGCAGCTCCAGCCACGAGAAGCACCGCGCCGATCGCCCGCACCAGTGCCTGCTCGGAGAGGCGGCCGGTGAGGCGGGCGCCGATCAGCGCGCCCGGGATCGACGCTGCACCGCCGACGAGGATCAGCCGCCAGTCGGGAGCCGCCGAGGGCAGGTGGCCGGCGAGCCCGGCCATGCCGACGCAAACTCCGACGGCGAGATTCGTCCCGACCGCGCGGGCCGGGGGCTCGCCGACGAGCCGCAGCAGCGCAGGCATCCGCAGGGAGCCCAGGATCAGGCCGACGAAGCCCCCGAGCAGGCCGATAACTGCGCCCGAGACGATGGCGGCGCCGACGTGCGGGTCCTCGCGCGGCCGGGCCGTCGCCGACCGGCGGAAGAGGAGGTCGAGCCCGCTGTAGAGCAGCACCGCGGCGATCGCCAGCAGGAGCGTCGCCTCGGGAACCCGTCCGGAGAGGTAGCCCCCGGCGAGCGCGCCCGCGATCGAGGGCGGCGCCATCCAGCCGAACAACCGCCAGTTGATCCGCCCGGCGCGCACGTGGGTCGTGGCGGCCGTGGCCGCTGCGATCCCCGAAACTGTGATGTTCGCCCCGCCCGCCGCAGCCGGTGACGAGGCGGCGGCGACGAAGAGCGGCAGGCGCAGATTGCCGAGCACCAGGCCGACGGCACCGCCGGCGACCGCCACCACGAACGACCAGAGGGCGACAGCGATCAGCTCCAGCTCGCTCATCGGCGCGACCCTACAAAGGGCGAGGCCCGCCGGGCGTGGCGGGCCTCGGGAGAGAGCTACTGGGCGGAGGGAGAGCTAGCCGGAGCCGACCGAGACGGTCTTGACGATCTCGCAGTTGACCGTCACGTCGGACTCGCCGGCGCGGACCCACGCCACGTCGCGCGCGCCCGCACCGCAGTCCAGCGTGTCCACCTGGCCGTCGGCCGCGAGCGCGTGCAGCACGTCGTTGCCGTCGCCTCCGTTTTCGCGGTCGATGCCGCGGCCGCCCCAGAGGAGGTCGCGCTCGGGGCCGCCGTTGAGCGTGTCGTCGCCAGGGCCGCCGTGGAGCCGGTTACGGCCGGTGTTGCCGGCGTTGAGGGTGTCGTTCCCTTCGCCACCCCAGATCACGGCGCCGTCGGCGCCGGCGCTGAGCACGTCGTTTCCGTGCCCCCCGAAGAGCCGGTCGAACTGGGCTCCGCCGTCGACCGTATCGTTGCCCTTCCCGGCGTAAGCGATGTCGTGCCCGTCCCCGGTCGAGACCTGATCGTTACCGGCGAAGGCGAGGACGAAGTCGGGCCGGGCCGTACCCGCGATCACGTCGTCCCCGCGTGTGCCGCGGATGACGTTGAACCAGCGTGCGCCCGCCACGCCGGTCATGGCGAGGCCGAGGCCGAGCGCGAGCGCGAGGAGAATGAGTCTGCGTGCCATTGGACGGATACCTCCGTAGAGAGTGCTTGAACGCAGTAAAAGCGTCGCCGGTTAGGGCGCCATAGATGAATTGGAAGGATTCTTTGAGGACGAAGTTCGGGTTTTGGGTCGGGCGCGATTTGGGGATGCCGTGGAGGGGCATAGAGAGCCGCGATGAGATTCCGTCCGCGATTCCGGCGTCGGCCGGCTCCGTCGCGCCGCGTCGCCGAAGCCGAGACGGTCGTCGAGGAAGGGCCTCGCGGGGACGTCGTCGAAGAAGAGGTTCTCGAGCCGCAGCCTCCGCCTCCGCCCAGACCGCTCGTCTGGCCCTGGTTGCTCGTCCTGCTGCTGCTCGTCGGAGGCGGCTTGGCCGCGCTGTGGCTGCTGACGCGCGACGACGAGAAGAGCGACTCGGTCGTGATCCCGAACGTGATCGGCCAGTCCCAGTCGACAGCGGTCGAACGCCTCAACCGCCGCGGGCTCGTCGCGCGGGTCGCGACCAGGTCGAGCGACTACCCGGCGGGCAAGGTCTTTGCCGAGGAGCCCGGCGCTGGGACTCAGGTCGACCGCAAGTCGGTGGTGACGCTCTCTGTCTCCGCGGCCGACGTCGCTGCGGTGCCGAACGTGGTTGGCAAGAAGGCGGCCGCGGCCACGGCCGAGCTGCGCGCGGAGGGCTTCACGCTGGGGATCTCCAGCGTGGCCTCGAACAAGCCGCGCGGAACCGTTCTGAGCCAGAGCCCGGCGGCAGGTGCCAAGGTCGCGAAGGGCTCGACGGTCGTGATCCGGATCTCGCGCGGGATGGTGAACGTCCCGGACGTGGTCGGCCAAACGCGCGACACCGCGTTATCGGCGATCCGCGCGGCCGGGCTCGTCCCTCAGGCCTTCACCGTGCCTTCGGCACAGCCCAAGAGCTCGGTCGTCTCGCAGAGCCCGCAGGGCGGCAAGCGCGTGCCCGGCGGCTCGAAGGTGCGGTTGAACATCTCGAGCGGTCAGGCTTCCGGCGGGGTGCCCCCGCCTCCTCCGCCACCGCCACCTTCGGGGACCAAGCCGGCGAGCGTGCCCGTGCCCGACGTCACCGGCCAGCCACAAGAGGCGGCCCAGCAGAAGCTCAACTCGGCGGGTCTCAAGGCGGGTGTGGTCTTCGTGCCGTCGGATCAGCCAGAGGGCACGGTTGCCTCGCAATCGCCGACGCCCGGCACGACGCAGAAGCGCGGGACGCGGATCCAGCTCAACGTCTCGCTTGGCCCGGACCCCGGCGAGCAACGAGCCGTGCCCGACGTGATCGGCGATGACCCGGCCGCCGCGAAGGCGAAGCTCGAGAGCGCCGGATTCGAGGTGCAGATACTGGCGCAGGGCGTGACGGACGCGAGTCAGATCGGGACCGTCGTGGACGAGCAGCCGGGGGGCGGCAGACGCGCGCCGGTGGGCTCGACCGTGACGATCTACGTCGGGCGCCGGGCCTAGCTCGAGCTGACTAGTCGGCGCACGCGGCGTCGACCACGTCGACGGAGACGATCAAATCGGGCCGTATGAAGCGGCCCGCGTAGAAGGGCCAGCGGCCCCCGGTCGCGTTCGAGAACTGCTCGATCACTTCCTGGGCGCCTTCCATCGCGGTGCCGAAGTCGCGGAACTCGCCCACCTCGACTCCTTCGGCTTCCTTGAGACGGACGACGACGCGGAAGTGGCCGCCGCGCTTCGGCGCGAAGAGCTCCTCGAGCTCGGGGGTGACAACCGGCTCGGGAGCCGGCAGAGCAGCCTCGAACGGATCGTCAGGGATTCTAAGCTCCGGCTCCGGGACGTCGATCGGCGCAGTGGCGATCGGCTCCGGTGCAACCTCCGCCTCCACCTCGACCGGCTGCGGGGCAAAGAACGCGACAGGCGCGACCTCGACCGCAGGCTCGGGCGGGGCCATTGTCGGCAGCTCGGCCGCCGGCTCCTCGACCGGCGGGGCCGGCGCGACGAGCGGAGTCGGCTGCATCTCGGCGAGCCGCACAGGCTCGATAGGTGTCGCCTCGACCGGTGCGATCTCCGGCAGCCTCGCAGCTGCCGGCTCCGGGGAAGGAAAATCGTCGATCACCTGCTCCTCAACAGGCGCTGTCGCCGGAAGCTCGGGCGCTGCAGAGGGGGTCTCCGGCTGGAGCTGCGCCGACTCAGGCGCCGCAGCCGGCAGCACCGGCTCAAGCTCGGTTCCGACCGGTGACTGCTCGGGCTGCTGAGGCACCGCGGCCTGAGGGGCGGGAGCAGGCTCGAGAACCGGCGCCACGCTCTCCGGCGGCCGAATGGCCGGAGGAGGAGTCGGAAGATCGGAGATGTTCGCGCTCGAGAGCATTGGCACCGACGCGCTGTAGCCGCGCACAACCGGGGGACTCAACGGAGGCTCCAGGCCCAGGCCGATCCCGGCAGTCATCTGTTTGTACGTACGTAGTCCAGACATGTGCCAACCCTTTCCATTGGTTTCACCGGGCTCCCGTAGGAGCTCACGAGCGCGTTCGGCCAGCTCCGGAGCCACGAGCATGAGCTCGGGCGAGAGGAAGCGAACGAGGGATTGATGTTCGGTGAAACCAATAAGCCGCAGATTTTTCGTGCTACGCCATGCGGGAGAGACCCGCAGACGCAGTAAAGGCGACCTGTTCGGGTCGGGGAATCACCCACTAGGGTGATTGATGCGGCGGGCGGCCACGTGGTGTGACTGCCGCCCGCCGAGCGGTTCTCCTAGTGGTTCGAGCTCCCGGGAGTCGGGCTTGCGCTGACGGAGAAGTCCGCCGCGTTGTCGTTGGTGTCGTACCCGTCCGGAAGCCGGATCGCGCTGCTTCCGGGGGCGGTTGTTGCGGGTGCGGCCGAGGCTGGATGACCCTCGACGAACGCGTTGACCGCGTCTCCGTAGCCCACCGAATCGACGATTCCGCCTGCAGAATCGCGGATCGCAACGCCGCCGCCCGTGGCCGCGAGGGCCGTCGAGAAGCTCTGGTCGGGAGGCCGCGAGCCCGCATAGGCGCTGCCACCGAGTAGGTAGAACCCGCCGGCAGCGAGCGACGTCCCCGCCGGAACCGTCGCGAGCGTGACGTCGCTCGTTCCCGCCGCGGAGCGGTAGGCGAGCCGGAAACCCCCGATATCGACTGCTGCGGTGCCTGTGTTGACGATCTCGACGAACTCGTTCGCCGCGGCGCCGATCGAGCCGGTCATCAGCTCGTTCACCCCCAGCGTGGACGTTCTTCCGCCGCCGGAGCTTCCACACGTGATGGTCGCGACGCCGCTCGCGTCGTAGGCCAGTGCAACCGTTCCCGCCTGGCCGCCCGCATGGCAGCCGATGCCGTTCAGGTTCTCGAGAGCACTCAGACCAGGCCCGGCCGGGCCTCGCGGCCCGGTTGCGCCGGCCCGTCCGGTGGGGCCTGCCGCGCCGGTCCCGCCACGCTGCCCCGCATCGCCCTTCGGGCCCATCGCTCCTGCGCGGCCCTCCGCACCAGCCGGGCCGGTGGCACCGGGCCGACCCGCCGGCCCGGCCGGCCCCTGCGCGTTCCACGCGAGCGGCAGCTCGTTGCGGCGGCACGAGGCAGCCGCGGCGACGACCCGCACGCCGCCGTCGTTCTTCTTCACGCACGCGTTGATGACGGCGTTGGACGGCCGCCGGCCGCTCGGCTGCGCGGCCAGCGCGACGCCGGCGACCAGCGCAAGCGGAAGCGCGACGAGCAGCGAACGTCTTCGGGGAAGGCGCATGTGAATCTCCTCTCGTTCGGTTTCGACCAGGGATACCGGCGGCCGAACCGAGCAACCAGGGCGCGTGCGCCTTCCGGCACGCTTTTGTTCCAGCTCCCTAGAAGTGCGCGCCACGCCAGCCGCTGGCGATGACGAGCACGATGATCGCCGCGGCCAGGAGGCGGTAGACCACGAAGGGCGTGTAGTCGTGACGCCGCACGTAGCCGAGCAGGAGGTCGATGGCCACGAGCCCGACTGCCGCAGCTGCGATTGTCCCGACGACGAACGGCCCCACGGAGCCGGCTGGGAGCGGGTCGAGCACGACGTGCTTGAGACCCTTGTAGGCGACGGCGCCGAAGACGACCGGGATCAGCAGCAGGAACGCGAAGCGAGCGGCCGCGTCGCGTTCGAGCCGGAAGAAACGGCCCATAGTGATCGTGATACCCGAGCGCGACACCCCTGGCATCAGGGCCAGGATCTGCGAGATCCCGACGGCGACCGCCGGCCAGAAGCCGAGCTCGCCGATCTGACGCTTCTGGGGCAGCCGGTCGGCGAGCCAGAGCAGGACGCCGAACACAACGAGAAAAATTGCGATTTGCCACGGCTGGCCGAGGTGCTTCTCGATCGGCGACTCCCCGATCGCGCCCGCGATCGCCGCCGGAATGGAGGCGAAGAAGATCCACCAGGCGATCCGCTCATCCATCGTCGCGACGCTGCGGCGCCCGATCGAGCGGAACCAGGCCGACACGTAGCGGGAGACGTCCTCCCAGAAGTACGCGACGACCGAGACCAGCGTGCCGAGGTGGAGAGCGACGTCGAAAGTCTTGTTGAAGCTCGGATGCACCTCGAGGTAGTGCCAGTCCGCGAGCCACGGCACCAGGATCAGGTGGCCCGAAGAGGAGATCGGCAGAAGCTCGGTCAGGCCTTGCGTGATGCCAAGGACGAACGCCTGCCAGTCAGAGAGGCGGCCGGCCTGCTCGCCGACGTCCGCAGCTGCGAGGCCTGCGGCGATGAGCAGCAGCAGTGCGGCGACCCCGTAGACGAGCTTCGGGCGCAAGCGGCGCCGCGGCTCAGCGGCTGAAGCTGCCGTCGCGCCCACTCGCCGGACGCTAGCAAGAGGGCATCCCACCGCGACGCCCTCGCTAGGCTCCCGCTGTGGCGACCGGGGAGGCGAGGATCGAGCAGACCGAGGCCGGCGCGGTGGTGGCCTCGCCGGGCTGGTTCGTCCTGAACATGGCCGACGTCGCGTGGACGCGCGACCCGCGTGGAGGCGAGTGGACGAACGTCGAGCCGGAGGCGGGGGAGTTCGAGCAGTACGGGATCGGCATTCACGTCCTCCATCCGGGCCAGTCGAACGGGCTCTACCACTCCGAGAATGTGCAGGAGGACTTCATCGTCCTCTCCGGCGAGTGCCTGCTTCTGATCGAGGAGGAGGAACGCCTGCTCAAGGCCTGGGATTTCGTCCACTGCGCGCCGGGCACGCACCACATCTTCATCGGCGCCGGGGAAGGCCCCTGCGCGATCCTGATGGTCGGCGCGCGCGGTGAGGGCAAGACGCTGCACTACCCGCCCAGCGCGGTGGCCGCAAAACACGGCGCCTCCGCTACGGAGGAGACGATCAACCCGCGCGAGGCGTACCGCGACTGGCCGCGCGACTTCGAGCAAGTGCGCGCGACCTGGCCGTTGTGACCCAGCGCGAGCAGGCCGAGCTCTTTCGCTCGTACCATTTGGCGCCTCCGGTGCTCGTGCTCCCGAACGTCTGGGACGTGGCCACGGCCGTCATCGTGGCCCGCACCCCGGGGGCGCGGGCGCTCGCGACCACGAGCGCAGGCCTCGCCTGGTCGCGGGGCTACGCGGACGGCGAGGTGATCCCGCGCGACGAGATGCTGGAGGAGGTCCGCCGCATCGTAAATGCGGTCGAGCTTCCGGTGACCGCCGACCTCGAGGGCGGCTACGGCGACCCGGGCGAGACCGCTCGGCTGGCGATCGACGCGGGTGCCGTCGGCCTGAACCTCGAGGACGGCACTCGCCACGAGATCCTGCGCCCGGTCGAGGAGCACGTCGAGTCGGTCCGGGCCGTCGTCGCCGCAGGAGAGCAGGCGGGAGTGCCGCTCGTCGTGAACGCGCGGACGGATGTGTTCCTGATCGGGGCTGGCAGCGCCGAGGAGCAGGTCGAGACCGCGATCGGGCGCCTGAACGCGTACCTCGAGGCCGGCGCGGACTGCGGCTTTGCGGCCGGCGCCCGGGACGCCGCGGTGATCGAACGCCTCACGCGTGAAGTGCGAGGCCCGGTCAGCATCTTCGCGGGGCCCGGCTGGCCGACGATTGCCGAGCTCGAGAGCCTCGGGGTCGCGCGGATCAGCGTCGCGACCCGCGCTGCCACGGCCGCGTACTCACTCGTCGCGGCGATCGCGCAGGAGCTCTTCAGCACGGGCACCTACGACCACCTCGTCCCCGCGGCAGACCCGCAGCCGAAACTGAACGAGCTGCTGGCCTGAGCCCCGAATAGGCTTCGCCGCGTGGACGAGCACGTGCTGCTCGTGGAGGACGACCCCTCCATCCGGGAGGTCGCCAGCCTCGGCCTGGAGCAGGCGGGCTTTCGCGTCACGGCCACCGGCGACGGGCGCGATGCGCTGCTCCGTTTCAGGCAGGGGCCGTTCGACCTCGTCGTCCTCGACGTGATGCTGCCCTCGCTCGACGGGCTCGAGATCTGTCGCGAGATCCGCCGTGAGAGCCAGATGCCGATCGTGATGCTCTCGGCGCGGAGCGAGCTGCACGACGTCGTCGTGGGCCTTGAGCTCGGAGCGGACGACTACGTCACGAAGCCGTTCGAGCTGCCCGAGCTCGTCGCGCGAATCAAGGCGGTGCTCAGGCGTTCGACCGCCGGGCCGCCCGAAGGCGTCATCTCCGCCGGCGGCCTCGAGATCGACCCGGGCGGGTTCAGCGTACGCAAGGGCGGGGAGAACGTTGCGCTGACGGCAACCGAGTTTCGCCTGCTGCTCGAGCTCGCGCGCCGGCCGAAGCAGGTCTTCACGCGTGAGCTGCTGCTCGAGCTGGTCTGGAACTACGACTACCTCGGCGACTCGCGGCTCGTGGACGTGGCCGTTCAACGCCTGCGCGGGAAGATCGAGGACGACCCGGCGCAGCCGACGCTGATCCAGACCGTGCGCGGCGTCGGCTACCGGTTCGGCCAGGGCTAGTGCCGTTGCGCCGCCGCCTGACGGTCGCGTTCATGCTCGCGGTCGGCGTGTCGGCAGCTGCGCTGGCAACCGGCTCCTACTTCCTCGTGCGCCACAACCTGCTGGCCGATTCCGTCGATTCCAGCACGAGGCAGGCCCGCCGAAATCTCGACATCGCACCCACCTACCTTAGGGACGGCACCGACGCGCTGATCGCCGCCTACGGACGGGCTGAGGCCGGGTTCCTCACCGTCGGGATCCGCCGGGGTCGGCCCTTCTCGTCGAGCCTCCAGGCCGGCGTGCGCCAGGTCCCGGCCGGCCTGAGGCGCATCGTCGCCCGCGGCGACCTCGGCTATGAGCGTGCGGCGGTCGCGGGCAAGCACTACCTCGTTGTCGGCGGACCGGCGAACGGCGAGACCGAGCTCTATTTCTTCTTCTCCGAGCAAGGCTTGCGTCACGACCTTGCGCTGCTGCGGAACATCCTGGCCGGCGGGGTCGGGATCCTCGTGCTGCTGGCCGGCTTCGCCGGAGCGCTCCTCGCCCGTCAGACGCTCCGCCCGGTCGGTCGCGCGAGCGACGCCGCCCGCTCGCTCGCGGAAGGGCTGCTGGAAACGCGGCTCCCGGTCGAGGGCCGGGACGAGTTCGGCAGCTGGGCGCAGTCCTTCAACGAGATGGCGGCGGCGCTCGAGGCGAAGATCGCCGATCTCTCCGTGGCGCGGGCGCGGGAGCGCCGCTTCACCGCCGACGTGGCGCACGAGCTGCGCACGCCTCTGACCGCGCTCGTCGGTGAGGCCTCGCTACTCGCCGAGCACCTCGACTCGATGCCGCCTGAGTCGCGCCGCCCCGCCGAGCTGCTGGTCGCCGACGTGGGCCGGCTCCGGCGTCTCGTCGAAGACCTGATGGAGATCTCGCGCTTCGATTCCGGGCAGGAAAGCGTCCACGCCGAGAGCGTCGAGCTCGGTGCGCTGACCGCGGCCACCGTCCGCGCGCGCGGGTGGGAGGAGCGGGTGCGGCTCGAGGTCGACGAGGTCGAGCTGACCAGCGACCCCCGCAGGCTCGAGCGGATCGTCGCCAATTTGGTGGGCAATGCCGTCGAGCACGGCGGAGGCGAGGTGGCGGTTCGGGTGGGCCGGGACGGCGGGCCGTTCGTCGAGGTCGCAGACCGGGGGCCGGGCATCCCGCGAGAGCACCTGCCCCACCTGTTCGAGCGCTTCTACAAGGCTGACGCGGCCCGGAGCGGCGGGGGAACGGGCCTCGGGCTCGCGATCGCGCAGGAGAACGCGCGTCTCATCGGGGGCCGAATCGAGGTCTGGAGCGAGCCGGATGAGGGCGCGCGGTTCACTCTCCGCCTGTGACCGAATCGTTACGTGGC
>Ga0126307_10001132_pt1 | contig 17532 bp, 19 predicted proteins | sample Plot28_FD_89955 | JGI IMG/M metagenome (GOLD analysis project Ga0126307, IMG submission 89955) | Serpentine soil microbial communities from UC McLaughlin Reserve, CA, USA - Plot28 | ecosystem: Environmental > Terrestrial > Soil > Grasslands | place: USA: UC McLaughlin Reserve, Lake County... | reverse complement strand
CGCCCGGGCGGCGGGGGAGCCCTAGGCGCGCGTCCACTCACCGCGGTAGCGGGCGTACATCTCCTCGATCCACGCGACGACGTCGCGCTCGGCGAGGTAGGCGCGGAGCTCCGGGACGCCGAGCAGCCGGCGGTACGGGAACCCGGGCGGGACGACGGTGGGCGAGAGCAGCGCGGCGCACGTGAGGTCAGCGATGCTGAACGCGTCGCCGGCGAGGTAGCCGCTCGGGCGGCGCTCGCCGTGGAAGCGGTCGACGGCGGCGGCGATCTTCGCCCATTGCGCGGTCGACCGTCTCCGGCGTGATGCCGTAGTAACGGGCGGCGACTAGGTGGATCAGGCGGCGCAGCGTGCCCAGCAGGGGCCGGGCGACCCCGGACAGCTTCAAGCCCAACGCGGAGTCGGCGATCTCCGGGTTGCGGCGAGCGGCGTCGAGCGCCACCCGGCGCACCTCGTGGCCGAGCTCCTCGTCGAAGAAGTCCTCCAGCGCCAGGGCGCGCTCGCGCTCGACGGCTCGGCGGGGTACAGCGCAGGCTCGGGCCAGCGGCGCTCGAGCTCGGCGACGATCGCGGTGGAGTCGCCGATCGTCTCGCCGTCGAGCACGAGAAACGGCACGGTGCGGCCGCCGCCGAGCCGCCGCGCCCACAGCGGCTGCAAGCCGGGCCGCGACTCGCGCGCCCGGCCCTCGAGCCCGTCCAGCAGTCCAGCAGCCGCGAAGTCGACGCCCATGCCGTCTGCCTACCCGCCCGCGCGCGGGCCTGGTGTGCGCCATCGCACTCAGGCGATCGGGCCGACGACGTGCACGGCGCCATCGGCTCGCAGGCCCGGCGCGAGCGTCGCGCTCGCCGTGCGCGCGGAGTCCTGGGGGAACGGTGTCGCCGGTACGGCGCGCTGCGTCGCCGTCAGCGCCTGCACCGCCGACAGCAGCTCCAGCGGCTCGAAGAACACCATCAGGTTCGGCGCGGGCTCGGCGATCTCGCCGCCGCGGATGTGGTGCACGCCCTCCGCCATCGCGGAGCCGGGCTCGCCGATCACCCACGAGCCGCGCAGCGACAGCCCCGGCACGAGCAGGCCGCCCGCCACCGGCGTGGCCAGCTCCGCGAGGCCCTCGCAACCGCCGCCGACGAGCACGAGATGCTCGGGCAGCGGGCCGCCCAGGCCGCCCGGCGCGCGCGCGTGGCCGGTCGACGTGCCCGACGTGGCGTCGTGCACGGCGCGGTGCGCGACGCCGTCCTGGATCAGCGGCACGGGCTGGCGCGGCACGCCCTCGGCGTCGAACGCGCGCGGCAGCGTGCCGGGGTAGCGGGGCGAGTCGGAGAGGTTGATCGTCGTGGCGGCGACCCGGGTGCTCATCCGGCCGTGCAGGTTGCCGCCGGCGAAGGTGACGGCCGCGCGCCGCAGCACCTCGGCCACGGCCCACGGGCCGAGCACCACCGCGTGCTCACCCTCGGCGACCGCTGCGGGCGTGCCCGCGCCGAGGAGCGCGTCGGTCTCGGCCGCGAGCTCCGCCGGGTCCACGCCGCCCGGCCCGACCGCGGCCGCGGACAGCTCGAGCGAGCGGCCCTCCGGCGTGCCCCGGCGCACGCGCACCTCGGCGAACGTGCGCTGCTCGTAGGCGCGCACGCCGCGGGTGGACGCGATCGCCGTGCGGGCGGCGCCGGCCCGGAACGCCCCCTGCACGCCGGCCGCCCCGAGCAGCGCCGCGCCCGCGCTCGACGCGTCGAGCGAGAGGACGACCGGGTCGAAGCCGTCGTGCGTGCGCGCCGGCCCCGGGTCGCCGAGCCTGGCACCCGGCACCGGCTCGCCGGCGGCGGCGAGCAGGGCGGCGCCCTCGGCCGCGCGGCGAAGCCCGTCGTCGTCGAGGTCGGTGGTCACCGCCAGCCCGGTGCGCCGATCGCGGACCACCGCGACCTCGACCGCGAGCGACTCCGCCGTCGACGCCGCCGGGTAGCCGGCCGCGAGCCGCCGCTCCCAGACGGCGGTGGCCTGCGCCTCGCCCTCGGCGTGCCCGAGCGCGCGCTCGGCGAGGGCCTGGAGATCGTGTTCGGCGGCCGCGGGCAGGGGGCCTATCGTGGCAGCCGGTATGGCCGAGCCCTCGAGCCCCGCGCTGAAGGCCGTGAGCGACGCGGTCCTCGCCGTGGCGTCGCAGCGGTCGGTCGAGGAGGTGCTCCAGGAGCTCGTGCACCGCGCGCGCGAGCTGGCCGGCGCGCGCTACGCGGCGCTCGGCCTGCCCGACGGCGACGGCGGCTTCGCGCGCTTCCTGGTGTCCGGCATGAGCGACGAGCTGATCGCCCGGCTCGGGCCGCTCCCGCGCACCCACGGCGTGCTCGGCGCCATGCTCGAGGCGGCCGAGCCGTTCCGCACCGACGACCTGCACACGCACCCGGCCTTCCGCGGCTGGTGGCCGTCGGGCCACCCCGACATGCGCTCGTTCCTCGGCGTGCCGATCGCCGGCCCGGACGGGGTGATCGGCGCGTTCTACCTCGCCGACAAGGAGGGCTCGTTCGGCCCCGCCGATCAGGAGCTGATCGAGCTGCTGGCCGCGCACGCGGCGATCGCGGTCACGAACGCGCGGCTGTACGAGCGCAGCCACGAGCTCTCGATCCTCTCCGAGCGCAACCGCCTGGCGCTGGAGCTCCACGACGCCGTCAGCCAGAAGCTGTTCAGCCTCGTGCTCACCGCCGAGGCCGCGGGGACGGTGCTCGACCGCGACGGCGCGGCGGCGCGCGCGCAGGTCGACCGGCTGCGGCGCCTGGCGCGCGAGGCGCTCGACGAGCTGCGCTCCCTCGTGCTCGAGCTGCGCCCGCCCGACCTCGAGCGCGACGGGCTCGGGGAGACGCTGCGCAAGCACGTCGAGGTGCTGCGCGGGCTGCACGCGACGGCGATCGAGTGCGATGTCGACACCGCCGTGTCGCTGGGCCCCGAGGGCGATCGCGAGCTGCTGCGCGTGGCGCAGGAGGCGCTGCACAACGCGCTGCGGCACGCCGGCGCGGCGCGCGTCCGCGTCTCGCTGCGCGCGGATGACGGGCGTGTGGCGCTCGACGTGCGCGACGACGGCACGGGCTTCGACCCGGCCGACCCGGAGCTGCGGTCGCGCCACCTCGGCCTGACGTCGATGGAGGAGCGCGCGCGGCGGCTGGGCGGCGAGCTGACCGTGACGTCGGAGCGCGGCGCCGGCTCGACCGTGCGGCTGGAGGTGGCGCGGTGATCCGCGTGCTCGTGGCCGACGACCACGCCGTCGTCCGCGAGGGGCTGCGCACGTTCCTCGAGCTCCAGGACGGGATCGAGGTGGTCGGCGAGGCGGCCGACGGCGCGGGCGCGGTGGCCGCCGCCGAGCGGCTGCGTCCCGACGTGGTGCTCATGGACCTCGTGATGCCGGTGCTCGACGGCGTCGGCGCCATGCGCGAGCTGCGCGCCCGCGCGCCCGGCGCGCGCGTGATCGTCCTCACGAGCTTCGCCGAGGACGAGCGGCTGCTGCCGGCGATCCGCGCCGGTGCGGCCGGCTACCTGCTCAAGAACTCCGACCCGCAGGAGATCGCGCGGGCGATCCGCGTCGCCCACGCCGGCCAGACGCTGCTCGACCCGTCGGTGGCCGGGCGCGTCGTCGCGGCGCTCAACGAGCCCGCCGGCCCGGAGCTCACGCCGCGCGAGCGCGAGGTGCTCGACCTCATCGCCCGCGGGCTGTCGAACAAGCGCATCGCGCTCGAGCTCGGGCTGAGCGAGAAGACCGTGAAGACGCACGTCGGGCACGTGCTGGCCAAACTCGGCGTGACCGACCGCACGCAGGCCGCGCTGCGCGCCCGGGCCTGGTCCTAGGACCAAATGCCGATGCAAACCGGGACCCGGCCGCGCCTAGCGTGCCGGGCATGCCGACAGGGATCATCACCGGCGCGTCGCGTGGCCTCGGCCTCGCGCTCACGCGCGCCCTCGCCGCCGACGGCTGGCGGCTCGTAGTCGACGCCCGGGATGCGTCGGCGCTCGAGCGCGCCGTCGCCGGCCTCGACGGCGTCGTCGCCGTGCCGGGCGACGTCGCCGACGCCTGGCACCGCCGCGCGCTCGTCGAGCACGCCCGCGAGCGCATCGACCTCCTGGTCAACAACGCCAGCGTGCTCGGCCCGAGCCCGCAGCCGGGCCTCGCCGAGTACCCGCTCGCCGAGCTCGACAAGGTCTACGCGGTCAACGTCGTCGCGCCGCTGGCGCTCTTCCAGGTGGCGTACCCCCGCCTGGCGCCGGGCGCCCGCGTCCTGAACATCACGTCCGACGCCGCCGTCGAGGCCTACGCCGGCTGGGGCGGCTACGGCTCCTCCAAGGCGGCGCTCGAGCAGATCAGCGCGATCCTCGCCGCCGAGCACCCGCAGCTGCGCGTGCACGCCGTCGACCCGGGCGACATGCGCACGCGGCTCCAGCAGGAGGCGTTCCCCGGCGAGGACATCTCCGACCGCCCGCCGCCGGAGGACAGCGTCCCCGGCCTGCTCGCGCTGATCCGCGGCGACCAGCCGAGCGGCCGCTACCGCGCGCACGAGCCGGCGGGCGCCGCGGCGTGAGCGCGGCGCCCGCGTTCGAGCTGCCCGCGGCGCTGGAGGCGCACGAGCCGCCGCCCGAGCGCGACGGCGTCCGCCTCATGGTCGCCGCGGGCGAGCGCCTCGAGCACGCGACGTTCCGCGAGCTCCCGCGCTTCCTGCGTCCCGGCGACCTGCTCGTCGTGAACACGTCCGCGACCGTCGCCCCGGCGGTCGACGCCCGGCGTCCGGACGGCACGGTGTTCGAGCTGCGGTTCTCGACCGTCCCGCCCGACCTCCCGGACGGACGGTGGTGGATCGTCGAGCCGCGCGACGCGCGCGTGCGGGCCGGCGAGCGCCTGTCCCTGGCCGGCGACGCGGTGGTCGAGATGCTCGCGCCGTACGCCGGCAGCCCGCGGCTGTGGCTCGCCCGGCTCGAGGGCGACATGCCCGCGGGCCGTCCGGTGCGCTACGCCTACGTCGCGCGCGAGTGGCCGCTGGACGCCTACCAGACGGTGTTCGCGCTGCACCCGGGGAGCGCTGAGATGCCGAGCGCGGGACGGCCGTTCACGCCGGAGCTCGTCACGCGCCTCGTCGCCGGCGGCGTCCAGGTCGCGCCGGTGCTGCTGCACTGCGGCCTCTCGTCGCCCGAGCGCGGCGAGCCGCCGCTGCCAGAGCGCTTCGCCGTCCCGGCCGAGACGGCGCGCCTCGTCAACGCCACCCGCGCCGCCGGCGGCCGCGTCATCGCCGTCGGCACGACCGTCGTCCGCGCGCTCGAGACCGTCGCCGCGCCCGACGGCACGCTCGCGCCCGGCCACGGCTTCACGAACCTCGTCGTCACCCCCGAGCGCGGCGTACGCGTCGTCGGGGGGCTCATCACCGGCTGGCACGAGCCCCAGGCCACGCACCTCGAGCTGCTCGAGGCGATCGCCGGCCCAGATCTCCTCGCCCGGTCGTACGCGGAGGCGCTGCGCGCCGGCTACCTCTGGCACGAGTTCGGCGACAGCCACCTCGTTCTTCCCTGCTAGCGTGGGAGATGCGATCGGCACGATGCCGGTCGCGAGGCAGCTCGCTTGGGTCCCGCCACGCCGGCGGTTCGGGTCAGCAACAGCCTCCCGAATCGTTCGCGGCCCGCACGCGCGCCGCCATAGGAGTCAACGCATGTCAACGCAGTCCTTCGCCGATCTCGGCGTATCCCCGCCGGTCGTCCGCGCGCTCGCGCGGCGCGGCATCACCGAGCCCTTCGCCATCCAGCGCCTCGTCGTCGCCGACGTGCTCGCCGGCCGCGACGTGCTCGCCAAGTCGCCGACCGGGTCCGGCAAGACGCTGGCCTTCGGCATCCCCATCCTCGAGCGGCTGGCGCCGGGCGGCCCCCGCCCCGCCGGGCTCGTGCTCGCGCCCACGCGCGAGCTGGCCACGCAGATCGTCGACGAGCTGCGCGACGCCGCTCGCGCCCGCAACCTGCGCGTCGCGGCCGTCTACGGCGGCGTCGGCCTCGAGCGCCAGGCCCGCGAGGCGGCCGCCGCCCACCTCGTCGTCGCGACGCCCGGCCGGCTCGAGGACCTCCTCCAGCGCCGCGCCTTCGACCTCGGCGCCGTGCGCGTCCTCGTCCTCGACGAGGCCGACCGCATGCTCGACATGGGCTTCAAGCCCGCGGTGGACCGCATCGTCGCCCGCTGCCCCGCCGGCCGCCAGACGCTCTTCTTCTCGGCCACGCTCGACGGCGAGGCGGGCCGCGTCGCCGCCGCGTACACGCGCGACGCCGTGCGGCGCGAGCACGTCCCGGCCCAGCGCCGCGCGATCGATGTCGAGCACCGCTTCGAGCGCGTGGAGCGCGACGACCGGCTCGGCGCGCTCGTGCGCGAGCTCGGCGGCGAGCGTGAGCGCGCGCTCGTCTTCGTGCGCACCAAGCGCGGCGCCGACCGGTTGGTGAAGCGGCTCGGCACGGCCGGCGTCACGGCCGTCGCCATGCACGGCGACAAATCCCAGCGCCAGCGCGAGAAGGCGCTCGCGGCGTTCGACGACGGCCGCATCGACACGCTGGTGGCCACCGACGTCGCCGCCCGTGGCATCGACGTGGCCGGCATCTCGCACGTCATCAACTTCGACCCGCCCGCGGACCGCGACGGCTACGTGCACCGCATCGGCCGCACGGCGCGAGCGGGCGCGAGCGGCGTGGGCATCACGTTCTTCGGCGCCGAGCACGCGCGCGACGTCGCCCCGCTGCAGCACGAGTTCGAGGGTGCGGACGCCGTCCCGCACACGCCGCGGCCGCGCCGCCGCCGCCACGCCCGTCGTCCCGGCTAGGGCGCGTCGCCGGACTCTTCGAGATGAGCGCCTCCCCGACTCGCGAGGGGTTCGGCGTGCGCTCCATGACGGCGCCGCTGCGCCGCGTGCTCGTACGTCGCCCGGCCACGTCCGGCGATTGGCTCGCGGCCGGCTGGCGGGTGCCCGACGCGCTGGCCCTGGTCCGCCAGCACGACGCGTTCTGCGCGCTGCTCGAGGGTCTCGGCGCGGAGGTCGAAGTGGCGGCCGCGCTCGACGGCCAGGTCGACGCGGTCTATATGCACGACCCTCTGATCGTCACGGCGCGCGGCGGCATCCCGCTGCGTATGCGCAAGCCCATGCGGGCGCGGGAGCCGGGCCACGCACGGGAGGAGCTCGAGCGCCTCGGCATCCCGGTCGTCGGCGAGCTGCCGGAAGGCGCATACGCGGACGCCGGCGACCGCTTCTGGATCGACGAGCGGCTGATGGCGATCGGCCTCGGGTACCGCACGAACCAAGCCGGCGCCGAGGCTGTCGCCGCGCTGGTCGCGCCGGAGGGCGTTGCGGTAGAGGCGTACGACCTGGCGCACGACCGCGGGCCGGATCACGTCCTGCACCTGCAGTCGTTCATCTCCGCCGTCGCCGAGCGGCTCTGCGTGATCTACGAGCCGCTCGCGCCCGTCCGCCTGCTGGACGAGCTCCGCCGCCGCGACGTGGACTGGATCGCGATCGACCGCGAGAGCTACGACGCGATGGGCTGCAACATCCTCGCCGTCCGCCCCGGCGTCGTGGTCATGGTCGACGGCGCGCCCGCGGTCCGCCGCGGTCTCGAGCGCCGAGGCATCGAGGTGCACGCATACGACGGCTCGGAGATCTCGCTCAAGGGCGACGGCGGCCCGACCTGCCTCACCGCGCCGCTGCTGCGAGCGTCAGAGACCTAATTCTCGGCGTAGCGAGCTGAATGGTCCTCCGGCTCCTCCTCGGCGTCCTCGCCGTGACGTTCGTGCCGCTCGGGGTCACGTTCGTCGTCGTCGGCCTGGTCGTCGACGAGCCCGACCGCGGCGACGGAGACTTCCTCTACAGCGGGATCGCGTTCGGCGTCCTCGGCGCCGCCCACCGGCTCCCGGCTCGCCTTGAACCTCACCGTCCGCTTTGCGTCGGCCGGCACGCCGGAGGGCACCGTGACCCAGACGCTCCGCGGCGCGCCGTCGGGTGCCCTGACGGAGGGCGCGCGGATCGAGATCCTGTACGACCCGACGGATCCTTGGAACTTCAAGCCCGTCGGGCCCTAGACCGTATGGGCGGTCGACGTGGGCGTCCGGTTGTGGTGTGAGGGTCGGCACCCGCGCATGAAGTGCGCGGGTTGACCGTCGAGGATGGGCCTCGATGGGGACCGCAGTCATGGGGGTGCCGACATGGCGCAGGCTAAGACTTGGGTCGGTTTGGATGTGCACGCGGCGAAGGTCGTCGCGGCGGTCGTCGACGTCGGATCGGGGGAGCTGCGAGCGCAGCGGCTGCCGGGCCGGACGGCGACGGTGGCGGAGTTCTGTGGTGGGCGGCCGGGTCCGGTGCGGGCCAGCTATGAGGCGGGCCCGACCGGGTTCGGGCTGGCGCGCGCGCTCGAGCGTGTGGGCGTCAGGTGTGTGGTGGCGGCGCCGGGCAAGATCGCGCGGCCGGCGACCGACAGGGTCAAGACCGACCGTCGCGACGCCGAGCTGCTCGTCCGGTTGGTGATGGCCGGCAGCTGAGCGCGGTCGGGGTGCGGTCGGTGCGCGAGGAGGCCTGCCGCGATCTCGTTCGCCGGCCCCGTCGCCCAGGCGGTGCTGCTCGACGCCGTCGGGGCGGTCGACGCGTTGCTGGTTCGTCGCGACGCGCTTGAGCGCGAGATGGCGGCGCTGGTGCCCGAATCGCCGTGGGCTAAGACGGTTGGCCGGCTGCGCTGCATGCGCGGGATCGACACGCTCTCGGCGCTCGGGCTGGCCGCCGAGATCGGCGACTTTGACCGCTTCGACCGGCCGGCGAAGCTGATGGGCTTCCTCGGCCTGGTCCCGTCCGAACACTCCTCCGGCAATCAGCGCCGGCCGGGCGCGATCACCGAGTCCGGCAGCGAACACGCACGGCGGCTGCTCGTCGAGGCGGCCTGGCATTACCGGCGCGCGCCGCGGCGCGGCCGCGAGCTCGCCCGCCGTCAGGACGGCCAACCCCAACAGATCTGCGCGATCAGCTGGCAGGCGCAGCGTCGGCTGCACCGCACCTGGCAGCGCCTCGATAGCGAGCGCGGCAAGCGCCGCACCGTTGTCGCGGTCGCTGTCGCGCGCGAGCTGGCCGGCTTGTGCCGGCCGGCCGCCACCGCCGACTAACCCGCCGGCGACAGCACGAGTTAGTCGAGGAGGCGGCGGGACCCGCGGCCCTTCACGCCAGCGCATCCGCGATTCAGCTATGAGCCACCAGCCGGCGGCCGGCGACGCTCGATCCTAGACAGCGGACGCTGAGACGAAACCCGGTCCTGCGGCCACCCGGATCCGCGAACATTCAGCCTGACCGCGCGTCGCGCACCAGGCCCGGACCGCCGCCTCCTCGACCAACAAAAAGGCCCGCTTCCGCAGGCCTTTCGCGCTGGGCGCTTGACAAAACGACGTCCATATCAGCTGTGGTTCCTGATGAAGTTGCACGCTGACGTGGCGCTGACATTGAGGCGCGGCGGCGACGAGCGCTTTGGTCGTCGATGACTGCTGGTCGATCGGCAACGCGGCGGCGGAGCTGAGGACTTCAGAGAAGACCTGTCCTAAGTGGGTGTCTCGCTACCGCGCCGGCTCAGAGTCGGCGTTGATGGATCGCAGCTCAGCGCCTGAGCGAGTGACGAACCGCACGGGCGAGCGGCGCGTCGAGGCGATCAAGGCGTTGCGGCGGCTGCGCATGACTGGCCGGAGATCCCCGAGTTGCTCGCGATGCCGGTTTCGACGGTGTCGGGCATCTTGACGCGAATCGGCATGGCCCAACTCGGGCGGCTGGGCTCGAGCCGACGCGGCGCTACGAGCGCGAGCGGCCGGGCGAACTCATCCACCCGGCCCTGCTCGGCGGCTGGGCTAGGCTAGGAGGGTCTAGCGAAACTCTGCGCGGCCCGCCGTAGAGCCAAAGCTGCGGCGGGCGTCTGGGGACGATACCTCGTCCTCACCGACGCCTTACCCCAATCGGCAGCGCTCACAAGATCGCCTTGATCGCAATGTAAATGAGGACCGCGACGATGGCGATCACGACCGAGAACGTGAAGCAGCCGACGAGGCTGAGCGAGCCGAGGCCAAGGATCGGCCTCCTGGGCGGGCCTGATCGAGACACGGGCAGGTTGTACCACCACCGACGGCCCCCACGATCCGGCGCAGGCTGCGTCCCCGGCTATCCGATTCGATCCATGATCGGGATGGCTGGCCAAGAGCATCTACGCCGTTCCGACGTGGACGCGCACGGTCGCGCTGGTCACCGAGCACGCGTCCCTGCGCGCCGCTATCTGCGCGGATACCCCGGACGTGCCGTCGGTCTACGCGTGCTACCGCTTTACGGTCAAGCTGCGGACCTTTGGCGACATGCTCGACGCCTGCATCGCCCGCGTAACCGCCAGCCGGCGAGCGCAGCTTCCGGAGTACGGGCGCAACGTCGCCATCGACGCGAGCGACATGCCCGCGTTCGCGAATGGCCAGCGGTTCGTCTCCAAGAACGGCCCGGAGCGCGAGCGCTACAGCGATCCGGACGCCGGGACGGGAGGCGTTCGGGCTGTTCTACGACCGCCACGCGCGGGCGGTCCTGGAGTACTTCGCGCGCCGGACGCGCGATCCGGAATCCGCCGCCGACCTGACCGCGGAGACGTTCGCCGCCGCGATCGTCGCACGCCGGCGGTTCCATGCCGGTCCAGAGCCCGCCTTCGCGTGGCTGTTCGGGATCGCCCATCACAAGCTGGCCGACTTCCGGCGGCGCGGACGCGCCGAGGACCGCGCGCTCTCCCGCCTGCGCGTGCAGCGCCCACGGCTCGGCGACGAGGACACGCAGCTCATCGCGCTGATGGCCGACGAGGTCAGCACGCAGCTCCTCGCGGAGCTTCCGAAGGACGAGCGAGACGCGATCGAGGCGCACGTCTTGCACGGGCGGGAGTACGCCGAGATCGCCGCGGCGGCAGTCATCTCGGAGCCCGCGTCCCGGATGCGCGTCAGCCGGGGGCTCGGACGCCTGCGCGCGCGAACGGGAGGACATCGATGACCGACTTCCTCGCCGAGCTGCGCGAAGAGCTGCTCGACGGCCTCGAGCGCCACGAGCGCGCGCCGGGCCGGCGGAATCGCTTCGGAGCGCGTGATCGGCGACGGATCGGCACGGCGGCACGCCGGCTGGTGGCCGTGGCCGTCGCCGCGGCGGCCGCGGTCGCGTTGGCGGTGCAGCTCGACCAGCCGGCGCCCGAGCTGGAGCGGACGACCAGGCCGCAGGTCTCGCGACTCGAGGGATTCCACGCCTCGGGGCTCGTCGCCGCCGACGGCGCCCTCTGGGTCACGCAGTACGACACCGCCGCGCTGCTGAGAATCGACCTGCAGACGGGGAGGATCCGCACACGCACCGATGTCGGAGGCTCGCCCGGAGCGGTCATCGCGGTGGGCGGCGCGGTGTGGGTTCACGACTGGGAGCAAGGACGCCTCCTGAAGGTGGAGGCGAACACGAACCGCGTCGTCAGGAGTCTCGCGGTCGGCACGACCAACGGCGACCTCGCGCTGGCGGCCGGCTCCGTGTGGGCGATCGACCGAGGCGGGACGCTGCTGCGCGTCGACCCGGACACCGCCGCCGTGACGGATCGCCTGTCGCTCGGCGCCGCGGCGCCACGCTCGACCGATCACTCGACCGGTCCTGCGCTGGCCGCCGCCGGTGACACGCTCTGGGTCGTCGCAGGCGACGGTCCGGTCACCGAGATCGACGCCGGCACCGGCCGCATCCTCGGCGCGGCACGCGGCCCGGGGCTGCCGCTCGAGACGTCGCGCAGAACCGGCGCCGACGCCGGCGGGCTGTGGATCTCCTCGCCCGCTCGGCGCGAGGTCGTCCACATCGACGCGCGGACGCGTCGGGTGTCCCGCTTCCCGGTCCACGGCGACCCCGGCCCGCTCGCGATCGTCGACGGCCGGATCTGGGTCGGCACGCTTCATGACACCGGCAGCGTCACGCGCGTCACAGTGCTCGCGACCAACGGTCGGCGCGTCGGCTCGATGCCCGTCCCGGGCCAGGCCGTCAACATCGTGCCGGCGCCGGGGGGCGGCGCCTGGGTCGCGTTCGGCGAAAACGGAACAGTGAGCCCCGCGGCGCTTCGGCTTCCGGATCTCCAGCGCGGGATGGGATGATCCGGCCGGCCGCCAATGGCAGTCGACCTGGTCATCGACATCGAGAACTCCCCCGGCGCGCTGGCGCAGGCGGCCGCCGCGATCAGCGACGCCGGGGTGAACATCGCCGCCGCCACGTGCATCGGGGGAGGCGAGCGCGCCGAGCTGCACATCCTCGTCAAGCACGCCGCGGCCGCGCGGCACTCGCTCGCCATCTCGCACCTCGCCGTCACGCGCGAGCGCGAGGTCGTCGTGATCGACGTCGAGGACCGCCCGGGCGTGCTGGCCGACCTCACCCGCCAGATCGCCCGCGCCGGCGTCGACCTCGATCTCGTCTACGTCGCCACCGGGAACCGCGTGGTCTTCGGCGCGCCCGACGTCGACGCCCTGAAGGCCGCGCTCGGCGTCGCCGGCTGACGCCGTGGGCGCGCTGACATTGGAGATCCGGCGCGTCCTCCCGGCCGCCGCTTCGGTCGTCGTCCGGGCCTTCAGCGTCGAGGGCGAGCTGGCGAAGTGGTGGGGGCCGGCGGGCTTCACCGTGCCGAGGCTCGACTTCAAGCCGCGCGCCGGCCACCGCTACCGGATCGAGATGCAGCCGCCCGAGGGCGACGCCTTCGCGCTCACCGGGGAGTTCCGCGAGGTCGATCCGCCCCACCGTCTCGCCTACACGTTCCGGTGGGAGCCGCCCGATCCCGACGACGTCGAGACGCTGGTCGAGGTGTCCTTTCGAGACCTCGGCGAGTCGACGGAGGTCGTCGTGACTCACGCGCCGTTCAAGACCGAGCCGCGCCGCGAGCTGCACCGAGACGGCTGGACCGAAAGCCTCGACAAGCTCGAGGCGCTCGTCACGCCGGTGAACTAGGCGACCTCGCGCAATGAGGCGCCGCCCTCCTCAGGCCGGCGAGGCCCCCGCGCCTCGCCCGAGGATCAGTGCCCGAACCAGCGCGCCCGCCGCGTGGCGCCGAACTGCTGCTTCTCGGCGGCGTACTCGAGCGCCGGTTCGTAGCGCCGGGCCCCCGGCGCGTCGCCGTGCAGGAAGTCCACCTCGATCTTGCCGACGAGCCCGCCGCCGAACTCGGCGTAGCAGGTCCCGGATCCGCCGAACGGCGCCGGCGGCTCGCCGCCCGTGATCGCGGCCGCGATGTCGTCCGCGACGACGATCGCGGCGGACTCGGCGAAGATCCCGGCCTTGGGGACCGTCCGGGGGCCGGTGCAGACGTCGCCGATCGCGTAGACGCCGGGGAACTGCGTCCTGAGATTCGTCTGGTCGACCGGGACCCAGCCGTTGACCGCGAGCCCGGAGGCCGGGAGCGGATCGGGCGCGCGGTGCTTCGGGATGCCGACGAACAGGTCGTAGGGCAGCGTCTCGCCGCCTGCGAGCTGCGCCGTCCGTGTCGACGGATCGATGCCGGTGACGAGGCGCTGGGGGAGCTCGGTGATGCCCCGGGCGGCGAGCCCGTCGCTGAACATCTGCGCAACCTCGCCGGTCACCGGGACCGGCCGCTCCATGGGGAAGGCCGACGAGATCTGCACCGCGTCGGCCATGCCCCGCCGCTTGAAGTGGTCGTGCAACATGAACGCCCCCTCGAACGGGGCAGGCGGGCACTTGAACGGCTGCCCGAGCACGCACACGAGGAGCCTGCCGCCGTCGAAGTCGTCCAGCGCGTCGCGCAGGCGCTCGGCTCCGGCGAGCGTGTAGTACTCGTGGCCGCCCTCCTGCAGGCCGGGCGTGGCCGCCATGTCGTAGTCCGCGCCCATCGCCACCACGAGGAAGTCCGCATCGTGCGAGCCCACGTCGGTGGTGACCCGCCGGGCCACCGGGTCGATGCCGATCACGGTCTCCTGCCGGAACTCGACACCGTCCTTGACGACGTCGCTGTAGTACAGCCGGACGTCGTCGGCCGACTGCCTGCCGAGCATCACATCGAGCTTCGAGTAACCGAGGTACCAGGAGTCGTTGCGGTCGAGCAGCGTGACGCGGACGGCGTCGCTCATCGTCTCCGAGAGCCGCGTCGCGAGCTCCAATCCGCCGAAGCCGGCGCCCAGGATAAGGACGTGCTTCCTCACCCGGCCGACCCTACCGCTCCGGTGGGCGCGCCTCGGCTAGGCCAGGACGCGGGGTCCCGATCCCGATCGCCGCAGGGCCAGGTATGCGCCGACGATGGCCAGCAGCGTCAGCGCGAGGATCATCGCCGCGGTCGCGGCCCCGCCCGCCGCGGCGGCGGAACGGGCGCGATCAGCTCACCGCCTGCTTGACGAGCGCGGCGATCTTCTTCTCCTCGGCGGCGGTCAGCTCCTTCAGCGCGAACGAGGTGGGCCACATCGCGCCGTCGTCGAGGTTCGCCGTGTCGCTGAAGCCGAGCGTCGCGTACCTCGACTTGAACTTCTGCGCGCTCTGGAAGAAGCAGACGACCTTGCCGTCCTTGGCGTACGCGGGCATCCCGTACCAGGTTCTCGGCGCGAGCTCCGGTGCGTTGGCCTTGACGATCGCGTGGAGCCGCTCGGCCTTGACGCGATCGGGTTCCGGCATCTCGGCGATCTTCGCGAGCACGTCGCCTTCCGCGTCGCCCTTGCCCGCCTTGCGCTCCTTGGCGGCCTCCCTCATCGCGGCTCGTTCCTCGGCCGTGAACGTCTCGGACGCCTTCGTGCGCTTCCTCTCAGCCATTGCGGCTCACCTCCGGTTCAGTACGCGCTCTCGTAGAGCGCCATGATCTCCGCGCGGCCCGCGCGCGGCGGCGTGTGGTCGAGCTGCGGGCGCGCGGCGGCGGCGTCGGCGCACTCGGCCAGGACGTCATGGTCGGCGCCGAGCTCCGCGAGGCGGGCGGCGCCGGCGTGCTCGCTCAGCCGGGCGGCGGTGTCGGCCGGGTCCTCGCCCATCGCCGCCGCCAGCGCGGCGTGCTGGTCCGGGAAGCGCCAGGCCAGCGCGGCGATCGTGTGCGGGAGCATCGCGGCGTTGGCCGGCCCGTGCCCCAGCCCGGCGACGCGCACGAGCGTCTGCGAGAGGACGTGGTGCAGGCCGAAGCCGGTGGAGTCGATCGCGTAGCCGGCGAGCAGGGCGCCGAGCGCCAGCTCGTCGCGGTCCGGGTCGCCCGGGCGGGCGAGCGCGCGGATCAGGCGCGCGGCCGCGTCGTGCGCCACGAGCGTCGCGACCGGGTTGGCGCGGAGCGTGCACGGCGCCTCGACCGCGTGACCGAGCGCGTTCAGCGCGCTCGCCGCGAGCTGCGCCTCGGGCTGCGACGCCGACAGCGCCGGGTCGTTGACGACCACCGCGCAGCGCGCCGGCGGGGTGGACGGGTCCACGCCGCGCGCCGGGCGGTGCGAGCGCGTCATCTCCGCGCCGGACAGCGTCGTGGGCACGGCCATGGCGCGGACAACCGGGGCGGCCACGGCCGGCCCGGACGCCGGCGGCGTGGCGGCGGTGGCGCCCGCGGCGGGCGCCGAGTTCAGCGCCGCCGCGACGGCCTTGGCCACGTCCACCACCCGGCCGCCCCCGAGCGCCACCAGCCGGTCGCCGGAGACGCTGCCCAGCAGGTCGCCCGCCAGCTCGTCCACGTACCCCGGCCCGACCTCGTGCACCGCGCCCGCGGCCTCGGCCACCGCCGGCGCCGCCCCGGCCGCGCGCGCCGTCGTCAGCAGCGTGTAGCCCGGACCGCCGAGAACGTCGACCGCCCCGGCCGCCATCCCGCGGCCGAAGCGGATCGTGCGCTCGCCGTCGATCCAGGTGAAGGGCGCCGTCACCCGGTGGTCGACATCCCCGCGCCCTCCTCGTACCACGAGTAGGCGTAGCTGGGGTCGTCCAGGTCGCGCGCCAGCGTCGTCAGCTTCAGCGGCCGGAACGTGTCGCACATCACCGCGAGCTCCTCCGTGCGCGTCGCGCCGAGCGACTTCTCGACCAGGCCGGGCTGGGGGCCGTGCGGCAGGCCGGAGGGATGGAGCGTGATCGCGCCGATGTCGACGCCCTTGCGGGAGCCGAACTGCCCGTCGACGTAATAGATCATCTCCTCCGACTGCACGTTGGAGTGGTGGTAGGGCAGCGGGATCGCGAGCGGGTCCCAGTCGAGCATCCGCGGGCAGAACGAGCAGATCACGAAGCTCTGGCCCTGGAACGTCTGGTGCGCCGGCGGCGGCTGGTGCAGCCGGCCCGCCTTGGGCTCGAAGTCGTGGATGTTGAACGTGTACGGGTAGACGTAGCCGTCCCAGCCGACGACGTCGAGCGGGTGGTAGTCGACCACGTAGTCCTGGTAGCCGCCGCGCACCCGCACCTTGACCAGGAACTCGCCGCGCTCGCGATGCGTCGCCAGCTCCATCGGCGGCTTGAAGTCGCGCTGGGAGAACGGCGAGTGCTCGAGCAACTGGCCGTAGCGGTTGCGATAGCGGTTCGGCGTCTCGATCTCACCCGGCGTGTAGAAGGTCAGCCACCGCTGCGGCGAGTCGAACCGGAAGCGGTACGTCGTGCCGCGGGGGATGACGACGTAGTCGTGGCGGCCGTAGGGCAGCGTCCCGAAGATCGTCTCCACGACGCCTTCGCCCTCGTGGACGAAGATGACCTCGTCGCCTTCGCCGTCGCGGTAGAAGTAGTCGGCCTCCGCCTCGGGGATGCAGATGCCGATCTCGACGTCGCCGTTGTACTGGAGCACGCGCCGGCCGAGGACGCTGTCGCCCATCGGCTCGAGCCCCGTCGTGTTCGTCAGCCGGTGCACGTGGGTCTCGGGCACCCACTCCTCGAGCTCGATCGGCGTGAACTCGCCGACGTCCTTCACGCGGCAGGGGGACCACAGGTGGTAGAGGATCGACTCGTTGCCGGAGAAGCCCTCGAAGCCCAGCACCTCCTCGACCAGCAGCGGCGCATCGCCGTTGTGCGACGACGGCGCGCCCGGGTCGCGGAACTGGACGTGGCGCTTCTGCGGGATCTGGCCCAGGCTGTGGTAGCGCATGACTACAGGTTCCCCCGTCGCTCCTGCTCGCGCTCGATGGCCTCGAACAGGGCCTTGAAGTTGCCCTCGCCGAACCCGCGCGCCCCGTGGCGCTCGATGACCTCGTAGAACATCGTGGGACGGTCGCCGATCGGCTTGGTGAATATCTGCAGCAGGTACCCCTCGTCGTCGCGGTCGACGAGGATGCCGAGGCGCTGCAGGTCGGCCAGGTCCTCGGCGATCTCGCCGATCCGCTCGGGCACGTCGTCGTAGTAGGTCTCCGGCGTCTCGAGGAACTCGATCCCACGCGCCTTGAGCCGCTCGACGGTGCCGACGATGTCGCGCGTCGCCACGGCGATGTGCTGGGCGCCGGCGCCGCCGTAGAACTCGAGGTACTCGTCGATTTGCGACTTGCGCTTGCCCTCGGCCGGCTCGTTGATCGGGAACTTGATCCGGCCGTTGCCCGACGTGACGACCTTCGACATCAGCGCCGAGTACTCGGTCGAGATGTCG
>Ga0126307_10001131_pt1 | contig 17539 bp, 20 predicted proteins | sample Plot28_FD_89955 | JGI IMG/M metagenome (GOLD analysis project Ga0126307, IMG submission 89955) | Serpentine soil microbial communities from UC McLaughlin Reserve, CA, USA - Plot28 | ecosystem: Environmental > Terrestrial > Soil > Grasslands | place: USA: UC McLaughlin Reserve, Lake County... | reverse complement strand
TGGCCGAGATGCCCGAGCCCATCGTGCCGAGGCCAATGAATCCCACCCGCATGTCGTTTCCTTCCCTCAGTATGGATCGGCGATTCCGAGCTTGGCGAGGATCCGCCGCTCAAGCGCCTCCATGCGCTCGGCATCGGCCTCGCTCGTCTCGTGATCGTAACCCATCAGATGAAGCGTGCCATGCACGACGAGATGGGTGAGGTGATCGGCAAGCGTCTTGCCTTGCGACTTGGCCTCTCGCCAGACGGTCTGGCGCGCCAGCACGACGTCGCCCAGGAAGTCGCGTTCGCCCGACGGATAGGACAGCACGTTGGTCGGCTTGTCCTTTCGGCGATCACGCGCGTTCAGCGCACGCACACGCCTGTCGTCGGCGAGCGCGATGGTAAGCGAGCGTTTGCGATTGTTGGTCGCGGCACGCGCGGCCTTGCGCACCAGCCGCTCTGCTCCCGGCAGGGCCTTGGCCCATGCCGGGTCGAGCAGGACAACATCAACGGTTGTCCGGCTTGATCTTCTTGTCGCGCGCGTCATAGGCCTCGACGATGCGGGTCACCAGGTCGTGGCGCACGACGTCCTTGGAGGTCAGCCGGATGAAGCGAACACCCTCGACGTCTTTCAGCGTGTCGACGGCGTCGGCCAGGCCCGAGCGCTGGCCGCCCGGCAGGTCGGTCTGGCTGGGATCGCCGGTGATCACCATGCGCGAGCCCTCGCCCAGCCGCGTCAGGAACATGCGCATCTGCATCGGCGTGGTGTTCTGCGCCTCGTCGAGGATGACGAAGCAATGCGCCAGGGTGCGGCCGCGCATGAAGGCGAGCGGCGCGATCTCGATCTCGCCCGATTCCATCCGGTTGCCGATCTGCTCGGCCGGCAGCATGTCGTGCAGCGCGTCGTAGAGCGGCCGCAGGTAGGGATCGATCTTCTCTTTCATGTCGCCGGGCAGGAAGCCCAGCCGCTCGCCCGCCTCGACCGCCGGCCGCGACAACACGATGCGCTCGACCTTGCCGGCCAGCAGCAGCGACACGCCCATGGCGACGGCGAGGTAGGTCTTGCCGCTGCCCGCCGGCCCCAGGGCGAACACCATGTCGCGCTCGCGCAGAGCGGTGAGATAGGTGATCTGTCCGGGCGAGCGCGCCTGCACGGTGCGGCGGCGCGTGCGGATGCCGTCATTGTCGCTGCCGCCGTCGGCACCGGTGCGGGCGAAGCGCACGGCAGCGTCGACGTCGGCGATCTCGATCGAGAGACCACGCTTCAGCCGCTCGTAGAGGCCGGCGATGGCCTTGTGCGCCACCGCGGCATCGTCGGCCGATCCGGCGATGGCGAGCTGGTTGCCGCGCGCGCTCAACTGCACGTTGGCGAGCTGCTCTATGCGCACCAGATGACGATCGTGATTGCCGTAGAGCACGGGCAGGAGCGCGTTGTCGTCGAACGTCATGCGGCGCACGTCAGCCGAACGGCCGGTTGCTGCCGTATCGCTCACGCGGCGGCCTCGTAGGCGCGGGTGACGATCTGGCCGGCCAGGCTGTTGGCATGGCCCTCGATGAGGCGTGCCTCGACGATATGGCCGATCAGCCGCGAGTTGCCGTCTGCATAGACCGACTGCAACCACGGCGTCTTGCCGATGATCTGGCCGGGCTTGCGGCCGGTCTCGGCGAACAGCACCGGGACGGTGGAACCGACCTTGGAGATGTTGAAGTCGCGCGCCTGCTGGCCGAGCAGCGCCTGCAGGGCGGCAAGCCGGGCGGACTTCACCGCTTCGGGCACCTGGTCCGGCATCGCCGAGCCTGGCGTGCCAGGCCGGCGGCTGTACTTGAAGGAGAAGGCCGAGGCGAAGCCCACCTCGTCGACAAGCCGCATGGTGTCGTCGAAGTCGGCGTCGCTCTCTCCCGGGAAGCCGACGATGAAGTCGGAAGAGAGCGCAAGGTCGGCGCGCGCGTGCCGCAAGCGATCGACCAGGCCGACGAAGAGATCGCGTCCATGCCGGCGGTTCATCGCCTCGAGGATGCGGTCGGAGCCCGACTGCACCGGCAGGTGCAGGTACGGCATGAGCTGCGGCACCACGCCGTGGGCGGCGATGAGATCGTCGTCCATGTCGCGCGGATGGGAGGTCGTGTAGCGGATGCGCGCCACGCCATCGATCTCGGCCAGGGCATGGATCAGGCGCGCCAGCGACCACGTCGACCCGCCAGTTGAGGTTGAGGGGGCCTCACCGTGGTAGGCGTTGACGTTCTGGCCGAGCAGCGTGATCTCGATCGCGCCGGCCGCCACGAGCTGGCGCGCTTCGCTCAGCACGGCCGACGCCGGCCGCGAATATTCGGCGCCGCGCGTGTACGGCACGACGCAGAAGGTGCAGAACTTGTCGCAGCCTTCCTGGATCGACAGGAAGGCTGAGCCGGCGCGCACGCCCTGCGGCGCCGGCAGGTGATCGAACTTGCTCTCGGCCGGGAAGTCGGTGTCGAGCACGCCCGCACCCGGCAGGCGCTTGCCGGCGCGCCGTATGGCGGCCTTGCGCTCGGCTTCGGCCAGAAGCTCGGGCAGGCGGTGGTAGGCCTGTGGGCCCACGACGATGTCGACGGCGGGCTGACGGCGCACGATCTCCTCGCCTTCGGCCTGGGCGACGCAGCCCGCGACGGCGATGGTGAGATCGCGGCCTTCGGCGCGGCGCTCGCGCTTGGTATCGCGCAGGCGGCCGAGCTCGGAATAGACCTTCTCCGAGGCATGCTCGCGGATGTGGCAGGTGTTCAGCACGACCAGGTCGGCCTGCTCGGGGGTGTCGGCCATGGCATAGCCCAGCGGCCGCAGGACGTCGGCCATGCGGTCCGAATCATAGACGTTCATCTGGCACCCGTAGGTGCGGATGAACACGCGCTTGCGCTGCCCGTCGGTGCGGACGTCGGTCATCGGTCTCCGTTGCAGGAACGGCCGGTTTCTATCATTGCGCGGGGCGGCGGTCGACTCCCTGGCCGCCCTCAAAATCACGTTCCTCAAACTCCTCTCCCCCGCTAGGGGGAGAGGTTGGGTGAGGGGGTTGCAGGCAACCTTCGAAGCCCCCTCACCTAGCCTCTCCCCCTAGCGGGGGAGAGGAATATGAGATGGGTGAGGATCGAGCGAAGTACAACCTCAAGCCACCTTCTTGGGTGCCGGCAGCAGCTCATAGCGCCCGGAATTCGCCGCCTGCACCGCCCCGGAGACCTGGCGGAAGCAGTATTCGGCGAGCTTCTTGCGGTCGCCCAGCTTGTCGATGTCGACCGGCGGGAAGAAGGTGACCACGGCCTCGGTCTCGCCCAGGCAGACCATCTGCCAGAGATGCGGCACCAGATAGAGGTCGCCGAACCAGGCGAACAGCGGGCGCCAGTAGCGCCCGAGCGGGATGCCGTCGAGGCGGGTGTAGGCGATCGCCACCGACTGCACGGAGATCGGCTTCTCGTCGCGCCGCAGCTGCGCCACGCCGAACAGAGCGCTGTGGAAGGGCAGCACGCGCGTGCCGTCGCTCGAGGTGCCCTCGGGGAACAGCATGAGATTGTCGCCGGTGTTGAGCCGCTTCATCATCTCGTCACGGCTGCGGCTGGTCTTGCCGCTGCTGCGTTCGATGAAGATGCTGCGTTGCGCCTTGGCGAGCGTCGAGAAGAACGGCCAGGTCGCGACCTCGGCCTTGGCGACGAAGCTGACCGGGATCAGCCCGCCCAGCACGAAGATGTCGAGGTAGGACACATGATTGCAGACGTAGAGCGTCGGGATCACGTCCGAGCGCTGGCCGTGCACGCGCACCCTGATGCCGAGGATGATGCAGACGAAACGGTGATAGGCGACCGGCATCCAGCGGATCACCGGACGGATGCGCAACGCCAGGACCACAAAATAGATCGGCACCAGGACGAGCGTCACTGACAGGAAGCTCAGTAGCCGGAAGGCGCCTCGCAGAGGAGAACCGATCCACATCGCGGCGTCGGAGACGTCAGCCTTCCTGCTCGCGCATTCCGCGTTCGTAGTGGCGGATGTACTTCTCGGTGATGATTTCCGTCTTGACGGTGATGAAGACGTCAGTGCTGCCGAACTCCGGATCGATCACCGCACCTTCGCCGACGAAGCCACCCAGCCGCAGGTAGCCCTTGATGAGCGGCGGCACGCGCGCCATCGCCTTGCGCGGATCGTAACTGCCGGGTTCCAGCACGTCCATCTTGACGTAACGATTGGCCAGCGCGCGCACGCGGATCTCCGGCGGCGCGAGGTGATGATGGTAGAGATACGACATCGCCTGCGAATGCTGCGACGGATCGGTGCCCGGCATGCTGGCGCAACCGAACATCACCTGGATGTTGTAGTGGTGCGAATAGAGCGCGATGCCGCGCCACAGCATTTGCATGGTCGCGGTGTTGCGCGCGTCCTTCGCGATGCACGAGCGGCCGAGCTCGAGGATCTCGCCGGGATAGTCGATCAGCGGCCGTATGTCGTATTCGGCAGACGAATAGAAGCGGCCGATCTTGGCCGCAGCCGAGCGGCGGGTCAGGCGGTAGGTGCCGACGATTCCCTCCGGACCCTCGCCGCGGCGGCGGTCGAGCACCAGCAGGTGATCGCAAACCGTGTCGAAGGTGTCGAAGTCGCGCCGACGCGCCGCCATCTCTGGCGTCGGATGCGCTGTCATCTCTTCGTAAAATATCCGATAGCGAAGCGCCTGGGCGGCGTCGATCTCGGCGGCGTTCTCGGCCAGCCTGACCTCGAAGTCACCAGCAACGACCCTGACGATCTCCGCACTGGAGGCGGGCGCGCCAAGTAGCTCGGCTTCGCTGTCAGCGCGGTCAATGCGCATGCTGAATCCGCAAGGGGGCCGCCCCGATCATCGCTCCATTATCGAGGTGGCGATGGCGCCGTCCACTCATTTTTAGCGGCTGTTTTTCCCGTCGAGGGGCACACCGTACAGTTCCAGACGGTGGCCGACCAGCTTGTAGCCGGCCTTTTCAGCGATCCTGCGCTGCAGCTCCTCGATCTCGTCGTTGTGGAATTCCACAACCTTGCCGCTCTGGATGTCGATCAGGTGGTCGTGATGCTCGTCCGGCGTTTCTTCATAGCGAGCGCGACCATCTCCGAAGTCGTGCTTGGCGAGAATGCCGGCCTCCTCGAACAGGCGCACGGTCCGATAAACGGTGGCGATCGAGATGTTGGGATCGATGGCGGTCGCGCGACGATGCACGGCCTCGACGTCCGGGTGATCGTGCGCCTCCGACAGCACACGCGCGATCACGCGCCGCTGGTCGGTCATCTTGAGACCGCGTTCGCTGCACAGCATCTCGAGTTTTGATTTACGATCAGGCATGCATCGACAGCCTACACTGCCCTGCGGCTGCGGTATAGTTGTCGGGTGATGACAATCCAGCCGGACCAGATGATCGACATCACGGCCGAGGTCTGCCCGATGACCTTCGTGCGCACCAAGCTCAGGCTCGAGCGCATGAAGCCGGGCGAGATCCTGAGCGTGCGCCTCCGCGGCGAGGAACCTTTACGCAACGTTCCCCGCGCCGCGCGCGAGGAGGGCCACAGCGTCCTGTCGATCGAAGATGCTGGCGATGCCCATATCGTAACCATCCGGCGCGCCTGATCATCGATTCATCAGATGAGAGTGAGACGCATGACGATGCCGTCGGCCGCTGGCCCCTGGCCGCGCTGGTAGTAGGCGCGGCGTTCGCCGACCGCGCAAAAGCCCTGCGCTTCGTAAAGGCTTCGCGCCGCCGGGTTATCCACCCCGACCTCAAGGAATAGCGTTCGCGCCCCCGCGTTGCGCACATGATCGATGACGGCGGCCAGCAGACGGCGCGCGAGGCCCTTGCGGCGATGAGCCGGGCGCACGGCGATGGTCAGAAGCTCCGCTTCATCGGCGGCGACGCGGCACAAAGCGACGCCCGCATCATGGCCATCGACCTGCAGCAGCAGACCGGCCACGCCAGGCGAGGCAACGAGCTCGGCAAGATCCTGCCGCGCCCAGGCGCGCTCGCCGAGAGGCACGAACGATTCGGCATGCAGCTGAGCGGCCCGTTCGAGATCGAGTGCCCCTAGCGGCGTGATGGCGAAATGGTCGGTCATTCAATCGACGGTACGGCGCGCGCCATCCGGTAGGGTGATGTTGACGCCACGCAAGTAGAGCGGGCGTGGCAGGCCTTCCCGGGTATTGCGCGCGTGCCAGCCATTGACGCCCATGTCGCCGGCCAGGCGGGCGAGCGCGACGGGATCGGGGGCTGCTTCCTCGACGATCGTGTCGATTCCGGCGGCCAGAAGATCGTCTGCAAGTGCCCTGGCGCCGATGCCGACGACGAGGCACGGCCGGCCGGCAATGCGGGCCGCGAGATCGCGCGCCGACGTCACGCAGGGTGCGGCGTCGCCCTCACCGATGGCGCAGAACCAGTCGCCCAGCCGGCTGTCGATGGCGGCGATCACCAGCCTGTCGCGCGATCGGGCCTGGGCGAGCAGGACCGCGGTCGTGGCGATGCCGGCCAACGGCACGGCCAGACCGACAGCCAGTCCGCGCGCGGCGGCGAGGCCCACACGCACGCCGGTAAAACTGCCCGGGCCGATGGTCACGGCAATGAGCGTGAGCGACCGGCGGTCGACCGCAGCATCGGCAAGCACAGCCTCGATCGCCGGCAACAGGCGTGCCGCTTGGTCTCGGCCACCTTCACTGAGGCTGGCCAGACGCACGCCATCGCGCATGACGGCAACGCCAAGGCCGCTCACGGCACAATCGAAGGCGAGGACCGTCATGTGTATTCTTGGTTCATGAAGCTCGATCTTGTTGCAATCGCCCCGCCCGACTTCGACGTCGATGTGACGCTCGCCTACGCGACGGAGGCCAATCTAACGGGGCAGCCGGTGTACCGGAATGCCGAATGCTGGCTGCATCGCGAAGCTGCCGACAAGCTCGCCGCGGCGATCGCACTGGCCCGGCCGCTCGGCCTCAGGCTGCGAATCTTCGACGCCCTGCGCCCCGTGGAGGCGCAATGGGCGCTGTGGAACGCCCGGCCGGACCCCGAGTTCCTGGCCGATCCGCGCCGTGGCTCGCCGCATTCGCGCGGCGTTGCCGTCGACCTCACCCTGCTGGACGGCGATCGCGAGCTCGACATGGGCACGGCGTTCGACGCCTTCACCCCGCTGTCGCATCACGGCCGCACCGACGTCTCGGCCGAAGCGCAGCGCAACCGCCTGCTGCTGATGGGCCTGATGACCAGCGCCGGCTGGGACTTCTATCGCAATGAATGGTGGCACTATCAGCTGTTCGACCAGCGGCGCTATCCGCTGGTCAGCGATGCCGATCTGCCGCGACCGATGATGTAGAGGGACCTTCTCCTCCCCACGCTTCGCGTGGGCAGGTGCCCCTCCGTCGCCGTATGACGGCGCCACCTCCCCAAGCTTCGCTTGGGGAGGAAAACTAAAACCCCGACAGCTTGGCCTTGTCGAAGTCGTGCAGGTCGTTCTCGCGCATGATTTGGCGCACGAACTGCACGTACTCCAGGCCGCGCTCGGAATAGCGCAGCAGCGTGCCAACCAGCCGGTAACCCGCGAGCTCCTCGCCGCGCTCGCGCGCCGCGGCGCGGGCGGTGCGGAAACCGGCATAGGCAGGATGAGTGTTGAGGTTGGTGATGTAGGCCTCGGTGGCCTCGCCGACGCTGGAGAAAGGCTGCGGCATGCCGCTGCCCGGCTTCCACGGCACGTCGACGCTGTGACGGCCGACCACCTGGATCTGGCCGAACAGCGCATTGCCGGTGCGCGCGGCGAAGGAGGTGCCCCAGCCCGATTCGACGCCGCCCTGGGCGATCGCCATCGACGGCGGCACGATGTCGACCCGGCGCACCAGCTCGTCGATGCGATCGGGCGTCGTCTCGTAGCGGTCGGCGAGATCGTCGAGCCAGATACGCTCGATCGGGTTCATGCTCAGCGGATCGACGGCGAGCTTGTCGCGCAGCGCGAGGAGCTGCTCGCGGTCGGCCATCACGCGCTGATTGACCTCGAGCACCACGGGCAGGATGGCGGTGATGAAGAGCTGCTTGCGCTCGTAGCCGTCCTTGTTGCCGAGGTCGGACGGCACGCGGTCGACCTTGATGGCCGGCACGGCCTCGCCCTGGCGGATATCGGTGAGCAGCGTGAAGGAGACGTCGCGGAAGAAGCCTGCGAGCTCGTCGGCGGTGCGCGGACTGACGGCACGAAGCTGGACCTGGCGGCGCAGCGCGTTGCCCGGCGCGGCAAAGCGACCATGGCCCATCGACGGATCGATTATCGAGCGATGGATGTCGTCCGGCTCATTGGCCGGCGGCGGCAGAAAGGTCAGCGCCTGCGGCTCGGCATCCATGGCAACCAGCATCATCTCGTCGGGCGAGGAGGCCTGGGCCTTGCCGATCGGCGCGAAGGACAGATAGGGGGCGGCATCGAAGGAAGGCAGCGGCTCGCTGAGGCCCACGCCGGTTGCGAATACGGCGGCCCATGCCACCGGAAACGCATATTTTCTCCCGCGATCTATCGCGGGCCGAATCGAGCAATACATTCCACACCCTCGTTTCGTTTGCTCAAACGAACGGCTCATCGCACGCGGCCCCCACGCCACGCCCGTTGCACCTCTACGCTGTACGCTTGAGCGGAAGGCGGCCTACTGGGCCGCCTGCACTTCCACTACTTCCGGCACGTAATGCTTCAGAAGATTCTCGATGCCCATCTTGAGCGTGGCCGTCGAGCTCGGGCAGCCCGAGCAAGAGCCCTGCATGTGCAGGTAGACCACGCCATCCCGGAAGTCCTGGAAGACGATATCGCCGCCGTCCTGCGCCACCGCCGGACGAACGCGCGTATCGAGAAGTTCCTTGATCTGGGCGACGACTTCATCGTCGTCGGCCGCCGCGGCCTGCGCCTCGGCGGCGTCGGCGATCACCGGATCGCCGGACGTATAGTGCTCCATGATGCCGCCGAGGATCGACGGCTTGAGGACTTGCCAGTCCCGGTCGGCCGACTTGGTGACGGTCACGAAGTCGGAGCCGAAGAACACGCGCTCGACGCCTTCGACCGCGAACAGCCTCTTCGCCAGGGGCGAGGGGCCAGCGGTTTCGGCGGTCGCAAAATCCATCGTCCCCTTCTCCATGACCACGCGGCCCGGGAGGAACTTCAGGGTAGAAGGATTTGGCGTCTGCTCGGTCTGGATGAACAAACCTACCTCCGTGTCGAACGCATCACGGTGACCCGCTGGCGTCGCTTTGGGTGGGACGGGACGTCTCCGCTCCCGATCGATGCCTTTGAGGTAGGAACCAAGGGCAAACCGATCAAGTCGTTTCTTGGGTCAGGCTGAATAAATGTTATGGTAAATATCGATATTATTATTTTATTGCAATAACTTGCCGGCCAGTGATCAATCTGGGACTGGGCTGACAGAGCGGAACTCAAAAGGTGTTCACCGACCGCCTTTGCCTAAATGGTCGCGCAATCTTCGCGCACGGCTCACGAGATTGCGTCGATCTCCGCTTCGGAGAGCGCGCCCGGCACGATGGTGAGCGGCACGCGCAGCTGATTGCCGAGCTTGCCGGCGAAGGCGGTGACCAGCGGCCCCGGCCCCTCGCTGCTCGAGGCGCTCGCCAGCACCAGGACCGAGATCGAGCGATCCTCGGTGATCAACTTCACGAGTTCGTCGCGGCTCTTGCCCTCGCGGATATGGATGGTCGGCGGCTGCCCGGTCAGTGACACAGCGACGTCGGCATGTTTGGCGATCACCTCCTCGGCCTGCTGGCGCGCTTCCTGGCGCATCAGATCGACGACGGCGCCCCATTGCTGGCCTTCCGGCGGATCCATGACGTAGAGCATGGCTACCCGACCGCCCGTCCGCTTGGCCCGGCGGCAGGCGTAGCGCAACGCGTTGCGCATTTCCGGGCTTTCGTCGACGATGACCAGGAAGACGCGCTCATCGGCCCGGCTGGCCTGTTCGCTCATGGCTCGCTCCTTCCGCTAAATACGCCGCATGACGGCGCCGCCGGCCCAGCCGACCAGCAGGGCCATGAAGATTGCGCCCAGGCCGTAGAGCGGCCCGTCATTGTCCGCCCAGCCGGCGAGCTGGGCACTGAATCCGACCTTGCCGACGGGCAGCGGACGCGACACGGCGGCGACGATCCTGCCCTCGCGCAGAAGATAAGTCCTGACCTCGTAGGTGCCCTCGGGCAGGCGCGAAGGGAACGGCAGCTCGACCCGGAACAGCCGGTTGGCCTGGATGGTGACCTGGCCGATCGCCGCCGGGTAAAGGCCCTCGCGCCGCTTCACCTCGACCAGGCCTAACCGGAACCTGGTCAGGTCCTCATGCTCGCGCTGGCCGACCGACTGCACGCTCTGCAGCCGATCCTCCAGCGACAAGATCTCGCCGCCGGCGCTGCGCGCCAGCAGGCGCTGCAAGGGCTGGCTGGCGGCGATGGAATAGTAGGCTGGGACGTCGTCGAAGGCTTGGCGGCCGGTATTGAGCCACAGCCCCAGCACGCGCTGCTTGCGCAGCACCGTCTCGCGCGCCGGCGGGCCGATCACGACCACGACGATCTCGCCCGGCGGATCGAACATGCCGAACAAGAGGATGCTCTCGCCCTGGAAGGCCGAGGTGATCGACAGCCGGGGCCGCGACAGGTCGACGATCAGCTCGGGCGTCTCGAACCGGTTGGGCACCGACGGCGGCATGGACGGATCGGCCGGCTGCCCGCTGCCCGGCAAAGGACCGAAGATGCCGCCCGCCGGCGGCTCGATGCGCGGCCCTTGAGCGGCAAGCGGCGTCGCCAGCACGATGCCCATCAACAACACGGCGATGGCGTCCCATCCTCTCATGGCAGCACCTGCCGAGTGCCGAGCGAATAGAGCGAGCTCGGGGTACGCAAGAGCTCGGTCAGGAGCTCCACCGCCACGACCAGGATCAGCACCGACATCAGACCGCGCAGCACGACGCCCGGCAGCTTGGCGGCCAGCCGCGAGCCGATCGGCGCACCGACCACGCCGCCCAGGATCAGGAGCAGCGCCAGCACGACGTCGACGGTGTTGTTGGTCGCCGCCTGCAGGAAGGTGACGTTGGCCGCCACGAACAGGATCTGGAAGTTCGAGGTGCCGATCACCACCGCGGTCGGCATGCCGAGGATGTAGATCATCGCCGGCACCAGCACGAAGCCGCCGCCAACGCCCAGGATCGCCGACAAGACGCCGATGGCGAAGCCGATGCCGATTGGCAGCAGCGCGCTGATATAGAGCTTGGACTTGTAGAAACGCAGCTTGAGCGGCAGGCGATGCACCAGATAGTGCGTGTGCAGCTTGCCGCGCGGCGCCTCCGGATTGCGCCGCCGCCGGATGTAGGTCCGCGCACTCTCGAACAGCATCAGCACGCCGATGGTCGACAGCATGACGACGTAGAGCACGGCGATCACGAAATCGATCTGGCCGATGTTCTTCAGATAGGTGAACAGCGACACGCCGGCCGACGAGCCGATCATGCCGCCCAGCAGCAGGACCAGGCCCATGCGCAGGTCGACGTTGCCGCGCCGCCAGTGCACCTGCAGCGAGGAGATCGAGTTGGAGACCACCTGGTTGGCTTGGCTCGCCACGGCGACGGCGGGCGGAATGCCGACGAAGATCAGGAGCGGCGTGGCCAGGAAGCCGCCGCCCACGCCGAACATGCCGGACAGCAGCCCGGCGGCGCCTCCCAGGCCAAGCAGAATGAACACGTTCATCGACTGCTCGGCGATGGGAAGGTAGATCTCCACGCGTCGCCTATTTCAGCAGGATGGCAGTGAGTTCGCGTAACTGCACGCGTGCCCGCAGCAGGTAGAAGCCCTGTGCCGCCAGATGATTGGGGATGAGCAACCCGTCGGGATAGCCATTCCACACGATCCAGGGATCGAGTGCCGCGGCGATGCGGAAGGTCTCGACCGTGCCGTTCCAGGCGCTCGTGAGGTTGCGTTCGCGGATCACGTTCTCGAAGTCGATGCCGAGCTCGCGCAACAGCAGGTAGTTGGCGTAGAGACGGCCCTTGTTGAAGTAGAAGATGTCATCGGCTCTGACGTCGAACAGGTCGCCGGCCTTCTCGATGATGTGCTGATCGATCACCGCCGAGTCCGAGCCCTCGTCGTTGGCGATGCGGTCGAGCAGGGCCTGCAGGTCGTCGGCGCGGCGTTCGAACACCGCCTGGCCGGAGGCCAGGCGCCTGTTGTAGGCCATCAGGCGGTCGCGGCCGATGCGATACGATTGCGCCGAGGTCCTCGAGGGCATCAGCGATACGGTCGGCTGCCACAGCCAGATGTTGGGCTGCTCGTTCATGTAACCGCGGGCCTGCTCGAGGTCGCGGTCGACCTGGCTGGAGCCGCGGGTACGGCCGACCTGATCCATCAGCTCAGTGCTGAAGCGCCCCAGCGCCGCCATGATGCCGCGCTGGAAGTTGGGCATGTTGTCGAGGATGCCCGCCGGCACGAAGAACGGCATCATCGGCGTCCAGGTGTGGACGTCGACCTCGCGGGTGACGAGGTCAGCCACCGTGGCGACCGCCCGGCTTTCGCCGGGCGCGACGTTGCGCGGTGCGAACTGCGGATCATCGTCGATGTCTTCGACGATCAGGGCTCCCACCGGATAGTAGAGCACCAGCACCACGACGACGATGCGCCAGGTCCAGCTCCACAGCCGACGCCGGCCGCTCGGCGCGGGACCCGTCCCACGACCCCATCCCGGACGCCAGGTCTTCAGGCGGTCCCAGCTCCCGCGCCACCGTGAGGGGGCCGGCGTGGAGGCGGCACCGTGGTCCGGTTCGAACGTCATGGCTCACCTTACCATTCGTCTCGTGACGAAACAGGGGCGTGCTCTTGCTTCCTCCCCAGCGAAGCTGGGGAGGTGGCGCCGTCATCCGTCCGCTTTGCGGACACCTCCCCACGCAAGGCGTGGGGAGGAAGACGAATGTGTTCTAAAGTATTCGCGGAACGAATGGAGTTGGAGGAATGGCACTCGATCCCGAATCGCAGCGCTTGATCGACCTGATGGCCGCGGCCAATCGGCCGGCGTGGAACACGCTCTCGCCACAGGCGGCACGCGACCTCTATCTCTCGCTGCGTCCGGCGTCCCAGGGTCCGCGGCCGGCCGAGGCCAAGGTGGTCGATCGCACCATTCCCGGCCCTGCCGGCGACCTCGCGGTGCGCATCTATCGCCCGGCCTCGGCGCCGGCCGACGTCAAGCTGCCGTGCCTGGTCTACGCCCATGGTGGCGGCTGGGTGTTCGGCAACCTCGACAGCCACGACGTGCTCTGCGCCCAGTTCGCGCTGGAGGCGGGTATCGTGGTCTTCGCCGTCGACTACCGGCTAGCGCCGGAAGCGCGCTTCCCCGGCGCCTTCGACGATGTCGTGGCCGGGCTGAAGTGGGTGGCGGCCAACGGCGCCTCGATCGGCGTCGATCCGACGCGGCTCGCCATCGGCGGCGACAGCGCCGGGGGCAACCTCGCCGCGGCCGTGGCGATCTGGGCGCGTGACAATGGCGGGCCCAAGCTCCGCCTGCAGCTTCTCGCTTATCCGGTGACGGACGCCGTGGGCCGCGCCGATTCTTATCGCCGCTACGAGGACGGCTATGGGCTGAATGCCGCCACCATGGAGTGGTTCTTCGATCACTATACGCCGGACAAGGCGAACCGCGGCGACTGGCGCATCTCGCCCTTGCGTGCGAAGTCGCTCAGCGGCCTGCCGCCGGCGCTGGTGATCACCGCGGGCTACGATCCGCTGCGCGACGAGGGCCGCGCCTATGCCTTCCGCCTTCATCAGGAAGGGACCCAGGCGGACCTGGTGGAATTCGGCGGCATGCTGCACGGCTTCCTGAGCTCGCCGATGCTGCTGCATGGCGCCCGCCGCGGCACGTCGCTCGCTGCAGCCGCGCTGCACGAAGCGTTGGTGCAACGCGCCCAGTGAGCCTGTAAAGCCGAGCATGTGAGCACCGCGAGCCCGCCGCCGCGCGCCGTGCCAGTGGGCATGGCGCTCCCTGGCCTGGTCATCGCCGTCGCCATGATCGGCGACACGCTGCTCTATGTCGTGCTGCCGCTCTACCACCAGGATTTCGGCATCAGCCTCGCCATGGTGGGCGTACTGCTGTCGCTCAATCGCTGGATCCGGCTTCTCGCCAACTCAGGAGTGGCGGCGATCGGCGAGCGCGTCGGGCCGCATGCGCTGATGGTGATGGCCGCCATCGGCTCGGTCGTCTCGACCACGCTCTATGGCCTGGTCGAGAACGAGGCCGTCCAGATCGCCGCGCGCATGTTGTGGGGCGTCTCCTACGCCTCGCTCAACCTTTCGACGCTCGCCTATGCCGTCAGCGACCGTGCCAATGCAGGAAAGCGGGTCGGCGCCAGCCGGGCCGCGATCGGCCTGGTGCAGGCCTTGTCGCTGGTCGGCGGCGCGTGGATCGCCCTGCAGGTCGGACCGCGCTCGGTGTTCCTGATCTTTGGCGGCCTGACGCTGATCTCGCTGGTCGCCGCCCTGTTGCTGCCGCGCCTGCCGCGCGAGATCGCCGACAGGAAGCCCTTCCGGCTGCCGGTCCCGCACCGGCTCGAGATCTGGGGCTTCACGCTGGGCTTCACCGGCGATGGGGTGTTCCTGCTCACGCTCTCCTTCCTGATGAAGGATTCGATCACCTGGGTCGCACCGGTATTGGCAACGGCGGCCCTTTTAGCGCTGCGCTGGCTGGTCGAGATCACCACCGGCCCGCTGGGCGGCTGGATCGGCGACCGCTTCGGCGCGCGGCGCATCTCGATCATCAACGGCGTGCTGCTGGTCGCGGGCTTCGTGCTGATCGCCCTCGATCACGAGCTGCTGGGCGCGCTGGTCGTGGTCATGACGCGCGGCATGTTCAACACCCTGATCCCGGTGCTGGTGCTCGAACGCGGCAAATCGAGCGTGCTGAGCTCGCAGGCGAGCTATTCGACCTGGCGCGATTTCGGCGCCGCGCTCGGGCCCCTGTCGGCGCCCTGGCTGTTCCTCAACATTCCGCAGGCACCGCTCTATGCGGCGCTTGCCGCGGCGCTCGGCATCAGCGCGTATTTTTGTCTGGCACGTCGCTAGACTAGTTGACGCTCGGCATGACAATCGTCGCGTTGCCGCGATCGTGCGGCTTACCGGAACACATCCTTGCGATGGCGCACCTCGGCGAACACGGCGACCGGATCGCCGCCCGGCAGGCCGACCGCGCGCTGCACCGCTGGCACGTCGGCGCGCAGGAACGGGTTGGTGGCCTTCTCCTCGCCGAGCAGCGAGGGCACCGTGGCCTCGCCCTTTGCGCGCGCCGCGTCGATCGCTGCCGAGCGCTTGATGAGCTTGTCGTTGTCGGCCTCGACCGTCACAGCGAAGCGGGCGTTCGACTGCGTGTACTCGTGCGCGCAGTAGACGCGCATGTCGTCCGGCAGGCCGCGTAGCCGGCTGAGCGAGGTCCACATCTGCTGCGGCGTGCCCTCGAACAGGCGGCCGCAGCCCAGCGCGAACAGCGTATCGCCGCAAAACAGCGCCTTCTGCTCGCGGAAGGCGTAGGCGATGTGGCCGCTGGTGTGGCCCGGCACGAAAAACACGTCGGCCTCGGCCTCGCCGAAGCGGTAGCGCTCGCCGTCATCGACCTCGACATCGATGCCGGGAATGCGCGCGCGGTCGCGGCGCGGGCCGACGATGGTGCAGCCGGTGGCTTCCTTGATCTCGCGGTTGCCGCCGACATGGTCGCCGTGATGGTGGGTATTCAGGATATGGGTGATCTTCCAGCGGCGTTTGGCCGCCTCGGCCAGCACCGGCCCGGCCACCGCCGGGTCGACCACGCCAACCGAGCCGCTTTGCGGCTCGCGCATCAACCACACGTAATTGTCGTTCAGGACCGGGATTCTAACGATCTCTAGGGATGTACTCATGTTGCAACGTTAGCAAGGCTGCCTTGTTACCGCCATGCACCGACCATGGCCGCAACGGTTCGGTTTCTGCTAGTATCGCCACATGTGGACGGACGTCCTCGATCTCAACGAGTTCTACAGCAGCACCCTCGGTCAAATGACGGTGCGGCTGCTGCGCGCGCGGCTGCGCGAAGTGTGGCCGAACGTGCGTGGCGAGACCGTGCTGGGCCTTGGCTATGCCACGCCCTTCCTGCGGCCGTTCCGCGAGGAAGCTGAGCGGACTTTGGCCTTCATGCCGGCGCAGCAAGGTGTGACACGCTGGCCGCGCGAGGGCCGCAACCTCACCGCCCTGGTCGACGAGAACGACCTGCCCCTGCCCGACCGCTCGGTCGACCGCGTGCTCCTGGTGCATGCCATCGAGAGCACCGAGCAGGTGCGACCGATGCTGCGCGAGATCTGGCGGGTGATGGCCGATGGCGGACGCCTGGTCACCGTGGCGCCGACGCGCGCGGGCCTGTGGTCGCAGATCGACCGCTCGCCGTTCTACCAGGGCCATCCCTACTCCGCCGGCCAGCTCGCCGGCCTCCTGCGCGCCAACATGTTCGCGCCGATGCGCCAGAGCCGCGCCCTTTTCATGCCACCCACCAACTCCCGGCTGATGCTGCGTATGGCGCCGGCCGTCGAGCGCTTCGGCCAGCGCTGGCTCGGCCGCTTCGCCGGCGTCAGCGTCATCGAGGCTGGCAAGCAGCTCTATGCCGGCATCGCCGAGCGCCATACCTCGCCCGAGCTTGCCGTCGTGCGGCCCAAGCTGCGCATCGCCAGCTCGCGCGACACGCAGGCAGCGCGGACCCGCAACGAGGACGGCGAAGCACCGGCCTCCTGATCTCAACATCTCATCGAGAGCATTCGCATGTCGCTGTCTCCGCGCGTGATCGCGCTGCTGGGCTTTGGTGAGGCTGGATCGGCGATCGCGCGCGGCTTGTGCGCTGAGGCCGGCTGGCGCGGCACGCCGAAGCCGGGCGACAACGCCCCGCGCCGCGTCATTGCCATCGACACCGCGCTGGACAAGGACGCGCGCGGCACGGCTCTGGGCAAGGAAGCGAAAAGGCTCGATGTCGCCATCGAGGGCGGCTACACCGCCTCCCTGCGCGACGCCGACCTGGTGATCTGCGCCGTCCAGGGCGAACACGCGCTGGAAGCGGCCGAGGCCGCCGCGCCGCTCCTGAAGAAGGGCGCGCACTATCTCGATCTCTGCACCGTGACCGGCCGCATGTCGGACGAGGATCGCGCGCCGATCGAGGCGGCGGGCGGCCGCTACATCGACATCGCCGTCATGGGCGGCTTCTTCAAGTCGGGCATCAAGGCGCCCATGCTGGTGGCCGGCGAAGATGTCGAACCGGTCGTCGCCTGGATGAACGCCAACGGCTTCGAGGCCAAGGTGCTGGGCCCCCGGCCGGGCAGCGCCTCTTCAGTCAAGATGGTGCGCAGCGTGCTGCTCAAGGGCATCGAGGCGCTGGGCGTCGAGGCCTATGTCACCGCCGAGCGCCAGGGCATCCTCAAGGAAGTGATGGAGTGCCTGAGCGACGCCGACGCCATGCCCTTCCGCGACTTCATTGCCATGCTGGTGCGGACCCATACCGTGCATGCCCATCGCCGCTGGGAGGAGATGGGGCTGGT
>Ga0126307_10001130_pt1 | contig 17552 bp, 14 predicted proteins | sample Plot28_FD_89955 | JGI IMG/M metagenome (GOLD analysis project Ga0126307, IMG submission 89955) | Serpentine soil microbial communities from UC McLaughlin Reserve, CA, USA - Plot28 | ecosystem: Environmental > Terrestrial > Soil > Grasslands | place: USA: UC McLaughlin Reserve, Lake County... | reverse complement strand
GGTGCGCATCCGTTCGGCCCTGATCCTCGCTGACGTCCGCGCGCGTGGGCCGCCTGATCGACCTGCCTCGCATGTGATCAGGCTGCTGCCGGCGCCGCTAGTAGGGCGATGGGCTCGGATCAGAACTTGGGACATCTATGGCAGCGGGGCGGATGGGTAGGGGCGGGTTCAAGATCAAAGTGTGGCTTGATCAAATCCGCGGGGGAGGCGAATCTTGCGAGCCTGGGGAGCGTCAGGGACGGCCAGCCTTCCTCCGGGACTCATCCTGCGTTGCGCTCCTTGAGGTGGTGCCTTCCGGGCATTAGGCCTCTCGTGCTTGACTTCTGATCAAACATCAGCTTAGATCGATCTAGATCTCTTAGATCGATCTAAATATCTGGGATGTGAACCCCTATGCCACGTTTAACGCTTATGGACGTCGCCCGGCACTGCGGCGTCTCGCGGGCAACGGTGAGCCTGGTGCTTAACGACAGTCCGCTGGTCGCCGATAAGACCCGCGACCAGGTCCGCCAGGCGATGACCGAACTTGGGTACGTCTACAACCGCGCCGCGGCATCGCTACGCACCCAGCACAGCGACGCCATCGGTGTGGTGTTGACCAATATCACCAACCCGTACTTCGCCGAGGTGGCCGCGGGCTTGCAAGACACGTTGACCAGCAGCGGGAGTGTGCCGCTGTTGGCGGTCAGTGGTGAGGATCGTGACGTGCAGCACCGTCTCGTCACATCGCTGGTAGAACGCAATGTGGACGGCATTGTGCTGGTCCCAGCTCACGGCACAACAGCCGACGATCTGCCGGATCTGCTCGGCACACCCATGGTGTTGCTCGCCCGCCGCCTCGGCGGCATGAATGTCGACTATGTGGGCGCCCAGAACAGGGACGGTGGGTATGCGGCCGCGGAGCATTTATACGGCCATGGCTGTCGCCGAATCGCCTTCGTCGGTGGCTTCGCCGACTCCTCGGCGCGCGAGGAGCGTGCTGGCGGGGTGAACGACTTCCTGACTGACCATAATCTGTCCCTAGACGCCGACTTGTCCGTGACGTGCGACCCGCTGCGGCAGGAGGCACGGGACGCGGCGATGCGGCTGCTCACCAAAGATCCCGACGTCGATGGCATTGTCTGTTTCAGCGACGTCGTCGCATTCGGTGTCCTGGACGCGATCGCTGACGTCGAGGGCAGCGTCGGATTGGACATTCGGGTGATCGGCTTCGACGACGTCCACGACGCCGGCCTCAATCGGCCCTCCCTCAGCAGCGTGGCTGTGCCGGCCCGTGAGATGGGCCGTCGCGCGGCTCAACTCGTGTTGGAGCGGGCGGCGGGGTCGACCGAGCCGACTGTCCGCGAGGAGTTCCCAACCAAGCTGGAGCCGCGGGAGACCTGCGGCTGTCCCCGTCCCAAACCGCTCGCCTGAACTGACCCACACCTTCTGGAGGATCCCGCGGCTATGCGAACCGTACCTGTGCTGACCGGCGCCGAAGCCGCTCAGCTGATCGCCGACTCCGCTGTCATCACTGTCTCGTCCTCGTCCGGACTTGGCTGTCCCGACGCTGTTCTTGAGGCAATCGGGCAGCGCTACGCCGAGACCGGCTCCCCGGCAAACCTGACGGCCCTGCACCCGATTGCCGCTGGGGACATGTACGGCATCAAGGGCATCGACCACCTGTGCCGACCGGGGCAACTGCGCCGGGTGGTGGCCGGCTCCTACCCCTCCGGCGGCTCCAAACTGGACCCGCCGCTGATCCGGCAACTGATCCACGCTGATCAAGTTCAGGCCCTCAACATCCCCTCCGGGGTGCTGTTCCAGATGCACCGGGCTGCTTCCACTGGGCAGCCCGGGGTGCTGACTGAGGTCGGGCTGGGCACGTACGCCGACCCGCGGCTTGAGGGGGGGAAGATGAATGCCGTTACCGAGGAATTCGTCCAGCTCATGAAGGTCGACGGCAACGAGTACCTGTTCTATCCGGCGGTCAATGTTGACGTGGCGATCATCCGAGCAACCACCGCTGACCCCTATGGCAACCTCTCGTACGAGGAGGAGTGCAGCACGCTCGGGGCACTGGACCAGGCGTACGCCGCCCATAACGATGGCGGCATTGTGATCGCCCAGGTCAAGAGGCTGTCCGACGCCCAGCTGGACACCCAGGCCGTTCGCATCCCCGGGATTCTCGTCGACGCCATCGTGGTCGATCCCGATCAGATGCAGACCACCCAGACCTTCTATGACCCGGCGCTGTCTGGGGAGGTGCACCGCAACCTCGACGACATCGAGCCGGTCGAGTTTGGTCTGGAGAAGGTGATCGCCCGCCGGGCCGCGGCCGAGCTGCAGGTCGACGCCATCGTCAATCTGGGCTTCGGGATCTCGGCGGCCATCCCGCGGGTGCTGCTGGAGGAGGGCCACGCCGAGGACGTCACTTGGGTGATCGAGCAGGGCGCAGTCGGCGGCTTCCCGGCGACCGGGTTCGCGTTTGGCTGCGCTTTCAACCCGCAGGCACTCGTGCAAAGTGTTGATCAGTTCACTCTGCTGCAGGGCGGTGGCTTCGATGTGGCGATGCTGTCGTTCCTGGAGGTGTCGGGCGCCGGCGATGTCAACGCTTCCTCGCTGCCAGCACGGCCGCATGTGACTGCTGGCGTGGGCGGCTTCAATGACATCATCACCCGCGCACCCAAGATTGTCTACTCCGGATATTTCACCGCCGGCAAGAAGGACATTCAGATCGCCGACGGTCAGCTCAAGATCATCTCTGATGGCTCGATCGCCAAGTTTGTTCCCGAGGTTGCCCAGATTTCCTTCTCTGGTGAGATGGGCCGTAAGCGCCGCCAAGAGGTTCTTTACGTCACCGAGCGCAGCGTCATCGAGCTGACTGAGCACGGGCTGACCGTGATCGAAATCGCACCCGGCGTCGATCTAGAAAAAGATGTGCTCGCCAAGGCCGGCGTACCGCTGCTGGTCAGCCCCAACCTGCAGCTGATGTCTGCAGCGCTGTTTCGGCCCGAACCCATGGGACTGATCTTGTCCCGCAAGCCATCCCGGATCGCCCACTTGATCAGAAAGCAAGTACTCGCACCCGATTCCCCTGGCCCGAATGGCCAGTCCACACCTGACCGATAGGAACCTCCACCATGCCCGCCACTCACTACGACTACGTGATCGTCGGTGCTGGCGCCGCCGGCTGCGCAGTAGCCAACCGCCTCTCCGCCGACCCGAACACGACCGTGCTGCTGCTCGAAGCCGGCGGCAAGGACTGGTCGCCGCTGGTCCACATGCCTGTTGGGTTCACCAAGCTCAGCGGCCCGCGCTACAACTGGGAGTTCTCCACTGTCCCGCAGCCGGAGCTGAACAACCGGGAGATGTGGTATCCGCAGGGCCGTACGCTCGGGGGCAGCACTTCGATCAATGCAATGATCTACATCCGCGGCCAGAAAGAGGACTACGAGGCCTGGGCGGAACTCGGCAACAAGCACTGGGGTTATGAGCAGGTGCTCCCGTTTTTCCGGCGGGCAGAGGCCAACGAGCGACTCAACGACCGGTACCACGGCAGCGTTGGTGCGGTAAACGTCACCGAGCAGGTGCAGCACAACCCTTTGAGCAAGGCATTCGTACGCGCCGCCCAGGAGCTCGGAGTCCCCTTCATTGCTGACTTCAACGGCGCCGTTCAGGAAGGCGTCAGCTGGTACGACGTGACGCAGAAGAATGCCCGCCGTGAGAGCACCGCCACCGCGTACCTGAAGCCGATCCGGTCACGGAAAAACCTGACGGTCGTCACTCACGCACTGGCTCGCAAGATCATTGTGCGGAACAGTCGGGTCACCGGCTTGGACATGATGATCAAGGGCAAGCCTGAACATGTGCATGTCGATCGAGAATTGATCTTGAGTGCCGGCGCGATCAACTCGCCCCGCATGATGCTGCTGTCAGGCATCGGGCCGGCCGACGAGTTAGGCGCCCTCGGCATGCCGGTTGTCCACGATCTTCCCGGCGTAGGCAAGAACCTCCAAGATCACATGGACGTCTATCTCACTGCCGAAACCACCCCGGTGAGCTACAACTCCTCCGACCGCCCCGACAAAGCTGCGCTGGCTGGGCTGCAGTACATCACCACCAGGACCGGGCCGATCACAGCCTCGGTCTGTGAGGCCGGCATGTTCGTCAAGAGCAGCCCGGACGTGGCAACGCCGGACATCCAGATGCACGCCCTGCCCGCGTACGTGATCGATCACGGCCGGATGCGGGTCAAGGGCCATGGCATGACGATCAATACTTGCCATCTGCGCCCGCGCAGTATCGGCTCGGTCAGCCTGTATACCGCCAATCCAGATGACCCGCCTGCCATCGATCCGGCCTTCCTCACCGATCCGTACGACTGGGAGAAGTCGCTGGAAGGGTTCCGCTGGGGCCGGGAGATGATAAGGAGCAAGGCGTACCAGCCATTTGTGATCAAGGAGTACCTGCCCAGCGCGGACGTCGATACCGACTCCGAAATCCGTACGTACGTCAAGCAGTGGGCCAAGACCGATTACCACCCGGTCGGTTCCTGCAAGATGGGCGACGACGACCTAGCGGTCGTTGATCAAGAACTCAACGTCCGCGGCATGGAGGGCCTCAGGGTGATCGACGCGTCGATCATGCCCCAGTTGATCAGCGGCAACACTATGGCCACCTCGACCATGATCGGCGAGAAAGGTGCCCACCACGTGCTACGCGGCCTCACCCCACCTGACCCCGGCGACGGCCCGACATGAGTGAATCCGCGCCACCGGACGTCGGCGAGATAAGCGTCGAGGTCGATACGGTTGCCACCATCTGCCTCAATCGGCCGGCAAAGCACAATGCGCTCACTCCGGAGATGCTGGAGCAGCTTGAGTACATCTTGAGCGGCCTGGACGCCGACCGGGAGGTGCGGGTCGTCCTCGTCACCGCCGCAGGGAATCGTTCCTTCTCTGCCGGGGCCGACATCAACCGCTTCAAGGCATTAGAGCCGCTGGACATGTGGGCGCAGTGGACTCGCCGCGGCCACCGGGTGTTCGATCACCTCGCTGGGCTCCGGCAGCCCACGATCGCCGCTGTGTCCGGGAACGCGTACGGCGGTGGGTTCGAGCTCGCTCTGGCCTGCGACATGCGAGTCGTCGCCGACGACGCCACGCTTGGCTTGACCGAGGTTGGGATTGGCACCCTCCCAGGCTGGGGCGGCACAGGTCGTTTGCGCGACCTCGTGGGCGCTGGTCGGGCCAAGGAGTTGATCTTCACCGGCGAGCCGTTGACCGCCGAACGGGCACTGGCCTGGGGAGTTGCCAACCAGCTCACACCCAAGGCAGACGTGATCAACACTGCCCGCGCCCTGGCGTTCAAAATCGCCGAGCGAGCCCCGATCGCCGTACAGATGGCCAAGCAGGCGATCGAGGCCGGCGACGCCTACCAAGCGATGGAGCAAGTCAGCTCCGCCGCCACCGCCTTCACCGAGGACGCCGCCGAAGGGTTCGCGTCTTTCACCGAGAAACGTGACCCGCACTATCGCGGGATCTGACCCCCCGTACGTATCCACCTGATGAAAGCACCGACATGACCACGATTGCCAGCACCGCCCCGCCGACTATCACGGCCAACATCTGGCCCAACCTCATTAACGGCCGCGAGGTTCCCGGAGGAGGCGCGGAAGTCTTGCGTGAGAGTCCTGCCCACGACATCCGCGTTGCCAGCTACCGCAGTGCCAGTGAGGCTGAGGTCGACGCTGCCGTCAGAGCGGCACATAGGGCCTTCAGCGCCGGTGACTGGTCGCGGACCTCCGGTGCGGAGCGGGCTGCACTGCTGCGGCGGGTCGCCGCCCGGATCGAAGATGAACTCGACGAGCTGGCGTTGATCGAGACGCTGGAGTCCGGCAAGCCGATCTCGCAGGCTAAGGATGAGGTGGCCAGCGCGGCGGGCATTTGGTACTACGCTGCCAGCCTCGCCCAGCACTCGTACGGTGACGCACACAACCACCTGGGCCCTAACTACCTGGCGGTAACGGTCAAGGAACCCATTGGGGTTGTCGGAGTGATCACTCCGTGGAACTTCCCGCTCCTGATCGTTTCCCAGAAGCTGCCATTCGCACTGGCAGTCGGTTGCACGGCCGTGGTCAAGCCCAGCGATCTCACGCCCGGCAGCACTACACGGCTGGTCCAGATCCTGCACGACGAGGGACTCCCCAACGGTGTTGTGAACCTGGTGCACGGCGGCGGTGACGTTGGTGGCTGGTTATCGAGCCATCCCGGCACGCAGCTGACCACGTTCACCGGATCGACCGGAGTCGGCCGCGTGGTCGCTGCGGCCGCCGCCCAGGATCTCAAGAAGGTCAGCCTCGAGCTGGGTGGCAAGAACCCCCAGGTCGTCTTCGGAGATGCTGATATTGACGCCGCGTTGGAGAAGGTGGTTTTCGGTGCCTACTTCAACCAGGGCGAGTGCTGCAATGCCGGCTCCCGACTCCTGATACACGCCGATGTCGCGGATGAGTTCACCGAACGGGTGGTGGAGCGTGCCCAGGATGTCGCCGTCGGCGATCCACTCGACCCGACTACAAAGGTCGGCGCGCTGATCTCTGACAAGCATCTCGGTGTCGTCAGCGGTTATGTTGATCTTGGTCAGGCAGAAGGTGCCTCCGTCGCGCTGGGCGGCACCCAGCTCGAGTCAGACCGGGGCCGCTACTACTCGCCCACAGTGCTCACCGGCGTACCCAAGACTGCCCGGGTCGCCCGCGAGGAGATTTTTGGCCCCGTGCTGTCGGTAGTCAGGTTCGCTGATCTTGCCGAGGCTGTGGAGATCACCAACGCCACCGGCTACGGCCTCAGCGCCGGCGTTTGGAGCCGCGACATCGACACCGCTCTCGGATACGCGCGGGCCACCAAAGCCGGAACCGTCTGGGTCAACTGCTACATGGACGGCTTCCCAGAGATCGCGTTCGGCGGCTATGGCGCCTCCGGCATCGGTCGCGAGCTCGGCCGGACCGCGATCGATGAGTACATCGAACACAAGAGCACCATCATCCGAACCGGCGCCCAGGCTCCTTCCTGGGTCGGCGGCGTCGGCGAGAAGTGAGGTAGAGACCGTGTACTGGACCTCCCGCGGGGTCAGCGAACGCCGCAATCTGCCCTTCAAAGATGAGACCAAGGCGGCCGCCAGAACTGCCCTCGAGGTCGCTGCCGGCAAGGTGTCGCGGCTGGCCTCCGACTACCCCGACTACTTCCCCCTCTACACCGATCAAGGCCGCTGGAAGCACGGCAAGGAAGCCTGGACCAACTGGTGCGAAGGCTTCCTGGGCGGTCAGATGTGGATCTTCCACGAGCTGGGACTCGGCGATGAGTGGCAGACCCGCGCCGAGCACTACAGCAAGCTGGTCGAAGAACGTCAGTACGACGACCAGGTCCACGACCTCGGCTTCGTGCTGTGTCCAACCTGGAAGAAATGGTGGGAGTTGACCGGCGAGGACACCCGCCGGCAAGTGGTCATTCAGGGTGGCGAGACCATGGCCACCCGCTTCAACACCAAGGGCAAGTTCCTGCGATCGTTCCTGGCCCCGGACTCCAACTTCATCGACATCATGATGAACGTCGGCATCATCGCCGTCGCCGGCCTGGAGACCGGGGATCAAGGGCTCATCGACGTCGCCGAGCAGCACTGCGAGACCACCCGGAAATACCTGGTGCGCGGTGATGGGTCGACCAGCCATGAAGGCATTTCTGATCTTGATACTGGAGAGTTTCTGCGTCAGACCACGCAGCAGGGCTGGCGCAATGACTCCTCGTGGGCGCGTGGATTGGCCTGGTCTCTTTACGGGTTCGCATCCATGTACGCCCTGACCGGCAACCCCCACTGGCTAGCCACTGCAGAGCTCAATGCCGACTACTGGCTGGAGCACACCAGCGGCCCAGATCCGGTGCCACCGAACGACTTCGACGAACCGAACCCGGTACGCCGCTGGGAATCCTCGGCCGCCGCCTGCGCCGCGGGCGGATTGATCATGCTCTCCTCTCTCGCCGCCGATGATGATCAAGCTCGGCGGTATCAGAATCACGCCGAGGCAACGATCGCTCGGCTCTGCGAGCCGGAGTTCGTTGCTCATGAGGACAGCTGGGAGGGCGTACTCAAGCACGGGTCCTACCACGAGACCAAGCAGCTCGGAGTCGACGAGAGTGTCATGTGGGGCGAGTACTTCTTCGTCGAAACCCTTGCCCGGGTGGTGCAGACGCCATGACCGCGATTATCAGCAGACCTCCGCTGAGCGACCGGCTCAGCACTGGCCGAGTCATTGCGGTGCTCCGCGCCCCGCAGGTCTCCGCCCTCGCCCCGGTCTGCGACGTGCTCGTCGAGGAAGGGATCCTCAGCCTCGAGCTCACACTCACTACGCCTCACCTGCTCGACTCCCTGTCCGGACTGGCCGACAGGTACGCCGACAACGCCGATGTCGGCGTTGGCACCGTGCTGGACACCGCCGACGCCTCGAAGGCCATCGATTCAGGCGCCCAGTACCTGGTGACGCCCACGATGAACCTGTCGGTGATCAAGCTCGCGGTCGAACACCAGATTGCGGTCTTCCCCGGCGGCCTGACGCCGACCGAGCTTGGGGCAGGCTGGGACGCCGGCGCGGCAGCGGTCAAGATCTTTCCCGCACAGACGGTCGGAGCCGCATACCTCAAGCACCTCCGCGGCCCGTTCCCAGACCTGGAGGCCATACCGTCTGGCGGCGTCGACCTCGGCGCCGCAGGTGAGTGGTTGAACGCCGGCGCAGTCGCGGTAAGCATCGGCGGGCCGTTGCTGGGAGACGCTCTCAAGGGTGGCGATCTTGGCGCGCTGCGCGACCGCTGCCGAGCCGTACGTGCGGTCGCTGCCGAGGCCGGGTAATGAACGCGGACAAACAAAGCGTGCTGACGTTCGGCGAGGCTCTGGTCGGCTATGCCAGCGTCGAAGACAACCTGCGACTCGCTATGCATTTCACGCGTTTTCCCGGTGGTGCGGACCTCAATGTCGCCGTTGGCCTCACACGGCTTGGGGTGCGCACCATCTGGGCGAGCGTGTTGGGCGACGATGCGCATGCCGACTACCTGGCAGATGCTATTGGTGGGCTAGGAGTCACTCCGCTGGTGCGCCGAGTCAGCGGCCCGACTGCGCTGATGTTCAAGGCAGGCGGCGCGGACGGCGATCCGGAGGTGCTGCAGGTTCGCCACCATACAGCCTTCGCGCAGCACGCTGATGCGCTGCTGACTGGGGACGTCCTCGCCCTCGAGGGCATTGATCATGTGCACCTGACCGGAATCACGCTCGGTATTTCACCGGTCGTTCGCGCCGTTGCCCACGCACTGCTGGAGGCGGCTGCCGCGGGCCGGGTCAGTGTGTCGTTCGACCCCAACTTGCGGCTGAACTTGTGGCCCGACCGCGATGAGATGCGCGCGATCGTCAACACTGTCGCGGCGCACGCCAGCGTGGTTATGCCAGGCCTAGGAGAAGGCCGCCTGCTGACGGACCACGACGATGCCGAGGCCATCGCCAAGAAGTACCTGGACGCCGGCGCCCGTGAGGTGGTGGTCAAGCTGGGCGCCGAGGGTGCCCGGGCCTGGACGGCGGACGGACGGACGGCCCGATCGCGGCCGTTCACAGTTATCCCGATCGACACCGTTGGCGCCGGCGATGGTTTTGCCGCCGGCTACCTCGCCGCGTTCCTCGGCAGCGGCAGCCTGCAGGAGCGAGTTGATCAAGGTGCCGCCGTCGGCGCCCTTGCCACGACCCGACGCGGCGACCTGGCCGCTTTGCCGGAACGGGAAGAGGTTGACGCCTTGCTCAACTCAAGCGCACCCCAAGATCAATTTGTGCAACGACTCTAAGGACCCGCCATGGATCAGCCGGCACCGGCCCTCCCGCTACGCGATGGCGCGCTCGTTAACGCTGATCAAGACATCCTGACCGCTGAGGTCGTGATCATCGGCTCCGGCATGGGTGGCGGCACACTCGCCTGGGCCCTGAAGGACACCGGCTTGGATGTGCTGATCGTCGAGCGCGGTCAGTTTCTGCCCAGGGAGCCGGAGAACAGCCAGCCTGACCACGTGTTCATCAAGAAACGCTATGTCACCTCCAGGCCTTGGTATGACGCCAAGACCGGGCAGCCGTTCCAGCCCGGCGTCTACTACTGGGTGGGCGGGAACACCAAGATGTACGGCGCCTGCCTACCGCGCTTCCGCCGCAGCGACTTCGAGGAAGTGGCCCATCACGACGGCGTCTCCCCCGCGTGGCCGTTCAGCTATGACGACCTCGAGCCGTTCTACGCCAAGGCTGAAGAGCTGTTCGAGGTGCACGGCGCAGTCGGTGAGGACCCGACCGAGCCGGAGCACTCCACGCCGTACCCCTATCCGCCGCTGAGCCACGAGCCCGCAGTCGAACGGCTTGCGGTACAGCTCCGTCAACAGGGCCTGCACCCGTTCCACATGGCCAACGGCATGCACCTGCCGTCGACGGCTGAGCGGCGGGCCGACGCCACGGCCGACGGCTCCCCCTCCCCAACTGGGGCCAAGAGCGACGCAGAGAATCGCGCGGTACGGCCCGCGCTGGAGTCACCGACCGTGCGGCTGCTACTGGGCGCGTACGTCCGAAGGCTGCACACCAGCACCGACGGGCACACCGTCACCGCTGCGGAGGTGCAGGTGGACGAGCGGACCGTCCGGATCGAGGCCAAGACCTTCGTTGTCTCAGGCGGGGCCGTCAACTCAACCGCATTGCTGCTGCGCTCGGTCAGCGACCAGCACCCAGCAGGACTCGGCAACTCCTCGCGACTTCTTGGCCGCAACTACATGGTTCACAACAGCACTTTCTTCATGGCCGTGAACCCGGCCCGGCGTAACCAGACCGCGTGGCAGAAGACTCTCGGGCTGAATGACTGGTACGAGGCCGGCCCCGACACCCCCTACCCCCTCGGCAACCTCCAGATGCTCGGCAAGCTGCAGGCTCCGATGGTCAAGGCTGCCCGCCCCTGGGCACCGATGTGGGCACTGAAAATGATCACTGACCGCAGTCTTGACATCTACCTCACCACTGAGGACCTGCCCCAGCCAGACAACCGAGTCATGATCGACGGCGACAAGATCATGATCAACTGGACCCCGAACAATGTCGCCCCGCATCTCGAGCTGGTCAAACGGGTCAACCGCACGGTCCGCAAGGCTGGCTATCCGGTCGTGCTTACCGAACGTATGGGCATAGCGACCAACTCCCACATGTGTGGCACCGCAGTCTCCGGCATCGATCCCGCGCAAAGCGTTATCAACCCTGACTGCCGCAGTCACGACATCGACAATCTTTACGTCGTGGACGGCAGCTTCTTCCCTTCGTCGGCCGCTCTCAACCCCGCCTTGACCATCGCCGCGAACGCTCTCCGAGTCGCGCCGACTATCGCAGCCAGTACTAGCCAACCGCTGGAGTGCGCCTGACCGCCCCACGATCGCGGCTTGCGGACGGCAGTTCCTGCGCACTTGGCACTTGACCCATTGATCCGATAACGAAAGGCCGCCTCGGCTTGACACCGATTCTCTAATCTGTTTAGATCGATCTAAGAGGATTTAGATCGATCTAAATCGCTTCTCACTCACCCACGGGCATCGGGCCCCACTTGAAGGAGAGAAACATGGTCGAAGGATTCAAGCGGGCGGCGCTCGCACTTACCGCGGCCAGCGTGCTTGCGCTGTCCGCATGCGGCGGTGCCGGCTCAAGCGGCAGCCCTGGAGCGGAGGGCAGCGCCACCGGTGAAGCCGGCGGCGGCACCCTAGAGGTGTTCTCTTGGTGGACCTCCGGTTCGGAGGCTGCCGCTCTAAAGGTACTCGAGGACGCGTTCACCGCCGCGGCCCCGGGTGTCACGTACAAGAACGCTGCGGTATCTGGCGGGGGCGGTTCCAATGCCCGTACAGTGCTTTCTACCCGACTGCAGGGCGGCGACCCACCCGACTCCTGGCAGCTGCACCCCGACCAGGACCTGTTCGCGGTTGTTGAGGACGGCTCGGCCGCCGACATCACCGACCTCTACCAGGCCAACGGCTGGGAGGCCAAGCTTCCCGACACGGTGAAGAACATGCTGCAGAAGGACGGCAAATACTACGCCGTCCCGGTCAACGCGCACCGCGCCAACGTGTTATGGACCAACCCCGACGCCTTGAAGAAAGCCGGCGTTTCGCTGTCGGAGACCACCTCGATCACCGACTTCGTCGCCGCGCTGCCAAAGATCAAGGATGCCGGCGTTGCCCCGGTCTGTCTGGGTGCTAAGGATCCGTTCGCTCCGGCCCAGCTGCTGGAGGTGATCATCATGGCCAATGTCGGCGCTGATGGCTACAACCAGCTCGTCACCGGCCAGCTCCCATTCGACGATCCAAAGGTCCGCACCGCAGTCGGGCAGTTCAAGAAGGTGCTCGAAAACGTCAACAATGATTCTGCGGTTCTCACCTGGGACCAGGCCGCCTTGAACACTGCGGACGGCAAGTGCGCATCCAACCTGATGGGCGACTGGGCCTACGGCGAGCTCACCAACAAGGGCAAGAAGGACGGCACTGACTTCAGCCATGTCACCTTCCCCGGCACCGGTGAGATCTTCGACTTCGTCGGTGACGCGTTCGTAATCCCAGCCGAGAATGCCCCGAACCCGGAGGCGGAGAAGGTCTGGCTGGCGCAGCTGCTCGACCCGAAGGTGCAGTCGGAGTTCAACCTCAAGAAGGGCTCCGCCCCGGTGATCAAGGACGCGTCGTTGGACGGCTATCCCGATTACCAGCAGAAGGCCGCTGAGGCTTTCCAGACCAAGACAATCGTCAGCTCGTTGGCCCACGCGCAGTCCGCCCCGGCGGAGTTCGCCACCACCTACAGCGACGCCGTCACCTCGTTCCTGGGCTCGAAGAACGTCGATGCGTTCCTCAAGACCATGACCGAAGCGCAGAAGAACCAGCTCGGCTGATCCCAGCCCTGCGGCACAGGCAGGGCCCCGCACCAGCTAGGGGCCCTGCACCCACCTCAACCCTGCCGACGAACCTCTGGAGTCAACATCATGAGCGTCACCAGCGCCCCACCAGCCCCGCCGGGTGAAAACCTTCAAGCGCCGAAACCGGCCATCAAAAGCCGCAACCGGCCACGCTTCCGCGGCGCCGCACTCTTCATGGCACCCAGCCTCATCCTCACCTTCGTCTTCGTCTACGGGTTCATCGCGTTCTCTGGCTGGATCTCGCTATCCAATTGGAAGCGTCCCACCCGGCAGGACCTGACCTTCCGCGACCCCTTCGGCGCCACCTACTGGGAAATGTTCCAAGAGCAGCGCTTCCAGGCGTCAATGCGCAACATCATCGTCTTCACCGTGCTGTTCTTGATCCTCGCGGTCGTGACCGGCCTGGCGCTGGCCGTACTCGTCCACCGGGTCACCGTCGCCAAGGGCCTGTTCCGCTCGGTGTTCCTGCTCCCCTACGCGCTGAGCTTCATCGTCACCGGTGTGGCCTTCCGCTGGATCTTCAATCCCAACTCCGGTGTCAACAAGTGGCTGGTGGATATCTTCGGCATCGAAAATCCACCACAATGGTCGACCTCGACCACCATCGCCCTGGCGATCTACAGACCCAGCGGCGAAGGGTTCCTCAAGATCGACTTAGGCATCCCGGTTGCGCTGTTGCCGATCGTCATCGCGGCCGCCTGGCAGCTCAGTGGCTTCGCCATGGCCATGTACCTCGCTGGTTTGGCCGGCATTCCCGAGGAGGAGCTGGAGGCCGCCTCGATGGACGGCGCCGGTGAGTTCAAGCAGCTGCGCCACATCATGCTGCCGCAGCTGTGGCCGGTCACGGTCACCTGTTTGATCTTGCTGCTACACACCGCGTTGAAGATCTTCGATCTTGTCGTCGCCATGGCGGGCTCTGGACCTGGCTTCGTTACCGACGTGCCCGGCATCTACGTCTACGACATGATGGGCAAAGCCGGCCGCTATGACAAAGGCACGGCCGCCGCGCTGGTGCTGCTGTTCACCGCGTGCATCTTCATCGTGCCCTACCTGACCCGGATTTACCGCAAGGAGAGGCGCCCCTGATGTCCACCGTTACTGAAACTATCGAAACCGGGCTGCCCGCCAGCCCGGCCGCTCCCAGGAAGCGCCGTGGGCCACGCGAACCCCACTGGCGGCCCCGTACCCCCTGGCAGTGGGTCAACTTGATCGCCTGCGCCGCACTGTTGATCTACTTCGCCTTCCCGGTTTATGTGATCATCAGCACTGCACTCAAGGGTCCCGGTGCTGCTGCTGGGCTGGGACTGCCGACCGAGATCGACATGTCCGGCTTCAGCCTCGCCTGGGGAACCCTCAAGGGCAACCTGTGGAACTCGGTCCAGATCGCGGTTCCAGCGACGATCATCTCCTGCTTCCTAGGCGCCTTGAACGGGTTCGTGCTCGCCAAGACGCCCTTCCGCGGGGCCAGCCTGCTGTTCATCTTGATGATGGTCGGCATGTTCATCCCGTTCCAGGCGGTGATCATTCCGCTGTTCGTGTTCCTGAAAGCACTGGCGCTGCAAGGAACCCTGATCGGTATCGTCATTGTGCACATCATCTACGGGCTGCCGTTCGCTACGTTGATCATGCGCAACTACTACGTGACCATCCCTGATGCGATCGTCGAGGCTGCGGCGGTCGATGGTTGCGGGCTGCTACGCACCTTCTTCCAGGTGATACTGCCGCTGTCAATCCCGGGTTTCGTCGTGGCCGGCATCTTCCAGTTCACCAACATCTGGAACGACTTCCTGTTCGGCCTGATCGTCACCTCCCAGCAGACCTGGCCGGTCACTGTGCGGCTCAACAACCTGCTCGGTGACACCAGCGTCGACTACGGCACCTTGATGGCCGGCGCCTTGATGGTCGCACTGCCCACCGTGCTCGTCTACCTCGTGCTCGGTCGCTACTTCATCGGCGGCCTTACGGCAGGATCGGTGAAGTGACCGACGCCACCGAGCGTGACACCCGCCCCGCTGGAGGTCTCTCGGCCAGGCCGTTCACCATCGGCCTGGTCGGGGCCAGCAACATCGCCATGACTCGGATGCTGCCCGCCTTCGCCGCTCTCGGTATCGGCGTACGCGGCCTGTACGACAACGAACCCCGCCGCTTCTCCTACTGGGCCGACAGCGGCGTCGAAGGTCAGACCGCCAACCTTGATCAGCTCCTCGCTGGCGACATTGACGCCGTCTACATCTCGACTCGCAATGATCAGCATCTCGCGGAGGCGGTTGCGGCCGCCGATGCTGGCAAGCACATCCTGGTCGAGAAACCTATTGCCCTCAGCGTCGCGGACACCCAAGCCATGATCAACGCCGCCAACCGCAACGGCGTGGTCCTGGCCGTCAACCACCATCTCCCGGGTAGCCCGCTCCATGTCAGCGCCCGCCGACTGGTCGCTGAAGGCCGAATCGGCACGCTCTATTCTGCGCGGATCAACCACGCCGTCCTCCTACCTGAGCATTTGCGCGGCTGGCGGCTCGCCGGGATTCCCGGTGGTGGCGTGGTGCTTGACATCACCGTCCACGACGCATCGGTCCTCAACCCACTTTTCGGAACCGAGCCGCTCCGGGTCAGTGCCCTCGGCGTCTCTCAAGCTTCCTGGAACCAGGCCCGCTCACGAGACTCCGTGATGACGATCATCGAATACGCCGCCGGCGACCACGGCGTACCTGGTCTCGCGCAGACTCACGACGCGTTTACTGCCCCCTACCCCGGCACAAGCATGGAGATCCACGGCGAAACCGGTGCCATCGTCATCGGGGATGCCATGACTCAGGACACGTCTGGCACCGTCGAGCTCCACACGGCCGCCGGCGTCGAGTCCATCGAGGTGGATACCAGCGACGACCTGTACCACATCAACGTCCGCTCGTTTGCGGCTGCCGTACGAGGCGAAGGACGGCCGACCGCCACCAGCGAAGATGGTCTCCGCGCCCTCAAGGTTGCACTCGCTGTCGAAGAATCACTGAAGACCGGCAAGACTGTGAACCTCACCGATCTCGGGTAAGGCAGGGATCCCGGTCTCGATCAGTTCCAACCAGTCCGGATTTCGTTGAGGGGCCGGCGCTACCGACTCTTCTTGCCTCGACGAGGACGCGAAGCGGAAGGTCCGCACACAGTTCCGCCGCCTGGGATGGATCATGCGCGCCTTGGCAACGCTCGGCCGCTCGGCCCCGCATGTCCGCCAACGAAACCGCGGACGTCGTGATCAAGATCGACGTACAACGGCGAGCTCGGCCCAACCTTGCGCGCTGGACTGCCCGACGGTCGACATCATCGGCACCGGAGCGCATTCGGGTGCCACCGAGGAGGAAATGCGTACGCTGCGCAGCGCCAGCACCAAGGCGGAGGCCACCAATAAGCACGTGTCAGTATTCGCGACGACGCCGTAGCGCCCGACACGGTGCTGGCTGCAATCTAGAAGATCATTCAGCAATCGTGAGCTCGGATACAACGCCACGGTCTGCGCCTGGAGTCGTCGGGCGCCCGATCCGATGTTTTGTGATTGTCTTGACGTGTCAAGCTCACAGCGGACGCTTCAACTCGGGGGATCCATATGGAATGCGACGGGGGGGCGCTGTGCATCGCAGGACGCTTCTTGGCGGCGCACTCGGGACGGTCGGGCTCGTTCTTTCCGGATGCAGCTGCCGCTAACGCCTGAGCTCGAGAGCACAACGAACCGCTGGTGATTAGCGCCGCGCAGGTGATCAGACTTCGATCCCGCGGCGCCAGCTCGGGTCGGGCCCAGACGTCGCCGAACAAGACGTCGTCGGTGAGTACGATGTCCGCGGCGCCGAGGTTCTCCTCGAGGCAATGGAGCTTACGGGGGCGGGGATCGGAACGATCCAAGGCTTCTGCGCACCAGCAGCCAGGCAAGGGCGATCTGGCCTAGAGTGGCGCCTTACGCTCGCCGATTGCATCGATCAGGTTGACCAGCGTGCGGTTGGCCTGCCGGGCCTCCTCGCCGAACCAGAGGAACCGGCGATAGGCGGTGGCTACGCCCGCGCCGGCGCTGTCGCTCTTCCAAGACGGCATTCGATCACACACGCACTCGCCGTCACCGCTGCCCGTCCAAGCGCTCACAATCGACGAGGCTCACGCCGGTCTACAACCAGTGCGGCGAGCGGGAAGGACGCGGCCGGCGGAGACGGCCTAGAGATTAACGGCAGGCAGTCGTCTCACCTTCCGGCTGCGCCAGACGTCCATGGCGGCCATGGATGAGTGAGTGGGTTGTGTATGCGACGTCGAGAGCCATACCTCGACTGGTCGCTGCCGGACGCCGCCTAGGCGAGAGGCTCGTGGTCGGCGGGCGCTAGGTCGTCGCGACTGCGACCCTGCGAGACGCGTCGGGCTGGGACGCTCTGGTCACCGAACTCGGTCAGCCCGGCCTGGTCCGGTACGGCCGAGGGCACACAGCACTGACCTGGATGGCGGATGCAGGAGTGGAGCTGCACATCCTGCAGCGAACCTGAGTCGCTCAACTTGTGCGAGCTTGAGCCGGATGATCCGCCGGGCGCACGCCGTCACCCCCCGGAGG
>Ga0126307_10001129_pt1 | contig 17558 bp, 17 predicted proteins | sample Plot28_FD_89955 | JGI IMG/M metagenome (GOLD analysis project Ga0126307, IMG submission 89955) | Serpentine soil microbial communities from UC McLaughlin Reserve, CA, USA - Plot28 | ecosystem: Environmental > Terrestrial > Soil > Grasslands | place: USA: UC McLaughlin Reserve, Lake County... | reverse complement strand
GGATCTCGTAGCGCGGCATCGCGTTGATCAGCACGCGAGCACCTCCTCGAGCGCACGCTCCAGGCCGCCGTCGCCGACGCTGCGCACCTCGAGCGGCAGGCCGAGGCGCGCCGCGGCGCGGCGGGCCTTCTCCTCCAGCGGCGGCGTCGGCCGCTGCGCGAGCCAGACGGCGCGCGTGTAGTGGCGGAAATAGTCGTCGCGCAGCTCGGGGTGGCGGTCGAGCCCGAGCGAGCGCCAGATCGTCCTGTCGAAGGTGCGGACGAGGAAGTCGGTGAGGAAGTACGTCCCGGGCGCGCCCGCTAGTGCCTCACGAACCTCGTCCAGCGCGAAGACGTCGTAGCAGGTGCTGCCGCGGAGGCGCCGGAAGCCGTCGAGGGCACCGCCGGTGCCGCAGTCGGCGTACGCCAGCACGACGTCGTCATGCTTCGATGCGAGCTCGTCGACGGCGCGGCGGATTCGTTCCGGGCGGTTGTGCAGCTCCGGCGGCAGAGGCCGGACTTCCACGTCCCAGCCCCGCCGGGCCGCGATCGCCCTGGCGTGCAGGGCGAGAGCGCCGCAGGCGACGACCGTCGTGGTCATCCCGGGAACCTCAGCTGGTCGATGAACAAGTCGTTGAAGTCGGCGCGGCCGGAGAGCTCGACATAGGCGACCTCCCCGACGATCGCCGCGGCGGCTGCGCGCTCCTGCACCGAAAGCGAGACGATCTTCGCGCCCTCGCCTGCGACGTTCCCAGCCGAGACGATGCGCGTGAGGGGGAGCGGGGGCACGAGCCCGATCTTCACCGCGCTTGCCGCCGAGAGATACGACCCGAACGAGCCGGCGAGCAGGACCTGCGAGATCTCCTCCGGCGCGATGTCGAGGTCGCGGCAGAGCAGGTTCCAACCCGTCGCGATCGACGCCTTGGCGAACTGGAGCTCGCGGACGTCGCGCTGGGAGAGGTAGACGTCGTCCGAGAGGTGGAAGACGTTCTCCTCGCCGACCTTGCCGAACCGGTCCGAGCCGTCCAGAACGAAGCGGCCGGAGTGGTCCAGGAGCCCCGCGCCGACGAGTTCTGCCACGGCGTCGACGAGGCCCGAACCGCACAGGCCGACCGGCTCGACGTCTCCGATCACGGTCAGCTCGATCTCGCCGTCCCGGATCTTCACGCCTTCGATCGCGCCGTCGGCCGCGCGCATGCCGCAACGGATCTGAGCCGCCTCGAAGGCCGGGCCTGCGGGCGCCGCCGTCGCGAGCGCCCGCGCAGAGGAGCCCAGCGCGATCTCGCTGTTCGTCCCGACGTCGATGAAGAGGCGGATGCGGCGATCGAGGGTGAGCCCCGTCGCCAGCAGCCCGGCGACGATGTCGCCGCCGACGTATGCGCCCATCGCCGGAAAGAGCACCGCGGGGGCCCGCGGGTGCACGCGCACCCCGAAGTCGGCGGCGGTCGCCGGGGGCAGCACGCTCGCGGCCATCGTGAAGGGCGCCATCGAGAGCGGCTCCGGATCGATCCCGAGCGCGATCTGGATCATCGTTTGGTTGCCGGTGACGGAGACCTCGTAGATCTCCGCCGCGGCCACCCCGGCCTCGCCGCACACCTCCCGCGTGAGCTCGTCGAGCGTCTCGTGCGCATGGGCCTGCAGAACGGCGAGAGCGCCGTCGTCCAGCATGGTCGCCGAGACGCGCGAGATGACGTCGGCGCCGAACGGCTGCTGCTTGTTGAGCTGCGAGCGCACCGCGAGCGGCTGGCCGGTCTCGAGGTCGAGCAGGTTCGCCACCACCGTGGTGGTGCCGAGGTCGAATGCGATCGCGAACATGCCGCCCCTCGTATCCCCGGGCTCGACGTCGAGCAGCAGGTCGTCGCAGAGGACGGCGGTGACCGTATAGTCGCTGGCGCGAAGGGTGCCGCCGAGCGTGCGGACGACCTCGAGGGGGACGCGCAGCTCGACGTCGTCCATCGCGGCAAGGACGCGCTCGAGGTCGGAGGTCTGATCCTCGAGCGTCGGCGGCGAAAGGTCGAGGTAGCGCTTCTGCACGGCCGGCCGCAGGATCACGTGGCGGCCGACGCCGACGAGGGCCGCTTTCGGCCGCGTCTGAAGTGGCGGGACCTCGAGCACGAGGTCCTCCTCGGCGGGCGCACGGCACGCGAGCCGCCAGCCGTGCTCGAGCTCGTCGATGGTGAACGCGCGGGGATCGACGGCCGAGACCGGGAGCGTGCCCGACAGGACGCGGACCTTGCACTTCTTGCAGGTGCCGTGCCCGCCACAGGTGGAGTCGATCGCGACGCCGTTCCAGCTCGCCGCATCGAAGACCGTCGTGCCCGCCGGGACGCGCGCCTCCTTCGCGCCGGCGCCGTTCTCGCGCGGCGGCTCGAAGCGGAGGAGGACACGGTCCTTGTGTGCGGCCCGCAGCGTCTCGGCGGCGCTCACGACGGGGCGGCCGCCTGACTCTCGCGGAAGCTCGCGATCCAGCGCGCTCCCCACTCGTCGCGGCCAAGCAGAAGATCGCCGGCGCGAACGGCGTCGACGCACTCGGGCGAGCGAGCGTCCATGATCGCGCTCGTCAGCCCGTGCGACTGCGCGATCGACAGGAACGCCGCTCCGAGCGTGCTGCGCCGCGGCAGCCCGAATGCGGTGTTCGAGGCGCCGCACGTCGTGTTCACGCCCAGCTCGTCGCGGATGAGGCGCACGGCCTCTACGAACATCGTCACGGCGCGCGGCTCGGCGCCGACCGGCATCGCGAGGGGGTCGATGACGACGTCCTGGGGCTTGATCCCGTAGTCGCCTGCGACGGAGACGATCTTGCGGGCGTTCTCCAGGCGCCGCTCCGGCTCCATCGGGATGTCCTCGGCGTTTGCGAGGCCGATCACGGCGGCACCGTGCTTCGCCACGAGGGGCAGGATCGCCTCGAGGCGGTCGTCCTCGGCCGTGACCGAATTGACGAGCGCCTTGCCGTCGTAGACAGCGAGCCCGGCCTCGAGCGCCTCGACGATCGAGGAGTCGATGCAGAGCGGCAGATCGGTGAGCTCCTGGAGCGACGCGATCGCGCGGCCCATCAGGCCGACCTCGTCGGCGAGCGGGTCGCCGACGTTCACGTCGAGCATGTCGGCGCCGCCCGCGACCTGCTCTGCGACGTCCACCTCGAGCTGCGACAGGTCGTCCACCTGCAGCTGTGCCTGGAAGGTCTTCCGCCCGGTGGGGTTGATCCGCTCGCCGATGATGCAGAACGGCTGCTCCCGGCCGATGACGACGGTCCTAGACCGCGAGTGCAGAGCGGTATCCACTCGACCCCCTCTCCTCTCTCGTGGGGATGCGGAGGCGCTCGCAGAGACGCGCGATCCCGGCCTCGCGCCGGAAGCTGATCAGGTGCAGGCCCGCGATCCCGGGTAGCTCGAGGATTCGCTCGGCGATCTCCACACCGAGCTCGAAGCACGCCGCCTCGGTGTCTGCGGCACGCTCGATGCGCTCGACCATCTCGGCGGGCACGGAGATGCCGGGCACCTTCTCGTTCATGTAGCGCAGCGCCGACGGCGTGCGCACGAGGCAGACCGAGGGCAGCATCGCCGCCTGCTCGGCCAGCCCGCTCTCGACGGCCGCGCGCATGAACCCGGCGAGCTGCGCGTGCTCGAAGCAGACCTGAAGCTGAAAGAAGCGCGCGCCGGCCCGGACCTTCTTGAGCGCGCGGTCGACGCGGAACTCGTACGGGGGTGCGCCGGCATTCTCGGCCGCGCCGAGGAAGAGGTGCGGCGGCGGGTCGATGTTCCGCCCGGAGAGGTATCGGCCTCCGGCGAGCGCCGTCGCCGTCTCGAGCAGCTGGAGGCTGTCCAGGTCGAAGACGCGCTTCGCCTCGGGCTCGTCGCCGGCGGTGACGTCGTCGCCCGTCAGGCAGAGGATGTTCTCGACCCCGTGCAGGGCGCCGCCGACGATGTCCGCCTCGAGCGCGAGCCGGTTCCGGTCGCGGCAGGCGAGCTGCATGACCGGCTCGACGCCGAGCTGCTTCAGCGCGATCGCGACCGCGACCGGTGAGGCATGGGCGTGCGCGGCCGTGTTGTCAGTCGCGTTGACAGCGTCGACCCATGGCTCGAACGGCTCGAAGCGCCGCCGAACGGCATCGAGCCCGCCCGTCTCCACCGTCAAGAGCTCCGCCGTGACGACGAACGTGCCGGCCCCGAGCCGCTGCTCGAGGAGCGACATCAGCCCGGCCACCCAGCCGGCAGCCGCTTGTCGCGTCTGCGCAGCAGGTTGCGCCAGGAGGACGTCCCCCAGAGGCGGTTGTCGACGGGCGGGTGCACATCCGCGAACCGCGCCTTGAATGGGAGCTTCCGTGAGCGCTCGTACGCCTTGAGCCACACGCAGCGCATACCCGGGTACACCTCGCAGCCGCCGTCGGGGCGAACTCCGCCGCACGGCCCGTTGCGCAGCTGCTTCGGGCAGTTCATCGGGCACGTCATCCCGGTGGTGTGCAAGACGCACTGGCCGCACATCGTGCAGCCGAAGACAGGACCCTTGAGCGCGTGCTCGAGCTGGACGAGCACTCAGGCCACCGCGGCGGCGCGTCTGCGCTCGATCAGGTCCTTCGCGAGCCGCACCGCAGTCGAGGCGTCGGCCGCGTAGCCGTCGGCGCCGACCGCGTCGGCGTACTGCTGCGTCACGGGTGCGCCGCCGACCATCACGATCACGTTGTCGCGGATCCCAGCCTTCTCGAGCGCATTGATGTTGGCCTTGAACATCGGCATCGTCGTTGTCAGGAAGGCCGAGAAGCCGACGATGTCCGGCTCGTGCTGCTGCACCTGGTCGACGAACGTCTCGGGCGCGACGTTGACGCCGAGGTCGTGCACCGTGAAGCCGGCGCCCTCGAGCATGATGTTGACGAGGTTCTTGCCGATGTCGTGGACGTCGCCCTTGACGGTGCCCATGACGAAGGTGCCGATCGGCTTGGCGCCCGTCTCGGCGAGCAGCGGGCGGAGGATGTCGAGCGCGCCCTGCATCGCGCGGGCCGCGATCAGCATTTCGGGAACGAAGTAGTCGCCGCGCTCGAAACGCGCGCCGACCTCCTCGAGCGAGGGGATGAGCGCGTCGTAGAGCATCTTCTCGGGGCCGAGCTCCTCCTCGAGCCCCTGCTCGACGAGCTCGCGCACCTCGGGCGCGTTGCCGACGAGCGTGTGGTCGTAGAGGCTCTGGAGGATCTCGTCGTGGGTCACGCCGCACCTAGCTCCATGTCTTGGTGCCCGAGTCTCGTCGAGAGCTGCTGCGCCTCGCGCATGAGCGCCGGCGCGAGCTGCTCCATGCGGGACTTCGTCAGCCTGAGCGTCGGGCCTGAGATCGAGATCGCAGCGAGGCAGGTGCCGTCGGCGCCGAACACCGGCGCCGCGAGCGCCGAGAGGCCGACCTCGAGCTCGTCCGCGGCAGTCGAGTACCCGCGCTCGCGGATCCGCGCGAGCTCGGGCTCCGTCAGGTGGTCGCCGGCGGCCGCCGCCCAGGCGAGGAAGACCTTCCCGTTGGCCGTCAGGTGATACGGAACCCGCTTCCCGACCCAGTTCGTGGAGCCGATGAAGTGACGCGAGTCGCGCTGCGAGAGCTGCTCGACGCCGAGCGGTGTCGCGACGGCAAGGTTGATCGTCTCGCCCGACTCCGAGGCGAGCGCGTCGAGTGAGTCGTCCGCAAGCTCGACGAGCGTGACCTCCGGCTCCGCTCGTTGCACGAAGCGGAGGAGGACCGGCCCGGGACGCACCGCCCCCCGGTCGCCGTCGCGCTGGACGAGGCCCTGGCCCTCGAGCGCGCGCACGAGGCGCGAGGTCGTCGACTTCGGCAGACCGGAGCCGTCGGCGAGCTCCCCCACGGCGAGCGGCCGTGCGCTTTCGACGACGCGGACGAGCAGCTGGGCGGCGCGATCGATCGCCTGCGTACCAGGCATCGCTCATAGTGTGGAACTTCCGTTCCACGCTGTCAAATGAAACGCCACAGGTGCCGAGCCCGAGGAGCAACGGGCTAGCCGGCGCCGGGCGTGCGGAGCGCGGCGACGATCGCGGGAACGACCTCGTGCAGATCGCCGATCACCGCGTAGTCGGCGCGCTGAACGATTGGTGCGTCCTTGTCCTTGTTGATCGCGAGGATCGTCTTTGCGCCCTTGCAGCCGACCCAGTGCTGGATCGCGCCGCTGATGCCGCAGGCGATGTAGAGGTCGGGGCCGATGCGGAGCCCGGTCTGGCCGATTTGGTCGGCGTGCGGCCGCCAGCCGAGGTTGGTGACGACGCGAGAGCCGCCGACGGCGCCGCCGAGGGCGTCCGCCAGCTCCTGCAGGACGCCGAAGCCCTCCGCGCTGCCGACGCCGCGGCCGCCGGCGACGACGACGCGCGCATCGCCGAGCGAGATCGTCCCCGGCTCCGCCTCCTCGCGCCGGACGACCCTGACCCTGAGGTCGTCCTCGTTCAGCCTCGGCACGAACGTCTCCACTTCCTCGCCGCCCGGCTCCGCCGCGACGGCGTGCTGTGCAACGGTCAGGAGCTTCACCGGCGCGCTCAGGGTCGCCTCCTCGAGCAGGCTGCCGCCCCACCGCTGCCGGACGACTCGCATCGGCTCGCCGTCCTCCGCCGAGACGACGTTGGCCGCCAGCGGCAGCCCGAGTCTCGCCGCGGCATGCGCCATCACCTCCGCGCCGCGGTCGCTGGCCGCCGCCACGACCGCCGCCGGCGAGTCCCGCTCGATGAGCTGGACGATCCCGGCCGCCCAGGCGCCGGGCGCATACGCCTCGCCGGCGTCGATCGAGAAGGCGCGCACCGGGCCGAGCCGGCGCGCGAAGGCCAACGCCTCCTGCGAGAGCTCGCCCGGCTCGACGAGGCAAAGGATCATGCGACCCCGATCTCCCTCAGCACCTCGACGACGCGCGGCGCCGCGGCCGCGCCCTCGCCCAGCACGACGACCGGTGTCGTCTCATCCTGGGGGACGGACAGCCGCACCTTCTCGAGACCACCGGCCGGAGCTTGCGCGGTCGACGTCGCCAGCTCAGCTTTCTTCGCCTTCAGTCGCCCGGGCAGCGAGGGGTAGCGCGGCAGGTTGATCCCCTCGCGCACAGTGATGACCGCCGGCAGCGGCGTCTCGAAGATCTCCCAGCCCGCCCCGGCCGCCCTGCGCACGTAGGCGACACCGTCCGCGAGCTCGATCCCCTTCGCCCCCGTCACGGCAGGAAGCCCGAGCGCGTAGGCGACGCGGATGCCCACCTGGTAGCCGCCCGAGTCGGCGGACTCGTTGCCGAAGAGGAGAAGGTCGAACTTCCGGCCGCGCGCGGCCTCCGCGATCACTGCCGCGCTCGACTCCGGATCCCAGTCCGAGCCGTCGGTCTCCAGCAGGATCGCCGAGTCGATACCCATCGCGAGGGCGCCCCGCAGCTGCTCGGCGGCTGCAGGCGGGCCGAGCGCGAGCACCGTCGCCGACCCGCCGTGCGCGGCGGCGATCCGCAGTGCCTCCTCGACGGCGCACTCCTCGTGAGGGCTGATCGTGTGGCCGAGGTACGCGTCGTCGACGGCCTGGGCATCAGGCGTCAGCGAGATGCGGGCCCCGGTCTCGGGCACGCGTTTGACACAGACGAGGACGTTCACGGCCCTAGCGGCGGACCCGGGCGTTCTCAGGGTCGAAGAGCGGCCGCGAGCCCACGACCTCGACCGTAACCGGATAGCGCTCCCCCATGTACTGGACGAGCAGCTTGCCGCCTTCGACTGCGTGCTCGGGCGGCAGGTACGCCATCAGGATGTGCTTGCCCACCGACGGACCCGAGCCGGCGCTCGTGACGTAGGAACCGCGGCCCTTGGCGTCGACGATGCGCCCCCCGTCCGACGTCAGGATCGGCTCGCGTCCGAGCGGGTAGCGCTTGACACCGCTGGACGAGGTCGGATCGTCGATCGTCAGGGTTGAGAGCATCGCCACCGGCTCCTCCTCCCGCGCGCGCACGTACGCCTCCTTGCCGACGAAGTCCGCGTCCTTCACCGTCGGCCGCTGCATGCCTGCCTCGACGACGTCGTACTCGGACTCGAGCTCGGCGCCGAACAGCCGGTAGCCCTTCTCGATCCGGCCGGTCGTGCCGTAGACGCCGATGCCGGCCGGTCGCAGGCCGAGCGGCTGTCCGGCCTCCCAAAGCACATCCCACAGTGCCTGGCCGCTCTCCATGGGCACGTAGAGCTCCCAGCCGAGGTCGCCGACGTACGAGATGCGCGCGGCGAGCACGCGCACTGGGCCGATTTCGAGCGCGCGGCAGCGGCCGAAGGGGAACCCCTCGTGCGAGACGTCGTCGCTCGTCACGGACGAGAGCAGGTCACGGGCGCGCGGGCCCCAGACGCCGAGCGTGGACCAGGCCGAAGTGAGGTCGAGCAGCGAGGCGGAGCCGTCGGCGGGGAGGTGGTCGCGGAACCACTTGAAGTCGCGCGGCCCGTCCGCGCCGCCGGTGACGATACGGAAGTGCTCGTCGTCGAGGCGCATGATCGTCAGATCCGTCTTGAAACCGCCGTGGCCGTTCAGGATCGGCGTATAGATCACCCGGCCGGCCGGCACGTCGCACTCGGCGAGCGCGACGCCCTGCAGGTACTCGAGCGAGCCCGGCCCGACGACGTCGAAGATCGCGAATGCGCTCAGGTCGATCATCGCGACCCGGTCGCGCATGGCGAGATGCTCCGCGTTGATGATCGGCGACCACCAGCGCGACTCCCACTCCGCCTCGCGCGGCATCACGCGGTCGCCGTACGCCTCGAGCAGCGGCGCGTTCGACTCGTACCACCACGGCCGCTCCCAGCCCGCGGTCTCGTAGAAAACCGCCCCGAGCGCCTGCTCACGGGCGTAGAACGGCGACAGCCGGACGCCGCGGTTCGACGCCCACTGCTCCATCGGATGGACGATCCCGTACGTCTTGTTGTACCCCTCGTCCGAGCGGGCGTTGACGTGCCGCCGCGTCCGCTGATGCGGCCAGAAGCGGGCAATGTCCGCGCCGTGGATGTCGATCTCGGACGCGCCGTCCGTCGCCCACTCGGCCACGGCGCGTGCGATGCCGGCTCCCTCCTTGATCCAGACGGCCGCGACCGACCAGAGGCCCTTCACCTCGGGCGTCTCGCCGAGGATGGGCATTCCGTCCGGCGTGAGGGAGAGCAGGCCGTTGATCGCGTGGCGGATGCCGGCGCCCTCGACGGTGAGGATCTCCGGCATCAGCTCGAGCGCCTGCTCCAGCTGCGGGTCGAAGTCCTCCGAGGTGAACGGCAGCTCCGTCGGCGAGAGCGCGGACTCCTCGATCGAGGGGATGTCGTCCGGGGACATGAGGATCGCCCGGTGCGCATACGAGCCGACCTCCATGTCGCTGCCGTTCTGGCGCTCGTACATGTTCGTGTCGACATCGCGCACGATCGGAAAGGCGATCTCGCCGCGCGTCTCCTCGAAGAGTGGGATTGGCCCGACGGTGATGAACTGGTGCACGGCCGGCGTGAGCGGGATCGACGCCCCCGCCATGCGCGCGATGCGCGGGCTCCAGACGCCGCAGGCGACGAAGACGGTCTCGGCCTCGATCTCGCCCTCGTCAGTGCGGACGCGGCGGACGCGGCCGTTGTCGACGTCGATGCCAGTCAGCTCACGGCCGGCGAGGATCGCCAGCGCCCCCTGCTCCTGCGCGTACTCCCGCATCAACGTCCCGGCTCTGAGGGGGTCGACGACGGAGACGCCAGGCGTGTACCAGCCGCCGAGAATGACATCGGGATCCACGTAGGGCACGCGCTCGACGACCCCGGCGGGCGTCAGCAGCTCCGTGTCCGGCTCACCCCACGCGGTCGCCGACGACTCCCGCCGCTTCAGCTCCTCGAGCCGCTCGTCGGTCCGCGCCACCTCGATGCCGCCACTCACGGTCAGCACGCCGAGATCGGCGTACTGGCGGGCGCTGTCGCGCGTCAGCGCGGTCATCTCCTTGGAGTGGTCGACCGGGAAGATGAAGTTCGAGGCGTGCCCCGTCGAGCCGCCTGGGTTCGGGAGCGACCCCTTCTCGAGCAGGACGAGGTCGCGCCAGCCGAGGCGGGCGAGGTGATAGACGAGGCTGTTGCCGACGATGCCTGCGCCGATGACCACGGCGCGGGCGGAGGACGGGACGTTCGTCATCCGTGCGATCCCTCGCGAGTCATGTGCGCAGCCTCTCACGATTCGGGGTGGCCGGCGCGCGCTTGGAATGGCGGCGCGGCCGGTGATATAGCTAGGTCACTTGGGCTCGTCTGAAACCCTCGAGCCGGTGCTCGCCGCGTCGGCCCTGCCGCGCGACCGCGTCGATCGCACCGGCGAGCCGCTGATTCAGGCGGAGGGCGTATGGAAGATCTTCGGACGCCACGCCGACCGCATCATCGGCACGCCCGCGGCCGAGCTCTCGCGCTCCGAGCTCCGAACCCAGACGGGTTGCGTCGCGGCGGTGCGAGACGTCTCGATCCAGGTCTGGACCGGGGAGGTCTTCGTCGTCATGGGCCTCTCGGGCTCGGGCAAGTCGACCCTCGCGCGCACGCTCATCCGTCTGATCGAGCCGTCGGCCGGACGGGTCGTCATCGCCGGGCAGGACGTCACCGCTGCCGGCAGGGCCGAACTGCGCGAGCTGCGACGCCACACGGTGTCGATGGTCTTTCAGCACTTCGGCCTGCTCGCGCATCGCACCGTGCTCGAGAACGTGGCCTTCGGGCTCGAAATCCAGGGCGTGCAGCGCGCAGAGCGCCTCGCCCGCGCGCGGGAGATGCTGCGCCTGGTGGGGCTCGAGGACGTGGAGCACGCGTTTCCAGATCAGCTCTCGGGCGGGATGCAGCAGCGCGTCGGCGTCGCGCGCGCCTTCGCGGTCGACCCGAAGGTGATGTTGTACGACGAGCCCTTCAGCGCCCTCGATCCGCTGATCCGGCGCGACATGCAGGACGAGATCTGCCGCCTCCAGGCCGAGACGGAGAAGACGATGATCTTCATCACGCACGACCTGCCCGAGGCGCTCCGTCTCGGCGACCGGATCGCGATCATGCGTGACGGCGCCATCGTCCAACTGGGCACGCCGGAAGACCTCGTCGGCTCGCCGGCGGACGAGTACGTGGCCAACTTCACGCGCGACATCCCGCGGAGCCACGTGCTCACGCTTCGCTGGATCATGCGCGAGCCGGCCCCCGGCGAGGCCACGGACGGCCGGAGGCTCGACGTGACGACGACGGTACGGGACGCCGTGCCGGTGGTCGCCGAAGGTCAGAGGCCGGTGTGCGCGGTCGAGAACGGGCGCATCGTCGGCATCGTCGACCGCGACGCCGTCCTGCGGGCGATCGCAGGCGAGAGAGGCGACTGAGGTGGCCTCCGTCGCCGAGACGGTCGCCCGCGCGCCGATCGTCGTCCGGCGGCCCTGGTGGCGCGGGAAGCTCGTCTACGTCGCCCTAATCGTGGCGGGCATGTACGTGGCCTACCGGGGCTGGGCGCTCGAGTACCCCTGGCCGAACAACATCGTCTGGAACTCGCTCTCCCTTCACCTCGACGACTTCCAGGTGTGGCTGCTCACCGAACGCGGCAAGGAGGACCAGTCGGTCGTCTTCACGGTCTTCGAGGGCTTCAGCTCGGCCATCGAGCACCTCGTCGAGGGGTTCAACCGGCTCCTGCTCTGGCTCACGTGGGCGGGGACAACGATCGCGGGTGTCGCGATCGTCCTGCGCTTCGGCGGCGTCCGCCCAGCCCTCGTGAGCCTGTTCGCGTTCGTGATCTTCGCGTTGACGGGCCTCTGGGAGGAGAGCATGGAAACGCTGGCGCTGATGCTCGTCGCGGTAACGCTCTCGCTCCTCGTCGGAATTCCCCTGGGCCTCATGGCCGGCCGCTCCGGCCGCTTCCGCCGAACGATCACGCCGATCCTCGACGCGATGCAGATCGTCCCGCCGTTCGCCTACCTGATGCCGGTCGTGATCCTCTTCTCGATCGGAGCGGCCGCGGCCGTCGTTTCGACCATGATCTACGCGATCCCGCCGGCGATCCGCATCACCGAGCTCGGCATCCGCCGGGTGCCGGTAAACACGGTCGAGGCGGCGGCGTCCATGGGCGCGACCCGACTGCAGCTGCTCCGCAAGGTGCAGCTGCCGCTCGCCCGCCGCATGATCCTGCTTGGGGTCAACCAGACGATCCTGTTCGCGCTCTCCATGGTCGTCATCGCCGGCCTGATCGGCGGCGGCGGCCTCGGCGCGGTTGTCACGAGCGGTATCTACTCGAATCCCGCGCTCGCGATCCTCGCCGGCCTCGTGATCGTGGTGATGGCGATCACCCTCGACCGCTCGACTGAGGCGATCGCGAACCAGACCGACCCGGCCCGCCGGCATCTCGACGAGGCGAGGAAGCGCGGCCTGCACCTCCGGAGCCTCGGAATCGCCGGCGTCGCGGTCGCCGGAATCGGGCTGGCGAAGGTGCTCGGCGCCGCCGCGACGTACCCGGACGAGTTCGGGACGCCGCCGCGGACGGCGACGCTCGAGGAGTGGCTGCTGGCGAAGATCCAGGTCGCCCTCGACTACGTGCAGGATCCGACCACCTGGGTCTTCTCGATCACCGAGCGAGTCGGCACCTTCATCCTCACGGAGCTGCTGCTGCCGCTCCAGCAGTTCCTGGTCGAGGCGCCGTGGTTCACCACCGTCGCCGGGCTGACGGCGATCGCGTTCGTGGTCAGCGGCCTGCGGCCGGCGCTGACGACACTCGCGATGCTTGCCCTGATCGGGTTCACGGGCGTCTGGGCACTCGCCATGGACACGCTCTCGCAGGTGCTCGTGGCGACCGCAATCGCGGTCGTGATCGGTGTCGCACTCGGTGTCCTCGCCGCAGAGAGCGAGCGCTTCTCGAAGGCTCTGAGGCCCGTCAATGACGTGCTGCAGACGCTGCCGCAGCTCGTCTACATCATCCCGTTCATCTACCTGATGCCCGTGTCGATCGTCCCGGGCATCGTGGCCGGCGTCCTCTACGCGTTCCCGATCACCGTCCGCCTCGTCGAGCGGGGCGTCAGGGATGTCGCGCCGGCGTCCATCGAGGCCGCGAACGCGTTCGGCGCCTCGAGGCTCCAGGTGCTGCGGAAGGTCAAGCTGCCGCTCGCGGGCGACGCCGTGATGCTGGGCGTGAACCAGGCGATCATCATGGTGCTCGCCGTCGTCGTGATCGGCGGGCTGGTCGGCTCGGGCGGCCTCGGCTACGAGGTCGCGCAAGGCCTCGTCCGCGGCCAGTTCGGACAGGGCGTGATCGCGTCGATGGCGATCCTCGCGCTCGGCATCGCGCTCGACCGCGTCACTCAGGGAACCCGCCGAGGAAGGAAGGAGGGCATGGCATGAAGAGGGGCACTGACGCCCACAACGAAAAGGAGGGTCGGATGTCGCTTGGTGGTGGCCGGCACGCCCGTGTCGGCCTAATCGGCGCCGCGCTCGTCGTGGCGAGTGCGCTCGCCGTCGCGGCCAGCGCTTTCGGCGGCGGTGTCCAGAGCTGCGGCACCGTCGTCATCAACGAGCAGTCGTGGGCGGGCTCGACGGCGAATACCTACGTCGCGAAGTACGTGCTCGAGAAGAGGCTCGGCTGTAAGGTGAAGCTGACACAGGTGACCGAGGGGCCGCCCTACTTCCAGGCGATGCGGGACGGCAAGGTTGATGTCGCCCTCGAGGACTGGGACAACACGACGACGAAGCAGGCGCAGCCGTACCTGAAGGACAAGTCGGTGCAGATCGTCGGGTCCAACGGGATCACCGGCGTGATCGGGTGGTACATCCCGCGCTACCTCCTCAAGCAGTACCCGGCCTTCGCGACGTGGCGAGGCCTGAAAGGGAAGGAGTCGGTGTTCAAGTCGCCCGAGTCCGGCTCCCAGGGGATGTTCCTCGGCGGCGACCCTTCATACGTGCAGAAGGACCGGGCGCTGATCAAGGGGCTCGGGCTCAACCTGAAACACGTGGTCGCGGGCGCCGAGCCTGCCCAGGTGGCGCGCTGGAGCCAGCTGTACAAGCAGAAGAAGCCCGTGCTCTTCTACTGGTACGACCCGCAGTACCTGAACGCGCAGTACGACCTGTACCGCGTCAAGCTGCCCCCGCGCTTCAAGGGCTGCCTGGACGACGAGAAGCAGGGCGGTGACCCGAAGAAGTACGCGTGCGAGTACCCGTCCTACGGCCTCGACAAGCTGATCTCGAAGAAGTTCGCGTCGAGCGGCTCGCCGGCCCTCAAGTTCGTCCGGAACTGGAAGTGGTCGTCGACCGACCAGAACGTCGTCGCCAACCTCATCGCCGGCAAGAAGATGAAGCCGGAGAAGGCGGCCGAGCAGTGGGTCAAGGCCAATCCGGGCAAGGTGGCCGCCTGGCTGAAGTAACCGGCTAGAGCGCGAGCAGCGCCACGCCGAGCACGACGAGCACAGCCCCGGCCAGGCGGCCGGGGCTGACTCGTTCACGAAGGACCACCATGGCCAGCCCCGTCACGATCAGGATGCTCGTCTCACGGACGGCGGCGACCGGCGCGGCCGCGGCGCGCTCGAGCGCCGCGAGCACGAGCGCGTAGGCGGTGAAGGTCGCGACTCCGGCGGTGACGGAGGCCAGGTTGAGCTCCCGCCCGAGGCTCGCCCGCCCCCGCAGGCGCACGATCACCGCCGCATAGACGAGCGCGCACGGGATCATCGAGACCTCGAGATAGGTGATCGGGCTCGCGTACCGGATCCCGCTGTTGTCGAAGAGGGTGTACGAGGCGATGACGCTGGCGATCACCGCGCCGTAGGCCACGCCGACGAGTTCTGCCCGTCGACGGACGCCGCGGATGAGCAGCACACCGGCTCCTACCAGCAGCACGCCACTGATTTGGGCGGCGGACGTCGCAGCCCCGAGCAGGACGACGCCTGCCGTAAGCACGAGCACGGGCGCCAGCCCGCGGGCGACCGGGTAGACGACGGAAACGTCTGTCCGCTGGTAAGCCGTGATGAGGAGCGCGAAGTAGACGAGCTGCAGCACGGACGTGATCGCGAGGTAGGGCCACGCCTCCCGCTCCAGCTCCCAGGTCAGGGCGGCGACCGGTGTGAAGACGGCGATCGAGACGAGCAGCGCGACCGCCGTCGCGGCCTGCGGATCGCGGGCGCGGGCCAGCAGAATGTTCCACAGTGCGTGGGCGAACGCGGCCGCCAGCGCGAGGAGGAGGGCGTCGAGCGGCATCGCGCGCGAGCGTAGTCTCTTCGGCGATGCCGACGCGGGCCGTGATCTTCGACTTCAACGGGACGCTCTCGGACGACGAGCACGTGCTCTGCCGCATCTACCGCGAGCTCTTCGCGGAGTATGGGCATCCGCTCTCCGAGCAGGCCTATTACGAGGAGCTTTCGGGCCTCGCCGAGCACACGATCGCCGAGGCGTGTCTCGGCGTCGGCGACCCGCGCCTCGGCGAGTTCATCCGCAAGCGGATCGACCGCTACAAGGCCGCCGTCGCGGACGGCTCGGCGATCACCGCTCCCGTACGGGAGGCAGTTCACTACGCCGCGACCCGCGCCCGTGTCGGCGTCGTCTCCGGCGCTGCCCGTGAGGAGATCATCCCCGCCCTTGCCGGCGCCGGGCTCGGCGAGGCTCTCGGTCTCGTGGTCGCAGACGACGACGTCCGCTTCGGCAAGCCGCATCCGGAGTCGTACCTGCGCGCGCTCGAGGTGCTCAACATGCCGGGGGCCGACGCGCTCGTCTTCGAGGACACCGAGGCGGGGATCGCCTCGGCGCAGGCGGCCGGAGCACGCGTGGTCGCGCTCGCCGGCACGCAGGCGCGGCAGCGGCTGGCTGCCGCGGATCGGATCGTCGACGCGATCGACGTCGAGCTCGTTCGCACCTTGCTCGGATGACGTTCGTGATCGCGCACCGTGGCGCGTCGTCGGAGTACCCGGAGAACACGCTGCCAGCGTTCGAGCGTGCGATCGAGCTCGGTGCCGACTTCGTCGAGCTCGACGTGCACGCGGCCGCCGACGGCTCGCTCGTCGTCTGCCACGACCCGCCGCGCGGCGGGGAACCGCGGCTCGAGGAGGCGATCGAGCTGATGCGTGGCCGAATCGGGATCATGTGCGAGCTCAAGCGGCCGTGGCGCTACCGCCGCCACGACGTCGTCGCGCGCACAGAGCGCCTGCTGCCGGATGATGCCGTCGTCGTCTGCTTCGAGCCGCGCGCGCTACGTCAGATTCGCCGCCTCCGCCGCCTCCAGCACGTCGGGCTCGGGGTCTCGATCCGCGGCGCCGCCGCCTACGCCTGGGCGGTCGGGTTCTGGGACCCTCGCGCAGGCCCGGCCGGCCTCGACCACGCGCGCCGCCTCGGCCTCATCACGACCGTCTACACCGTCAACGACGAGCACCGGATGCGCGAGCTCGCCGCGCTCGGCGTCGACGGGCTCTTCACTGATCGTCCGGATCGAGCGCTACGGGCATTTCGAGGCTGAGCACCCGTGCGGTCTCGCCGGGGAAGCGCGCCTCGACCGCCATACCGACCGGGTACGCATTCGCCTGGGACGCCGGCACGTCCGCCGTCAAATCGCCCTCGCCGGTATCGATCTTCAGGCGCATCGAGGCGCCGAGGAACGTGTGCGAGATGATCTCGCCCGTCAGTCGGTCCGTTCCGCCGCCGTCCACTGGGTGCAGGTCGACGGTCTCGGGCCGCACGAGCACGAGCAGGCGGTCGCCCCTGGTGCGACCGCGGGCGGCCGCGACGGCAAGGCGCTTTTCGCCGTACGCGACGATGCCGTCCTCCACGACCGTCGCCTGCAGCCGGTTCATCGTTCCCACGAACTCCGCCACGAACGGGGTCGCGGGCGCGTCGTAGATCTCGCCGGGCGCCCCGATCTGCTCGATTCGCCCCTGCGACAGCACCGCGACGCGATCCGAGATCGAGAGCGCCTCCTCCTGGTCGTGCGTGACGTAGATCGTCGTGATCCCGAGCCGGCTCTGGATGCGGCGGATCTCCTCGCGCAGCTGCACGCGCACCTTCGCGTCGAGCGCGGAGAGCGGCTCGTCGAGGAGCAGCATCCGCGGCTCGATCGCAAGCGCGCGGGCGAGCGCGATACGCTGTTGCATGCCGCCCGAGAGCTGGTGGGGATACCGCTTGCCCGCGTGGCCGAGGCCCACGAGCTCGAGCAGCTCCGAGACCTTCTCGCGCCGCTTCGTTGCCGTCGCGCCGCGGATCTTGAGCCCGAACTCGATGTTCCGCTCTGCCGTCATGTTGGGGAAGAGCGAGTACGCCTGGAAGACCATCCCCATGTCGCGCTTGTTCGGCGGGATGCGGGTCATGTCGCGGCCGTCGACGAGGACGCGGCCGCCGTCGGGGCGATCGAACCCGGCCACGATCCGCAGCGCGGTTGTCTTGCCGCACCCGGATGGACCGAGGAGCGACAGGAACTCGCCCTGCTCGAGGGCGAGGTCGATGCCATCGAGCGCGACCACCTCGCCGAACTCGCGCCGCAGGTCCTGGAGCTCCGCGTATGCCATCTATTTCGTTCCCGCGACGTGCATTGGGCGTGCGCGGCCGACGGCGAGGAGCGCGAGCATCGCCGCCCACGTGATCGCGAAGGCGATGAGCGTGACGGCGGCTGCCGGATACGCCTTGTTCTGGTTGATGTACT
>Ga0126307_10001128_pt1 | contig 17559 bp, 14 predicted proteins | sample Plot28_FD_89955 | JGI IMG/M metagenome (GOLD analysis project Ga0126307, IMG submission 89955) | Serpentine soil microbial communities from UC McLaughlin Reserve, CA, USA - Plot28 | ecosystem: Environmental > Terrestrial > Soil > Grasslands | place: USA: UC McLaughlin Reserve, Lake County... | reverse complement strand
AGCGGCAACGCGGGTGTCGCCAGCGCAGCGTACGCGGCCCGCGCCGACATCGACGCCACGGTGGTGGCGCCGGAGTCCACCAGGCAGACCAAACTCGCGCAGCTCACGGTGCACGGCGCGCGTGTCGTCCGCGTCCGCGGCTCGGCGAGCGACACCTACAGGCTGGCGAAGGTTGCCGCCGAGACGGGTGAATGGGCGAATCTGACCACCACTTTCCTGTCGCCGCTGGCAACAGCCGGGTTCAAGACCATCGGATACGAGCTCGCGGACCAGCTTGACGGCCGCGCGCCCGACTGGGTGATCGCGCCCATCAGCGCGGGGCCGATCCTCGTGGCGGTAGCGTCCGCGTTCCGCGAGTACCACGCCGCCGGGCGCGTGGACCGTGTCCCGCGGATGGTGTGCGCGCAGGCCGCCGGATGCGCACCCATAGCGCGAGCGTTCGAAGAGGGAGCGGAAAGCGTCACGGCGTGGGACGCCCCGCCGGACACGATAGCCACCGCCATCGCCGATCCCTTGCGGGGCTATGAAGATGATGGAACGCTCACCCTGCGCGTCGTGCGTGAGACCGAAGGAGTCGCTCTGGCGGTCACCGACGAGGCCATCCGGGAGGCTGTACGCCGACTGGCGGTCCTGGAAGGGGTGTTTGCGGAGCCCTCCGGCGCCGTGCCCGTCGCCGCCCTGTCGATCCTCCGTGCCCGCGGCACGATACGGGCAGGGAGCCGCGTGGCGTGCCTGATAACGGGCCACGGCCTGAAGGACCCTATGGCCGTGGACCAGGACGTGGATATGCCGCTCATCGAGCCCGATACCGAACAGCTTTTCAAAGCACTCGCGACGCAGCGTCGAACACGTGAGGAGGAGAACGTATGAGTCGATTCGCCGGACGCCACGCGCTCGTGACGGGTGCCGGCTCGGGCATCGGACGTGAGGTCGCGCTCGGTTTAGCGCGAGAAGGAGCCGCGGGTGTGACGTGCCTCGACGTCGACGAGGCAGCGCTGGAGACCCTCTCTCGAGAACTTGCCGAGGCGGGCTGCAATGCTGTCAGCATCGCTGGTGACGCCGGCGACGAGGAGACCTGGGACCGTACGAAGCGGGAGGTGTCCGATGCCGGGCTGGATCTGATCATCAACAACGCGGGCATCGCCCAGATCAAACCGGTGGAAGAGACAACACTCGCCGACTGGCACCGGGTGGTCGATGTGAACCTCACTAGCGTGTTTCTGTCCGCGAGATACCTCTTCCCCCTGATGCGCAACGGCGGCTCCATCGTTAATGTGGCCTCCGTCGCTGCGTTGCTCGGGCAATCGTCGACCCCGGCATACATAGCCTCGAAGGGTGGTGTCGTTGCGTTCACCCGAGGGTTGGCCGTCGACTACGCGCACCGGCGTCTGCGCGTCAACGCCGTCTGCCCGGGGCCTACGGATACTCCTCTGCTCCGTCGGCACTTCGAGTTGCTGGGCGACCCCGACGGAGCCCGCCAACACCTCGAGAATCGCATACCGCTGGGTCGCCTGTTGAGGGCTGCCGACGTGCAGCCGCTTATTCTCTTCTTGCTTTCAGACGAAGCTGCGATGATCTCCGGAGCTACCTTCGTGGTAGACGGTGGCTTATCGGCGACGTTCGACTACGGCGGCGGTCTCGTGCAATCGGAGGCCACGGCGCAATGACCGACGTGATACGCACGGTTCTCGGGCCCGTGGACCCTGAAGACGTCGGCACCTGCTTGCCACACGAGCACCTCCTCATCGATTACGGGGAACTCTTGGGCTCTCCGAAGCAGGTGCCGGAAACCGACTCGCCCGTCGAGAAACAGGTAATAGCCAACGTCCGTGCCTTCGCCTCGGCAGGGGGCACCCTGATGGTTGACTGCACTCCCCCCGGCTACGGTCGCTATCCGGATTTCATGGCGGAGGTCAGCGCGCAGACCGGTGTGTACATCGTGGCCTGCACCGGCGGGTTCACGGAGCAATTTGCCCCCCTGCACCCGGTGGTAAAGGCGCTGGATACCGACACGCTGGCGGATGTTTTCGTGCGCGAGCTGACCGAGGGCATGGGGGGAACCAGGTACCGAGCGGGCGCGATCAAGGTCGCTACCGGCGAGGGACGCATGACCGAGGGTGAGGCGCACATCTTTCGCGCGGCGGCGCGTGCGCACAAGAGAACCGGTGCGCCAATCATCACTCACACCACCAACGGGCTCGGTCCTCAGCAATTGGACTTCCTGCTACGCGAGGGAGTCGACCCCGCGAAGGTCGTGATCGGCCACCTCGGATTCGAATCGGATCCCAGGACGGACGTGGGTACCATCCTCCGGCGCGGCGCGTACGTTGCTTTCGACCGGATCGGGCACCACCATTTCTTCCCGGACTCCCACTGGATCGAGCTGATCCGGTTCGTCCTCGACCAGGGTTACGAGGAACGCGTGCTGCTCAGCCATGACGCGGTGACAGAGTTCGTCGGACCCGAGGAGATCGCTGCTCACACGTTCAGCGATTACACCTACATAATGAGCGTCTTCTTGCCGGCATTGCGTGACGCTGGCGTGGGAGAAGACACCCTGAACCGCCTCGTGCGGGAGAACTCCCGTAGTTTCCTGACGTACGCCACCGACAGAGCGAAGCCATGACGCCGCCCCATGCTATCCTGCTGCGCGGGGGAACGATCGTCGACGGAACCGGGTCTCCGTCCTACCGCGGCGACGTCCTGATCGAGGGCGATCGCATAACGGGGGTCGGGACGGTAATCGCTCCGCCGGGCGTGGAACACGTGGACGTTGGCGGGTACATGATAGCCCCCGGTTTCATAGACATGCACTCTCACTCCGACCTGGCCCTCCTCTCCGAGTCAGTCCCCGAGGTCAAGATCCGTCAGGGCATTACGACGGAGGTGATCGGTCAGGATGGCACCTCGTACGCCCCTGCGTCACCCGAAGGTCTGGCTGCCTCGCGCGAGCTGTTCGCGCCGCTAAACGGCGAAGGCGAAACGCTCGACTGGTCGTGGTCCTCCGTAGGGGAGTTCCTGGTGCGCTTCCAGGACATAGGCCAGAACGTCGCTTACCTGCTGCCGCAGGGCACCATCCGGTTCTCCGTCGTCGGAGCGGACGACCGGGTGGCAACGCCTGCCGAGATCGATGAGATGTGCTCGCTTGTCGACGAGGGCATGCGCGACGGCGCCTTCGGTCTGTCTACGGGGCTAACCTATCCGCCTGGTGCGTGGACGCCCACCGACGAGTTGGTGGAACTCTCGCGCGTGGCCGGCGAGCATGGGGGAATCTACGTGACGCATCACCGCGACTACGGTGGAGGGCTTGCTGAGGCTATCGAGGAGACGCTGGAGATTGGCCGGCGCGCGGGCATACCCCTACATTTCTCTCACTTCCACGTATCCGGCCCCGGGCGAGAGGGTCGCGCAGAAGAGTTCCTCGCGCCCATCGAGGCCGCTCGCGCCTCCGGGCAGCGCGTCACGCTCGACGCGTACCCGTACACCGCCGGATGCACGACTTTGACCGCGTTCCTTCCCGATTGGCTCAAGGCTCGCTCGGGGGAGGCGATACTGTCAGAGCTGAGCGATGAAGTCGGCCGGGCTAGGGTCATCGAGGAGCTCCGTGTCAATGGTCCAGGCAAGACGGTGGCCGTCGGGTGGGAGGACTTCGCGGTAGGAGGCGCCTCAGGCGGCGCCGCCGACGATGTGCGCGGCAAGCGCCTCGGGGAGGCCGCGCAAGCTCGCGACACTACTCTAGAAGCTCTAATCTGCGATTTGCTGGTGCGTTCCTCCCTGCGCGTGGCCGTAGTGGTCTTCCAGGGACACGAGAACAACGTGCGGCGCGTGCTGACTGACGCGGAGGCTTCGGTAGGTACGGACGGGATCCTCGCGTGCGACGTGCCACACCCCCGCGCCGCCGGGACGTTCCCGCGCATCCTCCGATACGCGCGCGAGGGGTTGTTCAGCTTCGAGAAGGCTATCGAGAAAACGTCCGGGCGCGCCGCGACCACGCTCGGCCTACGCGATCGGGGCACGATCCGGAACGGGCAAGCCGCTGACGTGGTCGTCTTTGACCCGGCAAGCGTAGCTGACACTGCAGACTACGAGACACCTGCGGCCCTGCCCGTCGGGATCCCGCACGTCCTCGTCAACGGCAGGTTCGTAGTCCGCGACTCTGCAATTACCGGCGAACTACCAGGTCGAGTACTTCGCCCAAACGACACACTGTAGCTCCATAGGTTCGTTTCCGGCACGGAGGAACGACCTATAGCGGTTTGCAGTGTAATTGACTTACTTCCAATCTATGGTGTCGAACGCTTACTCGGAAATGCCAGAGTACAGTGGAGGCGGACTAATATGAATTTTGACAGTTACGTTGACAGTTACCGGGGCGAACACCGACGAACGTCGAGAAATGCAAGACACGGAAATTCCGCTTAAATAAGCAGTTTTTGAAACATCGGCGAACACCAGCGAAGGCAACGAGATCAACTCTGGATCAGTTAGTGAAGGTTCGAATCCTTCTCCGGCAGCCCCGAAAGCCCCTGTTTTGCGGGGCTTTCTCTTTGCTGTCCCAACTCTGGGCCTTCCATGTCTGCCGCTCAGACGGTTTGTTTATCGTCCGGTTGCTGGACATAAGGTCTTTGCACATAGCTTCCTGCATCAGATGAAGTAGGCGTACGAGAGTTGGATAAGAACCGGCCGTAGCTCATGGCGGCTGGTCCTGCGTCTACGTTATCGGGAGCCTTGCGTGGGTTGAGCGTATTGCTCCTCGGGTGCGGCCGGTTCGGTGTACCGATCAAGCGCTTCGGCGATAAAGAGCAGCAAGCAAAGAGAAAATGTGAAATCAAGAGCCAAGGACACAATCTTAACCACATCATAAGCCGACATAAGAACAGAAAGCAGCCAACTTCTGTAAAGATTATACAAAAGTCGTTGACAAAAATGCAAAATGTCGTCTAGACTGAATGCAAGAAGGGGAAGGACTTGTCTTACACGCGGCTTAGGACGGAAGAAGAAGCGCGCTACCCGCTTGTGGGGAACGGGGTGCAGGCACGGATCATGACCTTCGTGCACCAGGAGAGGCGCCCGGTGTCGAGGGCGAAGCTGGCCGAGAGACTCGGCTCCAGCCGCGGCAGGATCTCGACGGAGGTTGGGCGCCTCGTCGAGAACGGCCTGCTCGAGGAGGAGGGTTTGGCCGAGTCGGAGGGGGGGCGCCGCTCCGCTCTCCTGGGCATACCGCGTTCGGCGGGCCTCGTAGCGGCGGTAGATATCGGCGCCACCCACGTGGACGTGGCGCTCACGACACTGGGAAGCGAGATCCTCACCCACAAGCACGAGCTCATGGACGTCAGGGATGGACCGCAGCCGGTGCTCGGGCGAGTCAAAGCAATGATCTCCGATTTGCTGGAGGAGATCGCAGCGGAACGCGGGGAAGTCTTGGCGATCGGCATAGGGGTGCCCGGCCCGGTGGAGCAGGCGTCCGGGCGCTTGACCGTTCCCCCGATAATGCCCGGCTGGGACCGCTTCCCCATAAGCAATGTTTTCGCCGGTGAATACGGGGCGCCGGTATTCGTGGACAACGACGTGAACGTTATGGTGCTCGGGGAGCACTGGGGTGGGGTGGCCAAGGGTGTCGCGGACGTGATCTTCGTGAAAATCGGCACCGGCATAGGCAGCGGGATTATCATCGGCGAGCGGCTGCACCGCGGCATTCAAGGATGTGCCGGTGACTTCGGCCACATCTGCGTGGACCCCGACGGCCCCATCTGCTCCTGCGGCAACAGCGGCTGCCTGGAGGCGATGGCGGCAGCCCCGGCCATGGTTCTTCAGGCGGAGAGGTGTGCCAGGGAAGGCGAGTCCCCAGCCATGATGGCAATCCTGAAAGAGAAGGGCGAACTCAGCGCAGAAGACGTCGGGGAGGCGGCCAGGCGCAGGGACTACTGCGCGCTCTCGATCATCCGCAGCTCGGGCAGGCTGATAGGGCAGACGCTGGCTGCCGCCGTCAACGTCCTGAACCCGTCCATGATCGTCATAGGCGGCGGGGTCTCGCACATTGGCAACGCGCTTCTTGCGGAGATACGCAGCTCCATCTACCAGCGCTCGCTGCCGCTCGCCACGCGAAATTTGCCGATCGTGATGAGCGAGCTCGACGATGTCGCTGGGGTGATAGGCGCGAGCGTGATGGCGGCTGAAGGCGTGCTCAACATTCCGGGCTGAGGTGGAGCAGACCAGAGGCGGCAGGTAAGCAAATGAATGGCAGCGGCGGAGGAAGGAGCTAAAGCGTGAACGAACGGGAGAGCAGAGATGGGGACCGGCTCTTCTTCGATGAGCACCAACGTTCGACGATAGAGGCGGCGGTGTCCCGGATAATTCCCACAGACCATCAGCCCGGCGCGAAGGAGGCCGGGACCATCGAGTTTCTCGACCGCTACCTTTCCGGCACCGACTCCGTCTATGCTAAGCCCGACGGCAGCGGCTTCGAGAAGCTTGAGGGTAAGCGCGCCGAGGCATGGCAGCAGCGCATCGACGTCGTGCGCGAGAAGTATATCGAGGGGATCAGGGAGTTGGATCGCAGGAGCCAGGCACAGTTCGATGCCGACTTCGTGCGGCTCACGACCGAGCAGCAGGATCGCATCCTAGCCGACATGGAGCGGCCCGCGCGTCAGATCGAGGCCGCTCTGGAGCAGGCAGAGGCGACCGCTGCCTGGGCGCCCGTGGAACCGGCGATGCAGCAGACGAGCGCCGAGATCGAGATGAACTTCTTCCCGCTGCTGGCCTTGCACACCCGCCAGGGTTTCTACGCCGATCCGATCTATGGGGGTAACAAGAACCGTGTCGGCTGGAAGTTGATCGGGTTCGATGGGCCGGCTTCGCTGGCTGAGACGCACGCGGGACACTACACGACGTTGCCCTACTTCGCCGAAGAACAGATAGATTGGGGAAGGGAGGACGACCGTGGCGCATAAGCGCAAACCGGAGCGAGTAGATGTGTGCATCATTGGAGCAGGTGCTTCAGGCGCGACCGCCGCGAAGGTACTCACCGAGAGCGGAGTTCGTGTAGTTGCGCTTGAGCGCGGGCCGTGGCGCAAGCACGAAAGTTTCGGCGGGGACGAGCTCGCCAACGTGAACCGCTATAACCTGTGGCCCGACCCACTGCTCAATCCACGCACTTTTCGGGCTTCGGAGGACGAAGATCCGAAGGTCGAGCTCTTCTGCCCGGTGCCCCAGATGGTCGGTGGAGGCACGGTCCACTGGCAGGGCTGGCTGCCGCGATTCACCGAGAGTGATTTTCGGCTCAAGACCATCGCGGGCGAGGTACCGGGGGCGACGCTCGTTGACTGGCCGATCACCTATGCGGATCTCGAGCCGTACTACACCAAGGTCGAGTGGGCCTTCGGCGTGTCGGGTCAGGGCGGAGTGAACAAGTACGAGTCACCACGCACCAAGGGCTATCCCTGCCCGCCAATGCCCATGACGCGCTACGCGCAGAAGTTCCACGAGGGCTGCCGCAAGCTCGGCTACAACTCCTTCCCGACGCCGATGGCGGCGCTGTCGCGTCCCTACAACGGACGACCTGCGACCGTTCAGAGTGCCTTCGCGCAGCAGCACGGGGACCCAACCGGCACGCGTTCGAGCGCGCTCTCGGTGTTCGTCCCCGATGCGGTGGCCACCGGTAGGTACGATCTACGGCCCGACTGCTACGTACACGAGATCACGGTCGACGAGCATGGTCGCTGCAAGAGCGCCGTGTATCAGGACGCCGACGGCGATTTCATCGAGCAGGAAGCGGACATCTTTATCCTCGCCTGCGGCGCGGTCGAGTCGGCGCGGCTGCTCTTGCTGTCACGCTCCGGGCGCTTCCCGAACGGTCTGGCAAACGGCAGCGACTTGGTGGGGCGCAACGCGACGTTCCACGAGTACAGCGCCGCAGTTGGCGTTTTCGAGGATCCGATCTACGCGTGGGCAGGCGGCGGCTATGTTGCCGCGAGCAGCTACGAGTTCTACGAGCACGACGACGCGCGCGGCTTCGTGGGTGGTTGCCACATCGCGGCTGCGGGGGTCGGAATCCCCCTGCCGATCAACTGGAGCTTGCCGGATCGTCCAATGTGGGGGGCTCAGGCCAAGCAGATGGACCGAGATCTCTATAACCACAGCTTCGCCATCGGCATGGTGCTGCACGATATGCCGCAACACGACAACCGCGTGGAGCTGGACGAAAGTGTCAAGGACGCGTGGGGCCTGCCCGTTGCGCGCATCACGCTCAAGCCTCACCCCAACGACCTGGCGCAGGGCCACTGGGTCATCGACCACAACGCCGAGATCCTGGAGGCCGCCGGAGCAAAGAAGACCTATCGCGTCTACCCCGAGCGCGTCACCGGCAACTGTTCGCACCAGCACAGTACCGTGCGCATGGGCAACGATCCCGAAACGTCGGTGCTGAACAAGTACTGCCAAGCGCATGAGGTCGACAACCTGTTTGTCGTGGACGGCGGGCCGTTTCCGACCGCGACCGGAGCCAACCCTACGCTGTCGATCATGGCCAACGCCTGGCGGGTGGCCGAGAACATCGTCCGGCAACGGGGCGCGAGGACCGCGGCTATGGCCAGGGAGGAGTAGAGGGATGAAGCTGGCTTACCACACGATAACCTGGGGCGGGGTGGTCGGCCACCCCGCCGGGGTGACAAGCGTCAAGGACCTCCACTACCTGGCGAACGGTTCGACGGAAGAGGCTCTCAGGGACATCTCCGACGCAGATTACGAGGGCTTCGAGCTCTTCGACGGCAATCTCGCGCAGTACGCTGGCCGCGAGGACGCGCTGCGGAACCTGATAGACGGGCTCGGTTTGCAGATGGTCGCCGTATACTGCGGCGCGAACTTCATCTACCCTGAGATACTCGAGGACGAACTTAGCAAGATTGAGGACGCGGCGCGGCTCGCGGCGCAGTTCGGGGCCGAACACCTCGTTGTTGGGGGTGGGGCGGTGCGCGCTGCCGGTATCCGGGAGGAGGATTACCGGCGCTTGGGCGAGGGCCTCGAGAGAGTGGTCGCCATCGCCGACGAGGCGGGACTCGTGGCGAGCTACCACCCGCACCTCGGCACCTGCGTGGAGTCGCCAGAGCAACTGGCGAAGGCCTTCCAGTACACTGGCATCAACTTCTGTCCCGACACCGCCCATCTGGAAGCGGGTGGTGGCGATCCGGCCGACCTCATAGGCACCTACGGGGACCGGATTCGATACGTGCACCTTAAGGATTACGAGGGGGGCGACTTCCTACCTCTGGGACGAGGCGGTCAAGACTTCTCGCGGATCATGAGAGCCTTGAGCAGCATCCAGTACGATGGGTGGATCACCGTCGAACTGGACGCCTACGAGGGATCTCCCAAAGAAGCGGCCCAGATTAGCAGAAGGTTCCTCAGCGAGGTGACGGCCCAAGGGAGTTAAAGACATTTGACGGCAAGCACATACCGGCGCGCGCAATAAAACTTCAGTTGGCGCAAAGGAGGTAAGCGCAATGAGAAAGTACAGGAATTCATACGTAGTGGCGATGTTGCTCCTGGCCGCAGGCTTGGTTCTGGCCGCCTGTGGCGGATCGGGGGGCTCGTCCGGGGAGGGTGGCGGCGTCGAGTCGGAAAAGGCCCGGGACGCGCTGGCCGAGCTGGAAGGCAAAGTCCTCAGCACCGGTCCTCACGGCGAGGAGCCCACGCTGGGCAGCAAAGTACAACTGACCGACGAACAATTAGAGCAGATCAAAGGGATGAACGCGACGGCCGCCATCGTGATGCACTACGGCGGCAACGACTGGGCCAGGGCTCAGATAGACGGCTTGAGGAGCCAGTTCGAGAAGATGGGTATTGAGGTCGTCGCCACTACCGATGCGAACTTCGATCCTGGGAAGCAGGTGTCGGACATAGAGACCGTGCTTGCCAGAAAGCCGGACATCATCGTGTCGATTCCTACGGATCCCGTCGCGACCGCAGACGCCTACAAAGCGGCGGTTGAACAGGGTGTCAAGCTGGTCTTCATGGACAACGTGCCGGAAGGCTTGCAGCAAGGCGAGGACTACGTAAGCGTTGTGTCGGCGGACAACTATGGGAACGGGGTGGTCTCGGCGCACCTCATGGCCTCAGAACTGGGCGGTCAGGGCAAAGTCGGTGTCATCTACCACAACGCTGACTTCTTCGTCACGCAGCAGCGCTACGAAGCGTTCAAAAAGACCATCCAGAGCGAATACAAGGACATCGAGATCGTCGAGGAGCAGGGCATCGGTGGTCCCGACTTCGCCGGTCAGGCGGAGGAAGCCGCCTCGGCGATGATGACCGAGTACGCGGACCTCAACGGCATCTGGGCCGTGTGGGACGTCCCGGCTGAAGGTGTCGTCGCTGCGGCACGGACCGCGGGCCGCAGTGACCTGGTCGTTACCACGATCGATTTGGGCCAGCCCGTGGCGATCGAGATTGCCTCGGGCGGGATAGTCAAGGGGTTGGGCGCCCAGGTTCCGTTCGACCAAGGCGTCACCGAAGCTAAGCTGGCCGGATACGGGATTCTGGACAAGGAGGCTCCTCCTTACGTAGCGCTCCCTGCCTTGCCCGTGACGGGGAACAACGTCCTGGACGCCTGGAAGACCGTGTATCACCAAGACCCGCCGGAGAAAGTCAGAGAAGCCGCGCAGTAGAACCGGGGACAGGGTGTGGCGGTTGGAATCCACATTCAGCCGCTACACCTGAGCCCATCATCAACCGGCGAACGTGAGAGTTGGATGAAGGGAAGAATCGTGACGGTGAGCCCGACAGAGACAATAGCGGTAGAGCTGAAGGGTATAGTCAAGTCGTTCGGCGGTAACACCGTTCTCCAAGACGTGGACTTCCAGCTGCGCAAGGGCAAAGTCCACGCGCTGGTGGGCGGCAACGGCGCCGGCAAGTCGACGTTGATGAAGATACTCGAGGGTGTCCACGTGCCGGATGCAGGAGAGGTAAGGGTAGACGGCACTACGGTACAGATCCACTCGCCGCAAGATGCGAAAGCCCATGGCATAGCGATGATCTTCCAGGAGTTCAGCCTGGTCCCCACCCTGAGCGTGGCACAGAACATATTCTTGAACAGCGAGCCGCACACCGGGATGGGACTTCTGGACGACCGCGAATGCGAGCGCCGGACCCGTGAGCTATTCGCCGAGCTCGGTGAGGAGGTCGATCCCAAGACGGTGGTGGCCGATCTGAGCACCGGCTACTGGCAGCTCACCGAGATCGCCAAGGCGCTCGCGCGTGACGCCCGCATCCTGATCATGGACGAGCCAACCTCTTCGCTCACCCGGACCGAGACGGAGGCGCTGTTCGAACTGATCCGGGAGCTGAAGGCCAGGGAAATCTCGATCGTTTACATCTCCCACCGAATGGAGGAAGTTTTTCAGGTTGCCGACCGGGTCACGGTGCTGCGCAACGGTAGACACGTCATCACGGAAGAGACGGCCAACCTGACTTTAGAGCAGATAATCGATCACATCGTCGGACAAAAGATGGAGCAAGCTTTCGAATGGAAGGAGCGACAGGTAAACCGGACCGGGACCCCTCTGCTAGAGGTGGAAGGTTTGACCGCCAGCGGTCGCTTTCGGGACGTCAGCTTTCGCCTGTACCCGGGCGAGATCCTCGGCGTAGCCGGTCTCATGGGCAGCGGTCGGACAGAGATAGCCCGGGCGCTTTTCGGGATCGATCGTATCGAGGCCGGTGAGATCTACGTTCGCGGCCGTCCGGTGGTTATCCGTAGCACCCAGGACGCCATGGCGGCGGGCATCTCTCTGATCCCGGAGGACCGCCGCCTCCAGGGACTCGTTCTCGATCACTCCCTGAAGGACAACTTGCTCCTGCCGTTATTGGGGAGGCTGCAACGCGGCGGCGTGATCGATGATCGGCGAGGAGAACAGATGGTGGGATCCCTCGTCGAGAGACTGCAGATCAAAGTGAACTCGATCTTCCAGCCCATCTGGTTACTGTCCGGTGGTAACCAGCAGAAAGTGGTAATCGCCAAGTGGCTGGCGGTCGAACCCGATATTCTCATAATGGATGAGCCGACGGCCGGCGTCGACATAGGGGCCAAAACGGAGATCCTCGACATCACCCGTCAACTGGCCGATACGGGCAAGGGAATAATCATAATCTCTTCGGAGCTCGTCGAACTACTAGCCGTAAGCGACCGGGTTCTGATCTTGCAAGACGGCACGGTGAAGCAGGAAATGGAGAGACAAGACATAGAGTCGGAGGAGGAATTGCACCATGCTGTCCAGAGTGTTTAAGCGCGAAACGGCTCCACAGACAACCGAACGTGCTCTGGGGTTCGACTGGCGGCAGTACATAGTGTTTATCGCCTTCTTGGCAATCTTCGCTTTTTTTGCCATCGCACTCTACGACTCCGGCTTCCTGAGCTTCAACAATCTACTCAACGTCGTACGCCAGAGCGCGATCATCGCCGTGATGGCGGTAGCCATGACCTTCGTGATCTCAGCGGCTGAGATCGACCTCTCCGTCGGCTCGGTAGCGGGGCTGGCATCCGTCACCAGCGCGCTGGCGGTGTCCGAGTACGGGCTCTTCGTCGGCGTCGCAGCGGGGTTACTGACGGGTGTCATTGTGGGCGGGATCAACGGTCTCTTGGTCGCCGCTATCGGCATACCGTCGTTTCTCGTCACGCTCGGAATGTTGGGGATCGCGGTCGGGTCGGCGATGTGGATAACCGACTCTGCCCCGGTTCCCATTGTGGATAACGCGTTCAACAACATCTTCGGTTCGGGGCAGATCGGGCCCGTTCCGTCCTTACTTCTGTGGGTGGTCATTCTGTTCGTGATAGGCCACGTAGTTCTGCGCAAGACCACTTACGGCAGACAAGTACTGGCTACAGGCGGCAACGAATCAGCCGCCCGGTTCAGCGGCGTGAACACGCGCAGGATCAAGTTCTATGTGCTCCTGGTGTCCGGCACCGTCGCGGCGCTGGCCGGGATGCTCTACGCCGGACGCCTCCATTCTGGACGCTTCCAGTGGGGCGAGGGCGACGAGCTGTCGGTGATAGCAGCCGTGATACTGGGCGGCACGAGCTTGTTCGGGGGTTATGGCACGGTCATAGGATCGGTGCTCGGTGCGCTGCTAGTCGGCCTGATCAACAATGGACTGACCCTAATGGGATTGGAGTTTAGCCAGCAGCAGATCGTGCGCGGAGCAATTATCATTTTGGCCGTCGCCCTCGCCCGCAAAGGTCCGCGTACCTGATTCCATCCCAGGTGGCGCTGCTCGATGCTTGCTCGTGGCTAGGCTGGTGAACGATAGAGAAACCGGACTGAGATGCCCGGAACCACAAATGGAGCCTGTGAAGGAGGAGCCATGGCAAGATCCGTTACCCTGTTTACCGGGCAGTGGGCAGACATGCCCCTCGAAGAGCTGGCGCCGCTCGCCAAGGAGATGGGCTACGATGGCCTGGAGCTTGCTTGCTGGGGCGACCACTTCGAGGTGCAGCGGGCGCTCTCGGACGACGGTTATGCTGAAGATCGTCGGGAGATCCTCGGTCGTCACGGTCTCGAGTGCTTCGCCGTCGGCAACCACCTGGTCGGGCAGGCAGTGTGCGGCTTCCCGATAGACGAATGTCACAAGGCCATCCTGCCCGAGCACATCTGGGGCGATGGTGACCCAGAGGGGGTGCGCCGTCGCGCCGCGGAGGAGATGAAGGACACTGCTAGGGCCGCGGCCAGACTGGGCGTGAGTACCGTCACGGGTTTCACTGGGAGCGCCGTCTGGCACAAGCTCTACTTTTTCCCTCCAACCTCCCAGGAGGAGATTCAGGTTGGCTACGAGGATTTCGCCGAGAGGTGGAACCCCATACTTGACGTCTTCGACGAGGAGGGCATCAGGTTTGCCTTCGAGGTTCACCCGACGGAGATCGCCTACGACCTCTACTCGGCCGAGAGAGCGCTGGAGGCGATCGGTAGGCGCGCAGCTTTCGGCTTCAACTTCGACCCTAGTCACCTCCACTGGCAGTTTGTGAACCCGGCGAAGTTCGTCGACCGCTTCGCGGATAGGATCTACCACGTCCACATGAAGGATGCCCAGAGGACGCTCGACGGCGAGAGCGGCATCCTTTCCTCGCACCTCGCCTTCGGCGATGCCCGCCGCGGCTGGGACTTTCGCTCAGTGGGCCGAGGCGGGGTGGACTTCGAGGCCGTGATAAGGGCTCTCAATCGCGTTGGTTATGACGGCCCGCTCTCCGTCGAGTGGGAGGACGCCGGAATGGATAGGGTGCACGGCGCCAAGGAGTCCGCGGCTTTCGTGAGGAGGATGGACTTCGAGCCCTCCTCAGTAGCCTTCGATGCAGCCTTCGCGAAAGAGGAGGGCTAGGGTGAGAAAACTCAAGATGGGCATGGTTGGCGGTGGCTCGGACGCCTTCATCGGGGCGGTCCACCGTGCCGGCGCCCTTATGGACGGCGGAGTAGAGTTTGTCGCTGGCGCCCTCTCCTCAACTCCGGAGAAGGCCAAAGCTTCGGGCCGCGCGCTAGGACTCGCGGATGGACGCAATTATGACTCCTGGGAGGATATGCTTGAGGCAGAGCTCTCCCTGCCAGAAGAGGAGCGTGTGGACTTCGTGAGCGTGGTTACCCCGAACCACCTGCACTACCTGGTGGCGCGCGCCTTCGCCGAGGCTGGCCTTAACGTGGTGTGCGACAAGCCGATGGTTCACACTTCTGAGCAAGCCGAGGACCTGATGCATGTCGTGGAGGACAGTGGCGTAGTCTTCGCGGTCACCTACCAGTACACCGGCTATCCGATGGTCAGGCAGGCCAGTCACATGGTCCGAACGGGAGACCTCGGAGAAATACGGAAGGTGTTGGTCGAGTACAATCAGGGCTGGCTCGCGAGCAAGATCGAGGGGGAAGGCGCCAAGCAGGCCGAGTGGCGCACCGACCCCGCGCGCTCTGGGATAGCCGGAGCCATCGGCGACATCGGCTCGCACGCTGAGAACCTCGTCTACGCCATCACGGGCCTCGAGATCTCGGAGATCTGCGCCGACCTCACCACCTTCGTGCCGGGGCGACGCCTCGACGACGACGGCAACCTCCTGATCCGCTACGAGAGTGGCGCCAAGGGCGTCATGATCTCCTCGCAGGTCTCCGCTGGGGAGGAGAACAATCTCCGGGTACGCATCTACGGCACGGAAGGCGGCCTGGAGTGGCACCAGGAGGAGCCCAATTACCTCTACCACAGACCGGCTGAGGAGCCCGAGAAGGTGCTCAAGAGGGGCAACGAGTACCTCTGCGAAGAGGCCAAGAGGGCCACGAGGGTTCCCCCAGGCCATCCCGAGGCGTTCATCGAGGCGTTCGCCAACGTCTACGCCGGCGTAACGGAGGCGGTGCGGGCGAGGGAAGAAGGGCGCGAGCCCGACGGCAAGCTACCCTTCCCCACCGTCTACGACGGTGCGAGGGGCGTCCACTTCGTCGAGAAGACCGTGGAGAGCGCGGGTAGCGAGAGGAAGTGGACGAAGGCGCGATGGCGTACCGCGACTAGGGCGGGCGAGTAGTACACCAATTAGTACACCAACCCGCCAGGAACGTCGGTGAACACCGGGCAACGCCTCGCAGGGAAACTCGCCTTAGATAAGCTGTTTTGCAAACGACCAGCAACAACTACGAACATATCGAGGCTGACTCTGGATCAGTTAGTGAAGGTTCGAATCCTTCTCCGGCAGCCGCCAAAGCTCGCTTTAGAGCGGGCTTTTTGCTTGCGTCCGTTTATCGAACCGCCATGAACCGTAGCAGCTCGTCGTCGGGTTATGGTCAATAGGAGGGTATCAGGCAGGACCCGAACCTGCGACATTCTGGTACGTAGCCAGCCCTACATCGTTCACCTCGACCGCCGGTAAGCGCCAAAGCCTTCTACTCATCTAACCGCCTGGAAGGTGTGTTCTCCGAAGTTCCATCTACGGTCAGGACCTGACGAAAGAAGGTGTAGTCTAAAGAGTTCTTTCCACCCCCTTGACACCGCCCACGCTGCTGTGAGATATTAAATATATAAATTATTCATTTAATAGAAAGGTGGTCATTGACTCCTCGCAAGTACACCATGGACAAGCGCAAGGCTGCTGTCGAGGAGACCCGGCGACGCATCGTGGAGGCCACCCTAGCCCTCCACGCCGAGAAGGGCGCATTCGGTACCTCCTGGCAGGACATCGCCAAGCACGCCGACGTTTCGGTGGGGACCGTATATAAGCATTTCCCTTCGCTAGATGAGCTGGTGCCGGCTTGCGGGGAGCTGGTCTTCGCCATAAGCCGGCCCCCTTCTCTGGAGGACGCCCCGCAGATCTTCGCCGGGGCTAGCTCCCTCGAGGAGCGTCTTGGGCGCTTGGTCTCCGAGTTCTTCGATTTCTACGAGCGTGGGGAGCCTTATTTGGAGATAGATTTCCAAGAGCGCCAGCTCCCAGCGGTCCAAGAGTGGGAGGCTCACATGCGAGCCACCCGCGAAGGGCTCGCCCGCGAGGCCTTGCGCCCCCTTCTTGAGCCGGAGGAGCGCACGGTGCGGGCGCTAAGCGCGCTCATCGACTTCCCCTTCTTCAAGTCCTTCCGGCGCCATGACGTTTCGAAGGCAGAGGCCGAAGAGATCGTGAAGTCCATGTTGCTGTGCTGGATCGGCGGAACTGGAGGTGGTCGCTGAAGTGTGGCACTGAAGCGGGAACTAGGGTCAGTTTGGATCTGCCCGAGCGGGAATAGGCCCAACCGGGTAAAGGGGAAGGAGGAGTCGATGAACGAAGAAATCGCCGCTAAGGCCTACGGGCTTCGGGAAGGCGAGGGAGAGGCGAGGTGGTGGCTTGGCGGTCTTGCCACCATCAAGGCCACGAGTAAGGAGACTGGCGGGCACTACACGCTGGTTGAGGTGCTCGAGCCCGAGGGCGAGGCACCTCTCCACGTGCATCACCGCGAGGATGAGGCTTTCTGGGTGCTTGAGGGAGAGGTGACGTTCCAGATAGGCGAAGAGACGATAGAGGCCTCCGCAGGCTCGTTCGTCTTCGGCCCCAGGGACGTACCCCACACCTTCACGGTGCACTCGGGGCCAGCTAGGATACTGTTCTTACTCTCGCCGCCTGGCTTCGAGGAGTTCATCTACGCCACGAGCGAGCCAGCGAAGGAGCGCACCCTGCCTCCCGCGCCTGAAGGCCCGCCTAGTGAGGCCGAGATGGAGCAACTTGGAGCCCTTGCTCGCCAGTACGGAAGCGAGCTCCTCGTTTAGAGCACGCCGCTGGCTGGTGGGGAGGGCGGTCATGCCCTCCCTCCTGGCCTTATTCACCAATCTCCTAGAAGGCCGGTGTTCTCGGAAGTTCGGGTGTAGGGGTTCTCCGATGTTCACCGTCCTCAAGCGCCGACGTCCAACTCCGCCTCTAGTATCCGCTTGGCCTCCCCTGTCTCCGTTATTCGCAACCACACCGGCCCCCCAGCGCGTTCGACTGTGAGGCCGAACTCGAAAAAGGGGCAGCACAGGCGCTCGTTGGCGACGAACTCCGCTACGGCCAGCAGCACGGCCCTGTCGGGGGAGTGCCTGAAGGCGTAGCCGTCT
>Ga0126307_10001127_pt1 | contig 17570 bp, 10 predicted proteins | sample Plot28_FD_89955 | JGI IMG/M metagenome (GOLD analysis project Ga0126307, IMG submission 89955) | Serpentine soil microbial communities from UC McLaughlin Reserve, CA, USA - Plot28 | ecosystem: Environmental > Terrestrial > Soil > Grasslands | place: USA: UC McLaughlin Reserve, Lake County... | reverse complement strand
TACGGAACGGGCTGCAGAAGCGGCACCACGACATGGCTGATCGTGGCCATCACGGAGTTGTATCCGTCGGCCGGCGCCTGCGGGATCATCGCCGTGGCGAGCGTCGCGTTGGCGCCGGGCTTGGGTTCGACCACGATCGTCTGGCCGAGGTCGGCCTGCATTGGATCGGCAAGCGCGCGGGTGACGATGTCGACGATGCCGCCGGCCGGGAAGGGGACCAGGATGCGGATGGGCTTGCTGGGATACGCTTGGGCCGATGTGCCTTGCGTCAACGCCAACGCCGTTGCCGCGGCCAGCGTGGCGCGGCGGGTCAGTCCATTCATTGGCTGTTCCTCCCTGCGGTAGAGAGGCTAGACCGGGCAGGCACGCGGTGTCATCCCGAGCGTCGCGAGGGACCTTTGCCGGATCAGTGAAGGTCCCTCGGCCTGCGGCCTCGGGATGACAGCGATGCGATGGGCGGGTTTGACTTCGCGCTGCCCCAGCGCCAGTTTTGCGCCATGGCCGACACCGCAAATTTCGCGCCCGACTTCGACGCGCCGCTGGAGTACATGCGCCGCACCCGCGAGTACTATCTCGCGCTGGGCTACGACAATCCCTACCGCTGGGCGCACTATATCGACGCGCCGTTCCAGCCGCTGAAGAAGAAGCTCTCCGACAGCACCTTGGCGCTGATCTCGACGGCGGCGCCCTATCAGCCCGGCAAGGGCGACCAGGGTCCGGGGGCGGCCTACAATGCCGGCGCCAAGTTCTACACGGTCTATTCCGGCGATACCGCGGTCGACCACGACACGCGCATCTCCCATATCGGCTACGACCGCAAGCACACGACGGCCAAGGATTCCAACACCTGGTTCCCGCTGCCGCTGATGCGCGAGTTCGCGAACCAGGGCCGCTTCAAGCTTGCCAAGCGATTCCACGGCGCGCCGACCAACCGCAGCCAGCGCGTGACCTTGGAGACCGATGCGCCGGAGATCCTGGCGCGCTGCCGGCAGGACCAGGTCGATGCCGCGCTGCTGGTGCCGACTTGACCCGTCTGTCACCAGACCGTGAGTCTGGTCGCCCGATATCTGGAGCGCAACGGCATCCCCACGGTGGTCATGGGCGCCGCCAAGGACATCGTCGAGCACGTCGGCGTGCCGCGCTTCCTGTTCAGCGATTTCCCGCTGGGCAACTCCTGCGGCAAGCCGCACGAGCCCGACACGCAGCGCTTCACGCTCGACCTGGCGCTCAAGGTACTGGAGAGCGCGATCGGTCCGCGCACCACGGTGCAATCGCCGCTGCGCTGGAACGACGACGGCGACTGGAAGCTCGACTACAACAACCTCGAGCGCATGCCGCCCGAGGAGATCGCCAAGCGCCGCGCCGAGTTCGACAAGGTGAAGCAGACGGCCCTCGACCAGCGCAAGAAGGCAGGCGTGGCTTGATGTCTTTGCTGGGAGCGCGCCACTCCGTGGCGCTCATGGGTTGTCGCAGCAACAGGAAGAGGCGCCACGGAGTGGCGCGCTCCCAGCAATGAGCAAACCTTTCACCGGCGTAAAAATCCTCGACTTCACGCGCGTCCTCGCCGGGCCGTACGGCTCCTACCAGCTCGCGCTGCTGGGCGCCGACGTCATCAAGGTCGAAAGCCGCGAAGGCGACGACATGCGCTTCGGCTCCCGCGCCAACGACTGGGAGAAGCGCGGGCTCGCCGCCCCGTGGGTCGCGGTCAACTCCAACAAGCGCTCGATCACGCTCGACCTCAAGAAGCCCAAGGCGATCGAGGTCGTGAAGAAGCTCGCTGCCACGGCCGACGTAGTCATGGAGAACTTCCGTCCCGGCGTGATGGACAAGCTCGGCATCGGCTACGACGTGTTGAAGGCCATCAACCCGAAGCTAATCTACTGCGCCGTCTCCGGCTTCGGCCAGGTCGGCCCCGACCGCGAGACCGCGGCGTTCGACGGCATGATCCAGGCGATGTCGGGCCTGATGTCGATCACCGGCTTCCCGACCAACGGGCCGACGCGCGTGGGCTTCGCCGGCGCCGACGTCATGTCGGGCGCCACAGCCGCGTTGGGCGTCGCCTCGGCACTCTTCCAGCGCACCCATACCGGCAAGGGCCAGCTCGTCGACGTCGCCATGATCGACGCGGTCATGGGCTACCTCGCCCAGCAGTTCACCGAGCACCTGATGACCGGCCGCGTGCATGAGCAGGCCGCCAACCGCTCGGTGACGAGGAAACCCACGGGCGACCTCTACAAGACCAAGGACGGCTGGATGGTGCTGGCCGTCATGACCGAGCCGCAGTTCCAGCGCCTGATGAAGGAGGTCGGTCGCGCCGACGCGGCGGCCGACCCGCGCTTTGTCGACTGGCCGACGCGTATCGCCAACGACAAGACGCTGCACGAGATCATCGAGGCCGAGCTCAAGAAGGAGACCTCGGCGACCTGGGTCGAGCGCTTCGCCAAGGCCGACGTGCCGGCCGGCCGTGTGCTCTCGATCCCCGAGACGGTGCAGCTCGACCACTTCGACCGGCGCACGATCCTCCAGACGATCGAGACCGAGCACGGTCCTATCAAGGTCGTGGGTTCGGGCTTTCGCCTGGAGCATGGCGGCGGCTCGGTCGACCGTCCGCCGGCGACGCTCGGCCAGCATACCGACGAGATCCTGCGCGAGGCGGGCTATTCGGACGCCGCCATCGCCGACATGCGCGCGGACAAGGTCGCTTAGTACCGACTATCGCTGAAGAGTGTGTCTGTCACCCCGAGCGCAGCGAGGGGCCTTTAAGGCTGCAGGAAAGGTCCCTCGCTGCGCTCGGGATGACAGCCGGGCTGTATCGGGCATTCATGATTCCCGGCACTAGACTAGGCCGCTACTGACTGCGCGGTCCCGGAGGCGGCGGCGGCAGATTGCCGGTCTGGGTCGGCGGATTGCGACGAATCTCGGCGATGCGGCGTGCGAGGTCGGCGCGTGCCTGCGCGATCTCGGGGAACCCGGGCGCGGCCTTGTCGGCGAGATCGAGATGCCGGTCGGCTTCACCGAAATCGTTGCGCGCCATGGCCTGTCGCGCCGCCGCGATATGAGTGCGTGCCTCGGCAACCCGTGTCTGGTTGGGCGCGGCGCCACGCAGCTCGGCGAGGCGACTCGCCCGTGCGCGATAGTCGGCATCCTGGCCGTAGCGCTGGGCATAGTCGGCGAGCAGCCGGTCGGCTTCGAACAAACGGTTGGTCTCCAGAGCCTGGTCGATGGCCGCCTCGAACTGCTGGCGGTCGCGATAGCGCTGGCCGCGGGCCGTCCGCAGGTTGGCGATCTCGGCGCGGGCCTGGGCCGTCTCGGCGAAGCCCGGCATCTGCTTGTCGGCTTCCTGCAGCATCGCCTCGGCGTGCGCAAAGTCACCGGCCTGGGCAAAGCGCCGCGCCTCGCCGATCAGCCGGCGAGTCTCGCCTTGCCGGATATCGGCGCGTGCCTTGGCAAGCTTCTGCTGCAGGGGCGGCCATGCCGAGGATCCGGCGAAGCGCCGCGTGGCGTCGGCCATCAGGCGATCGGCGGTGGCGAAGTCGCCAGCGGCGATGGCGCGATCGATCGAGGCGGCAAGGGCCGCGCGCTCGGCGTCATTGGCCGCTGGGGCCGGCGCGGCGGGTGCCGGCGTAGCTGGAGGCGGGGGTGGCGGCGCTGCCGCGACCGTCGGCGCGGCGGGGAAGTCCTTCAGCACGATCCGGCTCTTGTCGCAGGCGAGCTGGTCGCTGACGCCTTCCTCGGCCTGGCTGCAGGACAGGACAGCGCCAGACTTGTCGCGCAGCCAAGCCACGGTGCGACCGTCGCTGCGGCCGCTGCCCATGTAGGTGAGATAGGACTCGGTGTCGCGCGTGACGGGCAGCTCCGAGCAATCGCTCTCGGTGCACCACAGCAGCTGGGCGCGGCCGGCCTTCGCCTCAAGGCGGCGTAGGATGGCCGTGCGGTTCAGCATGCGGTCGCCCTGCTTCACCTGGAAGTTGCCGAGCCATGCCGCGTCGCCCACGGTCGAATCGAGCTTGCCGCAGCGCTCCTCGGTGCAGGACAGCACCACTTCCTTGCCCTTCTCGAAGTTCGTCTGCTTGTAGGAGAGCAGGTAGCGCGGTCCGGCATATCCCAGCGGCTCGATCGCCGCCTGGGCGAGATCCTTGTCGGCGACGCCATCGATCTTGACCGGCTTGCAGAAGGTGTCGCCGCGGCAGATCCACGGTATGCCATTCAGGCGAAAGACGTATTTGGTGTCGGCGGGATCGAACAGCAGGGGCGCATAACCTTCGGGCGGATAGTTCTGCGCGTGGGACGCTACGCCATGACCGCAGCCGACGACGATGACCGCGGCCGCCAACAGCGCCCTGTAGCTGGCCATTGTTATTCTCCCTGTGAAGCCACTCAGCGAACGTGCATGGCTCCCAATGGTTCCCCTGCCATCAGAAATACAACCGTGTCGCGGCCGGCTCAGTCACGGCATTCGAAGCTGGCGGCGTCCTCCGGGTTGCCCTGGCCCTTGTAGGCGGTGTACTGCGGCCAGGCGCAGAGCGGCCGGCTGCGGCCGGAGAATGCCGGGCCCGTAGCGACGATCGACTCGGGCGCCTTGCCCTTCTCGACCCAGTCCACAACAGCCTGCAGGAAATCGAAGCGATCGAGCGTTGCGCCGGTCTGGCAATGCCCCATCCCGGGAACGAGGTACGCCCGGCTCGAGTTGGCGCGCACCTGGTCGATGCCGCCGGAGCTCTTCGCCATGCGCTCGTAGTAATCGATCGTGTCGAGTGCCGAGAACCAGGGATCGCTCACCCCGTGATAGAACAGGATCTTTCCGCCGTGCCCGAAGAAGCTGCCGAGGTTGGTCCAGTTCGCCGTGGCCTGCAGCCGGTCCATGCCGTCGGCGTTCATGCGGTCCTCGATGGCGTCGACATCGATTGTCTCATAAACGTTGGGATTGACCGGACTGCGCGCGCCGGTGGCGAGGATGCCCGGGATCGCAACGCCCGTCGCCGCGACGCCGCTGTCCCACGGGAAGGGCGAATAGGACGGCGTGCCGCGTGAGTTTTTTGGACCGGCAAACGCCTTGGCGAGCGCACTCGCCTGGTCGGCAGAGAGACAGGCCTCGGTCTTGGCGCCGCTGCAGGCAAGCGACGCCGGATCGAAGGTGCACTGGCGGATATTGAAGATCATGCCGTCCTTCAGGCCATCCTTGGCATCGCAGGCGGCGACGATGGCGTCGGTGACGAGCTTCTGGTCCGACGGCGAGAACGCCTTGGTGGGATCGGGCTTGCCGTTCTCGCCCTTGGGCGAGATTTGCGCCAGGACGTGGTTGGCCCAGGCGAGGCCGAGATTGGACCGGCCGGTGCGCATCGCCGGCGCGCCGGCGACGATGCCGTCGAACTCCGCGGGGTAGCGCTGCGAGGCGATCATGCCTTCGCGGCCACCGGTCGAGCAGCCGACGAAGTAGGAGCGCGCCGGCGCCTGGCCGTAGTAGCGGCCGATGATCGTCTTCGCGGCGGCCGTCACCTTGCCGACCGACGCCTGGGCGAAATTGAGCGCCGCCTCCTGGTCCTTCAGGAAGGCGGAATCGAACACGGCGCCCTCATGGCCGCTGTCGGTGGACACGACGGCGAAGCCGCGCGCCAACGCCGGAACATCGCCGGTGGCTTGCGGCCCGAGCGGCGGGCGGATCGATCCGTTCAAGCCGCCGCCGCCCTGAAACAGCAGCCGTCCGTTCCATTTGTCAGGCAGCGCGATGGCAAACCCGATCGCATAGTTCTTGCCCTCGGCCCCGACGCGTCGGTCGATGACGCCCTGCACTCGGCAAAGCGACGGGATGGCAACGCCTACGGTGTCCGGCAAGGGCGGGCGCACCTGCACCGTTCCGGCTGGCGCTTCGGGTACGGCCTCGGCCTTTTCGATCACCATGGTCGAACCGGGGAAGGCGAGCCCGGCCAACTCGCATTTGAGGGCCGGTGCGATCGTCGGACCACTGTCGGCGCCAGCGGTGCTCGCGCTCGCGAGCAGGAAGGCGACGGCGATTTGGATTGTCTTTCGGTGCATTGTTTCCTCTCCACGATCGAGAGTAGTCGATCGTCTTGCCTTTGGCTCGATCCCTTGAGGTCTACTGCGCACGTAGTGAAAAAACGCCGGTCTCTGGGGAGATCTCAGCGTTTGCATCAGGTCGATTCCAGCCTAGACTGGCTCCCGTCCAAGGGGGGTCCCGACAAGGGGCTGAGATACCGACGGCCTGATCCCAGGCAGCGCGGTGACCCTTTGAACCTGATCCGGGTCATGCCGGCGAAGGGACTGGATATGCCTCCTTTGCACAGCAAACACGCCGGGTCTCCGTCAGCCACTTGCCACGGGAGATCCTCGTCATGGACAACATCATCAACCCGACACCCAAGGTGACCACGGGACCATTGCCGGCTTCGGCCAAGGTCTACGTCACACCCGATGCCGCACCCGACCTGCGCGTGCCTCTGCGCGAGATCGAGCAGTCGGCGCCGTCCGAGCCGCGCGTGCGCGTCTACGATACGACCGGTCCCTACACCGATGCCAACGCGAGCATCGACGTGACGAAGGGCCTTGCCCGCGCCCGCCGCGCCTGGGTGCTCGAACGCGGCGGCGTCGAGGAATATGACGGCCGGCCGATCCAGGCCATCGACAACGGCAACGTGAAGAGCGCGGCGCTGCTGCCGTTCCCCAACACGCCGCGGCCGTTGCGCGGGCTTTCGGGCAAGCCGATCACCCAGTTCGAATGGGCGCGCGCGGGCGTCATCACCAAGGAAATGATCTACGTCGCCGAGCGCGAGAATCTCGGCCGCAAGGTGGCCCTCGAGCTCGCCAAGGAACGTCTGGCCGACGGCGAGAGCTTCGGCGCCGCCCTGCCGGAGTTCATCACGCCCGAATTCGTGCGTCAGGAAGTAGCGATGGGCCGCGCCATCATCCCGGCCAACATCAACCACGGCGAGCTCGAGCCGATGGCGATCGGGCGCAATTTCCTGGTCAAGATCAACGCCAACATCGGCAACTCGGCGGTCTCGTCCTCGATGGAGGAAGAGGTCGAGAAGATGGTGTGGGCGATTCGCTGGGGCGCCGACACGGTCATGGACCTCTCGACCGGCCGCAACATCCACGACACGCGCGAATGGATCGTGCGCAATTCGCCGGTGCCGATCGGCACCGTGCCGATCTACCAGGCGCTGGAGAAGGTCGGCGGCGATCCCACCAAGCTCTCGTGGGAGGTCTATCGCGACACCTTGATCGAGCAGTGCGAGCAGGGCGTCGACTACTTCACCATCCACGCCGGCGTGCGCCTGGCCCATGTGCCGCTGACCGCCAAGCGGGTCACCGGCATCGTCAGCCGCGGCGGCTCGATGATGGCGCAGTGGTGCCTCACCGAGCATCGCGAGAGCTTCCTCTACGAGCACTTCGGCGACATTTGCGACATCATGCGCAAGTACGACGTGTCGTTCTCGCTGGGCGACGGCCTCAGGCCCGGCTGCAATGCCGACGCCAACGATGCGGCACAGTTCGCCGAGCTGGAAACCCTGGGCGAGCTCACCAAGATCGCCTGGGACAAGGGCTGCCAGGTCATGATCGAAGGCCCGGGCCACGTGCCGATGCACAAGATCAAGGCCAACATGGACAAGCAGCTGCGCGAATGCGGCGAGGCGCCGTTCTATACGCTGGGACCGCTCGTCACCGACATCGCGCCGGGCTACGACCACATCACCTCGGGCATCGGCGCCGCCATGATCGGCTGGTTCGGCACGGCGATGCTCTGCTACGTCACGCCCAAGGAGCACCTTGGTCTGCCCGACCGCGACGACGTCAAGGTGGGCGTCATCACCTACAAGATCGCAGCCCACGCAGCCGATCTCGCCAAGGGCCATCCCGCGGCGCGGCTGCGCGACGATGCGCTCAGCAAGGCGCGCTTCGAGTTCCGTTGGAAGGATCAGTTCAACCTGTCGCTCGATCCGGCGACGGCGGAAAAGTTCCACGACGAGACGATGCCCAAGGAGGCGCACAAGACGGCGCACTTCTGCTCGATGTGCGGGCCGAAGTTCTGCTCCATGCGCATCACCCAGGACATCCGCGACTATGCCAAGAAGGGCATGGACGAGATGAGCGCCAAGTTCAAAGCCGGCGGCAACGCACTCTACGTGCCGGACAAGGCTGCGGATTGATTCGTCGGCTCAAGCCCCTCCCCCGTCTTACGGGGGGAGGGTGCGGGAGGGGGAAAGCCCCGCGAAGGATTTCTGAAAGCCAATCTTCAAATTCGGCGCAGCATCGAGGTGCCATCGGTGGTCTCCCACCGGTTCTCCGGCGCCCACAGCGGCTGGGAGGTGTAGCCGACCGCGCCCAGTTGCACGGTTTCGTAGAACCAGCCGGTCTGCAGCCCGCGCCAGCCGCCGCCCGCCAGGGTGGCAAGGCTGGGCGGCGTGGCGTTGACCCGGTCGAATAAATAGCTGCGGACATGCAGTGTCGCCGAGGCGTCGTTGTGCAGGAAGCGGCGAAGCTCGTCCTGCCCACCAGCCAACCACGAGATGACGGTTTGCGGAGAATTCATCTGGTGGCTTGTCCACGTCGATCGTGTGGATCGGCGACGCGAACGACTGACAGCACTGCCAGCAGTCGGGTTTCGGGGCACAATCTTTGGTATGTCCGCAGCGTCGGCCCGCTATAGGGACCCCCTTCTGGAGCGCCAAAATTCGCCATAGCGAAACGCGCCATTGCCGGCAGACAGTGTGATTGCGAACACTAACTTGAGTTATTGACAAGCACGTCAGTTTTAGCTAGGATCCTCTGTCTGTCGCTTTGATTTTCGTCCGAATTCCCGACCAACGGTCCAGGCCAACGCATCAAGACGTCTTGTGACGTATTGCTCGTCGGTGGCGACCTTTCAGCCGGTCGTGCGTTGCACTTTCTGGCCATCTTCCGGCACTAGCCTTGCGCCCTCCGGACCGCTGGGGGAGACTCTGGCGGTTCGGCACGTACAGGTAAGCGACGGCGCGTTTGGGGGCATAAAGGATACCAATGAAAAGGCTGCGGACCCTGCTCGGGATCGGCTTGGGCCTCGTCATAGTGGCGGGCGCCGGCTGGTATATTTCGCAGACCGGAACTGCGCCCGCGCCCCGTCAGGCGGCCGGCCGGTTTGGCGCCGGCGCGCCGACGCCCGTGGGCATCGCGGCCGCCACCAAGGGCGAAGTCCCCGTCGTGATCCGCGCGCTCGGCACCGTGGCGCCGCTGCACACCGTCAACGTCAAGACCCAGATCACCGGTCAGCTCCTCAAGGTCGACTTCAAGGAAGGCCAGATGGTCAAGCAGGGCGACCTTTTGGCCCTGGTCGATCCGCGGCCTTACGACGTCGCGCTGCAGCAGGCGGTCGGCCAGCAGCAGAGGGACGAGGCGCTGCTCAAGAATGCCCAGACCGACCTCGAGCGCTATCGCAAGCTGGTCGCCCAGGAGTCGATCGCCCGCCAGCAGCTCGACACCCAGCAGTCGCTGGTCCGCCAGTACGAGGCCGCCCTGGTGATCGACCAGGCCATGGTCGACGCCGCCAAGCTCAACGTCGCCTACACCAAGATCGTGGCGCCGCTCACCGGCCGCATCGGCTTGCGCACGGTCGATCCCGGCAACTTCGTGTCGATGAGCGACGCCACCTCGATCTGCATCATCATCCAGATCCAGCCGATCTCGGTGCTGTTCACCATCCCCGAGGACATGCTGCCGTCGGTGCGCGAGCGGCTGAAGGCCGGCGCCAAGCTCGAGGTGCGCGTGCTCGACCGCGCTCAGAAGAACGAGCTCGCCATCGGCAAGCTCGACACCCACGACAATCTCATCGACATGACGACCGGCACGGTGAAGCTGCGCGCGGTGTTCGACAACAAGGACGACACGCTGTTCCCCAACCAGTTCGTCAATGTCCGCCTGCTGGTCGACACGGTGAAGGACGCCACGGTCGTTCCGGTCGCCGCCATCCAGCGCGGCCAGCCCGGCACCTTCGTCTATCTGGTGAAGGCCGACGACACGGTCGAGATCCGCGTCGTCGAGCTCGGCGCCACCGATGGCGACAGGGTGCAGATCGTGAAGGGCCTGCAGCCCGGCGACCAGGTCGTGATCGACGGCACCGACCGTCTGCGCGACGGCGCCAAGATCCGCCGCCCGGGCGGCCCGCCACGCGCCGCGTCGGGCCCGCCGATCGCCAACGCGCCTGAGTCCCAGCAAGGTGCCGGCCCACAACAGCAGCAGAGACGACGCCAGGCCAACGGCGGTGGTGGCGCCGGCGGCGCAGCCGCCGCCCAGCCCAACCAGTAATTCCGACCGCGACATGAACCCGTCGCGGATCTTCATCGAGCGTCCGGTGGCGACCTCGCTGCTGATGGTCGCCATCATGCTCGTCGGCGCCATCGCCTACCGGTTCCTGCCACTGTCGGCGCTGCCGCAGGTCGACTATCCGACGATCCGCGTGCTCACGCTCTATCCCGGCGCCAGCCCCGAGGTCATGACCTCGTCGGTCACGGCGCCGCTGGAGCGCCAGTTCGGCCAGATGCCGGGCCTCAACCAGATGACGTCGACCAGCTCGGCCGGCGCCTCGTCGATCACCCTGCAGTTCGATCTCAAGCTCGGCCTCGATGTCGCCGAGCAGCAGGTGCAGGCCGCCATCAACGCCGCCAGCAACCTGCTGCCCTCCGACCTGCCGTCGCCGCCGGTCTACGCCAAGATCAACCCGGCCGACGCGCCGGTGCTGACCCTTGCCGTCACCTCCAAGACCGAGCCGCTGACCAAGGTCTACGATTATGTCGACACGCGGCTCGCCCAGAAGATCTCGCAGCTTCCCGGCGTCGGCCTGGTCAGCCTCGACGGCGGCCAGAAACCCGGCGTGCGCATCCGCGCCAACCCGACGGCGCTCGCAGCCTACGGCCTCAACATCGACGACCTGCGCACGACGATTGCCAACGCCAACGTCAACACGCCCAAGGGCAACTTCGACGGCCCGGCACGCGCCTACACCATCAACGCCAACGACCAGATCACCGATCCCAAGCTGTTCAAGGATGTCGTCGTGGCCTACCGCAACGGCGCGCCGGTGCGGCTCTCCGATGTCGCCACGGTCGAGGAGGCGCAGGAGAACAACCGCCTGGCCGCCTGGATGAACACCACCCAGGCGGTGATCATCAACGTCCGCCGCCAGCCTGGCGCCAACGTCATCGAGGTGGTCGACAGCATCAAGAGACTGCTGCCGCAACTGCGCGAGACGCTGCCGGCCTCGCTCGACGTCGTCGTGCTGACCGACCGCACGACCACCATCCGCGCCTCGGTGCGCGACGTGCAGATCGAGCTCGCCTTCGCCGTGATCCTGGTCGTGGCCGTGATCTTCCTGTTCCTGGGCGACTGGCGGGCCACGCTGATCCCCAGCCTCTCGGTGCCGCTGTCGCTCGTCGGCACCTTGGCGGTGATGTATCTCGCGGGCTTCAGCCTCAACAATCTGTCGATCATGGCGCTCACCATCGCCACCGGCTTCGTGGTCGACGACGCCATCGTCATGATCGAGAACATCGCCCGCTACATCGAGCGCGGCGACGATCCCAAGGACGCCTCGCTGCGCGGCAGCCGGCAGATCGCCTTCACCGTGGTCTCGCTCACCGTATCGCTGATCGCCGTGCTGATCCCGCTCCTGTTCATGAGCGACGTGGTGGGCCGCCTGTTCAGCGAGTTTGCCGTCACGCTCTCGGTCACCATCCTGATCTCGGCCGTCGTGTCGCTGACCCTGGTGCCGATGATGTGCGCCCTGCTCCTGCGCCAGAGGACGACGCACGCGGCGCCGGCGGCGGTGGATCCGCGTCCTCAAGCGGAAGCCCGCCACAACGAGGTCATGGGCGCCGGCTGGTTCGGCCGCCTGATCGGCGTCTACGACCGCTGCCTGGTCGTGGTGTTCCGTCACCAGCCGCTCACGCTCCTGATCGCGGTCGGCACGGTGCTATTGACCGTCCTGCTCTATGTCGTGATCCCGAAAGGCTTCTTCCCAGTGCAGGACACCGGCCTGATCCAGGCCGTGACCGAGGCGCCGCAGTCGATCTCCTTCGAGGCCATGTCCAAGCGCCAGAACGCGCTGGTGGCGGCCATCCTCGAGGATCCCGACGTCGAGAGTCTCAGCTCCTTCATCGGCGTCGACGGCACCAACGCGACCCTGAATTCGGGCCGCATGCTGATCAACCTCAAGCCGCGCAGCCAGCGCAGCCTGACGGCCAGCCAGATCATCCGCCGCATCCAGCGCGAGACGGCGTCGGTGCCGGGCATCTCGCTCTACATGCAGCCGTCGCAGGATCTCACCATCGATTCGACGGTAAGCCGCACCCAGTACCAGTTCGTCCTGCAGAGTCCCAAGCTCGAGGATTTCGACATCTGGGTGCCGCGCCTGATGGACAGCCTGCAGCGCCTGCCCGAGATCGTCGACGTTGCCACCGACATGCAGGCCAAGGGCCTGGCGATGTTCATCAAGCTCGACCGCGACGCCGCCGCGCGCTTCGGCATCACCGCCGCCTCGGTCAACAACGTGCTGTACGATGCCTTCGGCCAGCGCATCGTCTCGACGGTCTACGGCCAGTCCAACCAGTACCGCGTGATCTACGAGGTCGAGCCGTCGATGGGCCGCTCCATCGATTCGCTCGCCAACCTCTATCTGCCCGGCGCCGGCGGCAAGCAGGTGCCGCTGTCGTCCATCGCCACCTTCGAGGAACGCACCTCGCCGCTGCGCCAGGATCGGCTCGGCCAGTTCCCGGCCACCACCATCTCCTTCAACCTGGCGCCGGGCTATGCGCTGGGTCAGGCGGTCGACGCCATCCAGACGGTCAAGCGCGAGATCGGCATGCCCTTGTCGATGACCACGCACTTCCAGGGTGCGGCGCTCGCCTTCCAGAAGTCGCTCGACAGCCAGCTGCTGTTGATCCTGGCCGCCATCGTCACGGTCTACATCGTGCTGGGCGTGCTCTACGAGAGCTACATCCATCCCATCACGATCCTGTCGACCCTGCCGTCCGCCGGCATCGGCGCGCTGCTGGCGCTGATGATGTGGGGCGCCGACCTCAGCGTCGTTGCCATCATCGGCATCGTGCTCTTGATCGGCATCGTCAAGAAGAATGCCATCATGATGATCGACTTCGCGCTGGACGCGGAGCGCAACGAAGGCAAGACGCCCCAGGAGGCCATCCACCAGGCCTGCCTGCTGCGCTTCCGCCCGATCCTCATGACCACGGTGGCCGCCCTGGTCGGCGCGCTGCCGCTGATGCTGGGCAGCGGCACTGGCTCGGAGCTGCGCTCGCCGCTTGGCGTCACCATCGTCGGCGGCCTGATCGTGAGCCAGGTGCTGACGCTCTTCACCACGCCGGTGATCTACCTTGCCTTCGATCGCCTGGGCCGGCGCCTGCGGGGCGCGCCGCTCGACACGCCGGCCAATCCGCTGGCGCGCCGCAGTACCGATCCTGGCACGGACCCGACGGCCGGCGAGAGGCCGCTGACGTGAACCTGTCGGCCCCCTTCATCGCCCGGCCGGTCGCCACGACCTTGCTGACCATCGGCATCGCGCTGGCGGGCCTGGTCGCCTTCCTGAAGCTGCCGGTGTCGCCGCTTCCCAAGGTCGATTTCCCGACCATCCAGGTCTCGGCCAGCCTGCCCGGTGCGTCGCCCGAAACCGTGGCCACCAGTCTGACCACGCCGCTCGAGCGGGCGCTCGGCGCCATCGCCGGTGTCACCGAGATCACCTCGATGAGCACGGTCGGCAATGCGCGCATCACCCTGCAGTTCGACCTGTCGAGAAGCATCGACGGGGCGGCGCGCGACGTGCAGGCGGCCATCAACGCCGCCCGCATGGAGATGCCGAGCGACCTGCCGACCAACCCGCAGTACCGCAAGATCAATCCGGCCGACGCGCCGGCCGTCGTGCTGGCGGTGACCTCGGACATCATCGGCCAAGGCCGCCTGTTCGACGCTGCGTCCAACATCCTGCAGCAGAAGCTGAGCCAGGTGACCGGCGTCGGCCAGGTCGTGCTGGGCGGCAGCTCGTTGCCCGCGGTGCGGGTCGAGATCAATCCGACCGCGCTCAGCAAGTACCAGATCGGCCTGGAGAGCGTGCGCGCCGCCCTTGCCGCGGCCAATGCCAATTCGCCCAAGGGTGCGCTCGAGGACGGCGATCGGCGTTTCCAGATCTATGCCAACGACCAGGCGCGCACGGCGGCCGAATACCAGCCGCTGATCATCGCCTGGCGCAACGGCGCGCCGGTCAGGCTGTCCGACGTCGCCGAAGTCATCGACGCCACCGAGAACATCCGCAACGAAGGCCAGGCCAACGGCAAGCGCTCGGTGCTGGTGATCATCTACCTGCAGCCCAACGCCAACGTCATCGAGACCGTCGACGAGGTGAGGGCGCTGCTGCCCGAGCTGCAGGCGGCGCTGCCCAACGATGTCGACCTGCAGGTCGTCAGCGACCGCACCGTCACCATCCGCGCCTCGCTCAAGGAGGTCGAGCAGGCGCTGCTGATCAGCATCATCCTGGTGGTGCTGGTGACCTTCGCCTTCCTGCGCTCGGCCCGCGCCGGCTTCGTCGCCGCGGTCGCCGTGCCGGTGTCGCTGATCGCCACCTTCGGCGGCATGTATCTCCTGGGCTACAGCATCAACAACCTGTCGCTGATGGCCATGGCGATCGCCGCGGGCTTCGTGGTCGACGATGCCATCATCGTGCTGGAGAACGTCTCGCGCCACATCGAGGCGGGCATGAGCCGCATCGATGCGGCCCTGCAGGGCGCGCGCGAGGTCGGCTTCACCGTCGTGTCCATGAGCGTGTCGCTGATCGCGGTGTTCATTCCCATCCTGCTCATGCAGGGCATCGTCGGCCGGCTGTTCCGCGAGTTCGCCGTCACGCTCTCGATCGCCATCCTGATCTCGATGGTGGTGTCGCTCACCACCACGCCGATGATGTGCGCCTACGTGCTGCGGCCGCACGACAATACGCGACGGCCAGGCCGCTTCTTCCGCTGGAGCGAGCGCGGCTTCGCCGCCCTGCAGCGCTGGTATGGCGCGAGCCTGCGCTTCGTGCTGCGCCATCCATTGGCGACCATGCTGGTGTTCCTGGCGACGGTGATCCTGAACATCCATCTCTATGTCACCATCCCCAAGGGCTTCTTCCCGCAGCAGGACACAGGCCGCATCGTCGGCGGCATCCGCGCCGACCAGAGCATCTCCTTCCAGGCCATGCGCCGGAAGTTCAGGCAGTTCATGGAGATCGTGCGCCAGGATCCGGCGATCGAAAGCGTGGCCGGTTTCACCGGCGGCTTCTCGACCAACTCGGGCTTCGTGTTCGCGACGCTGAAACCGCTCAGCGAGCGCAAGATCTCGGCCGACCAGGTGATTGCCCGCCTGCGTCCCAAGCTCGCCCAGGTGCCGGGCGCCAACCTGTTCCTGTCGGCGGTGCAGGACATCCGGGTCGGCGGCCGCCAGGGCAATGCGCAGTACCAATTCACCTTGCAGGCCGATTCGCTGCCCGACCTCTACGCCTGGGCGCCCAAGCTGGTGGAGGCCTTGCGCCAGGACCAGTCGGTCATCACCGACGTCGATTCCGACCAGCAGCAGCGTGGCCTTCAGGTCAACCTCACCATCGACCGCGACGCGGCGGCGCGGCTTGGCGTGTCGACGCGCTCGATTTCCTCGACCCTGTACGATGCCTTCGGCCAGCGCCAGGTCTCGACGATCTACAATGCGCTGAACCAGTATCACGTCGTCATGGAGGTCTCGCCCGAGTACTGGGAGAACCCCGAGCGGCTGAAGGACATCTATGTCTCGACGACCGGCGGCGCGATCAGCGGCGCCCAGGCGACCGGCGCCGTCGTCTCGACCACGCCTCTGGCGGCAGGCGCCGTCGATCCGTCACAGGCGGTGCGCAACCAGCGCACCAACGCGATCGCCGTCTCGGGGCGCGGCTCGGCGTCGACGGGGGCGGCGGTCAGCACCACGCCCGAGACGATGATTCCCCTCTCACAGCTCACCAAGTACGAGTTCGGCACGACGCCGCTGGCCATCAATCACCAGGGCCTGTTCGTCGCCAGCACGATTTCCTTCAACCTGGTGCCGGGCAAGACGCTTAGCGATGCCGTCGCCTTCGTGAACGCCACCATGCACGAGATCGGCATGCCAGCCACCATCCACGGCTCGTTCCAGGGCACGGCGCGCGCCTTCCAGCAGAACTTGAGCAGCCAACTCCTGCTGGTGCTGACGGCGCTGGTGGCCGTCTATATCGTGCTCGGCATCCTCTACGAGAGCTACATCCATCCCATCACGATCCTGTCGACCTTGCCGTCGGCCGGTATCGGTGCGCTGCTGGCGCTCAAGATCACCAATGTTGAATTCAGCATCATCGCCATGATCGGCGTGCTGCTGCTGATCGGCATCGTCAAGAAGAACGCCATCATGATGATCGACGTGGCGCTGGAGCGCGAACGCAACGATGGGCTCGATCCCGCCGTGGCGATCCATCAGGCCGCCGTCCTGCGCTTCCGGCCCATCCTGATGACCACCATGGCCGCGATCCTGGGCGCCCTGCCATTGGCGATCGGCTTCGGCGACGGCGCGGAGTTGCGTCAGCCGCTCGGCATCTCGATCATCGGCGGCCTGTTCGTCAGCCAGATCCTGACGCTCTATACGACGCCGGTGATCTACCTTTATCTCGACCGCTTCCGCCGGCGCGACCGCGATCGCCCCAGCCGCGTCGCTCGTGCTATGGGAACGCCAGGTCCCGCACCAGCATGATGTCATCGCGTTACGTCCTGGCGTTCGCCGCGGTTCTGGCGGCTGGCGGCTGCATGGTCGGTCCCGACTACAAGCGGCCGCCGCCCGCCGACCCGCCGTCGCTCGCCTTCAAGGAGACGACGGGGCCGGTGGTCGGTGCGGCCGCCAGCTTCCAGCCGGCCATGCCGCGCGACGCCATCGATCGCGGCCCGTGGTGGTCGATGTATGACGATCACACGCTCGACCGGCTGGCGGCGCAGATCGACATCTCCAACCAGACGCTGATGCAGGCCGAGGCGGCCTATCGCCAGGCGCGCGCGCTGGTGCGTCAGGATGCGTCCGGTCTCTATCCCACGGTCACGGGCGGCGCCGGCTACACCCAGAGCGGCAGCGGCAGTGGCAGCAGCCGCAGTACGGCGGGTGGCGTCGTCACAGGCTCAGGCAGTACCGGGCAGTTCACCTCCGGTCCGAGCTTGAACTGGGAGATCGACCTGTGGGGTCGCATCCGCCGCCAGATCGAGAGCGATTCGGCGGCGGCCCAGGCCTCGGCCGCCGACCTCGCCAATGCGCGGCTGTCGGCGCAGGCCAACATGGCGATCAACTATTTCTCCATGCGCATCTCCGAGCAGCGCATGCGGGTCTACCAGGCGTCGGTGGCGGCCTACACGCGCTCGGTCGAGATCGTGCAGAATCAGCTCGATGCCGGCATCGTGAGCCGCGTCGACCTCGCCCAGGCGCAGACCCAGCTCGAGCAGACGCGCGCCCAGCTGGTCGCCGAGAACATCACGCGCGCCACCTTCGAGCATGCCGTGGCC
>Ga0126307_10001126_pt1 | contig 17583 bp, 13 predicted proteins | sample Plot28_FD_89955 | JGI IMG/M metagenome (GOLD analysis project Ga0126307, IMG submission 89955) | Serpentine soil microbial communities from UC McLaughlin Reserve, CA, USA - Plot28 | ecosystem: Environmental > Terrestrial > Soil > Grasslands | place: USA: UC McLaughlin Reserve, Lake County... | reverse complement strand
GTCGACTCCGGTGAAGCGGTTCTGCGCGCATTGGCACCCGGTGCCGTCGGGCGGCACGTACAGCAGCAGGCGGACCAGGCTCTTCACCGTGAGCACGGCCGCTATCGCGGCGAGAAGCACCACGTCCCTCCGGGCCGGCAGGCGGCCGGTGGGAAAGGCCAGCAGCAGGTGGGCGAGGAAGTAGTAGTGCCACGAGATGGTGACGAAGCCAACCATCGCCAGGTCGTCGTAGCCGACCCCCGCGAGCGTGCCGAGGAACCACGTGGCGCCCGAGGCCACGAGGAGCCACCAGCACCGGTTCGCCGGGCGCCACAGGAACACTGCTGCTCCCGCACCGACGAAAACCAACCCCGCGATCAGGTCGAGCAGGGCCACGTCCCACGACCGGCCGAGCGCGCGGCGGCCTTCCTCCGCGTACAGGCCGAACCCGACGGCGGCCGCGCAGGCCAATGCGGCCGCCAGGGTGTAACCCCTGGTGGACGGGGTGACGCGAGGCACCGGCACCGGTCGGCCCCGGGGCGTCGCCTCGGAGGCCCGCGCCGTCATGCGGTCCAGCGTGGGGCCTGCTCCCACCGCGGCCAAGAGGGCTGTCCCTGCACGTTTCTGCGGGCTGGCTCCGCAGACGCCGGACGCTGCCGTTCCTAGCGTGGACCCACCGACAGTTCGAGGAGGCATCATGAGGATCGGGATGCGCGGGACGAGACAGGGAACGGCGCAGAGGCATCAGCGGCTGGCCATTGTGGGGGTGGCCGCGGCGGCCTTGACGGCCTGCAGCTCCGTCGGAGGTAGTGACGGGGCGGGCGTGGACGCACCGCCGGCCGGCCCGGCTGCGGACACGACCGCAGCATCCGAGTCGGCGACGGGGCCGGTGTCCGCGTTCGAGGACTCCTTTGACGATGATCGTCACGGATGGGCGTTGCCGCCCGCACCGTCGGGCACGACGACCGTCGAGGGCGGCGACTTCGTCTGGGAGAGCACGCAGCCGGGTCTGCGCCCGCACGTCCTCGCCACGACGCTGGGCGAGGCTTTCGACGAAGGACGGCTGGCGATGACCGACGTCCTCGTGACCGCGTCCGTGACGCCCGAGCGTGGCGCTGCGGCTATGGGCGTGTTCTGCCGCGAGGTCCCGGACTCCGATGCCGACTTCCAGTGGTATGAGTTCGTGGTCCGCGACGGGTACGCCGCCATCCGGCTCGCCGACAGCGCCGGCAACCTCGACGTCCTCGCGGAGACGAGTAGCCCGCGGCTCCCGCTCAGCTCGACCGCCTCGATCGCCGCCACCTGCGTCGACGCAGCTGACGAGTCGGCCTCCCTCAGCCTGAGCCTCGACGGGACGGCCGTGCTCGACACCCGGGTGGAGGACCCACTGGGAAACGGGACCGCCGGCCTCCAGGCCTACGACGCCGCGGAGGACGAGAGCGCGGACCGGTTCCTGATCTCCTGGCACGACTTCACCGTCGAACCGGCCTGATTCCGACTGGTCGACCCCTCAGAGCGTCACACAGACCTATTCGCTGCGCGGCTCAGCTTCTGTCGACCACGCCTGAAACTGACCCCCTCGCGAGGGGCAGCGGGGTCAAGACCGGGCTGACGCCGCAGGTGTGCCGCGGAACGCCTCGGTGTATCGCCGGTAGCGCCGCTTGCCGACCACCCGCCAAAGCACCTTGATCGGGGCAGGCAGCGGCGCGATCATCGCCGCAGCTTCGGCCGGGCTCGCGACCTCGAGCATCTGGCCCAGCGCGGTGAACCGCTGCGCGGGAGTGAACTTGTCGAACGCGGCCTCGCCGACGTGGTCGAACTCGGCCACGCTGAGGTGCTCGGCTATGAGGGGTACGACGTCGCGCTCCTCCTCGTCCAGATGCGTGGTCAGCTGCCCGAGCGTGCCAGTGATCGCCGTCGCGAGCTCGCTCGCCGAGTCGGGGGAGGGGGCAGCGCGCCAGACGTCCGCTAGTCGACGCACCTCCTCGATAGCGGTGTGGAGGCCGCGGTGCTGTGCCTCCATCTGCTCGACGAGCGTGGCTGACGGTCGCGCCCGTGCGAGTAGCACCGGCCAGACAAGGTCGTCCTCGGTGGTGTGGTGGGCGGTCAGCCCGTCGAGGGTGAACCCGAGGTGGTTGGCGACGGCGTTCACGCGGGCGACGTCGCCAACCCGCACGTCGGGCACCAGCCGGGCGAGCTCGACGAAGCTGCTGCGGAAGATGCGGTGGATCAGGGCCATGCTCCACAGCACCGGGTGTGCCGCGGTGGTCGGGTCGACGGCGCTCATGGGCGCTCTCCTTTGTAGACGTTCACTAGAGACACTCACTAGTGAACGATTCTGGTAATGTGAGCCTCCGGATGACTGATGTCAAGAGGCCCCGGTCCAAGCGCAGGGAGAAGGCGGCCGCGACGCGAGAGCGGATGTTGCGCGCCGCGATTGAGGTGTTCGCCGAGGAGGGGTACGTCGGCGCGCGTATGGCCGACATCGCGGCCCGGGCCGGGGTTGCCGTACAGACGCTCTACTTCGTGTTCCACACCAAGCCCGAGCTGCTGCAGCAATGCTTCGACTATGCCGTCCTGGGGCCGGACCGGCTGATCCCGCCGGAGCAGCCGTTGATGCGCGGGGTTCCCCGGGCACGCTCCGGACGCGCCGCGCTGCGCGCGTTCGTTGCCGGCAACACCGAAATCCTGGAGCGGATCGCCACGACCGACGAGGTCGCGCGAGCCGCGATGCACGAGCAGGAGGCGGCCGCGGTCGTCGAGGCCAACCAGCAGCTGCGCCGTCAGGGCTACCGCGAGATCCTGGAGACCATCGCCGAGCGGTTCCCGCTCCGTCCGGGGCTGGAGCTCGACGGGGCGACGGACGTGCTGCTGATGTACGGCAGCAGCGCCACGTACCTCGCGATGATCCGCTGCGGCTGGAGCCGTGACAGGTTCGAGGAGTGGCTCACCGACACGCTCGCCCGGACGCTGCTCGCGCGCCACCAGTGACGTGACGCCGCACATCCGGGCTAATAGGCGGGGGACTGCCCCCAGTTCAGTTGACAACCTCCGTACCGGCCGGGGCGGCAGCGAGCACTACTGAGTTCGACGCGTACGAGCGGGAGGTCGGCGGTCGCGTCGCAGGCGGTTCAGCAAAGTCAGCGAGGCTGTCAACTGCCCCCCCGCAGGTCGCGCGCCTCGCTTCCTTCGCGGCGGGGGAGTCTGACCTGAGCCTTTGCGTGGAGCGGGTGACCGGGATCGAACCGGCATGGCCAGCTTGGAAGGCTGAAGTTCCTGGCCTCCTTGTCGGCTGGTCAGAGGGTCCTTTCCTCTGCACCGTGCCTTCAGTGTGCCTCTATGGGGTCATCGCGACGGCCCAAGAGGACGCCGGACCCCTCGTCACGCCGGAAGAGTCGCCTGGCTGCGGCCCCTGCTCGACCAGGGACGCAGGGGCGAGGACCTCCGCGCGGGTAGGTGGGCGGTCGTCATTTCAGCTCGGGAACCGGGTTGCCGCATCGATTCCCAGCGGGACCGCCTGGAGTGGCCGATCTCCCGGCCGGCGTCGAAGAGCAGGAAGTTCGCGTCGCGGCGGGAGAGGTGGTGGCCGAGGGCGAGATCGGCCTGGCCGGGCGCCGACGACAACGACGTCGAGCGGCGCCCGGTCGGCGGGGGCGGGGCTGGGAGCATGGCGTCCCCTGGTCGGGGAACGGGACGAGCGCGAAAGTGGTCCGGCGGCTAGCCGACAGTGTCTGGCGGCATCGCCGTCATGGACCGTCACAAGGAGCGGTCGAGAAGCCCGGGCTCACCGGTGAGGGTCCCGGTCGGGTACCCACCGGTGTCCCGGAAGGCCGCGGCTACGGCGCACGGGTGGCGATGCGGCACGGTTGAGCCGCCCGGATCGTCGTCGAACTATGAGGCGGCCAAGCGCTCGAACTCTTTGAGACGACGTAGTCCCAGTTCGTCGACGGTTTGGCGGGCTTGTCGGAGGTGCTCGTCACGAGCAGCGGAGCCTTCCGGGAGCTGAGCTGCGAGCAGAAGTCGAATCCGCGCGCCGTCGAGCAGCAGTCCCGCCTGCTGGGCGTCACTGAGCGCCCGTGTCCAGCGGCGACGGGCAGCCTTGTCCCTGCCCAGTGCGGCTTGATACCTCCCCAGATACAGCTGGTACCTGGCGCGAGCGAACGGGTAGAGCCGCACGTACCGCCGCAGGGCGGCAAGGGCTCGCCTGCTGACGTCGCGGACGTCCCTTCCCAGAGCGGTCACCTGCCGCTTCTCGAGGAGCTCGACGCAGACCTGCACCATTGCCGTAAGGCTGGTCAGATAGATGTAGGGCGTCATTCCGGAGGCGCTCAAGACGCGCCGACCATGGGCCAGCGCGTCCTCGTCCAGCCCACGAACCTGAAGCGCCATGACATGGCTGGCGTGGAGCATGGGTCCGAACAACCCGAAGCTCTCGCTGGACTCCCGGAAGGCCTCGTCGTCCAGGGCCGACGCCTCGTGCGGGTGGTCGAGGCTGATGAGAAGCGGCACCAGCAGGGCGATGCCCCAGACCACGTGTTCGGCGTTGCCCCGTCGCCGGGCGGATATGAGCAGTTCTTCGTAGTCCGCCCGCGCCGAGCGCAACCTCCCGTCCATCTCATGGAAGAAGCCCCGGACGGCCAACTGGATCTCGAGGACCTGGTTCTGGCCGAACGCCCGCGAACCCTGGATGACGTCATCCAGCATCGCAGTGACGTTCGTGGTCCGGTTCATGGTCCGGAGATAGATGGCCTCGCTGAGAGCCGCCGTCGCACCGTGCTGCCACGCCGCGTCAGGCAGGACTTCCCGGGTGAGCGGACTCGCGGTCCCCGTGGGCTCCCCGACGATCTTTCGCCGCGCCCGTTCGAAGTATCGCGCCGCAAGACGGTGCAGGCGCAATGTTCCGACGAGATTGGCCAGACCGCTGTAGGCCTCACCAGCGATGCCCTCATCACCCGCCCGCTCGGCCAGGTTGATGGCCGCGAGGCTTGTGGCGGTCCATGGCACCACCTCGGCCTTGAAGTAGTACGCCAGGCCCAGTTGCGACAAGATCCCGACTGCTTGACGGAGCACCGCGGCATCTCGGTCGCGCGACGCACGGGGCGCCACGATCAGGTGCACCACCTGGACGAGGGCCTTCCCCACGAGTTTGGCCAGCCAGCCAAGCCGGCTGGTGGGCACGCGGTGGCCCAACAGGCCCAAAGCCGTCCTGAAGTGCGAGATGGCCTCGTCCAGCCGGTTGTGGTCGGCGAGGGCCTGGCCTAACTCGCTGTGCCAGAACGCCCTTCTGGCATCGGATACCGCGGTGAGGCGGCCGGCCTGCTCCACGTCGAGCGCCAGGGCGAGCTCGAGGAGGGAGGTCGCCTCCTCCGCCCCTCGGGCCAACGCACTTGTCGCGGCAGCCTCGAGGTACTCGACCTCTTGGGCCACATCGCCGGCCTCGGCCCAGTGCCGGGCAATGATCGCGTAGTTCTCCGGCTCCCTGTCGTGTTTCTCGTACCACTCCGCCAGCGCCCGGTGCCCCTGTCTGAGCTCCGAGGGCAGGAACGACTGCCGCGCGACATCCCGGATCAGGGCGTGGGCGAACCGCCAGCCGTCCGGCTTCAAAGCGATCACCTTCTTGCGCTTCAGGTCCTCCAGGTCCTCGGCAAGGAAGCGGGGGTCCAGAAGCGGGTCCGCGGCCAGGACGTGCTTGTCGTCGAAGCTGGTGCCGACGACACTCGCGGCTCTGATCACCATGCGCTGGCGGTCGGAGAGCGCGCCCAGGCGAGCACGGAAGACCTCCTCCACCCGGACCGGGAGACGGAGGCGATCGAGCTCAGTGGGCGGAACGGCGAGGCGGCCCCGCGCCGTGTCCGCCGTCCCCACGACAGCTATGACCTCGTCCGTCTGGAGCTGGAAGGCCAACTCGACCGTGAACAGCGGGCTTCCTTCGACCTTCCCCCGGAAGAGTGACCGAACCGGCTCATCCAGCGCTTCCACGCCCAGGAAATCGCGCGCGATCTGTTCCGTGGTGTCCGGAGCCAACGGCCGAAGGCTGAGCACCAAGGCACCGCGCTCACGCAGGTAGGAGGTGACCTCCGCCGCGGTGTGGGCGGCGCCGTCCTCGATGCCTGCCGACCTGGTGGACCCCGAGCCGTCGACACCCGGCGCCGGTGACTCTTCCGGAAGCGAACGTGTCAGCAGCACCAGCATGACCGGTTCGACGTTCCGGTGTACTGCCCTGACCAGCTCCCAGGACGCCGAGTCCAGCCATTGACAATCGTCCAGAACGATCAACAGCGGGGTCTCGCCGGCAGCCTCGGACAGGAGCTGCACGAGGACGCGGACGGTGTTCTCTCGCCGCGCCCTGCCCGTCATGTCCCGGAGCGAGGCATCGTCGAGCGACAGATCGAGGACTTCGTTCAGCAGGGCGGCCCACTCCGCCAGTTCGGGCCACTTGGACAGTCGCTCCTTGACCACGCGCGCCCTCTTGTTCGGGTCGCGCACCGACGACAGGCCCAGCGCCTTGCTGAACACGCGCTTCCAGGCGTGATACGGACGCGGATCCACGTCGTCACCGCTCCCCACGAAGACGGTGATGCGTCCGTAGCCCTCGCTGGCTTGCAGCAGATCCCCCGCCAGGTGCGTCTTGCCCACCCCCGGATCACCCTCCACGATCACCGTCGTCGAGGTTCCGAGGCTCAACGCCACGAGGCGTCCGCCCAGCTCCTCCCGCTCTCGATCGCGTCCCCTGGTCACCAGCACCTTGGAGTCGCCGGCCAGGCGCCGAAGGGTCGGGAGGCCCGGATCCGCTTCGTGCCATTCGGGCCGGTACACCTCGATGGGGCCGGCAAAGCCCTTCATGTCCGTCCGACCACGGGCGGAGAAGTGCACCCGATCGCGACTCAGATGCTGGCTCACCTGATCGCACAGCGCCTCATTCTGGGCGCGCTGCATCAACCGCGCCGCCAGGTTGACGACCGGGCCGACCATCATGAACTGGCGATAGGTGGCACTACCACAGACACCGCAGAAGGCCTGGCCTGTGGCGACTCCGATTCCGTGGTCCACGAAGCCCTGCATGGCCCTGCTGATCTCCAGGGCCGCCAGGTTCGCGCGCAACGCCTCACGTTCCCGGATCCGGGGCGGCAGACCGAACCCCGCGACGAGCGTGAGGCCCCCCAGATCCTGGGCGGCGTTGATGATCGATCCCTCGTACCGGGTCAAGATGTCGAGGGCATGCAGCGACGCTTCGCTCACCACCCGCGCCGCCTCTTCATCCCACGGCCGGGGCCGGAACGAGATGAACATGGCCGTCACCGGGGCGAGCTCCGGCTGAAACGTGCCGCGGGACCCGTCCCACCGCTCGAGGACGACGTCCGGCACATAACGGGCGGCGAGCGCAGCGGGAAGGGAGACCCGCGGGCGGACAGGCCTAGGCGGCGGGTCGAACGCCGGCTGGACAGTGCTCAGCCTGCCGACCGCAGGGGCGCCATTCGCGGGTTCGGTCTTGGCCGTTGCGCCGAGCAGGAGACGGACATGGTCGCTCGCGCCGATATCGGACGCCTCGACGGCCTTCTGTGCATGCGCCATCTCGTGGAAGCAGGGCCCGACAGGGACGAAGATGCGGCGCCCCCGCTCGGCTCCGATGTCCAGCAGCCATGCTGGACCCTCACCGATCCCGGCTCGGAGGCGAATCGGGTAACCGCCCACAGGTGCAAGACGACCGGCCTTTTCTTCTATCGCCCTCGCGGCCCGAGCAGCCCAGTTGACGGCCGCGGTCGCGCCGCCGAATTCCGCGCTGGACCAGACGGCCAGGACCTCGTCCCCTGCCAGAGTGACCACCGAGCCGTGGTACTCGGTTATTACGTCCCCGACCATCGAGAAGACAGTGTTCAGTGCATTCGCGATCGTCTCGGATCCGTCAGGACTCCAACGGACGAGATCTTCCATGATCGATGTCGACTCGGAGATGTCGAGCCCTACGACCGCCAATTCACAGGCCTCGATACTCCACCCATGAGGTGGCTCCGAGCCATCGCCTATCCGCCGTGCCAGAAGCTCGGGCACGAAACTGGTCAGCGCATCACTCGGAACTGACACTGCTCTCCGTGGATGAAAGCTATTGGTCATCGGGACAGGGCGCGGCACAGGCTAGCGCCATCTCTGGCCCGCTTGTAGCCTCGGCTGCCCTGCTCGATCCCTGGGGGATCCACCATGCTCGATCGCCGCGCGATCAGGGTTCATGTCGATCGGCATCTTCTCGACGTGCGAGAGACGTTGCCGACCCGGCTTCGCGCGGCGTTCGAAGATCTCCTTCAGGAGCGTGGCCTCCTCGCCGACGATCCGGCTCCGGCCGTCGGCCCCCTTGGTCATCCGGTCTTCGAGCTTCCCGTCTGGATGGCGAGCCGACTCCGCGACGAAGGGATCGAGACGCCGGAGGAGACTCTGGGGAGAGTCCTCGGCGTCAGCTCGCTGGGCTACTTTCACGTCCGAGCGCAGGACGACTGGCTCGACGCCACTTCGACGGGCGATCCCACCCTCGTGGCCCTGGCCGAGGCCCTCCTCGCTCTGTGCAACCGGCTGCTCGTATCCGTCGTCGGCCGGTCAGCCCGATTCTGGGACTTCTACGCCGAGGTGTTCACCGCGTACTCGGAGTCCCTCGCGCATACAACGGAAGTCCGGATGGGTGAGATGCCGGTCGCGCGCGAGACGTTCGAGCACCTCCTCGCCCAGGCCAGGCCTCTTGTCATCCCGTGCGCAGCCCTCCTCGACCGAGCCGGTCGGTGGCAGCTACTGCCGCTGCTGGAGGAGTTCGTGTTCGCCTCCACGGCCGCGTCGCAACTCATCAACGACTTGACGGACCTCGATGGGGACCGGCGGCTCGGGCACCGGACGTGGACCCTGGCGGCCATCGGCGGTTCCGATGGGCTCTGGTCGGAAGCGATCGACGCGTCGATGCAGAGCGGCGAGGGTCGGGTCCAGGAACGGATCTCGCAAGCTCTCTCATATCACGAGCGGTCTGCCCAAGCCGCGCGGGCACTGGCATTGACGGCAGCTGACGACTGGCTCGCCGATCGCCGGTCGAAGCTGGAGGGCTTCCTCGGTTCTCTCTCCGACAAGCTGCTGTCGGTCTTTGTCGAAGAATTGGCGACTCGACGAGCCGGACCGCCGGCCGACGCACTACAACGAAGTCCTGGAAGGGAATGAGGACGATGACGTCACCTAATGCCCCTTACCTCCCGAAGATTCCTGGGAGCGTCGTGGCGAGAGCCATCCAGGACACAGATTTCGCCGTCAGTCTGCTCCAGGCCAGCACCAGGCCGGCCGCGCTCAGCGATCCCGATCTGGGCTTGACGCCAGCGCAGCAGGCCGAGCTGCACACCGTTCTCGGCGAGATCGCCGGGTTGAGCTTCGAAGCGGCCATGCTGGCGATCAAGAACGAGGGCGTCAACGATTTTCGCTGACCGACCATCTCCTCCCGAGGAGCGGGTCCGCCAGTTCTACGATCACTGGACCCCCGTGATGGTCCGGGCAGCCGGCACCATCCTGCAGGCCGGGATGGTCAAGCGATCGGCCACGACAGCGGTCGCGCCGCTGACATCGGTGCAGTACCTGGCGGAACTGGCCGGTGTGGCCCCAGGCGATCGTGTACTCGATGCCGGATGTGGCGTCGGGGGGCCGGCCATAGCCATCGCAAGCAACGTGCCCGGCGTCGTCATCGACGGGGTGACCATTTCCGAAGTGCAGGTGACAATGGCCCGCACGTTCGTCACCGAGGCCGGCCTCGCCGACAGAGTCCGGGTGCACCTGGGGGACTTCCACCGTCTTCCGTTCCCTGACGAGTCGTTCGACGTAGCCCTCTACTTCGAGGTCACCTGCTACTCACCGGACCGCGCTGCTCTGTACCGCGAGTCCGCGCGGGTCCTCAAACCCCTCGGCACCGTCTACGTCAAGGACGTCTTCCGGCAGGAAGATCCCCTGACGGAGCAGCAGGGCCGGTCACTGGCCTCCTACGATGAACTCTGGGCCTGCACTTCGACGCCGACTCTGAGCGAGACGGAGGAAGCGATGCGTGCCGCGGGATTCACGTCGATCCACGTGCGGGAATACCCGTTCATTGACACGGCGCACCATTATGAGTCGATGGTGTCGAGAGACGAGGGCGGAGTGCGTCTCAACGAGTTCGGCGAGGCATTTCTCCGCTTCTTCCCGAAGCTGCCTCTTTTCTTCGCCGAGGTGAAGGCGCGCAAGCAAGGCAATTGACGGGCCGGCCACCGCGACCCACCGCGTGAAGGCGAGACCACGATGACCGCACGGTACGACGCCATCGTGGTCGGGGCTCGCTGCGCCGGCTCCCCGACGGCGATGCTCCTGGCCCGCAAGGGCTATCGGGTGCTGCTCGTGGACCGAGCGGGCTTTCCGAGCGACACCCTCTCTTGTCACTTCCTTCACCAGCCGGGGGTGGCCTCTCTCGATCGTTGGGGCCTCCTGCCGGCGGTCTCACAGTCGACCTGCCCGCCCATTCGCTCGCTGGTCCTCGATGCCGGCTCGTTTTCGGTCAGGGGAACGCCGCCTCCGGCCGACGGTGTTGCAGACGCGTACGCCATGCGGCGGACCGTGCTGGATCAGATCCTCGTGGATGCCGCCGCAGCGGCCGGCGCCGAGGTCCGAGAGCGGTTCACCGTTCAGGAGTTGCTCACCGACGGCGCGAGGGTGACCGGGGTGCGCGGTCGGGGGACGGACGGGGGCACTTTGACCGAGACGGCCAGGGTCGTGATCGGCGCGGACGGGAGGAACTCCCTGGTGGCGCGGCAGGTGTCAGCGCCGACCTATCACGAACACCCGTCGCTCACCTGCGCCTACTACAGCTACTGGAGCGAGGTCGAGATGGAGGACGTCGAGATCTACCTCCGTCCCGGCCGGATGATCCTGACCGCGCCGACCAACAACCGGCAGGTCTTCGTCATCGCCTACTGGCCGAACTCCGAGTTCCACCGCGTCCGTCGGGACCTCGAGGGCAACTTTACGGAAGTCCTCGGCTTGGCCCCTGACCTGGCCGAGCGCATTCGGGGGGGCGTTCGCAGCGAGCGCTTCCGGGGCACCGGCGCCCTTCCGAACTTCTACCGTCGTCCGTACGGGCCCGGCTGGGCGTTGGTCGGCGACGCGGGACACCACAAGGACCCGATCACCGGCCTGGGGATGACCGACGCCTTTCGAGATGCGGAGTCGCTGGCCGACGCTCTCGACGCCGGCTTCTCCGGCCGCGAACCGCTCGCGCACGCGCTTGCCGCGTACGAGCGGCACCGCAACGCGGTCACCGCCGAGGTGTACCAGACAACCCTTCGGTTCGCGCGTCTCAGACCTCCTGCACCCGAGATGAAGCTAATCTTGGAGGCCCTGCGCGATGATCCACTCGAGGTTGGAAGGCTCTTCGGCAGCGTCATCGGAACGGTCCCCTCTGCGGAGATGTTCACATCGGAGAACGTCGCTCTCATCATGCTGCGAGCGTCGTTGCGGCAGGCGGCGGCCCGCCAGGCCAGGGCCAGCCCGTGACAAGACGGCGGAGTTCCGCTCCTCCCCAACCGGTGGGGAGGCACTGTCTGAAGGTTGGGCCTCGAGGAACGGACCCGGGTGTCTTCCGATTGCCTCAGCGCCGCCCTGATGGCGGCGGCGAGAGAGCATCTCGTTCTGATCGGCAGTGCCGCGGCGAGCGGGGCATGCCTGAGCCGGCGCATCAGCTCCCAGATGGTGGGTTCATGCCGGGCGGTGACGTCCGCTGCCGCCGGCGCAGTCGGTGACCTCGCGTTGGCGTAGTGGCGTGGCCGTCAGGCATCTCAGCCGTCCACAGCAGATTGCTCGCCAGCGTGGCGCATAAGGCAATCCTCATCACGACTGTGCCGGTTCAGCCTGACCACCAAATGGTGGGGGACTGGTGCTTGTTCTCTCCCTGTTCGTGGTGGTCAAGCGGGATGGGCTACGTCTGCTGTCTCAAGGTTGACAACCTCGGCGCCGCGCTGCTCGGGGCGGCCCTCGAAGCCCCCATCGATGGGCAATCTGGGCATCAGTGTGCCTTGGAGGAAGCGCTCGCAGCTCTCGCGTGAGCTCCACACGGTACTGATCAGAAAGCCACCCTCCGTGGGTCCGGCGACGTGGTAGATCTGCCCCTCCGGCATTCCGTTCGGCGGATGCACCGCCGCGAGCGACGCCCGGTACTGCTCCTCGGTTCCCCCCGGCCAGAAGTGCTCCAGTAGGTAGGCCATGTCCGTCCTCCGCTCTGAGGCCGCGGCTTTCACCACCCGCGAAGCCTAGGGGCCGCCGAGAACACCAGGGGAGAGCACAAAGGTCCTGCTCTCCGCTCCCGTCGGGTATGACGACGGCCGGGCTCAACTTGCTCGACGAGGACCCCGTCCAGGCACACGCTGATGGCATCGTGCAGCCGGCGGAGCTTGTCGACGTCGGTGCGGTCCCGCGCCCATGCGCGGAACAGGACGTCGACCCGGAGCAACTGCTGTCGCTGTTCCGTTGAGAGGGTGTGGAACGCAGGGAGGTTGACCAGCTCCGCCGGGCCGCCTCCGCCGTCGCGGATACCGTCCTTCAGCCGGTACTGCTCGTGGTAGACGCCGCCGTGCTTGGTCGTACAGCAGATGACGAGGTGGGTCGCGGTCCGCCGGATGACGGTGCCGCTGCCGTATCGGGGGCGGCTGAACTCCGTACCGGACTCGATGGTCACCGAGTCGCCGGGCGCCAGGGCGGCGAGCTGGTCGGCGGTAAGCCGGTTCTCGGCGCTCACCGCTGACTCCCCCGTCGCTTGCTGAATGCCCGGGGCAGCTCGTCTCAGCAGTAGCCGTCCCCATGGCGGAGGGGAGGTCTTGTGCGCCATGGCTGGCGGAGGTCGTTCTCGACATGTCCGACGTGTGGGCTTACGACCCTCTGCCGCTCTGCGACCCATTCCGTCGGCCCTGAAGCTGTGCCTCAGCCGTGCCTCAAGCAGGGGCAAAAGGCGGACGTCAGCGGATAGCAACGGTCGGAACCACTGAGGCACGAAGGTGGCGTCGACGTCCAGCTGAGCTGGGCAGATGAACATACAAGCTGGTCAGAACATGGAGCGGGTGACCGGGATCGAACCGGCATGTGGGCATTAGCGTGGGACACGAGCGACCTCCGCGGTCGGGATGGATGCCGTCAGACAGCTCCACACCAGACCCGGAGGTCGCTCCTACGTCAACAACGGTCTTGGTCAGTACATCTAGTACCGCCGGTTACCACGTGCCCGCCGACAGGCCCGGCGGACGCCGGCGGCCGATCTATTTATCCCAGCCCGGGTATGTCCCGCCCGGGTTCAGTGGAGGCTTGTAAGGACGCGGGCGGCAGGCCAGCCGCGGCTTTGCTCATGTTCGACAACAAACAAGGACATCGGCCCCTTGGTATCGGGTCGCGTTGGTTCCTACGCTTTCCAGTCCTGGGATTCTGCGGTGACGACTTGGGGGCGGGCATGGCCGACGAGCGCACCTTGCCTGTACCCCGCCGGCGACCACGAGGACCGCTCCCGTCCGGAACGGTCACCTTCCTGTTCACCGACATCGCCGGCTCGACTCAGCTGCTGTGGAAGGGCCGACAGGCTTACGCGGCCGCGCTCGCTGACCATCGGCGGATGCTGCGAGCCGCGGTCGCCGCACACGGCGGTCGCGAGGTTGACACCCAGGGCGACGCCTTCTTCATGGTGTTCCCCAGCGCCAGCCAGGCAGTGGCCGCTGCCGCCGAAGGGCAACGATCCTTGGCCACCCATTCATGGCCTGACGGGTTGCAGACTACCGTCCGGATGGGACTGCACAGCGGCGAGGCCACCGTCGCCGGGGAAAGCTACATCGGCCTTGCCGTACACCGGGCCGCCCGGATCATGGCTGCTGGCTCCGGCGGCCAAGTTCTGTTGTCGGAGGCGACCGCGGCCCTCGTCGCGGACGACCTGCCGACCGGGACTGCACTGCGCTCCCTGGGCGGCCACCCCCTGAAGGACTTCCCGGGAGCGGCTCCACTGTTCCAGCTCGACGTCGAGGGCCTGCGCACCCGGTTTCCTCCGCTGCACCAGACAGGCCCCCGGCGTCGGCTGCCGGAGTCACCCGGCAGCCTTTTCGGCAGAGAGAAGGACATCGCGGCCTTGTCCGCGATGCTCACCGATCCCCCGACGCGGCTGATCACGGTGACCGGGCCCGGGGGTGTGGGCAAGACCAGGCTGGCGGCGCAGACCGCTCGGACGGTGGCCGACAACTTCCCCGGAGGGGCAGTATTCGTCCCACTCAGCGCTATCGCCGACCCCGCGCTCGTCCTGTCCACACTCGCCGACGGCGTCGGCGTCCGAGGTGAACCGGGGATGGATCTGGTCGAGGGGATGCGGGCGGCGCTCGGCCGCGACCGGACACTGGTGGTCCTCGATAACTTCGAGCACGTGGTCGGGGCGGCCGCGGACCTGGCGGTCGTACTCGAGGAAATCCCGGCCCTCGTCGCGCTGGTGACCAGCCGGCAGGCGCTGCGGCTAAGTCCCGAGCAGCAGTACCCCCTGGCGCCCCTGGCTGACACGCCCGCGGAGCGGCTGTTCGCCGAGCGGGCCGCAGCCGTGCGCCCCGGCTTCGCACTCGACACCCTCGACGTGGCTAACGCGAGGGCGGTTACCGAGATCTGCCGCCGCCTCGACGGCCTACCGTTGGCCATCGAGCTCGCTGCGGCTCGCATCCGACTGCTGCCGCCGGCGGTGCTGCTTGAGCGCCTCGGTCAGCGGCTCGACGTCCTTGGGAGCGGGCCGATTGACCTGCCAGAGCGGCAGCGGACGCTCCGGGCCACGATGGACTGGAGCTTCGGTCTCCTCGGCCCGCAGGAGCAGGCGCTCTTCACCAGGCTCGCCGTGTTCTCCGGCGGATTCACGGTGACGGCAGCCGAGACCGTCTGCGTCCGGCCGGGAGAGTCGGATGTCCTGGACACGCTGTCTGTCCTCCTCGATGCCAGCCTGCTTACCGAGTCCCCGCAGCCCGGGGCGGAAGCGCGGCTGGACATGCTGGCTACGGTTCGCGCCTACGCAGCCGAGAAGCTCGCGAGCTCCTCGGACCGGACGGAGACCGAGCGACGCCACACCGCGTGGTTGCTGGCCCTGACTGACCACTTTGTCGTCGCAGGGGACCGTGAGTTCGGTGAGGCGCTCGCCCGCCTCGACCGCGAGCGGCCCAACTTCCGCGCGGCGGTACAGCGCGCCATCGACCGTGGCGACCTGGAAACGGCGACGCTGCTCATCAGGAACACCGTCTCGTATCTTTCGCGGCGTGTCGCCGAACGGGAGGCGTGGGGGTGGCTGAACCAAATGCACGCCCAGGCCGGCACCGCTGCACCAGCCGTGCGGGGACGACTGCTCATCCTCCGCGGGTTGTTCGCACGCGCCGTCGGAGAGGCCACCGCCATCCGTCCCCTTCTAGAGGAGGGGCGGCGGCTTCTGCCGGACGACGCCGATCACGCTCTTGACCGCACTCTCATGGCGTTCGCCGGCATCTTCGCCGCCCTGGCCGACGGATCGATAGAGGAAGCCTCTCGCTGCATCGACGAGATGGCTGCCCGCAGCGCGGCCACGGGGCGCCGGGTCGGCGCGGCCGTTGCAGAGATGCTCCGCGGGAATATCGCACTCGTCGGCGGGGACCTGGCCGGCGCTGACCGGCACTATGAGACCGGCCTTGAGCTGAGCGGACGTCTGGGCGACGAGGCCCTGGTTGGCCAGCTGCTCAGCCTCCGTGGCCTGATCCTGCTTGCCACCGGCAAGTTGGACGCCGCACGTCGGTCGGTGCTCGACGGTGTGGCAGTCAACCGGAACAGTTCACACCAGCAGCTAGGAATCACGTATTCCCTCGAAGCGCTCGCCGCCCTCGCCCTTGCCGATGGCCACCCCGCAGTGGCGGCCCGCGCCTTGGCCGCAGCAGCCGCGGCCCGTCGGATCGTGGACGAACCGCTCGGCCCGGCCCTCGGCCCGCTCGGGGACGACCTAACAGCTCAGGCGCATGAACAGCTCGGCGACCAAGCCTTCGAGACTGCCAGCGCTGAGGGTCGGCAGTGGTCGCTCCCGCAGGCCCTAGACCGAACCCTGGAGGACCTCAGCGACCAAGACCGACCGTGGGACGCAGCCAGGCCGACTCTCCGCTCAGCATGGCCGGACCCCGCTCCCTGACATTTTCATCGCCACATGCCACGACGGTCGACACCCGTCAGAGCGTTAGACCGGAGCCTCCTGCGGACTCGGCGCGGGACTTTTCCGCGCCGGGGCTTCTGGAGGCTCTCATTCGCCGGACGGATGAGCCATGGCGACACGGCGGACCATGTCGCGGGACACCGTGTGAACGGTGTCCCGCGACAGAGCAGTGGAGCGGGTGACGGGAATCGAACCCGCACAGTCAGCTTGGAAGGCTAGTGGCCTCAGAGCTCATATGCGCAGGTCCAAGTGCCTTTTGACCCAGACCGTGCCTTGCCCATGCCTCAGCGTGGACGGGCGCCTCCTTGTCCCCGCCTGAACCAGGAGTTCACCATGCCGTCCTGATCCCCTCGGTGTGGGTGGCGTGCCCTACGGTGGCGGGATGCCGACGTCGTCGGTGACAGTCCTGGGCGGCGGGGTGGCGGGGCTCGCTGCGGCGCTGCTGCTCGCCCGCGACGGCCACCGGGTGAGGCTGCTGGAGCGCGACCCGCTGCCCATCGGCGCGCCGGATGACGCGCCCGCCTGGCCGCGCAAGGGGATTCCGCACTATCTGCAGCCGCACGCCTTCATCCCCCGCGGACGGGCCGAGCTGCGGGCGCACTTCGCCGACGTCTATGAGGCGCTGCTGGCGGCGGGTGCGGAGGACGTCGACCTCCGTGGGAAGGTCCCAGGCGGAGCTGGGTCGGGCGACGAGGACCTGCAGTATCTGGCCGTGCGACGGCCGTTGCTGGAGTGGGCCCTGCGTCGAGCGGTTGCAGCGGAGCAGGGGATCACGGTGCGGGACGGCACGCAGGTGCGCGGCCTCACGGTGGACCGCGGGCGGGTGAGCGCCGTCGAGGCCGACGGGGGCACGCTGGCGGCCGACGTCGTCGTCGACGCGCTCGGCCGGCGCACGCCGACTCCCCGGTGGCTGGCCGGCAGTGGCATCATCAGCGGGACCGATAGCAGCGACTGCGGTGTCGTCTACTACAGCCGCTACTACCGCTGCCGGCCTGGCTTCAGGCTGCCTGACGGGCCGTTCATTCTTAGCCCGCGCGGCGACCTCGGGTACTTCGGGTACGCCACCTTCCCGGGCGATAACGGCACGTTCGCCATGGTGCTCGCCGTCCCGCCCGGTGTCCCCGAGTGGCGGCGGCTCCACGCGGAGGACGCGTACGAGGCCGCGGTGGCCCGCATCCCGGCGCTCGCGGCCTGGGCCGACCCGGCCGGCGTCGACCCGATCACCGACGTGCTCCCGATGGCCGGGCTGCGCAACACGTTCCGCCGCTGGCAGCCGGAGGCGCCCGCCGGGCTGCTGCCGGCCGGCGACGCGTACTCCCACACCGACCCGGTGCTGGCGCACGGCCTCGCCTTCGCACTCATCCACGCGGTCGAGCTGGCCGCGGCACTGCGCGCGCACGCCG
>Ga0126307_10001125_pt1 | contig 17584 bp, 17 predicted proteins | sample Plot28_FD_89955 | JGI IMG/M metagenome (GOLD analysis project Ga0126307, IMG submission 89955) | Serpentine soil microbial communities from UC McLaughlin Reserve, CA, USA - Plot28 | ecosystem: Environmental > Terrestrial > Soil > Grasslands | place: USA: UC McLaughlin Reserve, Lake County... | reverse complement strand
GGAGCGGAGGCGGAGGACGGCGATGGTGCCGAGGACGAGGGCGAAGCCGGCGAGGACCAGGAGCTCGGTGGTGACGGCGCCGACGCCCTCGCCGTCGAGGGCGAGGGACGACCAGGCGTCCATCGCCCAGGCGTGCGGGACGACGTGGCCGACAGTCCGCATGATCGGCGGGACGATCTCGAGCGGCCACATGCAGCCACCGAGCATGCCCATGGCGATGGCGACGGGCGAGGAGACGGCCCGGGCTTGGTCGGGGTCGGCGACGACCGTGCCCACGACCAGGCCGACCGACGTCGCCACCAGCGCCCACAGCACGATGAGCAGGCCTGCCCCGACCGGCGATCCCCAGGAGAAGCCGAAGAGCAGAGTTCCCACGCTCACCAGCAGGACCGACTGCAGGACCGAGAACGCCAGCTTGGCCCCACCGATGCCGGCGAGGATCGTCCCCGTCCGGTGCGGGGTGGCCAGCATGCGCCGGACCAGGCCGAGCCGCCGGTCGCCGGCCAGCCCGGCGCCCAGGGCGATCGTCGCGACGAACACGAAGAGCACCATGTTGGCGGGGACCGTGTAGTCGAAGGCGCCGACGGCCCGTCCCTGGTCGCCGACCGGGGTGGCGTGGACCACCACTGCGTCCTGGGTCGGCACCACGCGGTCGACGGCGGCGAGCGAGTCCGCCAACGGGCCGTCGGTGTGGGTGGCGGTGACGCGCCCGGCGGCCAGGCGGACGGACTCGTCCGACACCGCGCCCTGGACCGTGGCGCTCACGGCGGCGGCGGCCGTGGAGGTGGGGTCGACCAGCATCTCGACCGGAACGGTCCGGCCGCGCTCGAGGTCGTCGCCGTAGCCGCGGGGATCACGAGCCCGGCGTTCTCGACGTCGGTGCGGACCTCGAGGCGCAGGTCGTCCGGGTCGTCGTAGGTGGTGACGGACAGGCCACCGGCGTCCTCCAGGGACGCCACCAGGTCGGCCGAGGCCGGCGTCCGGTCGCGGTCGAGGAGGCCGACGTCCAGCGCGTCGTCCTCGCTGCCGAAGGCGGAGCCGACGACCAGCATGATGACGAGCGGGACGGCGATGCCGACGATCAGGGCGACCCTGTCCCGGGCGACGCGCCGCAGCTCGTTCCCCGCGATGGCCAGGACGGCCCGGCCGCCGCTCACCGGGCTTCCAACCGGTGGGGGAGCCGCCGCGCGGCCACCGCCCCGGCCACGACCGCCCACGCGAGCAGGGCGAGGACGTCGGGCAGGACGTCGACCGGCGAGGCGTCGGCCGAGTTCAGCTCCGTGAAGCCCCGCAGTGCCAGGCCGTTCGGCGAGAACAGGGAGAGGGCCCCGAACACGTCGGGCAGGTCCTCCACCGGGACGAAGCTGCCGCCGACCAGGGCGAACAGGAGTGCCAGGCCGGTGGCCAGGCCGTCCGCCGCCTGCTCGGTGGGGGCGACGGCGGCGATGAGCCCGGCGATCCCGGTGATGGCGAGCGTGGCCGCCACGATCAGCGCCACGACGCCGAGCGGCGCCCCCCAGTCGGCGCCGAGGGCGACGTGGGTGGCGGCCCAGATGACGAGCAGGCCGAGGAGGCCGGCCGTGAACGTGAAGATGGCCTTCCCGACCAGGATGTCGGTGGTCGTGACGGGCGCGACCCGCATCCGGTCGAGGACGCCGGTGCGCCGCTCGCGCAGCAGCGACCGGGCGATCCCGCCGATCGCGAAGAACAGGAACAGCAGGCCCATGGCCGGGGCGAAGTAGGCGGCGGGGGAGACCGAGTCGCCGGTCCCGCGCTGGTCGACCGTGACGGGCAGCTCGATGGCGGCGAGCTCGTCGACCGACGGCGCGTCGGCGCCCCGCAGGACCGTGGCGGCGGCCGCCAAGCGCCCGGCGTCGACCCGGGCGGCGAACCCGCCGGCCACCGACTGCGCCACCTCACCGGCGATGACGGCGTCGCTGCTCGTCAGGACGTCGAGCGGCGCCGGCGTGCCGGCCAGCGAGGCGGCGAAGCCGGACGGGACCACGATGGCGGCGTCGACGTCGCCGTCGGCGACCTGGCGGCGGGCGGCACCCACGGAGTCGATCGCCTCGAACGCGAGGCCGTCCTCGTCGACCCCGGCCAGCCCGGCGGCGAAGGCGGACGACAGCGGCGACCCGTCGTCGTCCACCACGCCGATCGTGGCCTCGAACGACGAGCTGCCCAGGGCCAGGCTGATGATGGCGGCCAGCACGATCGGCCCGACGACGACGGTGATGATCAGTGACCGGTCGCGCAGGGCACGCCGCAGCTCCGTGCCGGCGATGACGAGGGCGGGGGTCGACACGGCGGTGGGGGACGGCCGGCGTCAGTCGCGCAGGGCCTTGCCGGTGAGGTGGAGGAACACGTCCTCGAGGTCGGGCTCGACGACCTCGATGCCGGTCACGGACACGCCCGTGTCCTCGGCGGCGTGCACGACCGGCGCCAGCGCCGCCGGGGCGTCGTGCACCCGGATGGCCACCGCGCCGGCCCGCGCCTCGGTCCCCAGCACGCCGTCGAGGGCGTCGACCCGAGCCGTGAAGGCGTCGAGGTCGCCGGTGCCCGTCACGTCGATGCGGTCGCCGGCGCCGACCCGGGTGATCAGCTCGCGCCGCGTCCCCTCGGCCACCAGCCGGCCCTCGTCGATGATGCCCACCCGGTCGCAGAGGCGCTCGGCCTCCTCCATGTAGTGGGTCGTGTAGAGGACGGAAAGGCCCTCGGCCCCCAGTGCCTCGACGCTCTCGAGGATGGCGTTGCGGCTCTGGGGGTCGACGCCGACGGTCGGCTCGTCGAGGACCAGCAGCTGCGGCTCGTGGAGCAGGCCGGCGGCGATGTTGGCCCGGCGCTTCATGCCGCCCGAGTAGGTGCCGAGGAGGTCGTCGGCCCGGTCGGCGAGCCCGACGACGTCGAGCACGGCGTCGACCCGGGTGCCGAGCGAGCCGCCCCGCAGCAGCTGGAGCTTGCCGAAGAAGCGCAGGTTCTCGCGGGCGGTGAGGTCGTCATAGAGGGCGACGTCCTGGGGGACGAGCCCGATGGCGGCCTTGGCTGCGAGGGCGGCGCCCGCCATGGGGTGGCCGGCCACGGTCACCTCGCCGGCGTCCGGCGCCAGCAGGCCGCACACCATCGAGATCGTCGTGGTCTTGCCGGCGCCGTTGGGCCCCAGCAGCCCGTAGGTCTCGCCGCGGGCGATCGAGAACCCGACGCCGTCGACCGCGGTGCGGGCCCCGAACGCCTTCACCAGCCCCCGGCAGGCGACGACGGCCGCCGGGGCCGCCGGTGGGACGGCCGGGGCCGGTACGTCCTCGGTCGCCGCCGGCGTCTCGGCGGGCGCGGTCACCGTAGGCGCTGGGTCGACCACAGCTGGCACACGTAACGGTGGTGGTACAGGCCGCCGTGGTCGTCGATGACGTTCGCCACGGCGGCGAGGAGGCGGTCGAGGCGGTCCGGCGCCAACAGCCGGTGGTTCGAGTGCGTGCGCAGCAACTCGACCCATTCCTCCGTCGTATAGGCCTGCGTCCAGGGGAAGTCCCGCTCCAGCGGCGGCCCGAACTCGAGGCCGTGGGCGGCGCCGGGCCAGCCGTCCGGGTCCGGGTCGTTGATGGACGGGAGGCCGCCGACCTCCGGTGCGTGCTCCTCGTACGCACCGGCCAGGGCGTCGTCCACCGGGGTGTCGTTGTCCTCGCTGGACACGTTCCACCACAGCGCCAACCACCCGCCCGGCCGGAGCAGGCCGTGGGCCTTGCGCATCCGGACCTCGGGGTCGATCCAGTGCCAGGCCTGGGCGCTCGTGACCAGGTCGGCGGGGGCGTCGCCGGGCCGGGGCTCCCAGCGCTCGAAGTCACACACGTCCACCCGCCAGTCCGCGCCCTCGGGGATGCGCCGGCGGGCCACCTCCGCCATCGCCGGGTGGGGCTCGACCCCGACGCCCCGCATGCCCTTGCGGGCCAGGAGGCGCAGCGCCTTGCCGGTGCCACAGCCGACGTCGACCACCCGGGCGCCGCCGTTGCCGACCAGCCCGACCAGCTCGGCGACCAGCGTGCTGGGGTAGGACGGCCGCGCCCGGTCGTACAGCTCGGCGTCCTCCCCGAAGACCAGCCGTCGCTCGCGCGCCGCCATCGACCGACAGTTCACCAGATCCCCGCCCCCACTGGCGTGGCGGCGACTCCCGCGCGCCCCGCCGGGGCACGATGGGGCCATGGCACTGGCGACGATGCGCTCCGTGGTCCTCGACTGCCCCGAGCCCCGGAAGCTGGCGGACTTCTACCGTGAGCTGGTCGGGGGCGAGATCGCCTACGCGGACGAGGACTGGGTCAAGCTCCACGTGGGCGGCGGGTGGGCCCTCAGCTTCCAGCGGGCCGACGACTACGCGCCGCCCACCTGGCCGACCGGCGCGCGGCCCCAGCAGTTCCACCTCGACGTGACCGTCGACGACATCGAGGCGTCCGAGCCGGGGGTGCTGGCGCTGGGCGCCACCCGGCACGAGGTCCAGCCCGGGATCGACGACGGCGACACGTTCCGCGTCTACCTCGACCCGGCCGGGCACCCCTTCTGCCTCTGCTGGGACTGAGAGCGGGTTGCCTGACGGTGTAAGGCTGGAGTAGTCACATGCCCGATGATGCGTGTCGGATCGATGATCGCGGGCCTGGCGCTCCTCCTGGGAGCGGCGGCCTGCGGGGCTGACGATGGTCCCGGCCTGTCCGGCGCCGAGGGTGCGGGGACGGCGACGACCGCCGGGCCGGACGGCGAGGCCGCCGATGGCGGCAGCGACCTGACCCTGCCCGAGGAGGTCGTCCCCTTCACGGGCGACCCCGCCGACGTCGTGGCGCTCGACAACTCCTTCAACGCCGAAGGCATCTCGGTCCCGGCGGGCACGAGCGTGCGCTGGGTGAACAACGGCCGCCAGGACCACGACATCGTCCCGGCCGGCGAGACCGACGCCTCCGGCGAGTGGGGGGCCGACCCGGGCGACTTCGCACCGGGTGGGACCTACGAGCACACGTTCACCGCGCCGGGAACGTACAACTACTACTGCACGCTCCACGGCACCGAGTCGGCCGGCATGGTCGGCGTCGTCGTGGTCGAGTGAATGGGAAACCCATGGGACGTGTCCGTCGAGCCGTCGCCGTCGCCGGCGTCGTGGCCCTTCTCGGCGCCGCCGCCTGCGGTGACGACGGGGAGCCGTCCGCCGCCGAGGGGGAGGAGGGCGATGGCGCCCTCGACCCCGGCGAGGAGGCCATCCGGGCGGTGCCGGACGAGTACGGCACGATCCAGGAGGCCGTGGACGCCGCGGCGCCGGGCGACCTCGTCCTCGTCTCGCCGGGGACCTACAACGAGGCCGTCACGGTCACGACGCCCGACATCGTCATCCGCGGGACCGACCGCAACGAGGTGATCCTCGACGGCGAGTTCGAGCTCGACAACGGCATCCGGGTCCTGGAGACCGACGGGGTCGCCGTCGAGAACATGACGGCGATGAACTACACGACGAACGGCTTCTTCTGGACCGGCGTCGAGCGCTACCGAGGCTCGTACCTCACCGCCGCCAACAACGGCGACTACGGCGTCTACGCCTTCGACTCGACCGTCGGGCTGTTCGAGCACTCCTACGGCTCCGGATCGCCGGACGCCGGCTTCTACATCGGCCAGTGCTACCCGTGCGAGGCCGTGATGGACGACGTGGTGTCCGAGGGGAACGGCCTCGGGTACTCCGGGACCAACGCCGGCGGCGAGCTGTACATCGTCAACTCGGTGTTCCGGGAGAACCGGGCCGGCATCGTGCCCAACAGCGGCGACTACGAGCTCTACCCGCCCGAGCGGGAGACGACGATCGTGGGCAACCTCGTCCACGACAACTCCAATCCCGACACGCCGGCCATCGACTCGGCCCGCCAGGCCACCGGCAACGGCATCCTGGTCTTCGGCGGCGTCGACAACGTGATCGAACGCAACCGCGTGCAGGACCACGAGGTGAGCGGCATCGCCCTCATCCCCGCCTTCGACGTCGGCACGTGGCCGGTCGAGGGCAACGCGATCCGCGACAACGTGGTGACCGGGTCCGGCCTCGCCGACCTGGCGGCGTTCGACGCCTTCGGGGACAAGGGCAACTGCTTCGCCGGCAACGAGCACGAGACGACGGCCCCCGCCGAGCTGGAGGGCCTGCTGCCGTGCGAGGGCGAGGGGAGCGGCGACGAGACCGTCGACGGCCTCGACCTGGCCGTGCTGGCCGACATGGACACGAAGCCCGAGTCCACCGACTACCGCGAGGGCCCGCCGCCGCCCGAGCAGGACGTGATGCCCGACGCCGACTCCGCCCCGTGGGAGGCCGCCGGCGACCCGCCCGAGGTGGACCTCGACGCCATCGAGGTCCCCGAGGCCCCGTGACGCGCGTCCGTCCCGCCGCCCTCGTGGCGGCCGCCCTGCTCGTGGGGGCCGCCTGCGGCGGGACGGACGCGTCCTCGGGGGCGTCCGGCGCCCGTGCCGGACCGGGCTCGCGGGCCACGGACACGGACGCACCGCTGATCGCCACGGCGGACGACCGGGGCAGCTTCTCGGTCCCCTGCCCCTACAGCCACACGGCGGGGGACGACCCGATCGTGCACCCGGGCCACGCCGGCCTGAGCCACCGCCACGACTTCTTCGGCGCCACCACCACGGACGCCGGGTCGACGGCGGGCTCCCTGCTGGCGGGCGGCACGACCTGCCGCTCGGTGGCGGACCGCTCGGCCTACTGGTCGCCGCAGCTCCGGGCCGGCGAAACGCCCGTGGCGCCGACCGAGGTCGTCGCCTATTACCGGACCCCGGTCGGCGTCGACGCCCGCGCGGTGGAGCCGCTGCCCAACGGCCTCGAGATGGTGGCCGGCGACCCCTACACCGAGGCCGAGCAGGACCCGGCGGTCGTCCACTGGTCCTGCGGCAAGTCGGGGGTGCCCTCGCCGGTGCCGGTGCGGTGCCCGGCGCCGGGTGCCTCCCTCGGCCTGTGGCTGACGTTCGCCCCGTGCTGGGACGGGACGAACCTCGGCTCGGCCGACCACTACTCCCACCTGGCCCCGGTGGGGGCGGGCGGCTGCCCGGACTCGCATCCGGTCGTCCTCCCGGAGGTCCAGGTGGAGGTCCGCTACCCGACGCTCCCGCCGGGCGACCTGTCGCTCGCCTCCGGCCCCCTCACGGGCGGCCACGGCGACGTCCTGGTCGCCTGGGCGGGCGACCACATGCCCTCCGAAACCGCGATCTGCCTCCGCACCAACACGCGCTGCGACGTCTCCTGACGCCCCTCAGCCGTGGTCACCCGGCTGCGTTCGAGTCGGGGCGGGTGTAGGTGGTGGCGTAGGGCGGGGTGGGGGTGGTCGGGGGGTGCAGGGGGTCGGGGATCGGCGCGCCCGGGATGGTCGTGAGCGGGACGACGCCCGCCCAGACCGGCAGGGACAGGTCGTCCTCCTCGTCGGCCGGGCCGCCGGCGCGGACCTTGACCGAGAACTCGTCCAGCGGCAGGGCGAGGACGAGCGTGCCCCGCAGCTCGCGCGCACTGGCGCGCCGGGCGTCCGCCGTGCGCCCGGGCACGAGGCCCTCGACGACGGCGTCGAGGGCCGCCGCCCGCTCGTCGAGGTCCTCCACCGACGTGGCCGTCCCCATCACCACGACCGACCGGTAGTTGACCGCGTGATGGAACGCCGAGCGCGCCAGGACGAGCCCGTCGAGCAGCGTCACGGTGACGCACACCTCCACGCCCGACCGGCCCGCCCGCATCAGCCGGCTGGCCGTCGACCCGTGGATCAGGAGCCGGTCGCCGTCGCGGACGTACACCATCGGGATCACCACCGGTCCCTCGTCGGCGGCGATGCCGACGTGGCACACGATTCCCTCGTCGAGGATCGCGTGGGCGGCGGCGCGGTCGTAGGCGCCCCGTTCGGGCAGCCGCCGGACGGTTGTCCGGCCGGAGGGCGGCGGCGGGTCGGGCGGGGCGAGCGGCGAGGGCATGCGCAGGACGGTAGGGCCCGACGCCGGCCGCCTCGCGGGCAATTCTCGGCTCGCGCCATGACCGGTCGGTGAGCGGTCACCGACCGGTCATGGCGCGGACATGAGTGGGACTGCCGCCACTCACCGTGGTGGATGGCCGGTGGGCGGGCCCGGCCGCTACGAGGGGAGCGGGGTGTCCCGGCCGACCCAGGCCATGTCGGCCGTGCGCTCGCCCGCCGGCGTGAAGACGTCGAGGCGGGCCATCTCGTCGGCGGTCAGATCGAGGTCCAGGGCAGCCACGTTCTCCACGAGGTACGTGCGCCGCTTGGTCCCCGGGATCGGGACGACGTCGTCGCCCTGCGCCTGCACCCACGCCAGCGCGACCTGCCCCGGCGTCACGCCCCGGGCCTCGGCGACCTGCCGGATGACCGCCACCAGCGTGAGGTTCCCGGCGAGGTTCTCGCCCTGGAAGCGGGGGAGGGTCCGCCGGAAGTCGTTGGAGGACAGCTCGTCGAGCGACTGCACCGACCCCGTGAGGAGGCCGCGCCCCAGCGGGCTGTAGGGCACGAGGCCGATGCCCAGCTCGCGGCACGTGGGGACGATGTCCGCCTCGATGTCGCGCGAGAACAGCGACCACTCGCTCTGGAGGGCGGCGATGGGGTGGACGGCGGCGGCCCGGCGGATCGTCGCCGCCGACGCCTCCGACAGCCCGAGGTTGCGCACCTTCCCCGCCTTCACCAGGGACGCCATGGCACCGACCGTCTCCTCGATCGGGACGGAGGTGTCCGGGCGGTGCTGGTAGTAGAGGTCGATGTGGTCGAGGCCGAGTCGCTGGAGCGAGGCGTCGCAGGCCTGGCGGACGTAGTCGGCGTCGCCCCGGACGCCGCGGTCCGCCGGGTTGGCCGGGTCCATCACGATCCCGAACTTGGTGGCCAGCACGACCTCGTCGCGCCGGCCGGCGATGGCCTTGCCGACCAGCGTCTCGTTGGCGCCGAGCCCGTACATGTCGGCGGTGTCCAGGAAGTTGACGCCCAGGTCGAGCGCCCGGTGGATCGTGGCGGTGGCCTCGGCCTCGTCGGCCGGGCCGTAGGCGAAGCTCATGCCCATGCAGCCCAGTCCCTGGGCGGACACGGTGAGGCCGGAGCGCCCGAGGGCGCGCGTGGGGAGGGTCACGGCGGTGTGCTCCTAGCAGCCGGGGGTGGCGGCGTCGCGGTAGAGGGAGATCTTGTAGTCGACCGCCACCAGGGCCGACTGCAGCTCGTCGAGCCGGGCCATGACCTCGGCCCGGTGCCGTTCGAGGAGCGCGAGGCGCTGGGCCTCGTTGCCGTGCCCGGCGTCCACCAGGCGGAAGTAGGCCTGGATGTCGCGGATCGGCATGGCCGTCATGCGGAGGCGGGTGATGAACACGACCCGCCCGACCTCCTCGGGGCCGTAGCGCCGGCGCCCGGCGGCGTCGCGCGGGACCGTCACGAGGCCGATCCGCTCGTAGTAGCGCAGCGTGTGGGCGGTGACGCCGGTCTGCGCCGCCACGTCGGCGATGGCGAGGACGGGCCGCTCGGCGGCGGTGTCGGCGACCGGGGTGGCGACGATCGGGGTGGCGACGATCGGGTCGGTGGCGGTCACCTGCCCGACCGTACGCCTTCGAGCGCGCTCCAGGTCAAGGAGCGTTACATGCCCACCGACGACCAGGGGCCCCAGATGGCGAACGTCAGGCCCCGGCTGGCCTGGATGTTCACGAACAGCGTGTGCTGGTCCGGGCTGAACGTGGCGCCGGCGAACTCGTCCCCGAAGCGGGGCGTGCCGGTGCTGCTCACCAGGCGGTTGAGGGCCAGGTTCCAGATGGCGCCCGTGGGCGACAGGCCGCGCAGGTAGTTGTCGCCGGAGCTGTCCTCGCACAGCACCAGCGCGCCGGACCGCCCGGTGGTGACGTTGTCGGGGAGGTCGAGCGCCTCGGGGCCGGGCGACTCGTAGACCAGCCGCAGGCGACGCTGCAGCGTGTCGTAGGCCCACACCTGGCCGCTGCCGTTGCCCCAGCCACCGACGGTGTCGCTGTCGCCGGGCTCGGGCGCGCCGCCGCCCTGCGTGGACGTGAAATAGACCGTCCCCCGGTCGTACACGGCGCCCTCGAGGCGCGAGAACCGGGCTGCACCCCGGACCCGGCCCTGGCTGCCGACGTGGTTGAGGGCCACGTCGTTCGGGGTGGGCGCCGGTTGGCCGGGCGTGTACGGGAACGTCGGGTCCGGGTCCTCGATGTCGACCCACCTGACCTGGTACCTGGCCCCGGCCGGCTGCGAGGCGGCCAGGTCCGCCTGCGGGCGGCTCGCGACGGCGAGCATCTGGAGGCGGCCGCCGTCGACGATCCGCTGCGCCCGCAGCGAGCGGCCGCGGGGCGGCAGGTACCGGTAGAAGCCGGACGGGTAGCCGAAGTTGTCCTCGGTCATGTAGAGGACGCCGGTGGAGGGGTCGAGCGCCACCGCCTCGTGGGCGAAGCGCCCGGCGGCCCTGATCGGCTCGCGGTTCGACGTGCCCCCGGCGGGGACCTCGAAGATGTACCCGTGGGGCCGGGTCAGGGGCACGTTGGAGACGCCGGTGAAGTCGGGCCCCACGTCGGGGCCGTTCACCGTCTCCTCGCAGGTCACCCAGCTGCCCCAGGGCATGCGGCCGCCGGCGCAGTTCATCTGCGTGCCGTTGAGGCTGGTGTAGGCGTTGATCACCTCGCCGAAGAGCGTGACCTGGACCGTCGTCGTCCCCCCGCCGGCCATCGCGTCGTACGCGAGGGCGGCGTTGCCGAAGGCCGGCACGGGGTTGTTGACCTCGTGGTTGCGGACGAGCACCACCGTGCCACCAGGGCCCGGGAACGCCGCCATGCCGTCGTGGCGGCCGGGCAGCAGGGTGCCGTCGTTCAGCGTCACCGGCGTCTCAGTGTCGTGGAACGACCGGTACGAGAAGCCCGGCGGCAGGTGCAGCCGGACGATGCCGTCGCGGGCGTCGGGCACCGGGCCCAATACGGGCGCCGGTGGCGTCCCGCCCGGGCCGGGGCCGGCCCCGGCGGCGTTGGCGAAGCCGGCGAACGGGCCGGCCAGGCCGGCAGCGGCCGTGCCCGCCAGGGCACCGGCGACGAAACGACGACGGTCGAGGACGGGCATGTGCGTGTTCCCCCCAATGCGTCCCGGTGCGGCTCCGCGACGAGCCGCTGAGTCGCAACGTAGCAACGGAGCGCGGCCTTCGCGTGAACGAAAGGTGAACCAGCGCGCGGAGCGTGAGGGGACGCGGCCCGGTCAGGCCCGGACGCGAGCGATGACCGGAGCCAGTTCGTCGGCGTCGGGACCGAAGACCGTGACGCCGTCGACGCCCATCTCGGACGCCCGGGCCAGGTCCTCGACGATGGCGTCCTCGCTGCCGACCAGCAGGAACGGGCTGTCGAGGACCGTGTCGAGCGGGCCGGCGTCGGCGAAGTCGGCCACGGCCCCGTGGCGGTCGTCGGTGACCCGGGCCCGCTGGATGAGCAGGTCGAACCGCACCGATCGCCCCGCCTCCTCGGCGGCCGCCCGGGTGTGGGCGATGCGGTCGGCCAGGCCGTCCCACCCCCAGTGGGACAGGTTCGTGTGGATCGCCGTCTTCCCGGAGGTCACGCCGACCAGGCCCACCTCGTCGGCGAACCGGCCGCCGGCGGCCAGTACCTTGTCGCCGTTCCCTCCCACCAGCAGCCGTGGCGACGTGGCGGGCAGGCCGGTGGCGGCGCCGACCAGCCCCAGCGCCCTGTCGTCTACGGTCTCGCCCGCCAGGAGCCGCCGCAGGGCGGGGACCAGGGCGGCCAGGCGGGCCACGCGCTCGCCCGGCGGCGGGTAGCGCAGGCCCGCTTGGACGAATTCGGCCTCGTTGTGGCCGGCGCCCAGGCCCAGCGTCAGTCGGCCGTCGGTCATCAGCTCGACCGTGGCGGCCGTGCGGGCCAGCAGCAGCGGGTTCCAGAACTCGGCGTTGAGGACGTAGGTGCCGACCCGCAGGCCGGGGGCGGCGTCGGCGGCCGCCACCAGGGCCGGGAAGGGGTCGGGGTGGCCGACGTGGTCGGCGACCCACAGGGTCCGGTAGCCGGAGTCGGCGAAGCGGCGGGCGTTGTCGCGCCACTCCTTCCCGGCGACCTCCCCCTCCGTGAGCCTCCAGGCGCTGACACCGAAACGCATCATGGGCGACACGCTACCGTTCGGTTGCGCCTCCGGAGGCCGCGCCCGGGCCCACGCCGCCCGGCGCCGACCCCGCCCACTCGTGCTCGAGGATGGAGAAGAGCAGGGAGTCGCGCCAGGCGCCGTTGGTGAAGACGTGGTCGCGCATGCGCCCCTCGTAGGTGAACCCCAGGCGCTCCAGCACCGCCCGGGAGGCGGCGTTGTCGGGCCCCGTGGCCGCCATGACCCGGTGCAGGCCCAGCGTGGAGAACGCCAGGTCGAGCAGCAGGCCGGCGGCCTCGACGGCGTAGCCCCGGCCCTGCCGGTCGCGCCGGATGGCGTAGCCGACCTCGCCGCCCCGGTGCCCACCGCCGCCCAGGCCGAGGCGGGCGAAGCCGACCAGCTCGCCCGTGGCCACCACCTCGACGGCCAGGTAGTAGTCGGGCCGCGGCTCGGCGCGGGCCCGGACCACGTCGAGCGCCAGCCGGTCGGCCTGGTCGGCTCGGGTGCGGGTGTCGAAGCTGAGCCAACGGGTGACCGCGGGGTCGCCCACGATGGCCATGGTGGCGTCGAGGTCGTCGGGCACGAAGTCCCGCAGGCGGACCCGCGTGCCCTCGAGCGTCACCGGGTACACGCGAGGGCCCGTCGGTCGTCTGTCCGCCGGGCGGGTCGGCGAGGGCCCGCCCGGTGCGTCACCGGCTGAGTGCCGACGCCGAGACCTGGCAGAAGGCCTCGATCTCGTCGCGCAGGGCCGAGGCCAGCACCGAGTCGACGAAGCGAGGGTCGCGTAAGGCGTGGTGGACCCGCTCGGCGCTCGTGATGATGCCGCCGATGCGAAGCGTCGGGTCGAGGCCGAGCATGGGGGCGAGCGCCTCGCGGGCGCCCTCGATCTCGCCGACGTGGACCCGCGCCAGGGCCAGCTCGGCGCGCGCCCCGGCGATGTCGGAGAACGAGCGCTCGAGCGGGTCGGAGTCCTCGTAGAGCTCGAGGGCCGACACGGCCTCCCCGGCCGCCTCGTCGTCGCCGCCCTCGATGGAGACCAGGGCGCCGGCGGCGTAGTAGTGCTGCTTTGCCTGCGGGAATGTGAGCAGGCCGCCGATGCGGTCGAGCTCGTCGGGCATGACCGCCTCACGGCTGTTGTACGCCCGGCGCAGGGCCGACCGGGCCTCGGCCGTGTTGCCGAGCTGGGCGAGGGCGCGCGCCTCCAGCGACGGCAGCCAGGCCGCCACGGTGCCGCGGCCGCCCTCGAGGATCATCGTGCCGGCCTGGGCGTAGCGGACGGCCTCCTGCGGACGTCCCGCCCAGTAGGCGATCAGGCTCTGCAGCCCCCGCGCCCACACCCGCAGCCCGGGGTGGTCGGCGTTGTCGGCGCAGACGTACATCGTGCGGGCCTGGGTCATGGCGTCGTGCGCCTTGCCCAGGTCGTGGCTGGCCTTGGCGAGCAGGCCGGAGACCACGCCGGCGAGCATGTAGAGCTCGACGCGGTCGGCGGCGCGCTGGCGGCCTTCCAGCAGGCTGAAGACGGCGTCCTGCGCTTGGACGAGGTCGCCCATGATGTTGGCGATCGGCTCACGGATGTAGTCGGAGGCGAGGCCCCCGATCTCTTCTCCGAGTTGTGCGATCGCTTCCGGGCCGGCGTTGCGGGCCTCGGCGAAGGTCGTGAACCGCACGGCTCGCCGGGTCGACATGGCCACCTGCCTTTCGAGGGTGTGCTGACTGTCCTCGGGAGGAGCTGGAGGGTCGACATCGGCGTCGATTGCTCCGGGGGTCGTGACCCGGACGGGCTCGACCTCCGCTGACGCTGTACCCGTTCGCCGCTCGACTTGGACCGACGGGCTGCCGGACGGGGCCGGTGCCAGCAACTCGTCCATGGAGTGGCCCCAGTAGATGCGTGCGACGCGCCGCTGCGTCGGGCGCGGTTTCGTCCGCACGTCGCCCAACATCCAGCGACGGAGCGTGCGCAAGCTCAGGCTGGTGTCCTCGCCGTGGTCACGAGCGCATTGCTCGAAACCGGCGACGACCTCCTCCTGCGTGCGCTCGTCACGGGCGATGAGTGACGCGAGCAGCGTTGGTCGATCCTCACGCATCCCGACCACCTCTCGTGATTTCGGCCGTCACCGTAGGTGAACGCAAGTCAGGTGACTAGCGCCACGCCCTGGAAAAGCGAACAATGACCGCGTAACGGCAGCTTCATGACAGAATCATGACCGCCAACCGGCCGCACGACGCCCTGTACCCGGTAGGTCATCGCGTTTCACAATCTTTACAAAACAGAGCGGTCGGACAGGGTCGCACCCTGCGAAGGCCCCTCACGGGGCCGGCAGGGCGAGAGGAGGCGGTGCGTGAGCGACGTCAGCGTCAGGGTGAGGATCAGCGACTTCATCGGTGAGCGCCGCTACGCCATCTGCGTCGAACGCGCCGACACCACCGCATGGGTCGTCGACATCGAGACCGCCCGGAAGCTCCTCCACGACCTCAGCGAGGCCATCGACGCCGTCGAGCGGCTCGAGCCCTTCGAGATGGCCGGTGAGAGCTCGCGATGACCTGGCTCGTGGCCGACGCCTCCGCCGCACCCCCGTGCGCGCGTTGCGGGCGCCGCCACGGCTACGACCCGTGTCGCGCCGGTGACGCATCCGGGCGATCCCGCCGTCCGGGGCCGGACCGTACCGGCCGGCATGCCATCTACCAGACCACGGGAGGCCTTTCGCCGGTCGTCTCGGGTAACTATTCACCTGTGCACTGGACGGCGCAGCTCTCGGGCTGGTCGACCGGCGTGGCCCATCCGGGCCAGGTCGCCGGGACGCCGCACGAGCCCCCGACCGAGCGTGACGCCCGCAGCGTGTTCGACACCACGTACGGCGTCGGTGGGGCGACCGATTGGGACCCGACGCCCGACGTCCTTTCCCACCCCGACGACCGGCGCCCGGCCCGGGCCGAGCAGTCCTGGCCGAGCGTGACGACCAACCCGCTCGGCCACGACGCCCTCGGCGTGGCCCGCCGGGCCGAGCGGCGGGAGCGCACCCGCACCGCGCAGTTCGGCTTCCCCCTGCAGACGCACACCCCCCGCCGGGCGCGGCGCCACACGGTCGAGTTCGCCCGGCGCTGGGGCCTCGACGACCTCGTCGAGGCCGCCGAGTTACTGGTGTCCGAGTTGATGACCAACGCCCTCGAGGCGTCCTACCTGAGCCTCGGGCGCCACGGCGCCTCCCGGATGGTGGCGCCGCTCGAGCTGCGGCTGTCCGCCGAACGGCGCCAGCTGCGCATCGAGGTGCGCGACCACAACCCGCAGCCGCCCGTCCTCGACGAGCCGACGCTCGACGACACCCGCGGCCGCGGCCTCCTGCTCGTCGACAGCTATGCGGAGTTCTGGGGCTACCACCGCCTACCAACGGGCGGAAAGGTGGTCTGGTGCGTGATCGGGCCCCCCTCCGACGACGCCTGACACAACCCCCTGACAGGCGTAACCGCACCGGAGACGCCCCCAGCGGCACGAAGGCCGGCTCGTCATCCCCGAGCCGGCCTTCGCGCGTCCGGGCGGGCATCTGCTGCGCCCGGATGCGCCGAGGGGGCCGGCCCTACGGACCGGCCCCCTCGGACGACCCGGCGGACCGGGTCGGATGGTCTGACTAGAGGTTCGCGCCGGCCACGGCGGTGTCGCTCGTGTCCTTGGCGTCGGGGCTGGTGGGGCCGCCGGCGATGCCGCCGGACTCCCGCTTCGAGAAGGCGATGGCACCGAGCAGGACGACCAGGGCCAGGAAGGCGACCACGTAGCCGGCGGGCTCGGGCGTCGTGGCGAGGATGTTGTCCTCGCTGATGTTCGACAGGCTGATCACCGCGGGGAGGATCAGCAGCGACACCAGGTTCATCACCTTGATGAGCGGGTTGAGGGCGGGGCCGGCGGTGTCCTTGAACGGGTCGCCGACCGTGTCGCCGATGACCGCGGCCTTGTGGGCCTCGGACCCCTTGCCACCGTGGTTGCCGTCCTCGATGAACTTCTTGGCGTTGTCCCAGGCACCACCGGAGTTGGACAGGTAGTTGGCCATGAGCTGGCCGACCAGGATGACCGCCGCCAGGAAGGCGCCGAGGGCCGTGTAGCCGATGCCGAAGCCGATGATGACCGGCGTGAGCACGGCGAGCAGGGCGGGCGTGGTCAGCTCGCGCAGCGACGCCTTGGTGCAGATGTCGATGACCGGGGCGTAGTCGGGCCGCTTCTCGCCGGACATGATCTTGCCGTCGGCGAACTGGTTGCGGACCTCCTGCACCACGACGCCGGCCGTGCGCTGCACCGCGCGGATCGCCAGGCTGGAGAAGAGGAACGGCACCGCGCCACCGATCAGGAGGCCGATGAAGACCTTCGGGTCGGCGACGTTGATCGGGACGGCCCCGAAGATGCCCTCCGAGGTCTCCTCGGCGGCGTCGACGATCGCCTGCGGGAGCAGCTCGCTGGCCGATGTCTCGATGAACGACGCGAACAGGGCCACGGCGGCGATGACCGCCGAGCCGATGGCGAAGCCCTTGGTGACGGCCTTCGTGGTGTTGCCGACGGCGTCGAGGCTCACCATGATCCGCTCGGGCTCGCCGTGGAACTCGCCGGTCATCTCGGCGATGCCGGCGGCGTTGTCGGCCACGGGGCCGAACGTGTCCTCGGACACGACCACGCCGGTTGTGGCGAGCATGCCCATGCCGGTGAGGGCGACGAGGTACAGCGTGAACTGCGTGTCGCCCGAGCCCAGGCCGATGGCGGCACCGAGGGCGACGGCGATCGCAACGACGGCCCACACCGACGACTCCAGGCCCGACGAGGTACCGGCCAGCACGGTGGTGGCGGGGCCGGTCTCGGTGGCGTCGGCGATCTCCTGGACCGGCTTGGTCTCGGTCGACGTGTAGTACTCGGTGATGCGGCTCGCCACCTGGGCGAGGATCAGGCCGATGACGACGGCGCCGAAGATGCGCCAGCCGACGTTCTCGACGCGGCCCTCCGGGTTGCCTACGTAGACGAGGGCGAGGGCCAGCGTGCCCACGACGGTCAGGATGCCGGCCGTCAGGAAGCCCCGGTTGATCGGTGCCATCGCCGACCGGTCGTTGTCCCGGGCGCGCACCATGAACACGCCGACGATCGAGGCCAGCACGCCGACGGCGCGGGCGGCCAGCGGGAACAGGGCACCGGCGGCCCACAGGGCGGGCTGGTCAGGGAAGATCCGCTGGAAGGCGGGGACGCCGAGGATGATCGACGCCACCAGCGTGACCTCGTAGGACTCGAACAGGTCCGACGCCATGCCGGCGCAGTCCCCCACGTTGTCGCCCACGTTGTCGGCGATCGTCGCCGGGTTGCGGGGGTCGTCCTCGGGGATGCCCGCCTCGACCTTGCCGACCAGGTCGGCGCCGACGTCGGCCGCCTTGGTGAAGCTGCCGCCGCCGACGCGGAGGAAGAGGGCGAGCAGGGAGCCACCGAAGCCGAAGCCGACGAGGATCGC
>Ga0126307_10001123_pt1 | contig 17593 bp, 15 predicted proteins | sample Plot28_FD_89955 | JGI IMG/M metagenome (GOLD analysis project Ga0126307, IMG submission 89955) | Serpentine soil microbial communities from UC McLaughlin Reserve, CA, USA - Plot28 | ecosystem: Environmental > Terrestrial > Soil > Grasslands | place: USA: UC McLaughlin Reserve, Lake County... | reverse complement strand
GCATGATGAGCGCCACCCGATCGCCCCTGCCGACCCCGAGGCCGGCGAGCGCCGCCGAGCAGCGTTCCACCTCGCGCAGGAGCGCCGCGTAGGAGATCTTCCGGCCGAACCAGGCGAGCGCCGGCGCCCCCGGATGCGCTCGTGCCGACGCCGCGAGCATCCCGAACACGGACAGGTTCGGGTAGGGCTCGAGGCTGTGGGGGACGCCGGACGGGTAGGTCGCGAACCAGGGCCGGTGGTCGGTCATCGCAGGCATCATTCCAGACCCGGGAGTACCCGCTCAAGCGGCTCCCTTGCACGCGCCCGGTCGGGGCTCCGGAGCCAGCCGATAGGCTCCGGCGTCATGGCCGATCCGCTCGACGAGTTCTTGAACGCCGCACGCACGGCCCTTCCGCCGGTGGAGGGCGAGCTGGCGGTCGCGGGGCTCCGCGAGCCGGTCGAGGTCCTGCGGGACGGGTGGGGGATCCCCTATCTGTCCGCCGCTTCGCTGGACGACCTCTGGTTCGCGCAGGGGTTCGTACAGGCGTCGGAGCGGCTGTTCCAGATCGAGCTGGCGCTGCGCGCGGCGGGCGGGCGCCTCTCGGGATGGTTCTCGGACCTCACGATCGCTTCCGACCGGTTCGCGCGGACGGTCGGATTCCACCGGATCGGGGTACAGGAGACGCGACGCTGGAGCGCGGCATCGCGGTCGATGATGCGGCGGTTCGTCGACGGGGCCCGGGCGTGGATCGAGGCGATGCCGGCCCCGCCGCTCGAGTACGCGATGCTCGGGGTGCCCCCGGAGCTGCCCGAGGATCTCGAGGGCTGGGGGGCGGCGTTCGCCTACCTCGCCTGGGGCCTCTCGGGCAATTGGGACGACGAGCTACTCCGGCTCCGCCTGTCCGAGCGGTTCGGAGCCGAGACCGCGGCGGCCCTCCTGCCGCCGCCGGCGGTCGACCCGCCCGGGCTCGCGGCGGGCTCGCTCGCGGGGCGGTTATTGGACGGCCTCCCCCGTTCGCGCGGCCAGGGGTCGAACAGCTGGGCCGTCTCGGGTTCGAGGACCGCGAGCGGACGCCCGCTGCTCGCCAACGATCCGCACCTGCTCGTCCAGCAGCCCGCCGCGTGGTTCGAGCTCCACCTGCGAGCCCCGGGATACGAGGCCCGCGGGGTGGCGCTGCCCTTCGCCCCCGGCATCCTGGCGGGGACGACGCCGCACCACGCGTGGGGCCTGACCAACGTGAGCGGCGACGTCCAGGACCTCTACGTCGAGCGCCTGAACGAGGAGGGGACCGCAGCCGAGTTCGACGGCGCCTTCGAACCGCTCAACGTCCACGCGGAGACGATCGAGGTGCGCAGCGGCGTCGCGATCACGTTCGACGTGCGGGAGACGCGGCACGGCCCGATCCTGGAGACGGTGCCGGTCGGTGTGGCGGGGAACGAGTACGCCCGGGTGAGCGGCACCTTCGCGCTGCGATGGACCGCGGCCGACGGTCTCTTCGAGCCCGCCGTGCTCGCCGAGCTCGTGCGCGCGGCGTCGTTCGAGGACTTCCGCGATGCGTTGCGCGGCCTGTGGTGCCCAGGCCAGAACGTCGTGTACGCCGACCTCGAGGGCACGATCGGCTACCAGTGCACGGGGCGGTTCCCGCTGCGGCGCGCCGGGGACGGCTCCGCCCCCATCGCGGGCTGGACCTCCGAGCACGAGTGGGACGGGTACCTCCCGTACGAGGAGCTCCCGTGGTCGAAGGACCCGGGCTCGGGGTTCGTCGTCACCGCCAACAACCGAATCCACGACGAGGACTACCCGCACCTGATCGGCCTCGACTTCCATGCCGGGTTCCGAGCGCGGCGGATTGCCGAGCTGTTGGAGCCGAACCACGCGCAGACCCCCAAAGACGCCGTCTCGATCCAGGTCGACACCGTCTCGCTCCCGGGCCGACGACTCCTGCCGCACCTGCTCGCGACCGAGGCGCGTGGCGAAGCGGCGCGAGGTGCGCTCGGCCTGCTCGATGGCTGGCCCGGCGACCTGGACGCGGGCTCGGCGGCCGCGGCACTCTACGAGGTGTGGGTCGGGCGGATCGCCGTCCTCGCGTTCGGGGACGCGGGCGACGCGAGCCCGGTCGATGCCTACGTCGCCTGGCGCGAGACGTTCGTCTGCACCGCGCTCCCGGCGATGCTGGACGCGAACGCCCCGCCCCCCGGCGGTGGAACGTGGGGCGGAGTTCTCGCGGCCGCGCTGGACGAGGCGGTCGCGCTGCTCGTCGAGAGGTTCGGAAGCGACGAACGGAGGTGGCGGTGGGGCGCGCTGCACGGGGTCCGGTTCGCGCACCCGCTCGCCCGCCTGCCGGGGATCGGCGACCTCTTCGTCGCGGCCGAGCACGAGCTGGGCGGGGACGAGCAGACCGTCCTGCAGGGTGGATTCGACGCCCGGCTGGGGTTCGATGCCGTGGTGGTCCCCTCGTGGCGGGTGGTAGTGGATCTCGCCGACCTCGACGGGTCGCTCGCCGTGCTCACCACCGGACAGTCCGGCAACCCGGCGTCCCCGCACTGGAACGACCAGTCGGACCTGTGGGCCTCGGGGAAGCTCCGGGCGTGCCCCTTCTCGCGGCCGGCCGTCGAGGCGGCCGCCGAGCACGCCCTGCTGCTCGTCCCCGGGTAACATCGTCGGCGCGATGCCGAAGTCCCGACAGCGATCGAAGAAGACCTCGCGCTCGTACGTCGCGCCGCCGACGAAGGCGAAGCCGAAGCCGAGCCCCCGTTGGTACGCCTACATCGTCCTGGGTCTGATCCTGCTGGGCGTGTTGATCATCATCCTGAACTACGCCGACTTCCTCCTGCCCGGCGGGACGCAGCAGCACTGGCTGTGGATCGGCCTCGGCGTGATCGGCGCCGGCTTCGTCGCCGCCACCCGCTGGCGCTGACCCCTCCCCAGGTGGGGATCACATCCATGTGATTCCTCCCAACTCCGTCCACAGGTGTGGAAGAGTTCCTCCGCCCCCGTGTGTACAAGCGGGGGAGAAATGGGGAGAACGCCGGGAGAACCTGCACGCAACCGGGTGCTCGATGTGGACAACCAGGTGCAACTACGCCCCCGCGTCGGCGGGGCGACGCACCACCTCCATCCGCTCGCCGCAATGCCGGGGGATCTGGAGCTCGCCGAGCCGCGTCACCCGGAACTCCGTCCCGCACTCGCGACACACCAGGTAGACCTCCAGGTCGTCGACGTCCTCGGGCTCGGGGGCCTCGAGGTCCAGGCCCACGCCCGACGCGGCCCGGAGCGCGGTCAGCCCGAGCCAGGCGATCAGCACGGCGACCACGATCGCGCTCAGCACGATCCACACGCTCATTTGACGGGAGTCTACGCACGGGGGTGGGCGGGAGCCGGAGGAGGGCCTGGAGCCGGCCGGACGGTCCGACTGGAGCCGGCCGGACGGTCCGAGCCGATCGGGGCCGCCCTGCTCGGCCCGGCTCGGCTAGGCTTGCGAAGGAGACCCAACCCCCGGGAGGGGCCCGTGAGCGCGTACGTCGAAGGGCTGATGGCCGACGTCAAGGCGAAGAATCCCGGCGAGCTCGAGTTCCATCAGGCGGTCCGAGAGGTCGCCACCTCCATCGAGCTGCTCCTCGATCGCAAGCCCATCTACCGGCACCACAAGATGCTCGAGCGCATGATCGAGCCCGAACGCGTGCTGATGTTCCGCGTTCCGTGGGCGGACGACCGCGGCCAGATCCACGTGAACCGGGGGTTCCGCGTCGAGATGAGCAGCGCGATCGGCCCGTACAAGGGCGGCCTGCGGTTCCACCCGACCGTCTACCTCGGCCTGCTGAAGTTCCTCGCGTTCGAGCAGGTCTTCAAGAACGCCCTCACCACGCTCCCGATGGGCGGCGGCAAGGGCGGCGCGGACTTCGACCCCAAGGGCAAGAGCGACGCCGAGGTGATGCGCTTCTGCCAGTCGTTCATGACCGAGCTCCAGCGTCATATCGGCCCGAACACGGATGTGCCGGCCGGCGACATCGGCGTGGGTGGGCGCGAGATCGGCTACCTGTTCGGCCAGTACAAGCGGATCAAGAACGAGTTCACCGGGGTCCTGACCGGGAAGGGCCTCGAGTGGGGCGGCTCGCTGATCCGTCCCGAGGCGACGGGCTACGGCGCCGTCTACTTCGCGCACGAGATGCTCCTGACCCGCGAGGACAGCCTCGAGGCCAAGACCTGCCTGGTCTCGGGCAGCGGCAACGTGGCCCAGTACACCATCGAGAAGCTGCTCGACATGGGCGCGAAGGCCGTCACGCTCTCGGACTCCACCGGGTTCGTGCACGATCCTGAAGGGATCGACAACGAGAAGCTCACCTGGGTCATGGAGCTGAAGAACGAGCGGCGCGGCCGGATCGCGGAGTACGCCGGGCGGTTCCCGGGGGCCACCTTCACGGCCTTCGACCCGACCGCCGATGCCAACCCCATGTGGAGCGTGCCGGCCGACTGCGCGTTCCCGAGCGCGACCCAGAACGAGATCAACGCGAAGGACGCGGCGAACCTGCTCGCCGGCGGTGTCTACGTCGTCAGCGAGGGGGCCAACATGCCCACCTCGCCCGAGGGCGTCGACCAGTTCGTGAACGCCCGGATCCTGTATGGCCCGGGCAAGGCCGCGAACGCGGGCGGCGTGGCCGTCTCCGGTCTGGAGATGGCGCAGGACTCGCTCCGGATGGCGTGGCCCCGCGAGGAGGTCGACGCGCGTCTGAAGGACATCATGAAGTCCATCCACAAGCAGTGCCGCCAGACCGCGGAGGAGTTCGGGACGCCGGGCAACTACGTGAACGGCGCGAACATCGCCGGCTTCGTCAAGGTCGCCGACGCTATGCTCGACCAGGGGCTGGTCTAGCCCGTGCCGCCCTCGTCGACCTGATCCTGTCGCACAGGAACCCCGCACGGCACCTCCGCGTCTTCGAGATGTGGCGGTCTTGACGGTGGGTCGCGAGCGGCGAGCGACGAGCGAGCGGGGCATGGATGCCCTGTATCGCGCGCACGCGGCCGAGGCCCTGCGCCTCGGCTACCTGCTGACCGGCGACCGCACGCTGGCCGAGGACCTCGTCCAGGACGCGTTCGTGCGGGTCCTCGGCCGGTTCCACGACCTGCGGAACCGGGACGCGTTCTGGTGGTACCTGCGGCGGACGATCGTGAACCTGTCGACCTCGTACTTCCGCCGTCGCGGCGTCGAACGTGCGTGGCTCGCCCGTCAGCGCCCCGAGGCGGCGGCGCCGGCGCCGCATGATCTCGCCGAGCAAGAACGACTGCGGACCGCGCTCATGAGTCTGCGTCCGGCGCAGCGCGCGGCGATCGTCCTGCGCTTCTACGAGGACCTGAGCGAAGCCGATACGGCGGAGGCGCTCGGCATGCCACTCGGCACCGTGAAATCGACCGTCTCCCGGGGGCTCGAACGCCTCCGCCGCGACCTTCCGGAGGAGGAGTGATGGACACGCGGCTGCGGACCTTGCTGCACGACCTCGCGACCCAGATGCCCGTCGACATCGAGGGCACGGCACCGAAGACGCTGCGGAGGGCGCGCGGGCGCCGCGTCCTGACGGGCGGGGCCGGGGCGGCGATCGCGGTCGCGCTCGTCGTGGTCGTGAGCATGTCCGCGCTCCGGTTCGCCGACCAGCCGACGGTCACCCCCGCGGTGACCGGGCCCAACTCGTCGGCGACCTTCGAGGGTCTGTGGCCCGAGACGGACGTCGAGGCACTGACGGCGACCCAGGCCTCGATCCGCGACGGCCACGACGCGCTGCGCACGACGCCCGAGGGAACCGCCACGCTCCTCGCGACCAACCTCCTCGGCTGGGAGCTGAGCGACGTGCAGTGGCGAGCCGCCGGCCCGACCGGCTCCGATCGACAGGGCACGGCGAGCATCGACATCTCAAACGGATCGTTCGGCCCCGACGTCCCCCCCGTCACGGTCGACCTCCGCCAGCTGGGGGCGACGGGTCCGGACGGCGCGTGGAGCGTCGTCGGCGTCTCGACCCCGCTGATCGCGCTCGACGATGTGGTGGCGCTCGCTCCCGAGATCCCGGTGAGCAAGCCCGGCGGGCTCGTAGTCTCCGGGCGCGTGGCCGACCTGTTCGAGGCCGCTCCGGCGATCGAGGCCTACGTGCTCGACGGGCCATCCCTCGTGCCGTCGCTCGTAGCTTCACGGCTCGAGCTCACCGACCTCCGATTCGACCTCCGAGTCTCGGTGGAGCCGACACCGGACGGCCAGGCGACCCTCCTCCTCACGGTCCCCGACGCGACCGGCGCCAGCCTCGGGGCGGTCCTGGTCCGCGTCGAGACCCCCGTCGGCGAACCGGGACCGACCGGCCCGAACCTGACCGGCGTTCCACCCGACGTCGCGGTGACCGCGCAGCGGATCTACGACGCCGCGAACGCCGAGGACTTCGACGCGCTCGCGAAGCTTCTCGACCCGAACACGTTCGTCTACAACCTCGACGACGGCAGCGATCCGATCCCCGCGTGGCGGGCCGACCCCGCCGAACTCGACGTCATGGTGGCGATCCTCGAGATGCCGCCGACCAGCCGCGACATCGGCGAGGGCTACGGCACGTTCTTCTTCTGGCCATACCTGATGAACAGCGACTTCAACGCGTTGACCGTGCAGGAACGCGCGGACCTCGCCTCATTGGGGTACACCGAGGAGGACATCCAGCTCATGATCGACGGCGGACACGGCTACCAGGGACCGCGACTGGCCATCGACGAGACCGGCCTGTGGCGGAACTTCATCACCGTGGGTGAATAGCGATCAGGGGAGCCGGACACGGCGACGCAGGAACTCCAGGACCGCGCCCCACTCGCGGACCTCCTCGTCGACGAGGTAGGAGCTGTGGCCCTCGTCGTACGAGTAGAGCTCGACCTCGCCACCCGCCTTCGTCAGGGCGCGCACGTACCGATGCACCTGGCCCGGAACGCAGCGGGTGTCGTGCTCGCCCACCAGGACGAACACCGGCGCCCGGACGTCCTTCACGTAGGTGATCGGCGACCGCTCGGCGATGAACTCGGGGATGTCGTGGACGACGCCGCCCGCGAGCGTCCGGTCGTACGCCTGGAGTGACGGCGCGGACTCGTCGTACGAGTCCAGGTAGTCGGCCACGGGCACCCCGGCCACCCCGGCCGCGAACAGGCCGGGGTGGAGCCCCAACGCCAGCAGCGTGATGTAGCCCCCCCACGACCAGCCGCCGATCACGACGCGTTCGGGATCGGCGATCCCCCGCGCGACCAGATCGTCACGACCGGCGACGACGTCCTGGACCTCGGGGAACCCGATGTTCCCGATGATGTGATCGCGCCAGCGCCTGCCGAACCCGATCGAGCCGCGGTAGTTCACCATCGCGACCGCGAAGCCCTCGTCCACGAGCGACTGGACGTCCGGGAACCAGGTGTCGAGGTACAGCCAGTCCGGCCCGCCGTGCACCTTGAGGTACAGCGGGAACGGGCCGTCGCCGGGCGGGGTCGCGATCCATCCGTGCACCACGTCACCGGCCGGACCGGGGAACAGCCACTCGCGATACGGCCGGCCCTCGCGGACGCCTCCGGGCGCCTGGGCCAGGACGTCCGCTCCGGTGTCGTCGAGCAGGACCGGCGCGCGGTGACCTCGGGAGAGCCGGAACCACACCCTGCCGTCGGGCCGAACCCGCGCCCCCAGGATCTCGCCGGTCGGGTGACCGATCTCGGTGAGCGAGCCGTGCTCCAGATCGACGCGGTAGAGGCGATCCCGTCCGCGGAAGAGATGGGCGACGAGGATGGACCCCGCATCGGGCCACCAGTCGATCGGCACCGCCTCCCCGGGCAGGTCCAGCGACAGGTCCGTCCGCTCGCCGGTCGTCGGGTCCCACACCCCAGGCCGCAGCAGGTCCTGTCGCTCGTGGCCGATCAGGATCCGCTGATCGCCCGGGAGCGGCGACCAGGCGAAGGCGCGCACGCCCAGACCCGGCCCGTCCGCGAGCTCGCCGACGGGTGCGCCGGTGCGCGGGTCGAGCACGAGCAGCTTGCGGTGGATGTTGTCACCGTCCTGCGCCACCTCGACGCACACCAGCGTGTCGTCCGCCGACAGGCCGACGTGGTCGAACCCCTCCAGGTGCAGCTCGGAGTCGGAGATCCCGATCAGGTCGGGATGCCGATAGATCTCCTTGGCCGCTCCCCCCTCCTCGGACACGTAGACCGCGAAGCCGTCGCGGTCGGCGAGCACGCCGACGGCGAGCTCTCGGCCGAGCGAGAGTCCTTCGGGCCACCCGACTGGGGCGCCCGGGAACAGCTCGATCGGATCGCGTCCCTCGAACGGCACGGCGAGCCAGCGGCCGGACTCGTCGCCGGTGGGGTCGGAGAACCAGACGACGCTCGAGCCGTCCGCGGAGATCGTCGCCAGGCTCACGCCGACGGGCTCGTCGGTGCGTCGGACCGGCTCGGAGCCGGGCTCCCACGCGTACGCCTGGAACGACCCCTGCTCGTCCGACAGCAGGACGAACCGATCGGCGGCGGCCGGACCCCAGGCGGGGAGCGTTCGGGTGGGCGCGCGGAACCGTCGTTCCCACAGCGGCTGAACGGGCATCGGCGCCGACCCTAGCAGGGTCCCGACAGCGCGTGGCGGCGCCCGACGGCCCTATGGTGGGAACAGCACCACCGGGATGCTCGCGAGCGCCCGTTCGCCGTCCCCGCCCGTCCCGTAGACCTGGATCGTCCCCGATTGCATGTCTTCGATGAAGTAGAAGAGCTTCGTCCCGAACGTCCCGCGGCATCCGTCGCCGCAGCTCGCCCGCACGACGATCGCCGCGAGCTCGTTGCCGTCCTCACCGAGCACCCGGACGGTGAGGGCGGCGTCGAGGACATCGGCGGTGCCAGTAACCGAAACCGGCGAGCCGACCTCTCCGCCCACGAGCGGGGTCTCGATCGCGATCGCCGGATCTGCGACCGCGGTCGCGACGGGATGCGGCGAACCGGTGTGGATCGGCGGCGAGGACGTCAACGGTTCGGTGACCCCCTCCGCCGTACACCCCGCCAGCAGGCACCCGAGCACCAGCACCCCACCGAACCTCATCCGCTCGCCTCCGCAGCTTGGCGACCCACGGTCCCCCGTGGGTCCCTACCGGGAGATCGTGCGACATGATGGAGCGGAGACGGCAGGACCGCAGCGCTCCGGAGGATCGAGGTGGTCATGCGGGACGAACTGTAAAGGAGCCAGGATGCGGACACGGATCGCGGTCATCATCGGGACCTATCTCGCGGCGCAACTCACCCTGGCGTCCACCCCGACGTCCGCCGGGGCGCGGATCCGGGCGCGCGAGGTGGTGGGCGGCCTGAACCAGCCCGTCGCGTTCACGTTCGGGCCGGGCAGGAAGGTCTGGTACGTGGAGAAGGGGACGGGCCGGGTCCGGATCCACGATCTCGACACCGATGCCGACCGCCTGTTCGCGAAGGTCCGCGGCGTGAACGGCGACGGCGAGCGGGGGATGCTCGGCATCGCGCTGCACCCGGGCTACCCGGCCAAGCCGCTCGTGTACTTCTACGCCACGCGTTCCGCCGACGGCCGGCTTCGCAACCAGATCCTGCGGTACCGGGACGACCACGGTTTGGGCGTCAATCGGACGGTGCTGTTCACGAGCGTTGCGGGAGGCAGCCCGTACCACAACGGGGGGCGGATCGCGTTCGGCCCCGACGGGATGCTCTACGCGATCGTCGGCGACGCACACGATTCCTCGAACGCCCAGGACACGACGAACGAAGACCGGGGCAAGATCATCCGCATCGAGCCCGACGGCGACGCCCCGACCGACAACCCGTTCGGCGACCGCGTGTGGGCGTTCGGGATCCGGAACTCGTTCGGATTCGCGTTCGATCCGCGGACCGGCGACCTGTGGGAGACCGAGAACGGGCCGTCCTGCAACGACGAGATCAACCGGATCCGACGTGGCGAGAACTACGGCTGGGGGCCGAGCGAGACCTGCGACGGCGCCGCCCCCGGCAATACGAACCAGGATGGTCCGAACCCGATCCTGCCCGAGCTCTTGTTCGGGGCCGCGATCGGCATCACCGGCGTCGCGTTCTGCGACGGCTGTCGCCTCGGCCCGCAGAGCGACGGAGCGGCGTTCTTCGGGGCGGTGAACAACGGCGAGGTGACCCGGATCGTGTTCAACGATCAACGGACCGCGATCGCCGGCCACACGGTCGTCTTCGACCACGGCGGGAGCACTCTCTCGTACGAGGTCGGGCCCGGTGGACGGATCTACTTCAGCGACTTCCACGGCATCCACAAGCTGGTCAACCGCTGATCGAACGCGGCTGGCCGGTCGCGGCGCCGCGGGGGTACGCTCGCACCAGGAACGACCCGAGGAGCCCGTCAGTGGACATCGGTCGGCCGAGGCGGATCATCGAGGTTGATCCCGTGTCGCTCCCGCTGCCCGAGGTGGTCCCCGACTTCGAACCGGCGACGCCTGAACCCGCGCCCGCGGAGCCCGACCGCTCCCGGCCGGCTCCGTAGCCGATGCCCACCGGGCTCGAGACCCCGGTTGCGACCCTCCCTGAACCGATCCATGCCTGGCGGACGTGGACGCTCGTGGGTTCGCGGGACGGATCGTATGTGCGGCTTGCGCCGATCGCCGGGGACGGCAGGCCCTGGCCGCCCCGGCGCCCGGCCGAGGCCTCGTGCACCCGGCACCGATCGCACGTTCGGCCCGAGCTGGACTGCACGTGCGGGCTCCATGCCGTCGAGAGCCCCGACGAGCTCCGGCGAACCCGCGACCCCGCGGTGCTCGGGACCGTCGCGCTGTGGGGTCGGATCGTCGAACACGAGCACGGGTTCCGGGCGGCGCTCGCCTACCCTCAGCGACTCCGGTTGCTCTGCTACCTCTGCTTCACGTTGTGGGGACGCAACGGGCCCGGCGACTGTGACGTGGTGGTGCGGCACCGCCGGGGAAGGATGGTGCCGCTGTGCGAGCCGCATCTCGAGCTCAGTCGCCGATACGGATATCGCGTTCCGAGGATCCTGTCCGCCCGGGCGGTCGAGTCCGAGCTCCTGGCGACCTACGCGGTCGATCCGCTGTGGGAGCTCGCGCGGGCGAACGGCGGAACGGCCGAGTCGATCTCGGCCTGACGAGGCGGGACGGCCAGCGCTACCCGGGTGTTCTCGAGGGGCTCCTGGGCGTGGTCGCGTGCTCGAGTTGGCCGAGCCTGGCCCTGAGCCGATCGCGTTCGTCCTCGGTCCGTTTGAGCTTGGCCGCCATCGTGCGATCGGCGAAGTCGCGCCTCTCCGCCTGCGTGACCGCCCTCTGCTCCGCCTCCTGAAGCCGGGCCTCCATCTCGAGCCCGCGCTCGGCGGTGACGGCCGCCCGCTTCGCCGCCTCCTGCGTCTTCTTCTCCGCGGCGGCGGCCTTGCGTTCGGCCGCTGCGACCCTGCTCTCGGCGTCGGCGATCAGCTTGTTGACCCGCTTCGTGTCGGCCGGCGAGTCGGAGCCGTCGCGGGCGAGCGCGACGTCCGCGTCTCGCTCGGACAGGGTCGCCTGGAGCCGCCGGATGGTGGCCGCGAGCTCCTCGCGCTCGGCTTCCGAGGCGCGGAGCTTGAGGTCGAGCTCCTCGAGCGCCGCGGTGGTCGGCGCCGCCGCGAGGGCCGCCTCCATCTCGCGCAGACGCTTCTCGGTCTCGCGCGCCGCGCGTTCGGCCAGGTCGGCTCGAGCCAGGAGGTCGTGATCCTCGGCGCGGCGACCGTGCCCGGCCCGGCGCTCGGGTGGTTCGTGGTCGAGGCCCGCCCGATCCCGGCGCAGCCATCGGACGAACATCACACCGACGCCGACCAGGAGCAGGAACGCGACGAGCTGCAGCGGACGCCAGATGCCGGACGGCTGGCCATGGATGGACGAGGAGCGTTGGTCGATCTGGACGACGCCGTCGACCGTGCCGTCCTCCGACAGCGTGATGGGGACGAAGGTCTGGAACAGCTCCTCATCCGGTCGCGAGAGACCGTCGTGGTACGTGCCGGCGTTCGAGAGGACGCTCACGGTCCGGCCGTCCAGCGCCTGCCCGATCCACCGATCGTCGGCGGCGATGACGCTCGTGTCGTCTCCCTGGTCGGTCGAGTAGATCAGCGCGCCGTCCACCCGCCAGATCCGGACGGTCGTGAACCGGTCGTCCGAACGGATCACCGCCTGGACCAGGACCGTCAGGTGGCGGGATGCGTTGCCCGTGATGTCCCGCGCGAGCAGGTCGGGCGTGAGCTCCTGTTCGATGAACGAGCCCGAGAGGCTCTCGGCCCGTGCCTGGGCGGCGGCCTCCGACCCTCCGACAGAGGAACCGGGCAGGACGAGTGACCCGAGCAGGGCGAGCAGGAGCACCAGGGCGGCTCCGCCCCAGAGGAAGCGGCCGTGGCGGCGGAGGATTCTCGTTGTCTGTTCGATCATGTGTCGTCCCCGACGGCTGCCCGCTCACGCGTCGAGCAGTCCCCACCTTTCTCTCTCGGCCACCCAGCGTCCAGGCTTGAATGCGGGGGGAGGCAGGTTTCGCGCAGGTCCCGGAGGCGGGCCTGCCGGATGCGGCTCGAGCGCGGAGGCAAGCACCCGCGGAAGGGTGGTGGTACCAGGTCGGGGCTGGACGGGGTCGGGCTACCACCGGCCTTCATGAGGCGGACGGCGACCGCGGTGATCCTCCTCGCGATGCTCGCGGCAGCATTGTGAGCCGGGCGCCGAGGGCACGGCGGCGATCCCATCGCCGGCCGGGGCCCACGCCGACGAGCGGCACGTCGTGGTCGACACCGACCTGGCGTTCGACGACATCATGGCCCTGCTCTACCTGCTCCAGCGGGACGACGTCGTGATCGACGCCGTCACGATCGCCGGGACCGGCGAGGCCCACCGCGACCCCGGCGTGGTGAACGCGATCCGGCTGCTGGCGTTCGGCGGCGAGAGCGGCGCGCCTGTCGCCTGCGGACGCGAGACCCCGCTCGAGGGCACCAAACGCCTTCCCCGAGGAGTGGCGGACGGCGGTCGACGACCTCTCCATGCTGGACCTGCCCGAGGTGGGTCGCGGCGCGGACCCGCGCGGTGCCGTTCGGTTGTTGCTCGACACGCTCGACGGCGACGCGACCGCGGGCTTGTGACGGAGGGAGCGATACCTGCTCCAGCTGAGCGACGTGTTCACGTACGCGGATCTTCGAGATCTCGTCGGCCCGGGCGGGTCGATCCTGCCCCGGCGCACCCGACCACCCGAGGGTCTCGAGGTGCTCGCGTTCGTCGGACCACTGGCGGAGGCGACGGCGATCCCGTCCATCATCGCGGGGCTGTGCACGAGCGGCGGTGAGGGTCGCTCCCGCGGCCGCGTCTGGCTGACACGGGAGGTCGAGGTCGTGCCCTGACGACCCATCCAGCAATCGGTCCAGGGACCGAGCGGGTGGGTGACCGCGCCCAGACATCGTTCATCGCCCTTCAGGCAACGTCTCTGTCTGCCGATGGCCAGTGACATGCCCGAACACGAAGCACGCGCCGGGATGAACGATAGCGAGCACCACGCGCGTCTGTCGAGTCCGCACGCCATCGAGGCGCACGCGCCACGCAGGCGCCGGATCGTGGCCGCATGCACCGCGGTTCTCGTGCTCGCATCCGTTCTGGCGGTCGGTCTTTCGAGCTTCGCGTCGGCCACCGAGGACGTGCTCGAGGAGACCAAGCACGAACTGCAAGAGGCAAAAGACAAGTTCCGCGCAGAGACTCGGAAGATCCGCGCTCTGCAGAGGGTGATGAACCGTTTGGCCACGCGCATCTCGCGGGCCGAGCAGGAGATCCTGCGGATCGAGACCCGGCTCGACAAGCTCCAGCGGCAGATGACGAAGCTCCAGGTCCGCGCCGCACTCCTGCAGGCCAAGCTCGACGAGCGCAGCCGCGAGGCCTACATGTCCGGCGGCGTACCGATCCTCTACGTGCTGACGGCGACGTCCGCGGCCGATGCCGCGTCGCGGATGTCATTCCTCAGCGAGCTGAACCGTCGCGACGCCGTGCTCGCCGGCAAGGTCAAGGAGACGACCGATCGCGTCGCGCAGATCGAGGCCGAGGTCGTCCGAGGCGGCCAGATCGTCGAGCTCAAGAAGCGAAGCCTGGAGATGGACCGCGAGGAACTCCAACGCAAGATGGTGCAGTCCCGACGCCTCGCGACCAAGCTCAGCGGGCGGATCGAGCAGATCCAGATCGAGATCTCGCTCCTCCGGCCGCTCGCCGTGTGCCCCGTCGATGGCCCGCACGCGATCGCCGACAGCTTCGGCGACCCGCGTCCCGAGCCCGGCGGCGGGTTCCACTGGCACCAAGGCGACGACATCACGGCGGCGATGGGGACGCCGATCCTGGCCCCATTCGACGGCGTCGCGTCCGTCTCCCACAGCGCGCTGGGCGGGCTCGGGGTCTACGTCCAGGGAGAACATGGCTACGTGTACAACGCGCACCTGTCCCTGCTCGGCACGCTCGGTGAGGTCGAGGCGGGCGACGTCGTTGGATATGTGGGTTCGACCGGCCACTCGTCCGGCCCGCACGACCACTTCGAGTGGCACCCGGAAGACGGACCGGCGGTCGACCCCTACGAGTACCTGATGCTCGTCTGCGGCGTCCCACTTTGAGGTTCGTCCGCGTGCCGCACCGAGTACTGGCAAGGCAGAGGGAGAGTAGTCCATCTACCTGCAAAAAACGCCGCGATCAATCGTGTGCTCCTGGCAACAGCGCCAGACTTCCCGCGCCTACGTTCGCGTGATCTACGTCCGCTACCTCGGCGCTACTTCCGGATCAAACGCACCTCGCAATCGAAAGCGCGCGCCGTCATCTTGGGGCGTAGTCAGGACCACTTCCCTTCGACGAGCGTGCGCACCGCCGCCGGCAGCATCTGAAGCTCGAGTTGGTGGATCCGTTCTACGAGGCTGTGCCAGGTCTCGCCGTCGTGGATCTCGAGCGCCTGCTGCCACACGATCGGCCCTACCTCGAGGTCTCGGCCTACCAGATGGACGGTTACTCCCGTCTGTTTGACCCCGTGCTCCAAGACATCAGCGACGGGGTCGGGTCCGGGAAACGCTGGAAGGAGAGAATGGTGCACCTTCACGATCCGGTCCGGGTACGCATGAACGGTTCCGGTCCCGACGATCCGCGGGAAGCCGGCAACGACGACGTAGTCGATCGAATGCTCCTCCAGCACCCGCAGCAGAGCGATGTCGTAGAGGTCGAGGTTGCTATCCCCGGCACGGAGAGCGACAGCTGATACCCCATGCCACTCCGCGTGGCGGATCGCATATGCATCGGGTCGGTCGGCGACGACGAGCGCGACCCACTTACCGGCGACTGGGTCCTCGAGCAGCGCTTGGAGATGGCCGCCGCGATCCGAACTGAGGATGGCGATTCGGACATCGGAGGTGGTGCCACTCTGATCCGACTCCGAAGCGTCTACCGTCATCGGCCTGGCTCCTGCACTAAGGACGTCGGGGCGACCGTGAAGCGACGTTGGCAGTGGAGCCGACTCCCTTCTCATGCCGCCGTCCTGCTGTTCGCGTCCAACCTTTTCCGCATCGTGTAGGCCTTTCGGCCTCCCCCGCCCGATCGGGGATACCCCTCAGCTCCCTACCGCAAGACGGACCCTAAAGGTCGATGCGGCCCTGGGTCGATGAGCTGAGACTACCCGAGTACGTCGGGCGACCGATGGATGTGATCGCCCGCAACGAGGGTCGAGGAAGGATCCCGACGTGAGGACCCGGGGCGGCAGAGGACGGAAGCGGGGAACCGCCGCGTGGCGTCGGGGGCGCACGATCGCACCGATCCTGGGGCTCGCGATCGTGGTCGGCGCACCGAGCATCTTGGCCGTTCCCCGGGTTTCGGCCCTGCGCGCACATGTCATCGTCATGGCGGCGCCGGGTGCGACCGCCTCGATCGAGCGAGTCGTCGAGCACGTCGGCGGCGACGTCGAGCAGCGCCTGTCGATCATCGGCGGGTTCTCGGCGGCCGTTCCCGCCGGCGCGGTCCCGACCCTTTGCGGCCTTCCCGGCGTCGTCTCGGTCAGCGCCGACTCCGAGATGCAGCCCCAGGACGCCACGTACGATCCCGCGACCGACGTCGACTCGATGAACGCCGTGACCCGGTACACGGGCGCGATCGACTGGTGGAATGCCGGCTACACGGGAGCCGGCGTCGATGTGGCGGTCATCGATACCGGCGTGTCCCCGGTGGAGGGCCTCGCAACCCCCGGCAAGGTTCTCAACGGGCCGGACCTCTCGATCGAGTCCCAGGCGCCGAACCTCAGGTACCTCGACACGTTCGGCCACGGGACGTTCATGGCCGGACTGATCGCCGGGCACGATTCGGAGCTCACCGTTCCCTACGCGGACGCCCCGGCCTCGGCCTATCGGGGCATCGCCCCCGATGCTCGGATCGTCAGCGTCAAGGTCGCTACGGCAGACGGCGGTACGGATGTCTCCCAGGTGATCGCTGCCATCGATTGGGTCGTCCAGCACGCGCATGACCCCGGTCTGAACATCCGGGTCCTGAACCTCTCCTACGGAACCAACAGCACGCAGTTGTACTCCGTGGATCCGCTCGCCTTCGCGGCCGAGCAGGCGTGGAAGCATGGCATCGTCGTCGTCGCGTCGGGCGGCAACAACGGCTTCCAGCGCCATATGAACAACGCGCCGGCGCTCTCCAACCCCGCGTTCGATCCACTCCTGCTCGCCGTCGGAGCGTCGGACTCGCAGGGAACCGACACGCTCGCCGACGATCTCGTGCCGGCGTTCTCACCGTGGCCCAAGCGCGGAGCGACGAGGGGGGTCGACCTCGTCGCACCCGGTACCCATCTGCAGGGACTGCGCGTGCCGAACTCGTACATCGACGCGAACCATCCCGAAGGGCTCCTCGGCGACCGGTACTTCCGGGGGAGCGGCACGTCGCAGGCAGCGGCGATCGTGTCGGGGGCGGCGGCGCTCGTCCTCCAGAGGTACCCGTCCGCGACCCCGGATCAGGTCAAGCAGTTGATCGCCACCACCGCGTTTGCGATCAGCGGCAAGTCTCAGGCCATCGGCGGCGGTGAGCTCCAGCTCTCGGCCACCCTGGCCGCGCCGCTTCCGACGTTCACGCAGCTCTGGGCCCCCTCGACGGGGATCGGCTCGCTGGAGCTCGCGCGCGGGCTGGACCACATCTCGATGGACGGGGTGGTGCTGGATGGCGAGCGGGACATCATGGGTTCGACGTTCAACGCCGCCGCGATGGCCTCGCTCGAGGCACAGGCGAAGTCCTGGTCCGGCGGCGATTGGAACGCGAAGACGTGGAGCGGGGACGCTTGGAACGGGGATACCTGGAGCGCCACGACCTGGAGCGGGGATTCCTGGAGCGCCAAGACCTGGTCCTCGTGCGTCTTCTCGAGCAACTCGTGGGAGGCCAAGACCTGGAGCGCCAAGACCTGGAGCGGAGACTCCTGGAGTGGCGCCTCGTGGAGCGGCGGCGTCTGGGCCACGGAATCCTGGAGCTGATCGAGTGAGATGAGCTCCTTCCGCGAGCTGCCGCTCTCCGCCCGACTGGTCATCGTCGGCTACGTTGCACTGGGCGCGTTCGGAGTGCTCCTGCGGGTACCGGAGATGCGGACCTG